>Ga0153929_1000346_pt1 | contig 17692 bp, 19 predicted proteins | sample TSNJ013MetaG_FD_104689 | JGI IMG/M metagenome (GOLD analysis project Ga0153929, IMG submission 104689) | Attine ant fungus gardens microbial communities from New Jersey, USA - TSNJ013 MetaG | ecosystem: Host-associated > Fungi > Mycelium > Unclassified | place: USA: New Jersey, Wharton State...
CGACCAACTCTTATTATTTGCGGACGTTGCCGCCGGAGAAATGGGCGGAGCTTCATCCGATCCGGCGCATGCCCGGGCTGGGTTTGAAGATCCATCCGAATACCGATGACCCGGCGCTGCACAAGGTGAACCCGAGTGAAGCATGGGAACTGATGTTCAGCCATTTCGGATTCGGCATCAGCGATTTGCGGGGTTTCATGCTGAATGGAATCGATGGTGCATGGGTCGGTAACGAGACGCGCGACGCGTGGAGAGTCCAGTGGCTCAACGAATTTGATGCGCTGGCCGCGCAATTGCCGTAGGGATTTCGCCTGGAGCCGGTGGTCCCTGGGGGGCTCCCGGCTGCAGACCAGGTTCAAGCGCGAGTATTCCGGTTGCCTTATCATTCGCCGGGCATTGCGAAAGCAATGCTCCGAGCAGAAAGATGCAATCCCCCATACCGCGCCCATGTACCCCGCAGCAGATCACCTGACCCACACGCCGAAAGCCAAACCAGCACGTATTGTCCTGGCTACCATCATCGGTAACGCGTTTGTCGCGTATGACTTTACGGTCTACAGTTTCTCCGCCGTCATCATCGGCAAGCTTTTCTTCCCGTCGCACAACCCGCTGTCCTCGCTGCTGCTGTCGCTGGCTACCTTCGGCGCGGGCTTCGTCATGCGTCCGCTCGGGGCAATGATCATCGGGCAGATCGCCAACAGCCGGGGCCGGAAAGCCGGCATGGCGTGGTCGCTTGCGCTCATGACACTCGGCACTTGGTTGATCGCGTGCCTGCCGACGGTTGACTCCATTGGCCCGGCTGCCACGGTATTGATGGTTCTCGCGCGGCTCATGCAAGGGCTCGCGGCGGGCGGCGAGATCGGACCGGCGTCGGCCGTGCTGATGGAATCGGTGCCGCGCAACCGCCGCTGTTATCTCACCAGTTGGCGCGGCGCCAGCCAGGGCGCCGCCGCATTTGCCGCCGCGATGGTCGGCGCAATCACAACCGCGTGGCTCTCGCCTGCCGACATGCAGGAATGGGGATGGCGGATTCCGTTCGTGCTCGGTGGACTGATCGGCCCCGTCGGCTGGTACTTGCGCCGGCGGATGCCTTCGGTCGTCGTCGATGTACCCAAACGCCCCCGGCTCGCCACCCTGTTCGCGGAGCACGCCCGCCCGCTCTTCTACGGAACCTTGATGATGGCCGCGCCGTCGATCGGCATCTACATCACGGTGTTCTACATGCCGAGCTATCTGGTGCGGACACTGCATCGCCCTCCCGTCATCAGCCTGCTGACCGCCAGCCTCTCCGGTCTCGTGATCCTGGTGGTCAACCCGCTGCTGGCCAAAATTGCCGATCGTCAGCCAAGGCGCAAACCCATCCAGTACCTGACGCTCGTGATCTGTCTTGTAATGACGTATCCGGCCTTCCTCGGCCTGAGGATGGGTGTAGGCAATGTCACCGCGCTGCTGATCATCCTCGGGTATGTGGCGGTCGCGCTCAGCAACGCCGGCGCGAGCACGGTGATGATGCTGGAGGCCTTTGCGCCGCAGCATCGCGCCGCCGCGCTGTCCATCATGTACAGCTTCGGCGTGGCGATTTTCGGCGGCTTCTCGCCGCTCATCGTCACGTGGCTGATCGCCGTGACCGGCAACCCGATGATGCCCGCGTGGTATCTGATCGCCGCCACGTGCGTCACGCTGTTCGCCCTGCAGCGCTTCCCCGAACGGACACTCGACTGAGCGGGTATCCGGTTATCGGGTAGCGTGCTATTTGCCGCCGGGCCCGTATGACGACAGCAGATCCAGCCTGCTCGCCCGCTGCAGCTCCATCGCGCGAACACGCGTATCTTGCGGACTCATGCCGTAAGCGCGGCGAAACGCCCGCGTGAAATCCGACGCGCTCTTGAAACCGAGCCCGTAGGCAATATCGAGAATGTGAAGGCGCGGGAAACGGACGAGCTCGTCGGCGGCTTCGCGCAGACGACGATTGCGGATATACGCCCCCAGTCCGCCCTCATGCTCGAACCAGCGGTAAATCGTGGCGCGCTTCAATTGCAGCGCCTCCACCACGCTCGAAGGCGAAAGATCCGGCTCGTTGAGATTCGCTTCAACATACCGCCGCACCTGGCTCATCACGGCCGCCTGCACGGCTGCACGAGCGTCGCCGGTCAAACTCGCCTGCTTCCGGAACGCCGCGAGCAGCAACTGCGCGCCGGCATCCAGTTCATGCGCCGCCTGCGCCGCGCCCATTTTTGGCAGGTCGCGGCTCAGCGCGAGCGCGTGATTCACCACCAGCTGGGTCAGCGGCGCTCCGCGTTCGACCACGCGGCCATGAATGGAATCCGCGCCGGGAAACGCAGCCTCGACGACCTCTCTTGGTACGAACATCGTCAACATGTGGCACGCAGAGCGCTCGACGCGAAACGGCTGGTCCATGTCGAAAACGATTAATCCCTCCGTCGAATCCGCAGCGCTGCGCTTCTTCTGCATGCCCATTTCCGTGGCGATCTTCCCCTGCGCGAAGATGTGGAAAGCGTAGCTGCGCCGGTCGTCGGTGGACACTCTCGCGACCGAGCGTTCAAGCGTCATGGCGTCGGTAACGGTGTCCGTGAAGGCGAAATCGCCGACCGAATGCCGGTCGATACGGCCGCGAAAGCCGCCGGCGATCTGCTCCTTCGAAGGCAGGACATCCACGATATGCCCGACGCGATCACGCCAGGCGAGCATCTGCTGGTTGAGCTCCGACGCGTACGTGCTGAAGCTGCTGCGGACAATGCCATTGTCCGCAGCAGCTTCAGCGAGTCCGTCCCGATCGGTATTCGAAGCCATGTTGAGTACCTGATGGCGCCCCAAAAAAAAGCCGTTCCATCCAGCGTGGGACGCGGTGAACAATTTATTTTGAGAATTGAGACATACGGTCAAGTCCGGTTAAACCCGTGCGATATCTTCACATCAATAACATCGCTGTCCATTCCGCCATGCGGAGAGGACATGGTTGGTTTACGGCATTGCGAGCGGGAATTGCAGGCTTTTTCCATCGAAGGGCCGTGGTACCGGAAACGGGACCGCCACCCTCGTTCATCGCCGTTTTCACTGGCGAGGCGAGTGGCCTGGTCGGCGATGTCCGGACGAATTGATCGCAGCACCCTTCCTGAGAAGCTCAGCGAGGCACGACGAGATATCAGCAAATGAGCACTTCAAAGAAAGTACCGTGGCCTAACCTGGGAACCCCCGGCAACTTGCTGCCCGCAAGTTTAGCCGATCGCCAACTTGATCATATCGAGCGCATGGTCCGCACCGTCGTGCGTGCCAACCCGGCCGGACCCGTCCACGGCATGGACCAGGGCTACTGGGAAAGCCGGCTTCATGCCCTGGTGAATGAGAACAACCTTGTGGCCGTACAGCAACACCGCGTGCAGCGGTTATTACAAGACCTGGCCCAGCGAGCACGCCCGAACGCGTTCAACCGAACCGCGGCGTAAATCTGGAGTGGCGGTGAATGAACAACGGGCATTGGCCTCAATGCCTTCTCTCTCGCCGCCGCGCTTTGTAGATCCTGTCGCCGCCTAGCGTGGCTCCTGCCACGACCGCCTGGAACGCGATTGTCACCGGACGCGTCCGCCCGGGATCGACGGTCATGCTGCTGGGTACAGGCGGCGTGAGTTTGTTCGCGCTGCAGTTCGCCAAGGCAGCCGGGGCGCGCGTGATCATCTCGTCGTCATCGGATGAAAAGCTCGCCCGCGCACGCTCGCTCGGTGCCGATGTGACCATCAACTATCAATCGACGCCTGCCTGGGACGAAGCCGTACTCGCGGCGACCGACGGTGCAGGCGCGGACCTGATTGTCGAGACGGTCGGGCCGTCGACTTTCGCGCGCTCGCTTAACGCGGCCGCGGTCGCGGCCACGATCTTCGTAGTGGGTTTTGTCAGCGGGATGGAGCTGGTTATTTCTATCCTGCCCATCAATCTGAAGACGCTCAATATTGTGGGCAACAACACGGGATCGACAGCGAATCTCGCCGATGCCGTACGCGCAATCGCCACCACCGGTATCAAGCCTGTAATCGATCGAACCTTCGGCTTCGAGCAAACCGTCGATGCTTACCGCTTTCTTGAAAGCGCGGCGCACTTCGGGAAAGTCGCCATCGACCTGGATGCCTGATCTAGTGGGTCTGCTGCTCCGCCGGGCTCACTGCGCGGGCTTCGGCGGTAGTCCGACATAACGTGCGCGAGGCCGGATCAAGTGGCCTGTTTGCGCTTGCTCCAACGCGTGAGCAAGCCAGCCCGCGCAACGTGCCAGCGCGAAGAGCGAGAGCGGCGCATGCGCCGGCAGATCGAAAGCCGCGGCGAGAACCGCCAGCGCGAAATCGACGTTCGGCCGCTCGCCAACCGCCCTCTCCACGCATGCGGCAAGCTCTGCGTAAAGCGGCGGTACCCTCACGGTGCTGAGCAGAGCGCTCGCCCGGGGATCGCCATCGGCGTAAAGCGGATGGCCGAATGCCGGAAACGCCCGACCTTGCGCGAGCCAGTTGCGCACGGCGGCTTCCGGGCCAATGCCGGTTGCCAGCTCGATCAATGCACGAACGGACGACGACGCACCTCCATGCAACGGTCCGGTGAGCGTGGCAAGGCCCGCCAGCACCCCCGCCGATAACGACGCGCCGGTGGAGACGGTGACGCGCGTGGCGAACGTCGATGCATTCAGTTCATGGTCGGCGAGTAAAACGAGGACGCGGCGGATCGCGTCTTCCGCCTCGCCGCATCCCCACGATACAGCCAGCCGCTCGCTGACCGCGCGCTCACCTGCTGAAGCGGACGGGCCGAGGATGGCTTGTGCGAGCGTGCCGATTACGCTGGCGGCTTCGTCCCGCAGCACGGCGGGCGTACGTCCGCTCGATGGCAAATCACCCGCGCTACGTCGGGCCAGAGCGACGAGACTCGCCGTTAGCGGATCGTCGGTGGCAACGGTTCGGCGTACCGTTGATGTCTTGATGCAGACCGCATCGGTCTCCCACAACAGCCCCGTGACTTCCTCGAACGATGCCGTGTCTGCAAGCTCAATAGCGTCCCGCCCGCGGTACCACAACCTCCCGTTCGACGCCGTCGAGATAGCGGACAGCAGAACGGGATCGCCCCAGTCAATAGCCTGAGCCGCCACCTTCGCGACCTTGCGCTGTCCGCTGCGCCGCTCCGCCATCCGCAACACATCGTCCCGGTGATAAAGGCTGCGGCGAGGGTCTGTCTTGTCGGGCTTCGCGCGGATTTTTCCCCGACTCACGTTCGCATACAGCGTCTGCGCGCGGACGTTCATCACGCTCAAGGCCTCGGCCGCTGTCATCCATGCCATGGAAGTCTCACATTGATGAATTGAATCAAGATTGACGTCAACTTTACCAATATTAATATCCGTACGGTACGACCGTCATGGAGCCGCAAGGAGGATGACATGCAAGGCATGTTCAAACAGCACTTCGACACATTCGCGCGCTACAACGCATGGGCAAATACCCGGCTCTTCGACGCAGCCGCCCTCCTGGGCGACGCCGACTATCGGGCGGATCGCGGCGCGTTTTTCAAGTCGGTTCATGGCACGCTCAATCACTTGCTCGCGACCGACCGCGTATGGATGTTTCGCTTTACCGGCGAGGGTGATCCACCCGAGCGGCTCGATGCAATCCTCTTCGAGCAGCTTGAGCCGCTGCGCCATGCGCGTGAAGCGGAGGACGCCCGGATCGTGCGATATATAACGGGGCTTGACGAGACTTCGTTGGAAGGCGCGATCACGTACCGGCGTGTCTCCACGCCGGAAGCAATCACGCAACCTCTCGCGCCTGCACTGGCGCACTGGTTCAATCACCAGACGCATCACCGTGGTCAGGTGCATGGGCTGCTGACCGGCCTCACCGGCCGCGCGCCGGAGCTTGATCTGCTCTTTTACCAACGCCTCGCGGAGAGGGGGCTAGCCTAAACAACCTGATGGGGCGAGCCTGCAGGCCATATCGCCTGGACCTGGAAATGCTTGCGATACACCACGGACCCTTGCTTTTCGGCGACCTTGTCGTAGAGTTGCATCGCCGTGGTGTTGGTCTCCCGCGTGTGCCAATACACGCGCTCCACACCCGAGTTCTGCGCGTGTTGATAGACCCCGTTGATCAACTTGCGACCTACCCCCTTTCCTCGTGCAGCCTCCGCTGTAAACAGGTCCTGCAGATAACAACTCGGCCCCAGTTGAATCGTGCTTCTATGAAAAAGAAAGTGCGTCAGCCCGATCAGCTCTCCGGCGCTTTCCGCGACCAGCGCATGCATGGGCTCATAGGCATCAAAGAAACGTGACCACGTCATCCGGGTGATCTCATCCTGTAAAGCCGTTTCGCCGTGGCGGCCATAGAAGGCGTTGTAGCCATCCCAGAGCGGTTTCCAGGCGGCGAAGTCGGCTAGCTCAACGGGGCGTACGTGAATGGCTTCGGTCATATCGGGTGTCTGCTCTAGTTGACGGTTGACGGTTCGCGCTTCGGCGGGCGGAAGCTGCACGCAGAATAAATTGGTGCTGGCACCCTTCATAGATCCAATAAGGTCATTAAAACTAGAGCCACGGCCGGACTTCCGCACGGATCTCGAGGCCGTAGGCAAGCTGGCCGACATCGTGCGCTCCATGCTCGGCTCAACGCGCAAACTGTTAAAAACTCCGTCTAAAGTCTGAGCGCCACCTGCCGATAACGGGTAAACACCTATCCCACGAACGGACCATTCATATAAACATATATATGTTTTAACGATTGGTTGACCACTCATCAATCTCGGCACGCCTCATTCATTCAAGCAGACAAAGACGCACGGAGACTCGATGTTTTCCTGGTACCGGCAGGTTTCTAAAGGTGAGCGATACACGTTCTGGGCGTGTTTCGGCGGTTGGGCGCTGGATGCCCTCGATGTCCAGATGTTCAGTCTCGTCATCCCGGCGATCATTGCGGAATGGGGCATCAGCAAGACCCAGGCAGGTCTGGTGAGCGGCGTCACGCTGGTGGCGTCGGCGCTGGGCGGGTGGATCTGCGGTGCGGCAGCGGACCGTTACGGCCGCGTGAAAACCTTGCAGGTCACCGTCGTCTTTTTCTCCGTCTTCACGTTGCTGTCAGCGTTCGCGCAGAATTATCCGCAGTTCATCGTGTTGAAAGCACTGCAGGGTTTTGGCTTCGGCGGCGAATGGGCGGCAGGCGCGGTGCTGATGGCCGAGACCATCCGCAACGAGCATCGCGGCAAGGCGATGGGCGCCGTGCAAAGCGCGTGGGCCGTCGGCTGGGCCGCGGCGGTGCTGCTCTACGCGACCGTGTTTTCGTTCATGTCGCCTGATATAGGGTGGCGGGTGATGTTCGGCATCGGCATCTTGCCCGCGCTCCTGATTATCTACATCCGCCGCAATGTGAAGGAACCCGTGGCGCCCGCGCGCAAGGAGGCGGCACTGACGGACGCGAAAGCGCGCACGCCGCTTCTGTCGATCTTCGCGCCCGACGTCATACGCATGACGCTCATCGGCGGCCTGCTGGGCGTGGGCGCGCATGGCGGGTATTCAGCCCTGACCACGTGGCTGCCCACTTACCTGAAGACCGAGCGGCATCTTTCGGTGCTCAGTACCGGCGGTTATCTGGCGGTGATCATTGCGGCGTTTTTCTTCGGCTGCCTGGCTGCGTCGCAGTTGCTCGACCGGATCGGGCGCCGCCAGACCATCCTGCTGTTCTCCGTATGCTGCGTGGGGACGGTCATCGTCTACCTGTTCGTGCCGCTCTCCAATCACGCGATGCTCGCGCTCGGCTTCCCGCTCGGTTTTTTCGCCGCCGGCATTCCGGCCAGCATGGGCGCGCTGTTCAACGAACTCTATCCACGCGGCACGCGCGGCACCGGGGTGGGGTTTTGCTATAACTTCGGCCGGGTCGTGTCGGCGGGATTCCCTGTCATGGTGGGGCATCTGGCCGCGCAGTATTCACTCGGATTCGCGATCGGCGTGGACGCGGCTTTCGCGTACGCGATCGTCGCCGTCAGCGTGATGATGCTGCCCGAAACGCGCGGGCGCACGCTCAGCGAAGACGTTCCAGCATAGACCGTGATGAACGATAGCCTGATCACCGGTATAGATTCGCACGCCCACGTCTTCACGCGGGACCTGCCGCTCGCTCCCGGCCGGCGTTACGCGCCGGCCTACGAAGCCACGCTCGAGCGTTACCGCGCCATGCTTGCGAGCATCGGGATGTCGCATGGCGTGTTGATCCAGCCCAGCTTCCTCGGCTTCGACAACAGCTATCTGCTCGCGTGCCTCGACGCGCATCCGCAGCAGTTGCGCGGTGTCGTCATGGCCGATCCGGTCAACGCGCTTGGGTTAATCGACGACTGGCATGCGCGGGGTGTGGTGGGTATCCGCGCTAATCTTATCGGCACCCAACTGCCCGATTTCACCGATCCACACTGGACCTCGCTGCTGTCGCGCATGGTCGCGCTCGACTGGCACCTCGAAATGCAGATCGATGCAGGCCGCTTGCACCTGGTGGCCCCCGCGTTGCTGGCAAGCGGCGTGCGGATCGTGATCGATCATTTCGGGCGTTTCGATCCCGCGCTCGGCGTCGGCGACCCCGGCTTCGCTTACCTGATCTTGCTGGGCCAGACAGGGCGCGTGTGGGTCAAGGTGTCCGCAGGGTACCGGGTGAGCGCGCAACCGGCGAATCCCGAAGCCACCTTCGCCACGAGCGCGAACGCATGGTCCGAATTGCTGCCAGCCTTCGGCGTCGACCGCCTGCTCTGGGGCACCGACTGGCCGCATACCCAGTTCGAACACGTCTGCAATCCACGGCACGCGCTGCACGACCTGTATCGCCTTGTCACCGACGAGTCCCATCGGCAGGCCGTGTTGATCGACACGCCCGCGGAGCTGTTCCACTTCAGCTAATCAGAAGCAAGGAAAAAAACCCTCAAGTCTCCCGCTTTCGGTCCGTTAAACATCTATATGTTCATATCAATGAGGTCGACGGACAGTGCTTAGGAACCTTTCAATCAAGACAGGCTTGACCCTTGCGACAAGCGTGTTTGTCTTGCTCGTACTCGTTGTCGGAGCGTGTGCATTTGTTTCGCTGGGCCGCGCCAACCAGGCGCTTAGCGGCATGTACGAGCACGATCTGGCGGGCAGCACGGCGCTGACCCGCAGTTCCGAATTGCTGTTGCGTTGCCGCTCCGCGAAGAACCGATATGAATCGCTGATTGCTGACAACAAGGCTGACGCCGCCGCAAAACAACTGACCACGGCCCACGAATACTGCAATGAATCGCAAAAGCAGTGGGATGCATTCGCGGCGTTGCCGGTATCGGGCGACGCGCAGGCGCTCATTACCGACGCCGCCGCCAAGCATGCCGCGATGATGCAAAAGGGCATCATGCCGGAGTTCGACGCGCTCGAAGCGAAGGACTTTGATGCGTACAAGCGCATCCAGATGCAGTTCAGCAGTCCGCTCTACAACCAGTTCGACCAGCTTTCGCAGCCCTTGCTCGCCTATGTATCGTCGCGTGCCCAGCAGCGTTTCGAAGGGGCGGAAACCACCGCCAACATTGTGAATACGGTACTGGTCGCCTGCGCGCTGCTGGCGCTGGTGATCGGCATCACCGTCAGGGTTGCGTTGACACGTCTGGTCGTAAAGCCGATCACGGCAATGGCCGCCGACTTCGAGCGCATTGCCGGCGGTGATCTGCGTACCCCGATCATTGTGGAAAGCGACAACGAAATGGGCCAGTTGCAAGGCGCGCTGCGCCGCATGCAGACCGAACTCGCGACAACCGTGCGACACATCCGCCATTCAGCGGAATCGATTACTGTCGCGGCCGGCGAGATTGCCGCGGGCAACACCGACCTGTCGGCACGCACCGAGCAGCAAGCTGCGTCCTTGCAGGAAACGGCGGCGAGCATGGAGCAGATCAGCGGCACCGTTCAACGCAACGCGGACAACGCCAGCCAGGCGACCACGCTTGCCGCGAGCGCATCGACCATTGCAAGCCACGGGAGCGCGGTGGTCAACAACGTGATCTCGACCATGGCCGATATCTCGCAGAGTTCGGCGAAGATCGCGGACATCATTACGATCATCGAAGGGATTGCATTCCAGACCAACATCCTGGCGCTCAACGCGGCCGTGGAAGCTGCGCGCGCCGGTGAGGAAGGCCGCGGGTTCGCGGTCGTGGCCGGCGAAGTGCGCAGCCTCGCGCAACGTTCGTCGAGCGCGGCAAAAGAGATCAAGGGTTTGATCGATACATCGGTGGAGCGGGTGAATGCAGGCTCGGGGCTGGTGGGAGAAGCAGGCACGACGATGACGCAGATCACGCAAGCCGTTCAGCGCGTGACCAGCATCATGAGCGAGATCTCGGCGGCGTCCGGCGAGCAGAGCCGCGGTATCAGCCAGGTTGCTACCGCCGTCACGCAAATGGACGGCGTCACGCAGCAGAACGCGGCGCTGGTGGAAGAAGCCGCGGCGGCTGCGCAATCGCTGGAAGATCAGGCGAAATCACTGAAAGACGCGCTCGCGATTTTCACCGTGAGCGCATAGGTGCGGAAGGCCTGAACACGTTTCCTCGCACGTGGCTCAGCGGATCTCCGATTGATACAGGAACTGGCTCGCGGGACCGCGCGAACGGCGCCATTCGAGCGGATGGCGGTCGTACCCATAGGCCAGCCGCTCGATCACCACGATCGGCGTTCCCTTCTCGATGCCGAGCAGTTTCGCGTGCTTCACGCTCGCGGCTTCGACCGTCAGGGTTTCCGTCGCCGACGCCACCACCTGATTGCATTTCGCTTCGTACACCGGATAAAGCAGGTCGCCGATAGCGTCGAGCGGCAGGTCGGCGAACGCCGCGAACCGGTCGAGCGGCAGCCAGATGTCTTCGGTCAGCACAGGCGCGTCCTCGATGAGTCGCAGCCGCGCCATCTGGATCACGTTGGCGCCGGGCGCAATCTGCAGCGTCGCCGCGACGGCAGCCGGCGCCTCCACCACGCTGCGCTTTAGAATCTGGCTTTTGGGAATTCGCCGCTCGCCGGACTTGCTCTGGAAGCGGAAGAACCGGAACAGCGAACCGTCGAAGCTCGCGCGCCGGACGAACGTGCCGCGACCCTGGTAGCGTTCGAGCAGTCCTTCGGCAACCAGCAGATCGATGGCCTTGCGCACAGTCCCTACCGCGAGATCGAAGCTCTGGGCAAGTTCCTGTTCTGTGGGAATGGCTTCGCCGGGTTGCCAGCGGCGCTCTGCTATTTTCGACGCGAGCTCGTCGCGCAGACGTTGATATCGGGGAAGTCGGTTGTCGGCTTGCATGCGTGATCTTCTGTGTAATACATGCACAGGATTGTATGACTTCCCCTCGGGCTTTGTAGCGTCAAATTGTTTGCCCGGCTATTTCCCCGGCAGAGACCGGGCGAATTCAAGCGCGGCGTCCATCAGCTTGCGGCGTAGCACGTCGTTACCATAGGCTTCCGAAGCGGCCCATACCCAGCCGTTCATTCGCCGGCCACGCGAGGTCATCGGAACAATGCCGGGGATTTTCAGTGCCCAGGCATCCCGGTCCTTGCCGAGACGCACCAGCATGCCGTCGTCGCGGGCACCGCACAGGAGGTTGCCGTTCTTTAGCCATGCCCATCCGCCGAACATCGCCTTTTCCGTGATTCCCGGCTCGGCCCTCAGTTCGTCGGCTAGTACTTCTTCCAGACCTTGGTCGCGTGCCACGCTGTTTTCCTGTGTGGATGAAGCGGTCGTTCAGGTCCGCCCAAGCGGGCAGCAGTATCGCAGCTCGGTCAGCCATTTGCCGCCGAGTTGAACACCCCTGCTCGAGTTATCGCAGACAAAACCACTGCGTTTGTAAAAGGCCCGTGCGCGACGGTTGTCCAGGAGGACCCAAAGCGCGACGTCCGTATACCCGGCGGACCGCAACGCGTGGCGCGCGGCGTCGATCAATATCCTGCCAATGCCCTTGCGCCAACACCACGGGGCGATGTAAAGCGTCTCCACTTCGCCCCAGCGATGATCCTTGTCGCCGTCCCGCGAGTCGCCGAATGCGACCCAGCCGAGAATTGTTTCGGCGGCATCGGAAGGGGTAGCGGAATGAGTAGCCGACTGAGTAGCGGAAGGAATATCGGCATGAGCGATCAGGACCCGGGGCCTGCCCGCGATGATCGACTTGCGCCATGCCTCGCTACGCTGCACCACGGTCAGATTCGCCAGGTAGGCGTCGGGCAGGATTCCCCGATACGCCGCCTGCCATGAGTCCACGTGGATCGTGGCGATGGCTTGCGCGTCTCCGACCGTTGCCTCGCGTATTTCAACAAGCATGCAGAATTCCTTGTCGAGGGGGTTGCCCGAACGATAGCGATAGCGATAGCGCCGTTCAGGCTGCGACGCCTTTCTTTCTACCTCTACATCGTACCGGGAGCGGTCTTAGTGACCGGCTTCGCGTGCGTGGCCGAGTCATCCTCTACTTGAGAAAAACTCCGCCATTCGGAAAGTAACCGTGTCATGAAGTTGAAGCCTTCGGACGCGGCCAAAGCCTCAAGCGTGTCCAACTCGGGCGGCAGCGCGGCAATCCGCGTAATGGTCATGTCAGGTGTCATCGTCGTCCCGCGCCTGCGGCGCGATTCCTGCTGCAGCGGTGGCTGCGGGTGAGCGAACCTGGGCGCAGCGCGTCATCGGAGGCGGATTCAAGTTTATCCAAATTTCCTGTTCCGCCGGGTTTCACCGGCATAGACTCCATGGAGAGCTAACTCCATACTTGCTTAATGCGTTCGGCCGCCGGGTTTCGGGGTCGATGACGCTATGACGGGGACGGTCGCCAATAAGCACCGGGCGCAGCGCTCTCACGATAAGAGGCCATATGCGAAAACAATTGCTTCAATGGGGTTGTATTGGATTTGCGGGGTTGCTGGCGTTGCCGGGCGTGACGTTCGCGCAGCAGCAGGCGTACACGAATAGCCCGGTCAATATGCGCGCGGGGCCCGCGGGCGACTATCCGATCGTGGCTCAATTGCCGGGCGGCGTACCGGTCACCGTCATGGGTTGCATCAGCGGCTATTCATGGTGCGACGTGGTGGTGCCCAACTTGCGCGGCTGGGTTTACGCGGGGCGTCTCAGCTATCCGTATCAGGGCGGCAATGTACCAATCCTGACTTACGGACCGACGATCGGCTTGCCTATCGTGACGTTTTCCATCGGTGCGTACTGGGGTAGTTATTACCGTGGCCGCCCTTGGTACAACCAGCAATCGCATTGGGCGAATCGTCCGCCGCCCGGTCCCGGCCGTCCGCCCGGTCATGGCGGACGTCCCCCGCCGGGACCGCAGCCTGGTCACGGCGGCGGCGGGCGTCCTCCCGGACCACCACCGGGTCATGGCGCGGGCGGTCGACCGGGAGGACCGCCACCGGGACAAGGCGCGGGTGGTCGTCCTCCGGGCCAATCAGGCGGCGGTGGGCGCCCTCCGGGACCACCACCCAATCGTGGCGGCGGTGGCGGCAATGGCGGTGGCCACGGTGGGGGTGGCCAAGGCGGTGAACACGGTGGGGGCGGTCAAGGCGGCGGCCACGGTGGGGGCGGTCAAGGCGGCGGCCACGGCGGTGGGAACAACCAGCAGCCGCGCGGTTAGCCGCAGTCTCTCGCCTGCAGCACTGCTGCAGGCGACGGCAGAAACATGATGGGTTTCGCGCCGCATGCGCTCGCATCATCCGTTTTGAAAAGTCATCTTCCCGATCAGGCGCCCGCTTTCGCGGGCGCCTGAAGCATCGATAAAAAATCTGCCCGTGCAACGCGGGATCGCAGAACACTTGAGCCAGGAACAATGCTGCAAGCCAATGCTTCAACGCAACATGCGAGCCTTAAGACTTTCGCTGCCAAGATGGCTTTTGTGCTGCTGTGGTCCGGGGGCTTTTCGGTAGCGAAGATTGCTGTCGGATACGCGCCGCCGCTGACCCTGTTGGCGTTGCGTTACGGATGTTCGATTTGCCTGCTTATCCCGCTCTTCATCATTACCCGGCCTGCCCTGCCGAAAAGCCGTGCTGACTGGATGCATGCGTGCGTGGTGGGGCTCCTTGTGCAGGTTATCTACTTCGGCATGAGTTACCTTGCGTTCAAGGCGGGGGCTTCGGCGGGTGTGGTGGCGGTGATTGTGTCGCTGCAGCCGGTGCTGGTGGCCGCATTGGCGCCACGGCTCGTGGGTGAGCGCGTGGGTGCGCGGCAATGGCTCGGGTTGGGGCTTGGGCTAGTCGGGGCAACGGGTGTCATTGTTGCCCGATCGAGTTTATCGGTGCATTCGATGTCGGGACTGCTGTTCTCGATTGTCGCGTTGATTGGAATGACGGCTGCGTTGCTTTATGAAAAGCGGTTCGGCGTCGGGCAGCATCCGGTGACGGCGAACCTGATCCAGTACTCGGTCGGCCTGGTGTTCTGCGCGCCGCTGGCGCTGTTATTGGAAGACGTTCATGTGCAATGGACCGGGGCGTTTATCGCTGCGCTGGGTTACCTCGTGATTGGCAACTCGCTGATTGCGATCACCTTGTTGCTTGCGTTGGTTCGTGCGGGGCAGGCGTCGAAGATTGCGTCGTTGTTCTTCTTTATCCCGCCGGTTGCGGCGGTGCTTTCGTGGATGTTGTTGAACGAAGTCATGCCGCCGCTGGCGTGGGGTGCGATGGTGTTTGCGGTGGCAGGAGTGGCGCTTGCCACGTGGTCGACGCCAAGCGTGAAACCGAGGAAGGCTTGACGATAAAGCGAACGAGGCCGGTGCGCCAAAATGGCGCTGCATAGGTGTTTCACCCGAGCAAACTCCCCCGCAGTAATAACCCGCTATTACCCTCTTTTCTGTCAACGTCGCATACTGAAGCGACGCTATGACACGAGTCCCGGCATGATCAAATTCCTCCACTTGATGATCCGCGTTCAGGCGTTGGATCCCTCTATCGCGTTCTATCGCGACGTGTTCGGCATGCGCGAGTCGCATCGCCTCGACTTCGATACGTTCACGCTTGTTTATCTCCGCGATCCCGAGAGCGGCGCCGAGATCGAGCTCACGTTGAACAAAGGCACGACCACCCCTTATACGCATGGCACGGGCTACGGCCACGTGGCATTTGCGGTCGATGACATCGAATCCTTCCGCGACCGTCTGCTAAGCCAGGGCATGCAACCCGGCGACCTGAAATCGCTAACCCACAACGGCGCCATCGCCGCGCGTTTTTTCTTCATCACTGATCCCGATGGCTACAAGATCGAGGTGCTGTCCAGGGAGGGCCACTACATATGAACTGACGCTGGCGCTGTGCACAATATAAATGGAGACAAATCATGCCCAAGGCAATCCCCATTGCCGTAGTCGCCGCCGAGACCTTCACTGGATCGACGGGCGACGCGATCCCCGCTGTATCGTCTGCGCGCGTGAGCCGCAGGCGCTTCCTCCAAGGTTCCGTGGTGCTGTCCGGTTTGCTGGTGGCCGGCACCCCGATCGCGCTGCTTGCGCCAAGCCGCGCGTGGGCGGTGGAACTTAGCCATATCGATCAGAACCAGGCCGACGCCATCATGGTGCTCGCGCGCACGCTCTATCCGCACAAGACGCTGCCGGACGCGGTCTACGCACTCGCGGCCAAGGACGTGGATGCAAAAGCCACGGACCCGAAGACCGTCGATGTCATCAAGACCGGGGTGGCCAAGCTGAACGACGCGGCGTCCGGCAAATGGAACGACACAGCAAGCCTCTCGGACGCGCAGCGAACCGCCATTGTCGAAGCCAACCAGACCGATCCGTTCGTCCAGCTCGTGCGCGGCCAGTGCATCACCTCGCTCTACAACAACGAGTTGGCGTTTGCCCATTTCGGCTATGAAGGTGAAGCGTTCAGCAAGGGCGGCTACGTGTATCGCGGCTTCAACGACCTGACCTGGTTGCCCAATCCGCCCGCCGACGCAAGTCCGCCGGTTGCCTGATAGCCGGGATACAGGCACACATCTGATACTGCCGAGGAGGCAAGCATGGCTAAGTTCGACTACAACGACGACTCCGTTGTCGTGATCGTCGGTTCGGGCGCGGGCGGCGGGACGCTGGCGAACGAGTTATGTCAGAAAGGCGTGAAAGTGGTCGTGCTGGAGGCGGGCAAACGCCAGTCGTCGGCCACCTTCATCAACGACGAATGGAAGTCCTTCGGGCAACTCGCCTGGACCGACAAACGCACCACGTCCGGTAACTGGCGCGTCGCCAAGGACTTCCCGGAACTGCCGGCGTGGATCTGCAAGACCGTGGGCGGCACGACCACGCACTGGGCCGGCGCGTCGCTGCGGTTTCATGAGCATGAGTTCAAGGCGCGCACGACCTACGGTTCCATCGACCAGGCGAACCTGCTCGACTGGCCGATCACGCTCGCCGATCTCGAACCCTACTACGCACGCGCCGAAGACAAGATGGGCGTCACGCGCACGAACAGCATTCCCGGTCTGCCGGGCAACAACAACTTCAAGATCCTGTACGACGGCGCGACGAAGGTCGGCTACAAGAACTGCAGCACCGGCCACATGGCGATCAACAGCCGCCCGCGCGCCGGACGCGGCCGCTGCATGCAGCTCGGCTTCTGCTTCCAGGGCTGCAAGTCGGGCGCGAAATGGTCCACGCTCTATACCGAGATTCCCGCGGCCGAAGCCACGGGCAGGCTCGATTTACGGCCGGAATCGCATGTGATGCGTATCGAGACGAATGCGGCCGGCAAAGCCAGCAGCGTGGTCTACATGGATGCCGACGGGAAGCAGCAGCGTCAGCGTGCACGCGTGGTTTGTGTCGCAGGAAACTCGATAGAAACGCCGCGGCTCTTGCTGCTCTCCGAATCCTCGAAGCACCCGGACGGCCTGGCGAACAGCTCAGGCCAGGTGGGCCGCAATTACATGCGGCATACCACGGGCTCGGTGTTCGGCGTGTTCAAGGAACCGGTGCATTTTTATCGTGGCACGGTGATGGCCGGGATTGTCACGGACGAAGCCGAATTCAATCCGAAACGCGGTTTTGCGGGCGGCTACGAAATGGAAACCATCTCGCTCGGCTTGCCATTCGCCGCCGCGTTCTTCAATCCGGGCGCATGGGGATCGGACTTTACCTACTATATGGATAACTACACAAATACCGCCGGCATGTGGATCGTCGGCGAGGATATGCCACGCGAGACCAATCGCGTCACGCTGAATCACGACGTGAAAGATCAGGTCGGATTGCCGGTAGCGAACGTTCACTACGACGATCATCCAAATGACACCGCCATGCGCGATCATGCGTTCAAGCAAGGCGAGGCCATCTATGTGGCAGCCGGGGCAGTGAAGACGCTGCGCACGCCGCCCTACCCGTCCACGCACAACCTCGGCACTTGCCGGATGAGCGCGAAATCGGGTGACGGTGTCTGCAACAAGCACGGCCAGACCTTCGACGTGCCGAACCTGTTCATCTCGGACGGCAGTCAGTTCACGACCAGCGCCGCGGAGAATCCCACGCTGACGATTGTGACGCTGGCGATCCGGCAATCGGATTACATTGCGGATCAGATGAAACGCCGTAGCATATAGGGGCTTGCGAAAGGAGCCTCGGGAACCTCAGGAACCGCCGCCCGGCGGTTCCTTCTTCATTGTGAGGAGCTGTCCATGTGCAGGATCTACGCTCAAACCGATCCAATTCTCTATGAATGCCGCGC
>Ga0153929_1000347_pt1 | contig 17668 bp, 17 predicted proteins | sample TSNJ013MetaG_FD_104689 | JGI IMG/M metagenome (GOLD analysis project Ga0153929, IMG submission 104689) | Attine ant fungus gardens microbial communities from New Jersey, USA - TSNJ013 MetaG | ecosystem: Host-associated > Fungi > Mycelium > Unclassified | place: USA: New Jersey, Wharton State...
GAGACGATGGTCATACCGCGATTCCTCGCTCCGTTCGATCTCCTGTTGAATCGCAACCTGCATGATCTGCGGGTCTGCAATTTCGAGCTTGCGCATGGTCGCCTCTCCAAAAGAGTAACCACGTAATCATATAATACTGCAATATTTATGTCGCTATGTTTAATGATCGCACGCATCACGCATCAGGCTGATGCAAGCGCGTCGGTTACGGATGCTTCAGTTCGCCCCCGATGAAGTGTCACTGCCGAGCCGCAAGGGATGGTCGCATTTTCAAGGAGCGGACGCTCAGCGAGCGCACCCGTGTGCCCTAAATCAAGACGCCAGCATGAACAGGAACAAGGAAGCCCCTGCGGCAAGTTCGAAGGTTTCACAGCGGGGGGCGATTCAACGCGACCCAACGTTGAACAGACGGCCTTTGCCACTGATGTGCAGCGTAGTCAGCCAACCTTCCCGGCACCGTATCGCCATTCAGGACGAGCCGGTTCAGCATTAGAGCAAGATCGGCGTCTGCGATACACCACTCGCCAAAGAGGTTCGGCGAGTGGTCCGTAAGCAATACCTCGCAAGCAGAGAACAGTTTTCCTGCGGCCGTACGTGCTGTAGCAGATAGGGGTGCCGCGGAAGCGCCATAAAATACCGCCTCAGTGGAGCGCTCTTGCCTGATGGGCATGAGATCGCTTCGCAGCCACGCTTGTACTTGACGTGCCCGAGCGCGCCTGATCGCATCTTTTGGGTATAACAAGGTTCCCGGAAAGACCTCGTCGAGGTACTCGGTTATTGCTGACGACTCGGACAAAGCGAAACTGTCGTGAACCAGCGTGGGTACACGCTGTGTGAGTGAACTCGCTGCATATCCAGGTTCGAGGTTTGCATTGATGCCCAAGTCGATGGTTACAAGCTCAAACGACAATCTCTTTTCGTGAAGGGCCACGAAGGCCGACATTGCATATGGACTTGCGAATTGAGCGTCGGCGTAGAGACGTAGATTCGTTGATGGCAAAGTGGCTCCTGTTTGTTTACGCAAGGAAAACGATGGTCATCGATCCAGGCACCGATGTCGACTGGCCGCACCCAACTGCGGATCAAGCGTGCAGAACCAGTTTCTGCACGCGCCAGTTCAGCAGTTCGGCGATGAACAGCACGTTCTCCGATGGGCACGCCATCTGATGAATCCAGCCGAATTGCTTTGGTTGCTTGCCTGATTTGCCGAGCACGCCGAGCACTTTCCCGTCGAGCGTCATCTTGTAGATACGGCCTGGAAAAGCGTCGGCGCTATAGAGCACTTGATTCGGTCCGGGCGAGATGCAGATGGCCCACGGCGAGCCTGGCGCAAACGTGCCGGCCGCGATTGCCGCTTCATCCGGCATGTTGCCGATTGCCGGATGTGCATCCGGCGGCACTGGAACGTCGATCGTGAATTGCCGCTGGAAATTGCCTTCGGTGTCGAACACCTGAATGCGCCGGTTGCTGCGGTCTGCGACATAGATGTTGTCGTGCGCATCGAGCGCGATGCTATGCGGCGTATGAAACTGCCCCGGCCCGGTGCCGCGGTCGCCCCAGGACTTGATCCAGTTGCCATCGCGATCGACTTTCGCGATGCGCGAGTTGATATAACCGTCGCTGATGTACGTGTTGCCTGCGACGTCCCACGCGACGTCAGTCACCTGACGGAAGCGGCCGGGCTCGGCGGGCAGCGGCGGGTTAGGGTGCTTTAGCGGGCCTGTGTCTTCGTCGGCGGCTTCCTGCTTGCGGCCGAACACCATTGCGACGCGTCCATCCGGCGTGAACTTGATCACCATGTCGGAGCCTTTGTCCGTTACCCAGATGTTGTCCTGCCGGTCTACCTTGACCGAATGCGCGAACGACCATGCATACAGGTTGTGTCCTATCTCGCGGATGAAGCGTCCGTCAGGTGCGAACTCCAGGAGTTGTGCTGCAGCCGCGCCATAGGCTGGCCCATTCGTGTTGCCGCGTGACAGCACGAAGATGTGCCCATGCGAGTTGAGCGCGACACCGGAGCATTCGCCGAAATAGGTGTCTTTAGGCAAATGAACGGGATTTGCAATTGAGTCGTAAGCAATCGACGGCACCGGTTGTGCGTCCGCGAAAGCTGGCGGGATCACGAGTCCGGCGGCGGTGCCGGCGACAAGGCTCATGAAAGTACGACGGCTCATTGCCCGATGCTCCGCGCTGCCACAGCACGGGCAAAACGCCCCATATTGCTCGCTCATCCGATGTCTCCTGTGTCGACCAGAGTTTGCGCTTTAGCGCTTACTCTGGTCCCATGCAAGGCAGTCGACCGGAGTTTGCGCTTTAGCGCTTACTCTGGTCCCATGCAAGGCAGTCGACCAGAGTTTGCGCTTTAGCGCTTACTCTGGTCCCATGCAAAGCTGTCCCATGCAAAGCAGTGATGTGTCACGCACTGTCCGGTACTAGCGTACTCAACGTACCGAACGTGCAGATGCAATCGTAGTGCACAAACCGCTTAATAGCTAAGTTGCCTTTCGCGACGATGCCCGTCTAAGCGTTAAAGCTTGAGCGGTGGCACCCGCACGCTGCCAGAGGGCAGCTTCCCTACGTGCACAGGGTGGAGCGAATCCAGAACGCGTGTGGTCGCGAGGGCACACTAAACGCACCTCAATCCTCAATCGCGCAAAGATGCTATCTTTGAACCGTCTACCCAATATCAGCCGGGAGCGCGCTATGGCAGAAGACAACGGTGATGTCGACGATCATTGGCACGTAAGCGCAGCTTGCTTCAACTGCGGCGCGGTTCGAACGGCCGCTCCCAATCTGTTCATCGAGCGCAACGGCGCTTCGGCGTTTGCTCACCAGCCTGCCAGTGAACAAGAAACAGAAGATGCGTGGCGAGGCGTCCTCATTTGTCCGGTGGCTGCCGTTCGGCCGCCAAAAGGTTTGAAGATGCCGACAGGCCTCTTCCCGCAAGCCTTGGCTCCCGGCGTGTGGAGGCTCGGGTATAACGCCCGCTCCTCGTACGGCGCTCACAGCTACATCACGCTTGCAGGCGGCCTGCGTCTGATGATCGACGGGCCGCGCTGGTCCGGCCACCTCGAGCGCTGGATCGCGGAAACCGGAGGATTGGATCACATCCTGCTGACCCATCGCGACGATGTCGCGGACGCGGGCCTCTATGCGAAGCGCTTTGGCGCCCGCGTCTGGATCCATGCAAACGACGCCGATGGGGCTCCGTTGGTCACTGACTTCATCACAGGTGATCAGGCGCATGAGATGTTGCCGGGCGTTCGGGTCATTCCGGTGGCGGGGCATACACGGGGAAGCGTCATGTTCCTCATCAACCAGGCGCTTTTCTCCGGAGACTCACTGAGTTGGGATTTCGAAAAGCGCGCTCTGCATGCCTTTCGCGACTTTTGCTGGTACGACTGGTCCACCCAACTTCGCTCCCTCGAGCGGCTCGTTCACGAAAGCTTCAGTGGCGTGTTCGCCGGACATGGCGGAAGTATCATTCTGGATGCACCGGCTATGCAGCGCGAACTCCGAGCATTTCTCGATACGGTACAAGCGGACTGAGACTTTCCCGCTATTCAGGTGCGATCCAGCTCCGTCCGCTTTAGAACCGGCTTCGGCCGATCGTCGAGCAGATCGTGTGGTAGTCCGCGACCCTTGAAAGTAACGCTTTTTCTTTATGTCCACCTCGAAACCGGCTCAAGGCTTGCCACCTCCGCGTTGGCGGCAAGCCAGGCTTCAGCCAATGAGATCGGCACCTGTGGTCAGGACTATCTTTCCAAAGTGTGTGCCGGAATCGATCAGCTCGTGAGCGCCGCGGGCGTCGGCAAGCGCAAAGGTCTTGTAGACAACCGGCTTGACCTTGCCGCTCTCGATGTGCGGCCAGACCTGCCGCTCCAGTTCATTGATAATGATCGACGGCATTGTCTCCGCGTTCGAAGACCATACAAACCACACAAAATAATGACGCACGACTTAGATCCGGAAAATGTATTGGATGGGGCAATGGCTAGCAGCTTGAGTCCCAGCGGTAGCGGGAACGACGGGATCAGCAGCGTGTCCACGCAACGCATGAGTTCGCAGATTCCGGCAATCGCGCCGGCGCAAACCGCGCTTGTCGTCATGCATTATCAGACCGACATTCTCGGGCTCTTTCCATCGGTTGCGCCGACCTTGCTCGCCAATACGCGCAAGCTATGCGACGCGGCGCGGGCCAAAGGCGTCAGCGTCTATTTCGCCAACCTGCGGTTCAGTCCGGGCTATCCGGAAGTCAGCCCATTGAACAAGAATGGGCAGGGAATCAAGCAACTTGGCCTTTTCGTCGACGACTGGACCTCGCCGGAGTTGGGCCGGCAGGCCAGTGAGCCGGTCATCATCGCGCATCGCGCCAGCGTGTTCTTCGGCACCGATCTCCAGGCACGACTTTTCGCACAAGGTGTCGATTCGCTGATTATGGTCGGCATTGCTTCGACCGGTGTCGTGCTGTCGTCAATCGCGTATGCGAGCGACGCGGACTTCCGCCTGTACACGGTCAAGGATTGCTGTTACGACCCGGATCAGGTGGTACATGAACATCTGTTCTCCACCGCATTCGATTCGCGCACCACGGTGCTGTCGCTCGCGGATGCCTTGCTGCTGCTCGCCTAGACGTTCGACGTTCGCTCTGGAGTAAACCCGGGCCAGTCGCCAGTCGAGTGACTGATAGCTCGCTGGCCCGGCAGATCGTTTGTGGCTGAACTCGGTCCGATGCCGAACAGCCGAACTCGGCCCTGAACAGATCTTGAGATTTACCCAAAGCGGCCGTTCGACGCTAGAGGTCCAAGTTTGATCGGATTATTTGCCACCGGCTTCGTCCGTTTCATTGAGCATCGTCATTTCCATTATCTTGCCGGCCTCCACTCGACCGGACCGCGATCCCGCCCAGGGTGACTGGACCGGGGGTGGAGTCCTCGATGACCTGAGACGGCGCCACATTGCCCCTTGCCCCCGGCGCGAACGCGAGAATGCGCAGGTTCGGCTCGGCATCAAGGAGCCGCCCGTCCGAGGTGATGGCGATCTTGTTTCCCGGCAAGCCAGAGCCAGTGATTTCCGTGGCTGGACCGCTGATTGTCCGTACCGGCGGCACGTCGCCGTTCGCCTGGGCGGCGAAAACGCTCACCTGGATCTGCGTCATGTCTGAGGTCTGGTTGTAGACGAATAACTCGTCCGTACGCGGATCGACAGCGATCGTGATGTTGTTCCTTGCAAAAAGTCCGGCCCCCGGCAGCAGGCCGGTTTTGCTACCCGTGAGGCTGCGCAGAAGCGGCGGCGAGGTAATGCTCCGGCTCGTGCCAAGCGTGTCGATGATCACCGCCCCTCGTACGTCATAACCCGCAATCAGCAGATTGTCGTCGCTGTCAATCGCAATGCTCACGTACTGGACGATATTCGGATCGGTAATGTGAATCGCATTGCTTACAGGCCCAGAGCTGTTGGCGGGAGCGACCAGCACCCCCGCCTCCGAGGGGCGAACGGTCAGGACGAAGTCGTTGAGGTGGGAATCCACCGCGATGCTGAGCAGGTCATTTGTTGTCGTCAACATGAACGACCGACTGGGCGCCTCATTGCCCTCGGCCTTCCGCGGAAAGATGTCGACCGTGCTGCTGGTCAGAAACTGGGCGACGTGAAAGGAGTCCTTCTTGTCGATCACCGTCGCTCCGGCGGTCATGAGGGTGGTGAGCGGCCCTTGCAGCACCTGGCAGGGCTCGGTCGCTCCGTTGGCGCGCAAGGAGTAACCGCGAATCTGATCACTGAGAACGAGGAAGACGGCGTCTTTGGGGCAGGCGGCGTGCGCCAGTTGGACCCCGAACAACATACTGACGACGCCGACACATAGCGCGGGTTTCATGACACGCCTCCTTGGTCATATTGTGCGAATGCGCTAATCAAGCATAGACCCCGGGCGGAGGCCGAACGGAGTTCCGGCAGTTGGAACCTGTGTTTTGGCGGGCGATGCGAGGGAACACCCATCGATATCGAACGGTAGTCCGGTGTGCTAACGTGTTATGGCCTCATGTCGCATATGGATGACCGGTTTTTTAACGCATGATCGGCTCGTTCAGGCCAGCAACGAACGGTCGGAACACCGATTTGCGTAATCTTTAAGAAAAGAATTAATTCAGGGATGTCGATTTAGCTCTATCTCGGACGTCTAGCAGGTGAGCGCTGGGGTTGCGTATCCAGCACTCAACGAGATATCCAGCAAAGGAAAAATCACCATGACCCCTCCACCGACCCCCGTTATCACCGTCTTTGAACGGTCGCCCGATCGCGGCAGGGGACTGGCGCGTGACATGCGTGTTCGCTGGGCGCTTGAAGAAGTGGGCCAAGCTTACGAGGTTCGTCTTGTTTCGTTCGAAGCAATGAAGGAACCCGCGCATCGAGCGCTTCATCCTTTTGGGCAGATTCCGACCTATGAAGAAGGCGCTCTTGTCCTGTTCGAGTCGGGGGCGATTGTGTTTCATATCGCAGAGCACCATGCAGGCCTGCTTCCTGACGATGCGAATGCCCGGGCACGCGCGATCACCTGGATGTTTGCCGCGCTCAACACGGTTGAGCCGCCGATCCTCGATCTCCAAACCACCAAGTTCCTGGAGGGCGACAGAACCTGGTACGAGCAGCGCCTGCCTATGGTCGAGGATCGCATCCGTGACCGGCTGGGCGAGCTTTCCGATCGCCTTGGCAACGCCGACTGGCTGGATGGTGCGTTCAGCGCTGGTGACCTGATGATGGTGGCGGTGCTACTCAGGTTGAAGGCATCGGGTCTGCTGGGCGAATACTCGAACCTCTCCGCCTATGTTGCCCGCGGCGAAGCGCGGCCCGCCTACAAGCGTGCGTTCGACGCTCAATTGGCGCTTTTCGCTGGCAAGCCACCGACCGGCTGATGAAGGTCAGCTCTGCGCCAGACGCCGTCATTGTGCTTCGCCACGGCCTGCGCGGATACCTCGCGGTTATTGCGCCGTGGACACGCATTTCCACCGCACATCGATCCCTGCGAAGTTGAACGTTGGTTATGGAGAAGGCAGTGCTAAACCTCGGCCGTCCGGTGTCGGCCGAACAGCGACGGATGGCGATCCATAGGCGCGCGAATCGATAGCTCCGTAACTCGGATTGCGACTTGCCTTGGTGCCACCGAAGTGCGACCGGTTCAGGTGGGATGCGAATGGAGACTAGGGACGCTTCGACCGCTGTACCGTCGTGCTGTCTGATGTATTGGTGCCGGATGGCGCGCAGGCAGAACGTCTGGAGGTGTGTAGCGCGGCGCTGCTATTCAGCGGTGGCATAAAAGAGACGCTGGCTGCGAAACGGCAAATCAACGAAAAGAGGCCAGAAAGAAGGCCTGTTCGTGATGCAAACGCATGCACATTACCCATAGAATTTCGTTATGCACCGTCACGCGTCCGATACCTGTCGGATCGCTTCCTCACACACGGATTTCCGGTTGATTCAGCATGACACCGCTTGCACGGCACTACGTTCCAGAACAACCGCAGCACGTTATCTTGCAGGGGCTCACGGGGCCCGCATTCCTGGACGAAGGAGACTACCTGTACTTCCTCGCCTGCCTGGCAGACGCAGCGCGCGTCGCCGATCTGGCAGTCCACGCGTGGGTACTCATGCCTGACGCGGTACAGCTCCTCGTCACACCTTCATACGCGTCGAGCGTGGCCATGGCGATGCAGGCGGTCGGTCGTCGCTACGTCGAGACCTTCAACCGCCGCCATGGACGCCGCGGTTCGGTGTGGCGTGGCGGTTACTGGGCAACAGTGATTGAGCCCGACCGGTATTTCCTGCTCGCGAGCCAGGTCATCGATCATGCGCCGGTGCGCAACCGCCTTGTGACAGAGCCGGGAAACTACCAGTGGTCTAGCTTCACGCATCACATCGGGCTGCGTGTCGATAGCTTCATCAAGGACCATCCACTCTATCGGACGCTCGGCAATACACCGTTCGAGCGCCACCAGGCTTATCGCGATTTGGGCGCACAACCCCTTGACGAACTTGAGGTCAATAACCTGATGCAGTCGACGCTCAAGGGCCGGGTGCTCGGCAGCGCCGCGTATTGCGAGTGGGCGGCGCAGACAGCCAACCGGCGTTTGATGCCCCTGCTGCTGCGCGACCGGCCGCCCAAGGTTCGCACGGCCGACATAAACCAGCCATTCGAGTGACCGCGCCTTCAACTGACCCGATGACCGGACATGGCCGGTTTCTGTCTGACGCGGTCGGCTCAGGTCGAGCCGTTTGAGACACCAGAAGCATTCACGCGAATCGCCCGTTCGTGGTTGAGGCTTGATCGAGGGATCCGACAATTAGCTGGGACACTACACGCGCCAGCGCACATACCACATCTTCATGTCAATACGATGATTGTCGTTACCGGCCGTCGAGCGCTTCGCCGCGTAGCCGGGCACTAGCGAAGCTTGTGATGCGGCGACGTGACAGCGGCTGCGGCCAATGAAGTTATGTCGATTGCCGCACATAGGGGAGCAGAGACAAATGAACGTCATCGATACATGGACCATCGCGTCCATAAACAAAGTGGCCATTCACTTTCCTCAAGGCTTCACCCATGTAGTCGAAGCGGTTGTGAACGCGTACTTGCCGAAGGGCGTGGTGTTGGTTGCGCTACTGTGGTGGGTCTGGTTCAGGCGCGAACGTGCGGAAGGACCTGACGGCGAGGCCGTCCGGCGACACCAGCGCGAACTCGTCGTGATCGCCATCGTGAGCGGCCTCATCGCGCTGGCGGCCGGCCGCCTGCTTGCGCACTACCTGCCGTTTCGCCTGCGGCCGATGTATGAACCGGCATTGCGTGCGTTCTTTCCTGAGGCCAACGTGGACGAGCCGGTGCTTCGCACGTGGAGTTCGTTTCCGAGCGATCACGCCATGCTCTGGTGCGCGGTCGCTACGGGTATTTTCCTCGCCTCGCGGCCCGTGGGGATCTACGCGCTATTGCACGCAGTCGTGCTGATCGGCCTGCCGCGTATCTATCTCGGCGTGCACTACCCGACGGACGTGCTGGCCGGTGTGGTGCTCGGCGTCGGCATCACATACGTGATGAGCGCCAGGGCGATACGCACGCGCGTCGCCGCACCGATGCTGGCGTTCGCGCAGCGCTATCCCGGCGTGTTTTATGGCGCCGCGTTCGTGCTTAGTTTCGAGTTGGCGACCCAGTTCCAGGAGCTGCGCGTGTTGGCGCACGGCCTGATACATGGGATGTAATTGGTCGGAAGGTGTGGAAAGGGAGCGCTCATCGCACCCTACTGGATACGCTCGCACGCATGGCTTTGAATCTGATTGGTGGAGGAGGGCATTCAAAGCTGGATCGCCTGCTCGCGGCTTGCAGGGCCGCAACGGCCGACGAGCGGGTGTCCTTTTGCCGATGGAGAACGTCCGAATTGCGGTAGAACCCCGGACATTCGTTGCCAGCAAGCGAATGTCGGTAACTGGGCCGATCCCGGAACTCCGGCAACCACCCGTCAGTGGCCTGCGCGACATCGGCGCGAACTTCGCTTGTCGACCCCCAACGGACGTTCGAACTGAATTGAAGGCAATGGTCGCTTACGAGGTAGATCAGTCGTTTCCTCGACCCAGCACACCGGGATGCCTGACGATTCAGGAATTAATGAACGCTAGGAGATCCGCATTGATCGTATCGGCTTGCGTGGTGGGCATGCCGTGTGGGAAGCCTTTATAGGTTTTCAAGGTGCCGTTCTGCAGCAATTTCGCGCTCAAAGGGCCAGAGTCGGCATAAGGTACGATTTGATCATCGTCGCCGTGCATCACTAACGTCGGGACTGTGATCTTCTTCAAGTCTGCGGTGAAATCCGTCTGGGAAAAGGCCACGATCCCATCGTAGTGCGCTTTGGCCCCGCCCTCCATTCCCTGACGTCACCAGTTCAAAATCACGCCTTCGGACGGTTTGGCCCCTGGCCGGTTATAACCGTAGAACGGCCCGGAAGCAACATCCCGGTAAAACTGTGAGCGGTTGTTGGCAACCTGCGCCTGAAACCCGTCAAATACATCCTTGGGAAGACCTTCCGGGTTGTTAGCGGTCTTCACCATGAGAGGTGGCACAGCGCTGATCAGCACCGCCTTGATCACTCGACTCTCGCCGTGACGCGCGAGATAGCGAACGACCTCACCGCCCCCGGTTGAGTGGCCCACGTGGACTGCATTTTTAAGGTCAAGATGCTCGGTAACAGCCGCGAGATCATCGGCATAGTGATCCATATCATGACCGTCGGCCGTCTGCGTTGACCGCCCGTGACCACGACGGTCATGCGCGATGACACGGAAGCCGAGGTTCAGGAAGAACATCATCTGGGCATCCCAATCGTCGGCGCTCAGTGGCCATCCGTGTGAGAAAACTATGGGCTGCCCTGTTCCCCAGTCCTTGTAGAAGATCGGAATGCCGTCTTTGGTTGTGACCGTGTTCATCGTCATTCTCCTTGCTAAGGCGACCTGTCAAATAAAAATGAACCACCGGCGTGAACGCGTGTGCCATAAGAAATTGGGCCGGGGTAGGTAGGTGGTCGGCAGTCCGTCCGGGAAACATGCTGAGGCGTCCCAACTCGGCAAATGCGCTTTTTAGGCCGACAGTCTAGTCGCCTGTCAGCCGATCTTACTTGTGCGTCATTCCATCGAAGCCACAACTTCGTCGGTAGTCACCACGCCGTGCGCGAGAAACGCGTAGTTGATCATTGCCGCCTTGTATCCGTCGCCCCAAACGGGATGACGCGGTCCGGCAGTGGCATCGCTAACAACATAAACCTCGAATCCCTGTTCAAGCAGATCGCGCAGATGTGACTCCACGCACATGTTGGCAAGCATGCCACCCAGTACTACCCTTCTCACCCCTCGCTTGCGCAATTGAAGGACCAGATCGTTGGTCTGCGGTCCGAAGACCTTGTGCGGACTCACAACAACCGTCTCGCCGTCGTTGATGTAAGGCTTGAATTCGTCGAGCCAATCAGCGCCGGAGCCTTCGAATCCTTCCAGACTCAACTGACCACTACGTGCAAACGTGCCGGTGGCGAATTCATCGGCTTCCAACGGTCCATTGAATTTCCATACGCGATCGGTCGGGAAAAAGTAGTGTGGCGATATAAAGACCGCGAATTTCGCGGACTTTGCCGCCTTGAAGATTCGCAGCATGTTTTCTACGGTTTTATTCTCTGTCACGCTTGCTCCGACCGCGCCCCAGTTCTTGCCTTTCTTACTTAAGACATCGACTTGCGGGTCGATGAAAACCACGGCTGTCTCAGTTCGATCAAAGGACACTTCGGACCTCCAATAGAGTGAATTACGGCTAGCCGACTTTCATCGAGCCGAGCCTCTCCGATCAGATTAGGAAACGGAGGACCGGAAAGCAACGACGGTCCAACAGATTTCGATGGCGCATCCAAGTTGTTGCACGCGGGCGCCGCGTGACGGGGCACTTGATGGGTCCGCATGTTGGCTCCGCGTGCATCCTATTAACAAGCCAATGATTAAGAAGCCAACGCGATCGCTGGGATCAGCCTGCAAACGGCAATTTTCGCGCCAGCCTTTCTCCGCAGAGCAAAGCCGCGACGAGTCCTGCGAGCTCTCTCCAGCCGCAGGCAGTACTCTCGATCTTCCCGCCGGTGCCCATTTCGCGGCGTGTCCGTTCGGGCACGTGCACGCAGTTAAGGTCCGCTGTCGGGGCCAAGCCGACGTCCGAATGACCGATCAATCGCGCGAACGAATGGCGGCCGATGGCCGCTCCCTGCCTGTCCGCGATCGGCGGCGCGCGATCCAGGGCGGACCTTCGGCACGCCCCAAACGGACACCCATTAGCCGGCCGGAGTCAAGGATAAAAGAAGTATGCCGCAAACAGTTGCGTCAATTCACAGCGACTACAGCGCGCCATCTTCATTCGTGCAAACACTAACCGCGTCCGTTTTCTCACTCGTTGGTTGCGAACCGAATCGCACCAGACACCCGTCGGGATCAAGCAGTCGCAATACTCCGCGACTGCCCTGGCGGCAGTCGCCGCCCCAGAGAAACTTTGGTGCCAGTCCGTGTCCAGGGGGTGTTTGCATTCCCTGTGGCTATCGTCATGATGACGACACCAGTCCTTTGATGGCTCACGGCCTGGGCGATTCAGCGTTTTGCATTCGTTCAGATGGCGCAAGGGCGGCGTCCAAATCATTCGGGTGGCTTCACACCAGTCCGTTGTCCTGGCTCATCGCCCCTGGCCAAACCGTTACCCGAAACACAAGTGCACATCGAAGGGCTTCTGGTCTCGCAGCATGTGGTAGCACGCCCGCGCAAGCTTGTGTGCCAGAGCCTTGATTGCCAGGACGCGGTTCGTCCTGCTCTTCTTGCGATCGTAAAAGCTTCTGGCCTGCGGGCAGTAACGCATTGCGAAGTTCGCTGCCTCGACAAACGCCCACGCGAGATACTTGTTGCCGTTCTTGGTATTGCCTTCACCCTTCTTCCTGCCGTTACTCTCCCTCAGGCTGTCAACACAGCGACAGTAGGAACTGAAGTTGCCGACCTGCGCAAAGCGGCTGATCGACCCGGTCTCGAGCATGATCGTGGTCGCGAGCGTGTCGCCGATACCCGGCACCGTCCTGAGCAGGCGGTACTCGGCACGCAGACTCACGCGCTCCCTCAGTCGCTTCTCCAGCGCTTCAATCTGCTGCGCCAGTGCCTGGCTGACCGCGCGGTTGGCCTCCACGGCCAGCGTGACATCGGGCGTAAATGCAAATTCGTCGACCTGTTCCGCCGTCAGCCGTTTGACTGTCTCGCCACTCATTCTGCTGCCCGTCTGCCGCATCAGGATTCCCTCGATTGAAAGGATTTGCGCTGTGCGATAGCGCACCAGTTGCATGCGCTTGCGTGCCAGGTCGCGTGCGCCGCGTTCCTCGCGTGGATAGACATACCCCTCGGGCAGCAACCCGAGCCTCAGCAGCTGCGCCAGATAGGCCGCATCGGCGAAATCTCCGCTGTGTTTAAGTCCGTCGTATTTCCTGATGGCAGCGGGATGGGCCAGGTGTACCCGGTAACCTGAATCCATCAGTCCATCCACCAGCCAGTACCAGTTGTACGTACTCTCGACGACCACACCCACCAGTTCGTGCCGGTACGGCTCAAGCGCCGCCGCAATCTGCGCGAGCTCGTTTGGCAGGCGTTTCTGGTACACGATCCGGTCGTTGTCGTCGCTAACGATCACCACGCAGTTGTTCGAATGCAGGTCTATGCCACAATAGTTCATGTCGGTCTCCGCAGGGTCAAAGTGCGTTTCGCAAACTGACTTTAACCCTCGTCGCATAACCGCGGCGAGGAGGCCGGCTACATGATCATCATCCGTTTCCTACCCTTTGACTTCATGTGCATGTTGCATGGCCAACGTTTTCGCCCTCGCAATGCAGGACATGATTCGCGCATTGCAGCGAGGGAATGACTACAGGTCTTTCGGGTCGTCGAGGCAAGCTGAAGACGGCAGATGGATATCCGAAATGCATTGACACATCCGTCGGGCGCAATTAGTTTCCCAATGCTCGGGACAAGTTATCCGGGTTATTCCACGATGACACGGGCTAAATCAGTTGCAGCCCTTTGGGCCGTGCTGTGTACACAACAAAACCCATATTCGGTACCACGGCAACACTCAATGCGCAGAGCGCTTTCACTTCTTGTAGCGGTTACTGTATTGGCGGGGACAGTGCAGGCGGCGCCTGCCATCCAGATCGGTGTGGTGCTCGCTGGCTCGGGCCTGGATTTCTGGGCGCCGATGAGCGCGGGTATGCATCGTGCCGCTGACGATCTTCATGTCGAACTGGTAATGCGCAGTCCTTCCGACGGAACGGCACTCGGCGCAGAACCCAATATCCAGTTGAGAATGATCGACTACCTGGTGAAGAGCGGCGTAGCGGGTATCGTGTTGGCGCCCGAGCCACTGCAAGATGTAGCGACGCCGATTCCGATCGCAGTTCCTACGGTATTCGTCGACCGGAGCAGCACGGATTACAACGCGATTTCCACAGTAAGCACCGACAATTTCGCGGCAGGTAGAACTGCGGCCCTGAGTCTGGTACCCGTTCTGCACAAAGGATCCAGAATAGCAGTGCTGAGACTCGCGCCGAATATCAGTTCGACGACCGCGCGTGAAGAGGGGTTTTTGACCGTCGCACGTGAAATGGGGTGGCATGTAGTCGTCGCCCCCTATGTCGGGTATCAGTTTCGCGAGACGGAAGCACAGGTGCGCAAGGCCCTGTCCGGTAACGTAGGGCACCTCGACGCGGTCTTCGCTCCGAACGAGACGACGGCCTATGGGGCCTTGCACGTCGTCGAAGAGATGCCCGTCAACACTCGTCCTCGTCTGGTCGTGTTCGATTGGCGCCCGGAATTTCTGAGTGCGCTTGAATCCGGCACGATATACGCGGATATTGTGCAGGATTCCTACCGTATGGGTTATCAGTCGGTCGAGACGCTAGTCGCTGCCTTGCACGGCCATCCACCTCATCCCAAAGTATTTGTCGACGTGGTGACGGTGACACGCGCAAACATGAATGACCCGGCGATACGTGCCGTGATAGCCCAATACAAGCGATAGCAACGCGGGCATGAGCGCGCGCCTCGAGTCTGGAAGCTGATTCAGGCGGTGATCGTCCCTTTCGTTCGAAATCTGGCAGATTCTTCCCTTTAACCCCGCCGCCCGGCAGGGCGGCGGCAGGATCAAGCGGACTCAAGCTGAACTCAGTCGCGCTTGATCCCGAGGCCCGGCAGCGGCCGCGTGCCTTCCAGCTGGACCGCGTGCAGCAGGTCCGGGTCGAGATCGAGCGCGCGAAGGATCGTCGGTGCGACCTGGGTGGTGAAAACGTACCTGTCATCCGTTCGGCCGGCGTGGTGAATGCCGGGGAACGAAACGACGAGACCCAGATGACTGTCGTCGGGCGCATTGCCGCCGTGCTCTTCATCTTTGGCCGTGCTGGATGTGTAGATCACGCCGGGGTTCGGCTGCACGATGATGTCAGGCGTGCGGCCGTTCGACGGATTGCCGAACCAGTCCGCGAGGCGGTCGTCATCCAGGATGTACGCTTGCGGGCCGTCCGCGCAGATGCCCGGTGCGTTGCAGCCGAGATTGGCCCTCAGCGTCTTCACCACGGCATCCTTCTGGCTCTGATCGCGCAGCCAGATGAGGCCGACATCGTCGGTCTGAACGAACCCCGTACCGGAGAGGCCCGAACCGTCGTTCAGGTTGCCCGTCGTCGTATTGTTCTGGCCGAAGTTGCCTTGGGAGTCCAGATAGTTGTTGGTCTCCAGCTGTTTCGTCAGCGTATCGCCGTTCTTGACGAGCTTCGAGTGGTCAGTCGGCGACTGGCCATGCTTGGCCGTCACGATGATGAGGGTCGACGAATAGAAGTTGCGCTGTTTCAGTTCCGACACGATGCGCCCGAGCGCGCCGTCGAGATAGGTGATGGCGGCAGCGACCTGCGGCCCCGGTGTGAAGTCCGCATCGAGATAACCGCCGTTATCCGCCACCGGCGACTTCTGTGCGACGCTAAGCGTCTGGAAGTTCGTGCCGAACACAGTCGGCATTGGAGCGGTCGTCTTACCCGTCGAGTCCAGTCCGTTGATCTCGTTGATCAGCGCCTGAACGTGGATGTTGTCGAATACCTCGGTGTGCGTGTAGGTATCGAGATAGTAGGTACCCGTTTTGGGGTCGATCGAGTTGATCTCGGTACGTGCCAGATCGTCGACGCCCTTGCCGGACGGTCCGTTGACCCAGTCATAGCCCCATGCGTGCTTGTCTGCCCACGCAGTGCGCGAGCCCGGAATGTGTTCCTTGATGACCTCGAACACCGTGTTCGTCTTGATGTAGTTGTGAGGGTAGACAGGCGTACAGACACCGTTGATCTTCGCATAGGGAATCGCATCCGGATTGAACGCGCCGCCACCGTCCAGGTGGATCAGCGGTCCGCCGCCCTTTGCATCGATCCCGGTCGTTTCATCGAACACGACGTTCCATCCCTGCGTGCCGGTGCAGGTCGAATCGAGCGGAGCATAGAGCGTCCGGTCATATGACACATCGTAGAAGAGGCCCGCGCTCTTCGGGGAGCCGCCTGTCACCAGTGCGGTAAGACCGGGGAACGAATCCGACAGGTGAGGTGTGTGGGCGTTCGTGAAGGTCACGCCCGATTTAGCCAGCAACGTGAGGTTGGGGCAGGCGTTGCTACCGATGCAGCGGGCAACGTCCTGTTCATGCAAACCGTCGAAACTGATGAGCAATACGTGCTTCACGTCGTCGGCTCGCGCAGGCATCGCATGCAAGCCGGAGAAAGCAAGCGCCACGGCGCCGAAGAATGCGCCGGCACGGTACCGCGTTCGAGTTTCTTTGATCATTATTCACCTCATTGACGGGAGTTGGACAGGAAGCCAAACATCGCGTCGCGCGAAGAGAACGGCTCACTCCTTCATCGCTCGCGGGTTTGCATGCACGACGAAAACGCAGGTTTGGTGATCGACCGCTTATTACAAGGAATTACAAGAAACATAGACGCCGAGTGTGACGAGAAAACGGCGCGCACATGTCACAGTCGAGTCGATTCAATGAATGACTTGGAAGACGTTTATTCATACGATATAAGGCGGACCGGGAGCCCGGTCTGCGAAGGGCTGCTGTTTGACGAGAAACGGGCGTCAGGATGTCATCCCAAGCACCTCGGCGACCGGCCGAATCTTGTCGGCGAGGGGAACGCGTTCAAACTTGCCTGGGGCACTCAACACGCCGGCGACATAAATGGAGCCGGGCACGCAAACACTGCGCGCCGTGCCTACTATCCGCAGCGCAGCTAGCGTCGTCGAAGGACTGCCTTGACGGGATGGTGAAGCCGGGATGGTGAAGCGCGCGAAGAGACTGGCCGAGATCAATACACCTTGAAGCTTTCGGTGCGTGCCATCAATGCCAGTCCAATAACTGCCATACCCGCGAAGAGCGCCGGCAGCAGGAAGACATTGGGAAGGCCCAGGAATGAGACCCCGAAACCGCCCGCGACCCCTCCTAGCGCCGAGGCGAGAGCCGTCGAGCTCATGAAGATTGCCGACGCCGTCCCTACCGCGTTGGGAAGCAGGCGTTGAGCGACGATGATGCCCAGAACCATAAATATGCCCCAAACACCACCCATGAGGATCTGTCCGGCGAACATGCCCGCTGCGGACGACCAGAGCGCAAAGCAAAGATTGGCAAACACCCCTATGGCGGCTGCGATACACATCAACCACACGTTGCCAAGCTTGCGGCCCAGCCCGATGCTGAAGGGCATGATGAGCAGCTCGATGAATGGCTGTATCCCGATGACCGCTCCCCGTACGGCCGGACTCAGCTTGAGGTGTTCTTCCATGTGGATCAGAAGGAATCCATACTTTATCGGCTCCCCTGCATAGACCAGGACAAAGAGTCCTGTGAATGTCAGCAGTGGAAGCATGGCACGCAGGCTGGAGTGACCCGCGGGCTCACTCGCCGATTCCGGCTTGAGCTTGACGGTTGGGTTCAGCGTTCCGAGAGGTGCGATCTGCAGAAGCATGCAGATGGCGGTCATCCAAAGCATGGGGCGCAGGCCATAGGCAGCCGCCACCCACGCTCCCAGGACAGGCCCAACGATCCATCCGCCGGTAA
>Ga0153929_1000351_pt1 | contig 17601 bp, 17 predicted proteins | sample TSNJ013MetaG_FD_104689 | JGI IMG/M metagenome (GOLD analysis project Ga0153929, IMG submission 104689) | Attine ant fungus gardens microbial communities from New Jersey, USA - TSNJ013 MetaG | ecosystem: Host-associated > Fungi > Mycelium > Unclassified | place: USA: New Jersey, Wharton State...
AGGCATTTCATTTTCCTGTTATTCATTTTCATACCTCTTTCCCTTTCGATTTTCAATTTCGGTGGATTTTAGTGGCGTTTTCTATACAATATGGACAACCACTTACTCTCTGTTTGATATCAGATTCCAATAATTTTATGTTCCTGATAATATGAATTTACATCTAATAACTTAACACTTTAAACATTCTTCCATAATTATTCAGTATATAATTTGATTATATATTAAATTCCAAAATATTCCAACTTATTTAAGCAAATTCATTCTGCTTTTAATCGACAAATATCGACATTAATATAATATTTTTATAAATGAGAATAGTAAAAACTCGGGTTTTCGGTCTAAAAACCGCCGTTTGCAAGGGTATATAGCCTGACGAAAATTCTACGGTGTTTGAATAAATCATTCATTTTGCATTTTCAAAAGCGCAGAGCTGATTCGCACGGAATTTAAACACTGCCAAAAACAGCCACCGTGGGAGGCGATATGCTTCACGCAAAAATCAAAGGGCGTCCTTAGCGGGGCGAAATCCACTGCTTACGCAGACCTCGGCGGCCAGGCATTCCTGGGCGTCGATATGGTCGCAGTTAGCAGTTAGTTCGCCAGAGCGTTGCCCTGTTTGCGTGAAGCATATCGCCTCCCACGGTGGCGTCCTGAGGCCCGACATGTATTAAAACATGCACCCTATACAATTTTTCCTTCTTGCATATTAACAGGAAAAGTATTATAATAAATAGCATCTTGAGATAAGGAGGAATATTCAATGAACAAGGTTTCAAAGGATATGGTAATCGGCGAACTTCTTCAGATGGATCCTGATATGGCAGGCATTTTGGTAGCAGGCGGAATGCATTGTGTAGGATGCCCATCCGCACAGGCTGAAACATTGGAAGAAGCAGCAATCGTTCATGGCATTGATCCGGAATTATTGGTAACCAGAATCAATACTTTTATAGAAAGCAAAGCAACGCAATAATCTGGCCAAAGCAGCCATATATAAAGAAAACACCACTGGACTTTAGTGGTGTTTTCTGTCCATACTTTTTGGACATCAGATCAGAGTTAATTTTTGAATTGCCTTCTCAGGTATAATGCAACGCCTATGTTCTGTATAAAAGGCATTCATGGAACTGGTGTATTTGCTGTTGATTCCATACTCAGAAAGAATATTACAGATCTTATTAAATTCTTCAGGGGTATGATCTGACTTACTGATAATCAAATGATACTCATTTTGTGTTTCATCTTTATAAAGTGTATTTGTACCACTATAGAGATTGGATAGAATGTGAGCGACCCGAATAACGGCGTCTAAATCATTAAATTTATAAAGCCTGGTCAGATTAAAGGCAGTATCCACATCCGTCTGCTCTGCCGATACGGCAGCTTTTTTTTCGGATGCTTTCTTCTTGGCCTCGCGGATTTTATTGAACAGTCCCAGTATATCGTCGGCACCTTCCAATTTGGATGAAAGCGAAGGTTCATATTCTGATTCGTCTGCAGCATCGGCAGGTGCGAATTTAGAGAAGCGGGTATCTAATTCCTCAGGGTCTTCAACTTTTGTGATAATAAGGATAATAGACTCTGGAGAAAGCGGAATAGCTTCTATCATCAGAGGAATATCATTTGCTTCAAATCCAAACTCATAGGCAGCCTGCTGCATCATATCCCGAAACAGAGTTTTCGCTTTGTCGGTTCCGTAAGCAAGCTCACTGATTTTGATTTCGCGATCTATTAAATCTTTTTTCGTCAGTGTACAGCGTATTTGATTATCATTTATTTTTTCTATTTTCATAATTATCACATCCTATCTTTATTAGATTGAGAATTTGATTTGAGGAATTTCAAATCTTATCTCTATTATTATTATATACTGTTTTGTGTAAATATGTAAAGTAATTCTCTGGTTTTTATTCCAGTAAGTATATTAAATATTTATAAAAAAGTCAATTCTAAATTTTTATAATAAGACATTTATAAAATTTTTATAATAAGACATTTAAAATTTTTATAATAAGGCTTGCCTGATTTTTATAATAAGACTTGCTTAATTTTTTTATAATAAGGGCTTGCTTTTTAGACCAATATTATATATAATATACATTAAGAGAAAACAAAGTATATTATGTGATATAATCAGCGGCATCAAATAGCGATATTCTTCGCAGATTTTCAAAATTTTACAATTTCAAACAATGTTTCATTGTACCTTCCCCTTTTAATTAAAAAACAGCTTTGTTTTCTCGAATTGATTATTATGAAAGACGACAATAGAATTCTAATGAAATAGTATATCACGAGCACCGCAAGGAATATTTTGTTAGAAGGATGGAAAGGAAGTGGAAATTATATAGAAAAAACAAGTAAACAGCTGAAAAAGGAACTTCAGGAGTATCGAAAGGCGGGAATACAGCTTCAGCTGAACGGCAAACCAAGCGATCCGCAAAAAATTGCAAAAGCCTGCTCCGTAGAAGAAGAAAATAACTATATGCGGGACTACATACGTGATGAATCTGATAAACTCAGGATAATAGGATTCGACCGGATTAAAGACATTTAAAAATAATTCTGACATAGATCCCCTTTATCAGTTTTCCAGTAAATGCTGGAAAAATCTAAAAATGTCGAAATTTATAATCACGGAAGAAAAAAGTATGTTATAATGTCCATGTAAATAGAATAAGGTCATCTTATGATATAAAACTACAAAGGGTTGGAGGTACAATGAATGAAGAAAAAGAGTTTACCGGTTCTGGCAGCACTTGTCTTGATTATAATTGTTGTGGCTATCGGCATCATCAGTAATATAGTGGATAAATATACGCCTTCCGATGAAGTGATGAACCCATCGGAATATTTGGGAGTAGCAGAAGGCGATGAAACGGCATTGATTCTGCAGAACCAATTGGTTGAATATAAAGGCTTAATCAGTAATAATACAGCATATTTGGATTTTGAAGCAGTAAAGAACTATTTGAACAGCCGTTTCTATTGGGATTCCGAAGCGAATCTCATGGTGTATACGACTCCAACAGATATTATTACCATATCAGCCGGCAAAAAAAAATATTCGGTATCGGGAAAGTCAAAAAGTGAGAACTATGAAATTATTATTGTCGATGGTTCCCAGGTTTACATAGCGGCGGATTTTGTTCAGAAATACACAAACATGGAATATGAACTTTATAAAGAACCGAATTATATGATCATCACTTATCAGTGGGGAAGTGTTTCCTATGCAGATGTGAAAAAGGAGGACAGTATTCGCTATGAAAGCAATATCAAGAGTCCGATTTTGACCGGCGTTGCAAAAGGAGATAAGATTACTGTGCTGGAACAGGCAGATGAGTGGACGAAGGTTATGTCCAAGGATGGCTACATAGGTTATATTCAAAATAAGAAGCTGGGTGAAATATATGAGGAAGTAGTAAGCAGGGATTTTGAGGAGCCGGAATACACCAGTATAAAAAGGGACTACAAGATCAATCTGGTGTGGCATCAGATCACTAATTTTGACTCGAATTATAGTGTTCTTTATGATATTGCGGATATGAAAGGGGTCAATACAATTTCACCGACATGGTTTTCCATTTCCGATAACAAAGGAAATATTTCATCTCTGGCCAGCGAAGATTATGTGACAGCTGCCCATGAGCAGGAGTTGGAGGTATGGGGGCTTGTGGATAATTTTAGTGAAGAGATCGACACTACCAAAGTATTGTCTTCTACGGCATCCAGAGAAAAGCTTTCTAATCAATTGATTGCAGCAGCTATCCAGTACAATCTGGACGGTATTAATGTAGACTTTGAAAGTATACCGGAAGAGGCAGGAGAAGGATATATCCAGTTTATTCGTGAATTATCCGTAAAATGCAGAAAGAATGGATTGGTTTTATCTATAGATGATCCGGTTCCTATGCCATTTACGGCTCATTATAACAGAAAAGAACAAGGGATCATGGCTGATTATGTGATCATTATGGGTTATGATGAACATTATGTCGGATCTGAAGAAGCGGGTTCGGTTGCTTCGCTGCCCTTTGTGAAAAACGGTATCGAAGCCACGCTGGCAGAAGTTCCGGCAGAGAAAGTAATCAATGCCGTACCATTCTATACCAGACTTTGGACAATTGCTCCGGATGGGGAAATCAGCAGCGAAGCAATCGGAATGAATACTGCGGATCAGATACTGGCGGATAACGGAGTAACTGCAAACTGGTCGACGGATACCTCACAGGATTATGCGGAATATGAAGATGCAGAGGGTAATACCTGTAAAATCTGGCTGGAGAATGAAAAATCCATTGAGGAAAAAGCAAAGTTTGTCAAGGAATATGACCTTGGCGGTATTGCCGCCTGGAAGCTGGGCTTTGAACGTTCAAGTATTTGGGATATTTTAATGAAATATGCAAGTTAAAAGCTATGACAATTAGTGATTTGAAGAATACCATAAACTTAATGCTACAAGTTTGAAGAGCCGGATTCCGCAAACGCAACCTGCGCCAAAGCGCATGAATAAGTTTGCCGGAATCCGGCTTTTTAATATGTCTCGCTGCATTGTATTACCTAATAAGTGCTATACCCTGCTCGTTTATCTAAACAATAAGTCAGTATAAAAAATGTATAATATTAAACAAAAGACGTTGTATTTTATGTAAATAAGTGATATAATATCCACATAATAATTAGTGAGGTGATGAGTCATGTACCGTGCGGCAATAGAACAGTTAAATAAATGGAAAGAAAAGAAAATCAGAAAGCCTTTGATTATCCGAGGAGCACGGCAGGTTGGCAAAACATGGCTGATGAAAGAATTTGGCGCTAATGCTTACCAAGACTGCATTTATATCAATTTTGATAACAACCAGCGTATGCAGGAACTATTTTCCACAGACTTAAATATTGAACGCCTTGTTACAGGGCTGGAGTTATACGCTGGTCATAAAATCAATCCGGCGGACTCGCTTATCATTTTTGATGAGATACAGGAAGTCCCCAAAGCATTAACCTCTCTCAAATATTTTAACGAGAATGCTCCGCAATATCAAATCATCTGCGCGGGATCGTTACTTGGAGTTGCATTGCATCATGGAACTTCTTTTCCTGTTGGCAAGGTGGAGTTTTTAGACCTTTATCCTTTGTCTTTTACAGAGTTTATGTTAGCCTGTGGAAAAGAACAATTTGTTGATCTCTTGAAAAAGGGAGATTACACGATGGTTTCCGTATTCAAGCAGGATTATATTGATTTGCTTAAATATTATTATTACGTGGGTGGGATGCCGGAAGCCGTGTTGCATTTTTCGCAGAATAAAGATTTTAACGAGGTGCGGGAAATCCAGCAGCGGATATTAGCCGCTTATGAGCAAGATTTTTCAAAACATGCCCCTAATGAGGTGGTGCCGCGAATCCGAATGCTGTGGAACAGTATCCCTGCGCAGCTTACAAAGGAGAATAAGAAATTTATCTATGGTCTGATTAAAGAGGGTGCGCGCGCCAAAGAATACGAACTTGCCATACTATGGATTACCGATTGCGGTCTTGTCCATAAAGTGCATCGGGCAACTGCTCCAAATCTTCCGCTGAAAGCCTACGAGGACTTAAAAGCTTTTAAGCTTTTTTTAGTCGACGTGGGATTGCTTTCATGTATGGTGAGGCTCAGGCAGGATACCTTACTTGACGGAAACGAGATGTTCAAGGAGTTTAAGGGAGCATTAACCGAACAGTATGTTTTACAGCAATTAAAGACACTGAAAAACATTGAAACCTATTATTGGACAAATGACCGAGGCAATGCGGAAGTTGATTTTCTAATTGATAATGGCAGCGAAGTGGTTCCGCTTGAGGTAAAAGCCGAGGTCAATTTGCAGGCAAAAAGTCTGAAAGCATATAGGGATAAATTCAATCCTAAGATTTCTGTCAGAACTTCAATGGCGGATTATAAAAAAGAAGATTGGCTGATCAATTTACCGCTTTACGCTATAGAGTTCATTTAGAAGCGCCGCATTCTTTACTAAATAATTCATATGCTGCATATATATGAATAACAGAATGTTTAGGAGTGCGTAAAAAGTGCTGAAAAAAATAAGACCGGAAACCTGTTTGGGGATATTAACGATTATAGGAGTGCTGTTATTGGCAACCGGGGGCGTTCGTAAGGCAGTCAAGATGCAGGCTGTATCAGGTCAAATACAGACTACGGTGGTTATTGATGCCGGTCATGGAGGTGTCGATCCAGGGAAAGTGGGAGTGAACGGCAGCCTGGAAAAAGACCTTAATCTGGCGATTGCATTGAAATTGAAAGAGTGTCTGGAATCAAACGGAATCAATGTTGTAATGACAAGAGAGACGGACGCCGGTCTTTATGAAGAAGGAGCTTCCAACAAAAAACAGTCAGATATGCGTAAAAGATGTGAGATTATTGATGCAGCGGAGCCTGCGCTTACAATCAGCATTCATCAGAACAGCTATTCTTCGGGGTCAGTTTGCGGTCCTCAGGTATTTTATTATACGCATTCTGAAGAGGGGAAAGAAGTTGCGGGATTTGTTCAGGACGCAATGAATGAACAGCTGGAGATTGAAAGAGGCAGGGATATTAAGTCGAATGACAGTTATTATTTATTAAAGCGTACAAAAAGTTCTATCATTATCGTTGAATGTGGATTTTTATCCAATCAGACTGAAGCTGATAAGATAGTAACGGAGGAGTATCAGAAAAAAGTTGCAATGGCGATCTGCAGCGGGGTGATAAAAGCTCTGAAAAAGAGTTAATGAAATCCTTTTTCATTTATGATATGATAAGTTAAAATTACAAGAAGGGGATGAACAGTAAGGATGGATGTGCATCAGATACTTCGTCAGGTAAAGGGAAATGAAATATCGATTGAGGAAGCAGAAAGAAAGCTTAAGGATCTGCCCTATGAAGATTTGGGATATGCCAAGCTGGATCACCATCGGAAGCTTCGTTCAGGGTTTTCGGAGGTGATTTTCTGCCAAAGCAAGACGAAGGAGCATCTGCTCCATATATATGAGAACTATTATCGGAAGAGAGAGAATGTACTGGGAACCAGGGCAAGTAAAGAGCAATATGATCTTCTGGCAAAGGATATGCCCGAGATTCAGTATGACCCGGTTTCCAGAATCTTGAAACTGGAATTTCAAAAGGCAGAGCAAAAAGGAGCAATTGCGGTCTGCTCTGCCGGAACTGCGGATATACCCGTGGCGGAAGAGGCTGCTCAGTGTGCGGAATATTTTGGCAGCAGGGTACTGCGCTTCTATGATATAGGGGTAGCGGGGATACACCGGGTATTGTCAAAACGTGAAGAAATACGAAGTGCAAACTGTGTGATTGCAGTTGCAGGCATGGAAGGAGCGCTTGGCAGCGTGCTGGCGGGTCTGGTGGACAAGCCGGTAATCGCGGTACCTACTTCGGTGGGTTATGGTGCCAGCTTCGGAGGGATATCAGCACTTTTGACGATGATTAATTCCTGCGCAAACGGAATCGCAGTTGTAAATATTGACAACGGATATGGCGCTTCGTATCTGGCAACACAGATCAATCGGCTGGCGGAGGGTATCTATGAATAGGAAGTTACTATATCTGGAATGTAATTCCGGTATCAGCGGGGACATGACGGTTGCTTCGCTGATTGATCTGGGAGCAGATGTAAAGAAGCTGTTAGAAGTATTGGACAGCCTGCAGCTGGATGGATTTGAGATTCGGATAGAAAAGGTACAAAAATGCGGAATAGAGGCCTGTAAATTTTGCGTGGATTTAAAGGAAGAAGAAATTCATCTGCATAGAACACATCGAAATATTCGTGATATATATAAGATTATAGAGAATATGGGCGGCACCCAGAGGGCAAAAAATCTGGCCCAAAAGATGTTTTTCATTGTGGCAGAAGCAGAAGCAAAAGCCCATGGTATTCCGATGAAGCAGGTACATTTCCACGAAGTAGGAGCAGTAGATTCCATCGTGGATATTGTCAGTACGGCAGTCTGTATAGATGATTTGGACATCGAAGATGTAGTGGTGGGCAGTCTCAGTGAGGGAACGGGGACTGTTCTCTGCCGCCATGGCGTACTTCCGGTACCGGTACCTGCGGTTGTGAATATTGCAAAAGCATATGGACTGCCCATTACGATAACAAATGAAACGGGAGAAATGATTACGCCTACGGGAGCTGCTATCGCAGCTGCGCTGAAGACCAGGGAGACACCTCCGGCATCCTTTCGTATTGTAAAGATGGGGATTGGAGCAGGGACAAAAGATTTCCATAGGGCCAATATTCTAAGGGCGATGCTGCTGGAGGAAACGGAGAGGATTTGGGTTCTGGAAACGAATATGGACGACTGCACGGGGGAAGCCCTTGGCTATGTGCTGGAAAAATTGATGAAGGCAGGAGCGAAGGATGCTTATTATACGCCTGTATTCATGAAAAAGAACCGCCCGGCATATTTACTGTGTGTGATTGCCGCGGAAAAGGAAATTGGAGAATTGGAAGATATTATTTTTAAACATACAACAACGATAGGAATCCGTAAATATCCGGTAGAGAGAACTACTTTGGAGCGTGAGGTAAGGTGGGTTAAGACTCCTTATGGAAAAGTGAAAGTAAAGCAATGCAGCAGGCAGGAACAACTGGTGCTATATCCGGAGTATGAGAGTGTAAAAGAAATATGTGAGGCTACGGGAAAAGGATTTCAGGAAGTATATTATGAAATAAAGAGGGCTGCAAAGGAAGATGCAGAAGAAAAGAAGGATGAGTTTTAAATGAACCGGGATACAAAATTAGAACAGCTCTTCCACCGGATGGGAGAGTTGGCAAAGGAAGATTTATGCATTGCCTTTTCCGGTGGTGTAGACAGCAGCCTGATACTAAAGGCGGCAGCCGCGGAAGCGAAAAACAGAGGCACGAAAGTGTATGCGGTGATGATTTCCACCAGATTGATGCCGGCGGCAGATTTGGAAATTGCAAGAGAGGTGTCAAAAGAATGTGGAAGTGAGTTTCATATTCTTCATTTAGATGAAAGTGGATGCCGGGAAATTTTGGAGAATTGCCGGGAGCGCTGCTATCACTGTAAAAAATATATGTTTCAGAGGCTGAAGGACTGGGCAGGAGAGAGGGGAATCCGTCATGTGGCAGAGGGAACAAATGCCGATGATTTAAAGGTTTACCGACCGGGGATTCGTGCGGTCAGGGAATTGGAGATTCAAAGTCCGCTGGCAGAACTTTATATTACCAAAAAGGAAGTACGTGATTTTGCCAAAAGTCTTGGTCTTTCCGTAGCAAAACGACCCTCGGCGCCATGTATGGCGACCAGAATACCATATGGAACGCCCCTGGATTTTGAAGTGCTGAAAAGGCTTGAAAAAGGAGAAGAAATCTGCAGGCAGATGGGATATGAGACGGTACGTCTGCGTCTGCATGATAAGATTCTTCGAGTGGAAATTGAGAAGGAACAGATGGGTAAATTTCTGGAGGAAGCAGACAAAATTGCCGAAAAGCTCAGGCAGTTAAAATTTCAATATATTACATTAGATATAGAGGGATTCCGTTCCGGAAGCATGGATGAGTAGTCAAATTCCCGCTAAAAAACTTGTGCTTTTAAAGACATAATGTTATAATCAGTAAAAAAGCAGTTATGGGGAATAATATGAGAACCATCATGGCAAGCATGGAAGAAGGCGGCAGTTCAGAAACGCTTCGAAAAGCCGGAGAAATCTTAAAGAAAGGCGGTCTGGTTGCTTTTCCGACGGAGACGGTTTATGGTCTGGGGGCAAATGCTCTGGATGAGGAGGCGGCCGCCAGAATCTATGAAGCGAAGGGAAGACCTTCGGACAACCCTCTGATTGTCCATATTGCAGAGGAAAAAGACCTTGGATTTATTGTTGATGAAATACCGGAGAAAGCATGGAAGCTGGCAGAAGCGTTCTGGCCCGGACCTTTGACGATGATATTTCCAAAAAGTGAAAAAGTACCATATGGAACGACCGGAGGTCTGGAGACGGTTGCGGTGCGGATGCCGGATCATGTGGTTGCGCTGGCAGTTATTCGGGCAGGCGGGGGATATATTGCGGCACCCAGTGCAAACATTTCAGGAAGACCAAGTCCTACCACAGCAGCCCATGTGTCCAAAGACCTTGGAGGCAGGATTGATATGATTATTGACGGCGGCAGCGTGGATATCGGATTGGAATCTACGATTGTGGACATGACGGAAGAGGTGCCGGTGATCCTTCGACCCGGTTATATCACTCGGGACATGCTGGAGCGTGTAATTGGGCATGTAAAGGCAGATAAGACTCTTTTGAAAGTGGATGGAAACCACAGACCAAAAGCTCCGGGAATGAAATATAAACACTATGCACCTCAGGCAGATTTATGTATTGTGGAAGGCAGCCAGGAATGCGTGGTAGGGAAAATTAATGAATGTATTGCGGAAGGAAAAGCGGCAGGAAAGCAAATCGGTGTAATTGCAGCAGATGAAACAGCAAAATTATACAAGGACGGCCTGGTAAAATCCATTGGAGGCAGGACCGAGGAGTTGGTCATTGCGCAACGCTTGTATGGAATTTTACGAGAATTTGATGAATTAGAGGTTTCAAAGATTTATTCGGAAGCTTTTGAAACACCCGGGATGGGACAGGCTATTATGAATCGTTTGATGAAGGCGGCCGGTCATCAGATTATGAAAGTGTAGGGAGTAAAGAATATGAAACGGTACGATAAATTGATTTTTGTAAGTAATAGTGATACCTGCCGAAGCCCAATGGCAGAGGCAATTATGAAGAGTAAATTCTTACTGGGTGATTTAGAGATAGAATCAAAAGGTCTGATTGCACTATTTCCGGAGCCTGTCAATCAAAAAGCGGAAGCGGTATTGGTCAGTAACGGTCTTTCTATGAAAGATCATAAATCGGAGCAGCTGGAGTCAACGGATTTTATGGATCGCAGTTTAATATTGGTAATGGAGGAATCTCTGAAACAAAAAATATTCGAAGATTATGAAAATGCAAAAAACGTATATTTGCTGACAGAATATATTGGTGAACTTGGAGAAATTTCAAGCCCGCTTGGAAAAGCACTGGTGGATTATGGTGAGTGCTTTGAGTTATTGTCAGACTTAATTGTCAGACTGGTAGTAGTATTAAATGAGGAGGAACTGTTATGTTAGCAATTGGATGTGATCATGGCGGATATGAACTGAAGCTGGAAATTATAAAATATCTGGAAGGGAAAGGAATACCCTATAGAGACTTTGGCTGTGACAGCAACATGGCTGTTCATTACCCTAAGTATGGAAAGATGGTTGCGAATGCAGTCGCCGATGGTGAATATGAAAAAGGTATTTTAATTTGCGGGACGGGAATCGGCATTTCTATTGCGGCAAATAAGGTCAAAGGTATTCGTGCAGCGCTTTGCCACGACTGTTTTAGTGCGGAGGCGACAAGATTACATAATGATGCCAATATTCTGGCTATGGGAGCCCGGGTAGTAGGGGCGGGACATGCGCTTAAGATTGTAGATATCTTTTTGAATACGCCTTTTTCGGGCGATGAGCGTCATATGCAGAGAATTAATATGATAGAAGAATGACGTTGTCTATCGATAGAAAAGATACACTAATAAAAATGACACCGGGAGGATGAAAGATGTCAAAAATTACAATAATGGAACATCCGTTAATTCAGCATAAGATCGGAATCATCCGCAGGGAGGAAACGGGTTCCAAGGATTTCCGCCAGATGATAGGGGAAATTGCCATGTTGATGTGCTATGAAGCTACCAGAGACTTAAAGCTGATGGATGTAAAGGTACAAACTCCTATTTGTGAGATGACGGCAAAAGAATTGCAGGGAAAGAAACTGGCGGTAGTACCTATCCTGCGGGCAGGACTTGGCATGGTGGATGGTATGCTGGCGATGATTCCGGCGGCCAAAGTAGGACATATCGGATTATATCGTGATCCGGAGACTTTGGAGCCTGTAGAATATTATTGCAAGCTGCCGGCAGACTCCTCCGAACGGGAAGTGTTTGTGGTAGACCCGATGCTGGCAACCGGCGGATCTTCGGTAGCTGCGATTCAGATGCTGAAAGATAAAGGTGCAAAACGAATCCGCTTTATGTGTATTATAGCCGCGCCGGAAGGCGTTGAGCGAATGGAAAGAGAACATCCGGATGTAGATATATATATCGGTGCACTGGATGAGAAGTTAAATGAACACGGCTATATTGTACCTGGTCTTGGAGATGCGGGCGACCGGATTTTCGGAACTAAATAATTAAACCGTTAGGCAGGCGGAGGTTGATTAAATGAGTGAAAAACGGCAAGACTATATTTCATGGGATGAATATTTTATGGGGGTGGCGATTCTTTCGGGGATGCGGTCAAAAGACCCGAATACACAGGTTGGATCCTGTATTGTAAGCGCAGACAATAAAATATTATCGATGGGTTACAACGGTTTTCCGATCGGATGCTCGGATGATGAATTTCCCTGGTGCAGGGAAGGTGATGCTCTGGACAGCAAATATCTGTATTCCACCCATAGTGAATTAAACGCAATATTGAACTATCGCGGTGGGAACCTGGAAGGCGCAAAGCTTTATGTTACGCACTATCCCTGTAATGAATGTGCGAAAGCGATCATTCAGGCAGGAATCAGGACAGTTGTTTATGATTGTGATAAGTACGCAGACACACCGGCGGTGATCGCATCGAAACGAATGATGGATGCATCGGGTGTACGTTATTATCAATACCAGAGAACCGGAAGAAAAATAGAATTCCGGATTTAAAAAGTTTAGTGGGAGCAGGACGGGACGGTTGAAGAACCGTCCTGCTTTATCTTAAAGGTAATTGCTTCCTATAAGATAAAACCTTGGTAATAGGCAGTTCTTTTACTGAAAGGGCATGAAAAAGGTGAGTACATGTATATAGAAAAAGCTAGAGCAATAATGGGAGAAGTGAAAAAGGTTGTTGTGGGTAAAGATGACTGTATTGAAAAGGTTATGATGGCGATGTTGGCTTGCGGTCATATTTTAATTGAAGATATTCCGGGAGTGGGAAAGACAACCATGGCACTGGCATTTTCCAAGGCTTGCGAATTGAAACAGAATCGGGTGCAGTTTACACCGGATGTGTTGCCGGCAGATATCACCGGATTTTCTATCTACCGGAAAGAACAGGGGACTTTTTCTTATCAGCCGGGGGCTATTATGTGTAATTTATTTCTGGCGGATGAAATCAACCGGACTTCCCCCAAGACCCAGTCTGCACTGCTGGAAGTTATGGAGGAGGGGAATGTAACCGTGGACGGAAAGACACGGGAAGTACCGAAGCCTTTTTTGGTTATGGCGACCCAGAACCCTATCGGCTCCGCAGGAACCCAGATGCTTCCGGAATCACAACTGGACCGTTTTATGATTTGTATGTCTATGGGGTATCCGGATGTGGAGAACGAGATCGCCATAATGAAAGAACGGCACACCGGAAACCCCATTGATCTGGTAGTTCCGGTGATTCATGCGGAGGAATTGCTTTTCATGCAAAAGGAGACGGAGCAGATTTTCATTCATGATGCGTTGTACAATTACATTGCAAAGCTGATAGCGGCGACCAGGGAACATGAGCTTTTGGAATTGGGTGTCAGTCCCAGAGGAACCATTGCAATAACAAAAATGGCAAGAGCTTCCGCATATTTAAGCGGCAGGGATTATGTGCGGCCGGCAGATGTGGAAGCTGTATTTCATGATGTGGCGGTTCACCGGATAAAGTTAAGTTCCAAGGCAAGAGTTACCCACGTGTCGGCACAAGGCGTTTTGGATAGTATTCTGGAGAGTGTACCCAAACCAACTCCCAAGAGAAAGTAACCTACGGGTATTTCGGATGTCCAGAAATCGCGGACATAAATGAGGACTCACCCTACGGGTATATCGGATGTCCAAAAAGCGTGGACATTAATGAGGATTCACCCTACGGGCATATCGGATGTCCAAAAAGCGTGGACATAAATGAGGATATGATATGAAAAGTAAATTTGTGTATTTTGTGCTGGTTTTGGTAACGGTTTATATAGCCATTATGTATCAGGATTCTAAGGCGATTGCATTCCTGGGATTTGAGCTGCTTTTGTTTATTTGTATGTTTTTTCTGGCCTGGTATTTAAAGCGGGGAATTACGGTACATCTGGAAAGCAAATTGCCGATTGCCGGAAAACAAAAAGCAGTGCCGGTAAAGATTTATATAAAAAACAGACACAGACTGCCTGCTGCGCAGATATTAATAAGGCTGGTGTATGAAAATGATTATTCGTACCATAGCGGTAATGAAACCTTTTGGTGCAGCGTGGATGGACAAGAGGAAAAAATACTGCATTATGATATGCTTGCAGAATATTGTGGAAGGATTCATTTTTCCATTTCCAAAATTAAAGTATACGATTATTTGAAATTGTGGTCTTTCCCAATAAAGTGTAAAGAGGAAATACAGATTTCTATCCTGCCTGATATACATGAAATCATAGCTTCTGTCAGTGAACACACCAGAAATTTTCCGATTGATGGAGAGGAGTACGATCCGCGTCAAAGCGGAGATGATCCTTCTGAAATTTTTCAGACCAGAGAATTTCGTGCCGGTGATACGCTGCAGAGGGTTCATTGGAAAATGAGTGCCAAGACAGATGAACTGATAACAAAAGAGTATAGTAAACCAATTGGATGCAGCGTGCTGCTGCTTCTGGATTTGCATTTTAATAAAAAGCAGCAGAACTATGGGAATTCATTTCTGCAGATGGATGCTTTTTGGGAAATTGCGGCCTCCGTGTCTTACGGCTTGATGACGGCAGGATGCAGGCATTATACAGCATGGTTTGAGGAAGAGACGGGATGCGTCGGGCGCCAGTATGTGCAGGAAGAGGCGCAGGTTTATGAAATGATTCACCGGGCACTTCATTTAACACCTTATCTGCAAAAGTATGAATTATTATCCGGTTATCAGGCTGAGCACAGAGAAGCTCACTTCAGTACGATACTAATATTAAATACCGATTTACAGTTGATCAAAAACGGTGAAGTGATTGCGGAATTTCCCAAAGACAAGGCTTCAGAAATGCTGAACGGATTATTGCTGGAAGTGTAGGGAGCAATTTATGACGAAGAAGAATAGATTACCGGGAATTGAAATGATTCGGCAGGATACAAAAGCAAAAGGAAAGACAGGGTATACCTGGTACGGTATTCTTCTGTCATTTTCTTGCTTTCTGTGCGGACTTATAGGATGTGTCGGAGCATTTTTAGACGCATTTCCGGTTAGCAGCAACCATAAAACGCTCTATATAGGTGTTCTGGTGATTGCCGTATTTTATGAGGTTATCTGGCTGCTGCATAAATTCTGGAGATGGCTGCTGCTATTGTTACTGCCATTGACAACCATTTTGCAATATTTTTTTGAAGATATAAAGAAGGGTTTTATATTAATTTCAAACTCAATACAAATTGTTATTTCATCTCAAGGGAATAATTCCAGTATAGAAATAATGGCAGATGATGAAAAGAAAATCATCATTAGTTTTTTACTTATAACGTTTTTATGGGCGGGAGTGTTGTGGTTCAGTACGATGGTACGGTGCGTCAGGACATTAACCGTATTCAGCCTTGGAAGTATTTTAACAGGTATACTGGCAGTTGGGCAGGTTCCTGTTTTCTGGGCAGTATGCCTGATGCTGTTCTGCTGCCTTGGGAACTTTGCCGGGCTAAGCGTTGATGCAAGCCCGGCCAGACAAAAAGGGGTGTTGCTGACTATTATCGCAGGATTTGCACTTCTGGCGATGGGGGACTTATTTGCAGAACCTTATTTGGAGACCTGTTTTAAAGACAAGGAACAGGTAAAAACAAGAATTCAGAAGACTTCTGTAATACAGGAATTGATGAACAGTCTGCCGAAATGGGAAAATCCCTATGCCTCAGGAGGAATTGGTCACGGAGAACTTGGGCAGGTGGAGCGTATTACCTTTAGCGGCAATACGGCTCTGCGCGTGACCACTGATGAATTCCCCAAAGAAACGGTCTATCTCCGGGGATATATAGGTGCGGATTATACCGGTAAGAGTTGGGATACAGTAGAAGATACTGAGGACGAGCAGATTGCTGTTTCAATTTTCTCAAATAAAAGGCAAGAGCTGAAAATGTTATATAATAGTAATATAGAGCCTTTCCGGATGGATGTAATAAGGGAGAATGCATCACCGAAATACCAGTACCGTCCTTACCTGTCCATGCCACTGGAGGACGCAGATAATAAACAATACAGTTACTGGTATTTTCCGAGAAGTATATTAGAAAATACAAATATTGCTTATATGAATACATGGGAAAACTATTGGACATTTGTCAACGAGAACTATTTGTCTTATCCGGAAGAACAACTTCCAAGACTTTTGGCGCAATGCAGAGAACATCCGCTGGAGTCAGTAGACGAAATTAAAAATTACATTGTCTCTGGTTTAGACCAAATGGCAGTTTACAACCTCGAAGTGGGTAAATTTCCAGAGGATGAAGAGTTCACAGAATATTTCCTCTACGAAGCCAAACAGGGATATTGCTCCCATTTTGCTACTGCAGCAGTTTTAATGTTTAGAATGTACGGAATACCTGCAAGATATGTGGAAGGTTATATTGCACCGGTGAGTGATTTTCATAAAAAGGATGGGGAATATACGGCGAATATCACAGATAAACGTGCCCATGCCTGGGCAGAAATATATACGCAGGATGGGGGATGGCAGCCGGTAGAAGCCACGCCCGGTTATTCCATAGGAGCAGACCTGCCCGGCAGCCGGGAATCAAAAGAGACGGAAACTCAGACCAATAGTGAAAAACCGCAGGAGACATCTGAGGCAGAGACCGAAAGTGAAAAGAATATCAATAAAGCACCGGAGAAAAAAGCAGCCGGATTAAATACAGTAATTAAGATTGGACTGTGTATTTCAGGAACTTTCCTGTTGATAGTATGCATTCATCTACGCAGGAAATGGATTCTGCGCAGAAGAAAAAAGAAAAATGTTCGGGAAATTTTCCATGATATGTATGAAGTATTGCAAATGGGCGGTTTGACAGAAGAGGTTGATTGCCAGGAAGCAGATTTTCCGGCATTTGCGGCGAGACATTTTACATGGATGAAAGAGCAGGAATTTGCCGAAATCATGAATCTGGTTATGCGTGCGAATTTTGGAAGAGGAGTAATGAAAACTGAGGAAATCAAGTTTATGCGGGACAATTATCGGTACATCTGTAATAAAGTTTATAGAAATTTACCGGGGATGAAGAAAATAATATTTCGTTATTGTAAAGTGTATTATTAGTGTGCTGTTTGCAAATTTATGGGTTGAGTGGAAAGAGGACGCCACTGTGGGAGGCAATATGCTTCACGCAAACAGGGCAACGCTCTGGCGAACTAACTGCTAACTCCGACCATGTCAGCGCCCGGGAAAGCCCGGGCGCCGAGGTCTGGTGTGCCCGGTGGGCACACGTTCTAACGGGTGAAAGTCCCCAATCCGCCCGGCAGTGGGAAGGATACAGCCGAAACCAAGGGTGTCCA
>Ga0153929_1000352_pt1 | contig 17594 bp, 13 predicted proteins | sample TSNJ013MetaG_FD_104689 | JGI IMG/M metagenome (GOLD analysis project Ga0153929, IMG submission 104689) | Attine ant fungus gardens microbial communities from New Jersey, USA - TSNJ013 MetaG | ecosystem: Host-associated > Fungi > Mycelium > Unclassified | place: USA: New Jersey, Wharton State...
CAATAATAACGGCTATATACTGAAAATCATGCAAGGCAAAAAGGTCATAAAAGTAGTGCAAATCAAGAAGGGGAAAACTAGCTATAAGATTCCAAAAGGACTGTTCAAAAGAGGAAAGAGGTACATATTTACCCTTGTCGCCAAAGGAAGAGACAACTACAAAAATTCAAAAACAGCGAAAAGCAAATCAGTAAAAATCAAAAAATAGCACAAAAAGCCGCAGGGTATAGATTCTTTGTTTACAAAGACAGAGTAGAACTTCTGGTTATTAGGAGTAGCAGTAGCTTTGTTCTCTAATTTGAATGTACGGGCGCTCTTTTTTGCGCCGGCAAGGAACTATTTCAAGCCATGCACTCGTGACTGTAAAAAATCCGATACCAATCCGGAAATAAACCATTACCTAAACACCCATTAAATTATTCTTGAATATTGTAGAGTCATCTACTATAATACATTAAAAGGAAGTAATATCCTGAAATTGAAGGAAAAAGTATGGGGTTAACAGACGTGGTATTTGAATTTTTTTTATTAGCTTTTATAGGCTTATTTATTATATTGGCAGCTCCGAACAGAAAAATAAATTTGTGGTGTGGAATTAGCATTTTTACGTTAGCCTGCGGCAGTTTTACTTATATATTATGGATTCATATAATACCTTATATATTGACCTGCTATCCGGAGCATACCATATTACTTGATTTCTTAAAATATATACATATTTTCCTCTCCATTTTCACCTATACACAGGGTCCTGTTTGTTTTTGCGTATTTTTTCTGACGTGTGCAGGTTATCTGGAGAACAAGCCGTGGAAGACCACGTTAAAAATTATTATATTAATGAATATTCCAAATATGATTATCAATATCATATTTTCACCGCTTGATTTTCAGCACAATCTGGAAACCAGCTCTGCGATGTGGGCTATGTATCATTGGTTATACATGCCGGTTCTGTTTTGCATTTTCAAGTATTTAAAAGCGTTAAAAAGCAAGAAAAGTTATTATGTCTGGAGTGAACGCTTTTTAGGAATTTTAATGATTCTGATAGCTATGTATGCTATGTTTGTTTTCTATACATGCAGGATGTTTCGGCTGACCAATTTTTATTTATATTTCCAGCCATATATTACATGGGGCTTTTCTATATTATTTTTAATTATTTTGGGATGGCAGGGAGCCGCCGGAATAAAAATTACTTTAGAGCGGAACGATCTGAATTCTAATATCCAGATTGCCAATTCAAGCATGCGGTTTGCAGCCCATGCAATAAAAGGTGAAATAGCTAAGATACAAGGCTGCTCTCAATTATTAGAGGAACGGCTAAGTGACAGTGAATCAAAAGCGTATAGCAGGATTATTACCCGTTCCTGTTGTGAACTGTCGGAGATGTTGGTAAGGGTAAAGACACAGCTGCAGGATATTACAATAGAATATGAATTAATACATGTAAGTGCAATTATAAATAGAGTCATTTCCAGTTATGAACCAACTGCAGCAATCAGAGGGGCTAAAATACAGCATGAGATTCCTGATGAAATCTTTTTGTTAAGCGATGCAAATCATCTGTATAACGTGATAGATAATCTTTTGAAAAATGCGATAGAGGCTTTACCCAAAACAAACGGAAATGTCTTGCTTATGCTGCTGGCTTTGAGAAAAGAGCTGGTAATATCAATCCGGGATAATGGGTGTGGCATGGATCCGGAACAGATAAAACAAATAAGAAAACCATTCTTTACGACCAAAAATACCAGAGAAAATTATGGGTTAGGAATGACATATTGTTACCGTGTTATAAAAAAACTGAACGGAAGAATTGAAGTCGAAAGCAAACCAGGAGAAGGCAGTATTATCAGAGTGTTTCTGAAAAGGTGAGGCAGATTTGGGAAAATGTGGTACACTTAATAAAAATAAAAGTAAGGTACTTGATAAGATCTCGTAAATACGAGTTATTATAATATAAAACAAGCTGCAGTCATACTGCACGGAATGGAGGGAATAGTGGGACATAAAAAGAAGATTCCAACACTCATGCTAATGCTTTTAATGATATTTGGTCTTGGCATGAGTATGCCGGCACAGGCGGAAGCTGCCGTAAAAGTAAGCAAGGTGACTGTAAAAAGTCCGACAGGATCAAAGAAAACCGTATACGTAGGAGAGGGGAAAAGCGTACAGCTAAAAACTACGGTAAAAGTAAATCCTAATAAGAATACCAATAAAAAGGTAACTTATAAGTCAGGGAATGAAAAAATTGCATCGGTCAATTCAAAAGGCAAGATAACCGGAAAGCAAACCGGAACAACCAAAATAACCGTGACTTCCCAAAAAAATGCGAAAAAAAAGGCAACTATATCGGTTAAGGTTGTAAAACCGTCGACAAAAGTATCCCTTAAAACAAAAAAAGGTACCCTTTATATAGGAGATACAGTGAAATTAAAAGCAAGTGTAAAAGCACCTGCAGGCGGGTATAAAGGTGTCACATGGTCAACAAGCAATAAAAAAGCTGCAACAGTAACGCAAAAAGGCGTGGTAAAAGGAAGGAAAGCCGGGAAGGCAAAAATTAAGGCCAAGGCAGCAGATGGTTCCGGAAAAAGTGCAACTTATACGGTCACTGTGAAATCCAAGCCGGTTAGTGTTTCCGGTTTAACATTTAAAAACCCATATAATAACTCTTCTACCTATCGTATAGTTGTAACGCTGAGTGGAGCGAAAGCACTGCAGATTTCTAATTTCACGATAAAAACAAAGGCATATGAAAAAGGAACATATAACAGAACCGTTAAAATCGAGGATCTGTATACAGCCAATAATAAAGACTATATCCTTGAATTGGAAAACTCTATTAGCAATGGTCACTATGTACAGTGTACTGTTAGCGGAATAGATGGAAGTAAAAAGGTTGAAAAGCAGTTTAAAGCCAGTGGCTATGCAGGAGAGAGACTGATAGCCGGAATTGTTGGAACAGAAGTAAATACGACGCTTAATTTCAGAAATATGCTGGGTTACCATCAATCAAAAGTTACATCCGGTTCTTTACCAAGCGGTTTATCATTAAAGAATGAAAGTGGATACACGCAGATAGAAGGAACTGTTAAATCTTTAGCAAACAACAAAAAAGTAGTGGTAACCGGTACAGATGAAGTTGGGACAAAGTCAAAATCAACGGTCAACTTCTTGATTGGGAATGCTGCGACCATGTATGCCGAAAATAAAACAAAGGGTCAGAAAACAGACGATATCGTATATACGAATCAATATTTTTGGGATTTTCTATACGTCGCAGGGGGGAGCGGAAGTTATACTGCAACACTAGTCAACTCCTATGATGGCATGTTTTATATTGATTATGTAAACAACTATGCTTCAAGCGGATATGGGTGTGCAGAAATTTGTGCGAACTCAGATAAATTAACAAAAGCGGGAACATATAACCTGCAGGTGCGCTTTACCGATACGGCCAATCCTGCCCGTACTGCAACAGGAACATTAATGGTAGTTGTAAAAGGGAAAAATACGATAACAAGTATATTAAGTGGTGCGACAGAAAATCAATATATATATTATAAAAATATTGAGACGGGAGATGTTTTTAGTGCTTACTCATTCACTTCTAATAACACCCAGATATCATATGTACCGAATGGAACTTATGAAGTATATCTTTATTCTTACGGCGAGAAAATTGTACTTAAAAAATCCGTTACTATCAGTAAATCAGAAACGTTTACATATACAGCTCCAAAGACGTATAAAATATCAGGAACTGTTACAGATAAAAACGGTGCAGTGTATGATGATGAATGCAGAGTACGCATCTATAAATGGGGAAAAACAGATGAGTTTGACTATCTAAACTCTTACTACACTGATAATGACGGAGAGTATGAATTTAACATGGTTCCGGCCGGAAGTTATATGATTAGAGTTTATTATTACAGCAATGGCTATCAATTAGGGTATACATCATCAAAAATCACGGTTTCCAATAATAATGTTACGCAGAATGTAAAACTAAGTATTGCAAAAACTGTGAAAGTAACAGTAAGCGGAACATTAAAAGATAGTTATGGAAATTCAATAGATGATGATTGGGAGGTATACTTATATGGCAGTAATGATAATTGGATAAAAGATACATACTCATATGATGGTAAATATTCATTTTCCAATGTAGAAAGCGGCACATATTATCTGAGGATATATGACGATGATGGCGATTGGGTTATGGATACAGAAAGATTTACTGTTGGGACTTCAAACCGCACGTGGGATGTTGTAATATACATTGGAAGCTATCAGATGTTCAGTACTGAAGCGGAGCCTGCCGAAGTTAATAACGTTGAATCAGAAACAGAAGAAGTTGAGTCAGAGTCAGAAGAAACAGAAGAAGTTGAACCAGAATCTGATAATGCTGATCCACTTAACGCTGATGATCAATCAGGCAATATGCCGGAAACTTTCGGGATAAGTGAAGCAGCGCAGTGAGAAATGCGGGAATAGATGAGCAATGCTGTTCCAATTAAGAAATTGTTTTGAATTAAGTAATATAAAAAATGATAAGAAATATTAAAATTATATTTCTTATCATTTTTATATTATAAGGATTTATTACTTCGTTTTCGCAGAATGCTTTCTAATCATCATAATCAATTTTAAATTTCACAATTTTTCCATCTGAGACCCTAACATCTATTTCATATTCTATTCCATCTTTTATAATATCAATTTCATAAACCCTTACACCGTGTTCATAATCCAGTTTACATTTTTTGACGTAACCGCCGCCTGTTTTGTTTAAAGCGATCTGCTTAGCGGTTTCGGCACTTATTGTTGAACTGGTTTTGGCAGAAGCATATGAGGAGTAGGGACTTTTATAAGTTTTTGAACCAGCTTTTTTTACGGCTTTCACTTTATAATAGTATCTCTTATTCCTTTTCAGTGATGAATTGGTGTAAGAGGATTTATTAGAATTTACGGTTTTCACTTTTTTGTATGAGCCATATTTGCCGGTCGAGCGGTAAACAATATATTCCGTTGCTCCTTTTACCTTTTTCCATGATACTTTTATGGAAGTATCACCTTTACGCATGGCTTTAATATTTTTTGGTTTTGATATAGCGCCGGAATCTGATGAACCGGCTTCTACGGATATGGTTGATGTTGTGAATGCCGATATCGGCAATAGCATAAGCAACATAATTAGTGTGAATATTTTTGTAAATTGCTTCATTTTTATACCTCCTGATATAAATGATAAGGGTTTCCTCAAAAAGAGGATGTGGGTTAAGGTTTTCCGTAACATTTTTTAATCATCATCGTCATGATCATTGTCATAATCATCATCGTCATCATTGTCATGATCATAATCATCATCGTCATCATGGTAAATGCCACTGTAATTACTTTTGGAACTATTGTTTGCAGTACTGTTGTTTGTGTTACTATCAGCAGGCGGAATCCTTGATTCCACACAATAATCTGTGATTGTACCGTTGATGGCGTCAACATTCATTTCATATTCTTTGTTTTCATATATTATTTTGATATCATATACTTTCCTGCCATTTTTATAATCAATCTCCCATTCCTTTACAGTACCGCCCCCAACCTTTGCAAGCGCAATTTCTTGTGCCTTTTCCACTGTTATTACAGAACTTTCAGATGAACTCTCCGTTGTGTTTGCAGAAGTTTCTTTGGCCGTGCTTTCTGTAGCAGTTGATTTGCTGTCCGGATGAATGGATTCCACAGTATAATTTAAAACCGTAGAATTGATAGCATCCACGTCCACTTCATACTTATTGTCCCCGTATAAGACTTCAATTTCATAAACTTTTCTGCCGTTTTCATAATCCATTTACATTCTGTAACAGTGCCGCCTCCGGTGGTTGCAAGTGCGATTTCTTGTGCCCTTTCCGCTTTGATTTCAGAAGCCACATCAGCCGTGGCTTGGTTATTACTAAATGCTACAACAGAACCGGAAAGTAAAATAATTGCTGCAATTGGGATGATTCCAATTGCGGTCAGCTTTTTCTTTTTCTTAGTATCCATGATGGATTCCAGCCTCCTTTTTATACCGGATTTCCCCCCGTAAAAGCAAGTGGAGAGAGGGGTTCTTACTGTATTCTTGGTACTGATCATTCCAATAATCACTTCACTGTAAAACCGTCTGTTTTCTATATCTGTATCCTGCAAAACAGTTTCGTCACAGGCTGCTTCCCCATCAGCCTGCATGACTCTATTCATCCAGTAGACGATCGGATTGAACCAATGGATAGATGTTGCTATGACTGTCAGAATTTTTACCAATAAATCATGCCGTTTATAATGGATCAGCTCATGTTGGAATATGACTTGTAATTCATCTTCATCAAAATGCCTTTCAGGAAGCAGTATGACCGGATGAAAAAGTCCTGTAAGCATGGAACTGGAAATAAAATTACATATTTTAAGGTCAATCTTTTTGTTATCAAGTCCGGCATGGGATTGAACAGATTTAAATATGGATAATATTTGTTCATCATTCACCGGTATGCCCCAGTGTCGTATCATTCTTGCAAAACGAAGATAGCGCCATATATGAATTGCGAGTATAATAACCACGATAATAGCCCATATATAAATACAAAGTCTGACAGGAGATACTTTCAGAGCGGAAGCGGAGTTTGTGTTTTGCACATTTTGTGTATTCTTTATATCTGTTACAGGTTCAGCGGCTGACAAGCTTTGGGTACCGACAGGCTGCGTTTGAACAGATGATGGTGATTCAATCAGGATAAGGCCATTGCCTATTACCGGCCGGAAAGGAATAATGAGTCCTATCAAAACAATGATCCAAATAGTGTAACGCAGCTTTGCAGACAATGTTTTGGAAAATAGTTTGTTAAACAGCATCAGAATGAGTATTATTGCTGACATTACTACAGATGTCATAAGAAAAGTAATTGCCTGGTTTGCCATTATAATCACATCCTTTCTGCAAGCCAGTCTTTGAGTTCCATCAGATCCTCCTGTGAAAGTTCTTTACCATCATAAAGAGTTTTTACAAAACTGCCCAAAGAATTTCCATAATAACGTTTCATAAAGTTTCCGGTTTCGGTCTGTAAATAATCATGTTCTGATATGACTGGTGTATAATTTCGTTCCTTACCTACTTTTTCACTTTTCAAAAATCCTTTTTCAATTAACCTTACAAGCATGGTCAATACTGTCTGTGGTTTCCAGTTTTTTTCAGAATCCAGATTTGCTATAATCTGCATAGTGGTAACGGGCGGTGTATTTTGCCAGACTATTTTCATAATTTCAAATTCTGCATCAGGTAATCTTTTTATATTTTTCATTAAAATCCCTCCTATATTCTACAACTGTCTTTAATTATATTCTACACTTGTAGTTTTTGTTTGTCAATAGTTTTTTCATTTTTTATTAAAATATATTTTGCAGATAACATTTAGCTCTAGTTCTATTTTATTGACAAAATGATTTTATAATTTTAATATTAAAATAGTTGCAGTAATACCAATAATAAAAGTTCCAGCGTAACAGATTCTGTTGCTGCTGTAACTGCAATAGCAAGTGGAAACAAAACGAAAAATGGAATTCTTAATATGAATTAAAAAAAGACCAAAAAATAAAAAACAATTGCTGAGAAATTAAAGATCCAGAAAAAAACGACTATAAAATTGCTAAAGAACTAGTCAACAGTGATTTTATATTTTTATTCTTTCAACCTCCCCCAACATTTCCCAAAACTCTTTTCAGACAGAATTTCATTTGTCACAAACATACCATTATAAAATAAAGCATAAGTAGTAAATGCCACAGGAGCATTCCTGGCAGCTTCCGTAGAATCGATTTTTATCAATTTCAAATCCATTCCATACCCTTTTACAATCTCTTCAAGTAAAGGAGCATACTTGTCCGCATGAGGACATTGACTACTATAATATAGTACAAAACCCTGCTCATCAATTTTCCCCTCTTTTGCGCACGCCCTGAACCTGGGAACTGCCTCATTTTCTTCAAAAGGCAAATATAAAAGTTCAAAATAAGGCGCTGCCGTATCTGCCACAGTAAATCCTTTATGCTTTAAATACTTTGGATCGGATAAAAAGGGCATTTTCTTCCTGGAAGATAATATAACAAGACCCTTCTTACCTTTCGCCTTACTGTCTGCGATACATTGATCAAGCAGCTGATTGGCATATCCCTGTCCCTTGTATTGCCCGGACACCCAAAAGCAGTCAATGTACATAAAACCGTCAGCGTCAATGGGAGCCCAGGCATATTCAGCGGGAATGTATTCGATAAATACTTTTCCGCGTATATCCAGTTTGTTGAAAACAAGTCCATCTTTCATCCGTTCACGCAGCCATGCTTTTTTAGAGGAAACGCAGGTTTCCCCCTTTTTTTCTGTGATAGCACAGCAGATATGCTCATTATCGAGGTTTTCTAAAGTTAATTGTTTGAATGCTATATCTTGTTTTTTCAATCTAGCTGCCTGCCTTTCTGATCGGATGCCGGATAACCGTTTTCCTTTTTTCAGGAGCAATCTTTCTGGGATCTCCTAAATAGATTTCGTGATGCCATCTTGCTTCATTAATATCTGTAACATACCCCGAATCAAGGATATATTCCCCCATTCGCCGGATAGTAGCGGGCTCATCATCATAAAGACCGATATGCATGATCTGGCAGCATAAGCCTTCGGTATATTTCACCAGCCTTGTGGTCGAAAAATCGATATCCGGATTTTTCTTAGAAAGCACTTCTTTGGCTGTTTCAAAAACCTCCGGGGTAACGAATTCCGGCTGCCTTATCATAGAAGTCCAGATGAATTTATTTTTATCGGTGATATTGATACCATCAAAGCCTTCTTCCTCTGTCTGCCACAAGCCCTCCAGGGGAGGCACAACATATTCGAAATAACCCTCTGGCTGAGTCCCGCTCATCTTACTCATTTTGATGCTCCAGGATAAACCGTATAGTATCTCCATGGAATTTTTATAACTTTCGGAAGTATTGGGATCGCCTTTTCCATCCACCATAATAAATAACATTTCGGGAACTTCAATGATAGAGGGCTTTGTTTTTGGCAGGTATAAATCCTTGTATTCTTTTTTATAATCCAGTTTATCCATATTAATTCCTCCATTAATCCATTATTCCGTTAATCCAATGTAAATATGTATTTCTGCCTGCTCCATGTCACTATTTTGATATTCTTCAAAATCGCAGAGAAAGGAACGGGGTAAATCCATTTCCCAAAGCTGCTGCCAAAAATCTGCTACGGCTTTCTGCATATCGCCTTTCACTACGAATTTCGCATACCTGCCGGCCGGCAATGCCCGAACCTCTGTCCCTTCGGGAAGAATCGCTGCATCTGTCGGTTTTGCCTCACAGGCAACCACAACACGGTAGTCATCTTTTTCACTGCCGGCATAATCTGTATAGATACCCAAAGATTTACCATTTTTCTTATTCGGTATAGATGCATAAATACCATTCTGATAAAAGCGTTTCCAAAGGTTCCCAATGACCATTCCCATATCCGGTGCAGTATTATTTGTTCTTGCGCTCAGACCCACCACTGTTTTCTCTTCTAAATTTACGATGTCATATCTCATGTTATTTACCTCTTTTCTTTATGATAAACAGAGTGTAACATATCAAACACGACAACAGTATGTCATCATTCCTTATATTTTTTACTGATTTCTTTTATCATCTGAAAGAATTCTATTCTTAAGTTTTCAGGTTTCAGCAGCTCCACCTTTGCGCCAAAACTCAGAATCCAGCTAAACAGACCCTCTTTATCCGCGAATCCAAACTGAAATAACAGTTTGCCGTCAGGCTGTTCGGCAAAACTGTCAATTCCATATTCCTCAATGAGACGCCATTTCATGTCAGGTTCAAAAAGTGCGGAGACATCTATATTGTATGGAAAAATTTTTTCATTACTGACTGAAAATCCGGGATGCTGTCTTGGCTCAAATGTTTCACCTGTATTTTTCAGGTCCAGAATTCTGTTTAGTTTAAACATGCGGTAATCCAAACGGTCATGGCAGTACCCCCATACATACCAGGCGGCCCATTGAAATACCAGCAAATACGGCTCGATTTTCCTTTGACTTTCCCCTTTTGGGGAATAGTACGTAAAACTGATATTATATGTTCTGTCGATAGCAGCCTGTATCAACTCAATTTTAGGGGCTAAAGAAGACTTGTACCAGGAGGAAAGGTCGATCATGATGTGGTTGTTGGAAGCCAGTACAGAGGAATCCCCTGCGGAAAACTTTTCCATAAGCTGTTGGTACCGGTTAGTCCCGCACACACTGTCAAGACTTCTAAGTCCGGCAAGAATCGCCTGCATATCCGAAGAAGTGAGCAGTGTGCGCTCAATCCGGTATCCTTCCATAATCGAAATCCCCCCATTTTGCCCCTGCGTAGTAACAATGGGAATTCCCGCCTTGCAGAGATCCTCAATATCTCTGTTTATGGTTCGTCGGGACACCTCAAATTTTTCCGCAAGAAAAGGAGCCGTCACTTTTTCATGCTGCAGCAGGATAGATAGTATTCCGATCAAACGGTCAATTTTCATTGGCAATATCCTCCATTGATTCTCACCCTTTCAGTAAAGCATACATACAGTAATCATAGATTTTCTCATGTTTGCAGACACTGTTTTTCATCACGCCTTCCAGAGTAAAACCTGTCTTTTCCAATACCCGTCTGGAACCTGTATTGTGAGAATAAGGCTCTGCAAAAATACGGATGATATCAAAATGGGCAAAAGCTTCTTTGCATATCTGTCTGACTGCCGCACTCATGATTCCCTTTCCCCAGTATTCTTCTCCAAGCCAGTAACCAAGTTCACCGCTTTTTCGATAGACATCATCTTTTATAAAGATACCAACGCTGCCAACCGCTTCCCCATCCACGACAATTGCCCGGGTGATTTGATTGCAGTCGTTTTTTTCAATACAGTCATTGACATACCATTCGGCATCTTCAGATGTGTAAGGGTGTGGAAACCCATCCCGCAGATTATCTGCAATCTTTGGATTATTGGCATGTTTTGCCATACTTGAAATATAAGATTTGTTCCATTGTTCTAATGTAAAATTCATAATTGATATCCTCCTTCTTAAACTGGAAAGTCAGGGTAGTAATTAATACTTTTTTAATTATACAGAAGAGAAATAAAAAAAGCAATTAGCTGACAAAAAATAGTAGTATTATTATCTCTTGTACGGTATACTGCTTTATAAATAGAAATCATTATTTGGATGGCTTCCGATAGAAACCTTAATAAGGGATTGGCAGGAAGAGTATTATAAAGTATCAGGTGAATTGAAGATTATAAACGATAGTCTGGACAGGAGAAATGTATGAATGCAATTAGCAAAAAAATATTGAATCATTTGTTAGACAAGTATGAGAACAGCAAAAGTTTTCATGGTGATAATAAGATAAAACAGACATTTTCCGTTGAGACAGATAAACTTTTCAAAAAATATTCGGATGCTGCGGAACACGACTATTTTCTTGAAGTGAATGACAGTGTGGAAGAACTTAGAAAAAAAGGTATCGTATTTATTACCAGGCTGAAAAATGACAGGATTCAAAAAATAATACTGAATGTGGAAAAGCTGGATGACATATACATTCTGCTCGGGCGTACTTCAAAGAAAGAGGAGCTTAATTGGCTGGAGGGTATTTGGAATCGTGAACTTAAGGAAGCCGGAGATAAAGCATATATAATACTGACGGCCTATATAACTGCCCAAATAGAACGGATAAGTAAAAATAAAACGGTAGAATATTATGACAGCGGCCGCAGCGCCTATCAGGATTTCTTAAAAGCGATAAAAAGAGTGCTTTTGAATGAAACGGAAGTTTATATTCGTGACTTTTCTATGGAGGTGTTCGGATACTCAAGAAGACTTGAACAGATAAAAGGGAAGGTTCAGGCATTTCTGTTTGCATATGGAGACTATGAAGAAAAAGAGCATGTGCTGGAAGAGTGTGGGATTGTCAGTACGCCAACTTATGTGGCAATAAAGGGAAACGGTCAGATAAAAATAGGAAGTCAGGTAATTGCGTTGTCTGAGTTAAATGGTGACATTGCTTTGTCCTCAGAGACGATTAAGGATTTATCAGAAATCCAGGTATTGGGAAACAGGGTTGTAACGATTGAAAATATGATCAGTTTTCAGGCTTATTCTAACAAGGATGATTTTGTGATTTATCTTGGAGAATTTCACAACAGGGTAAAGCGGGAATTGATACAATGTATATTTTTAATGAACCAGACAAAATCTTATTATCACTTTGGTGATATTGATGCCGGAGGTTTCTGCATTTTTGAGCATCTATGCAGCAAAACGGGTGTGAATTTTAAGCTTCTGGATATGAGTATTGAAATTTTGGAAAGATACACAGAATATTGGAAGCCGCTTACAGGCGCTGATAAAAAGCGTATCAGATATCTTATAGAAAGATTAGAGGATAAAGAGGCAAGTGGACAGGCGTTTGAGGATTACAGGCAGATTTTACATTATATGTTGGAAAACAACTGTAAATTAGAACGTGTTTGAAAATTGCTAGAACAGGAAAACGTAAGAGAGAGTTTATGAATAAAAAAGTACGAGTGAGAACATACATGAAAAAATTAGTGGTAGGCATTCTGGCGCATGTGGATGCGGGGAAAACGACTTTATCGGAAAGTATATTATATAGAAGCGGAAGCATAAGAGAATTGGGAAGAGTGGACCATAAAACCGCTTTTCTGGATACTTTTCCTTTGGAGCGCTTAAGAGGAATTACCATTTTTTCCAAACAGGCGGTATTTACATTAGGAGATATAGAGATAACTCTTTTAGATACGCCGGGACATGTGGATTTTTCGGCGGAAATGGAACGTACCCTGCAGGTGCTGGATTATGCGGTTCTGGTGATCAATGGTGCGGAGGGAGTGCAGGGACATACGGAAACCTTATGGAAGCTGTTGTCACATTATAACATTCCAGTATTTTTGTTTGTGAATAAGATGGATCAGGCAGGTACCGATCCGACGGAGATTTTAGCGGATTTAAAAAAATATCTGGATGAGGGATGTACGGACTTTGGAAAAGAGCAAGCCGGGGAATCCATGATGGAAAATATCGCTATGTGTGAGGAATCACTGCTGGACCAATATCTGGAAACAGGATTAGTAGAAAAAAATGAAATTATCCGCCTTGTTAATGCAAGAGGAATATTTCCCTGTTATTTTGGATCTGCGCTGAAGCTGACAGGAATCGATGATTTTTTGCAGGGAATGCAGATGTATATGGAGTGCGATCCTTATCCGGATGAATTTGGAGCCAGGATTTATAAGGTTTCCAGGGATGAACAGGGCAACCGGTTATCACATATGAAAATCACCGGAGGAAGTCTCAAGGTAAAGACACTGCTGACAAATCGTCCGGAGAATACAGAAGACTCAAAGGTATCTGAAAAATCCGCCATTTGGGAGGAAAAGATCAATCAGATCCGTATTTATTCCGGGACAAAATACCGTACGGTGAATGAAGCAAAAGCCGGAACCGTGTGTGCGGTTACCGGATTAACCAAGGCAAAGCCCGGAGAAGGGCTGGGCATAGAAGCTGCGTCCAAATTGCCGCTGTTAGAGCCGGTACTTACCTACCGGATGCTCCTGCCGAAAGACTGCGACGTACACAATATGCTGTTAAAATTACGTGTTCTGGAGGAAGAGGAACCTCAGCTTCATATTACATGGAAGCACCCTTCGGGTATATCGGATGGCCAAAGAGCAGGGACAAAAGTATGGGAGCACCCTTCGGGTATAACGGATGTCCAAAAAGCAGGGACAAAAGTATGGAAGCACCCTTCGGGTATAACGGATGTCCAAAAAGCAAGGACAAAAGTATGGAAAGTACAGCAGAAGGAAGGACCCTCCGGCAATCTCGGATCTCCAAAAAACGTGGACAATAATGAGGAAGCGCCCTCCGGGCATATCGGATGTCCGAAAAACGTGGACTATAATGAGGAGGCACCCTCCGGGTATATCGGATGTCCAAAAAACGTGGACAATAATAATGAAATCTATGTGCAGTTGATGGGGGAAGTGCAGACGGAGATTTTAAAGAGTATTATTTTGGAGAGATTTGGCGTTTCCGTTGCATTCAGTGCAGGTAATATTTTATATAAGGAAACGATTTCGGAGCCGGCAGAGGGGGTAGGTCATTTTGAACCGCTTCGCCATTATGCGGAGGTGCATTTACTTCTAGAACCGTTAGAGCCAGGCAGCGGTCTTGTGTTTGAAGCATCCTGCAGTGAGGATATTCTGGGCAGGAATTGGCAGAGACTGGTACTTACTCATTTAAAAGAGAAAGATCACAAAGGAGTGCTTACAGGGTCCTCCATTACAGATATGAAAATCACCCTGATTGCAGGACGTGCTCATCAAAAGCATACGGAAGGAGGAGATTTCAGGGAAGCCACATACCGTGCATTAAGACAAGGACTCATGAAAGCGAAGAGTATTCTTTTGGAACCATATTACGAATTTTGCCTGGAAGTGCCGTCAGAAATGGTTGGAAGAGCCATGTCCGATATACAGAAGAGACACGGAGTCTTTCATTCACCCGAAATAGAGCAGGGAATAGCAATACTCACTGGAACTGCCCCGGCTTCGGAACTACAAAATTATCAATTGGAAGTACAATCCTATACATCCGGACGGGGAAGGCTGTTTTGTACATTGAAGGGGTATGAAGCCTGTCATAATGCAGAAGAAGTCATTGATAAGATTGGATATGACGCAAAAGCCGATACGGACAATCCTGCTGATTCCGTATTCTGTTCTCATGGAGCCGGTTTTCTGGTATCCTGGGATCAGGTGGAGCATTATATGCACGTAGACAGCGGACTGAGGTTCAATAATGCAAAGCAGGATCAGGAAGAAGCTATAAGAAAAGTGCCAACTGCGAAATCCTCTGATTTTTGGAAAGAAGAAAAGGAACTGGAAGAGATTTTTCAAGCGGCTTATGGGTCCGGTAAACGGGAATCCGGCAGCTATTCCAGACCGGTAAGAGCTGATTTGCCAGCTGATCAGCCGTCAACAAAGGAAAGAAAGCCAAAGAAACAAAAAAACGCAGAGGAGTATCTGCTTGTAGACGGGTATAATATTATATTTGCATGGGATGAGCTAAAAGAACTTGCGAAAGAAAACATAGGCGCTGCCAGAGATCAATTAATGGATATATTATGCAATTATCAGGGGTTCGTAAATTGTATTTTGATATTGGTATTTGATGCTTACAATGTGGACAGGCATACGGAGGAAGTTCTGCAATATAAAAATATATTTGTGGTATATACGAAAGAAGCAGAAACAGCAGACCAATATATTGAAAAGACCGTACATGAGATTGGAAGAAAGCATCAGGTTATTGTAGCAACATCTGACGGGTTGGAACAAATGATTATATCCGGAGAAGGGGGAAGACTGCTTTCTGCGAAAGGGTTGGAGAAAGAAATTGAGCGGGTGAAAGAACAGATCAGGGAAGAGTATATGGCTAAGAAGGAAACAGACCGTAATTATTTATTTAATCATTTGTCGGATGAAATGGCGGAGCATTTGGAAGAGGTTCGACTTAATAAAAAGGATTTTTGAAGTAATCTCTTATTGAGATTTTTTATTACCCATGCTATAATTTTCCATGATCATCGTGCATAGAGTGAAAGCTATCTATATAGACCAGGCAGGAACTAAAAGCAAGGTAGCAATGAAATTGGTTGGATATGCAGGACAATGCCGGAAGAGAATGGGTATTGTCCTGTTAGCATAGTATAGGAGGAAGACGTATTATGAAACAGGATATGATTGTCATTTTAGACCTTGGAAGTACAGAAAATACAGTACTGGCCCGTAAAATCAGAGATTTGGGTGTTTATAGTGAGATTTACCCTCATGATGTTACGGCAGAAGATTTGAAGGCACTGCCTAATGTAAAAGGAATTATTATTTATGGTGGACCAAATCATATTGTAGATGGAGTGCGGATTGATGTCAGTGATGAAATCTATGAAGCCGGTTTTCCGGTGATGGCTATTGACCATGAGCCTGCCGGGTGTGAAAGGAAGTATGGCACACGGGAAGAGGCGGAAAAAGAGCTGCAGAGTTTTGTTTTTCATGTTTGCAATGCGGAGGCAAATTGGAATATGAAGAATTTTGTGGCGGATCAGATTGAGCTGATTCGTAAGCAGGTTGGTGACAGAAAGGTATTGCTGGCTCTCTCGGGAGGGGTGGACAGTTCGGTAGTCGCGGCACTTCTACTGAAGGCGATCGGAAAACAGTTGGTGTGCGTTCATGTAAATCATGGATTGATGAGGAAGGGCGAATCTGAGGATGTAATTGAAGTATTTAAGAATCAGATGGATGCGAATCTGATTTATATAGATGCTGCGGAGCGGTATCTTACCAAACTGGAAGGTGTTGCGGATCCGGAAGAGAAGCGGAAAATTATCGGTACGGAGTTTATCCGTATTTTTGAAGAAGAAGCAAGAAAGTTAGATGGAATAGATTTTCTCGGGCAGGGCACGATTTATCCGGATATTGTGGAAAGCGGAACGAAAACGGCAAAAGTGGTGAAATCCCACCATAATGTGGGCGGTCTTCCGGAGGATTTGAAATTTGAATTGGTAGAACCTATTCGCCAGTTATTTAAGGATGAGGTCAGACAGTGTGGTTTAGAGCTTGGATTGCCGGATGAGATGGTATTCCGTCAGCCTTTCCCGGGACCGGGACTTGGGGTTCGATGCCTGGGTGCGATTACCAGAGACAGATTAGAAGCAGTTCGTGAGTCGGATGCGATTTTACGGGAAGAATTCCATAAAGCAGGATTGGATAAGAAAGTGTGGCAGTATTTTACTGTGGTGCCCGATTTCAAATCGGTTGGCGTCAGAGATAATGCCAGAACATTTGATTATATGGTAATTTTGAGAGCAGTGAATACCATTGATGCCATGACGGCTAGTATTGAACAGGTGGAGTGGCCGATGCTTTTAAAAATTACAGACCGGATTTTGGCGGAGGTTAAAAATGTGAACAGGGTTTGCTATGATATGAGTCCAAAACCGGTGGCTACGATTGAATTTGAGTGACCTGAAAACGCTGGGAAGCCGCTAAATAAGCGGCTTCCCAGTTTTTGCGTCAGCAAAATGTCAGCAGAATTTGGAATCACGATAAGATATTATTGTTGAATCAGGGGATGAATATTTTAGATAACTTAACAAGTCAGGGTTGTTTCTTGAAAAAATAATTTAACTGTGTAAAGTCCATATTTATCCAGAGATTTGAGTACTATACAAATGTCTCAATTCTCTGGATTTTTCTTCGTTTATAGAGTATAATATACTTTATGGAAGAAGTATATTATATTCATACGAAAGGAGAAGCTATGAGTGCAAAAATCTATCCTGACTGGGTTCAGGCACAGAAAACCAGAGGCACCACAGTAAAAAAAGTGGGGCAGAATTATTACCTTTACAAGCATACGTCAAAGCGGGTTCCCGGAAAGAAATATCCG
>Ga0153929_1000354_pt1 | contig 17565 bp, 13 predicted proteins | sample TSNJ013MetaG_FD_104689 | JGI IMG/M metagenome (GOLD analysis project Ga0153929, IMG submission 104689) | Attine ant fungus gardens microbial communities from New Jersey, USA - TSNJ013 MetaG | ecosystem: Host-associated > Fungi > Mycelium > Unclassified | place: USA: New Jersey, Wharton State...
CCCTATACGGCATCCGCTCAAAAGAGATTCGCGGTGCAGGCTACGGTGAATTGCAGTTTGACGATACGACTAACCAGACGAAAACGAAGCTTTCGTCTGAGCATGGCAAAACCCAACTGAACGAGGGGTGGATTGGACACCCGCGCGACGGTGGCAAATCCGACAAACGCGGCGAGGGTTTTGAACTGCGCACCGATTTGTCAGGTGCTATTCGAGCAGCGCAGGGCTTGCTGATCTCGACGGATGGGCAAGAAGGTGCTAGCGGGCAAGTCCTGGACCGTCAGGAACTTATCGGCCAACTTGAGGCCGCTCTAGCGATCGCAAAGCAGATCGCAGACCTTTCGCAGACCCACGATGCAGATGGCACCGATACCGCGCCACAGGAAAAGGCGCTCGATCAATTGAAAAAATGGGACAGCGATAAACCGGGAGGTGCCGCGATCATCGGTGTATCAGCACCTGATGGCGTCGTACTCGGCAGCCCTCGCAATATCGTAGCTTCCGCAGGTACGCACGTGGATGTTGTCGCGGTTCAGGACGTCAACGTGAGCACGGGGCGCAAGATTCTTCTGCGCGCGGCACAAGGACTATCGGCGTTTGCGAAGTCGGGCATGAAGCTGATTGCCGGCAGCGGCGACATTACCGTCCAGGCTCAGCAGGGACGGGCAGAAATTGGTGCGTCCGACCGTTTGCACCTGTATTCACTGAAAGAACTTGTGATCGAAGCACCGAGTCTGCTGTTCAAGGCAAACGGCGTTACCTACTCGCTTGCTGATGGCAAAGTTCTCGCGTCGTCGAGCGGTGAGCACAAGATCGAAACTTCGAGTTTTAGCTTTACAGGTGGAGGCGGAGGCAATCCAGATTTACCGCATATGCCTGCATCGACGCTGAAAACCAATGAACAATTTGCGCTAGCCAATCGCGCTGGCCAGGCCATTACGAAACTGCCGCATCAAGTTACCGATGAAACGGGCGCTGTTCGTGACGCTGGCCAACTTGGTGCGGATGGTGCCAATCAAACTATTGTTCAGGACACGCAGATACGTCCTCTGACAATACGTCCGATTTCCTGATTGATTTGTGTGAAACCAATTCATGTCTACTCCCGTTGCTGAGGCATCTCCCGTTCAGAAGCAGGCGGTACGTCGCGTGCCGCTCACGTTCGACGAGAACGGCGACCCCAAATTTGACAGTGTGACGAGCCCTGAGTGCTTCAAGATGCATGCGCTTGGCGTCATGCCACCCAAGCATGTCATCCCCGTCATATTTGTACCGGGAATCATGGGGACCAATTTATGCGCGAACGGCAAGGCGCAAAAGAAAGGCACGCCTGCATGGATTCCACCTAATGGAGCTCTCGCGGGGCTCGGCGAATGGCGGCGGCGCAAGAAACAAACGCCGACAGAACGGCAGCAGCAGTTGACGCCGGATCACGTCGAGGTGGACCCGAGCCAAAAAGTTGCGCTGCCGAAAGGACTTTATACACTTACTGAAGAAGAGGCCCGGCGTCGCGGGTGGGGAGAGGTGCATTTCGATAGCTACGGCGGAATTCTTGCCGAACTTGAGCTTGCGCTTAACGACCAATACATCGATGCTGGTACCGGAAACGCAAAAGAAATGCAGGTCTGGACCACCGCGAAAACACTTAAGGACGCTGCCGGTAAGGATGTGCTGAAAGAGTGGAATCCCGTGATCGGGGATGTTCCACCGCTTACTGACGGCGAACTAAAAAGGCTCGCGGATTACTACTACCCTGTTTGGGCATGCGGCTATAACTGGCTCGGCAGCAACGAAGACTCGTCCGACTTGCTTGAGAAGCGCATTAACGAAGCAATCGAATGGTACAAAAAAGGAAAGTATTGGGTCTCAACAGAACAGGTGATCGTCGTAACCCATTCTATGGGTGGCCTCGTCGGCCGACGTGCGGCGCAGAAAGGCGCGATCCAGATCCTCGGTGTTGTTCACGGTGTGCAACCCGTTGGCGGGGCTCCTGTCGTCTACCGTCGGTTTCGTGCGGGCACTGAGACTGGTGGGATTTTCGATCTCATGGGCTCGATAGTTGCGACGATCATCGGCTGGGATGCTGCAGACATCACTTGCCTGATGGCGAATTCAGCGGGGCCGCTAGAGTTGCTTCCTACGAAGCACTACCCCGCGGGATGGCTTAGATTCGAGCAAGAACGTGCCGGTAAACGTTCGCCAGTGACCACGGCGCTGCCCGTCGTCTCCGCTGGCGACGGCACCAATGTTGAGAAGGATGGCGTTGCCGATCCGTATACGCAAATTTATAACAAGACCGCGCAGCAGGTCTGGTGGGGCATGGTCGACGAGACGCTAATCGATCCCGCGAATTTAGCTGAGAAGAACGGAACTACCGCCGTGGAGATGTATAGCAATGCAATTACAACCGCGATGCGTTTTCACGACGCACTAAAACTTTATTGCCACCCAGTCACCTATGCCTATTTTGGAAGCGATGACAAACAGATTGCGTTTAGTAACGTTAGCTGGGTGACGAGAGCCGTGGTTCCTTCAGAGGCTGCCGGCAACATCCCAACCCTGACATCAACATCGTCCACCAAGCTCGGTAGCACGACACTTACAATAGGCTCGCAGACTGTAACGTTCTCACTCGCGAATCGTGACAAGCCAGAATCGGATAGTGACCCGTCCTCTGGAGATGGCACCGTGCCAGGACCTTCAGGAGCATTAATTTCCGAGGGCTCGGGAAAAATGACTGTGTTTCGTATGAAAGGCTTTGACCATCAACATAGCTACGGTGATCATGTTGTGCAGGGCAACGTACTGTACTGCATCTCCAAGATTGTTCAAGGCGCACAGATGGTCGCGGAACTCCCCGATTGCAAGGAATGAAGATGAGAATGAAGCACTTCGCGGTAGTGCTATATGTCAGTTTGTTCGCAATGGTCTGTAACGCAAAAGAGCCTCTGATGAGCGACACTAAAACGTATTGTGTAGGACGTTTTCTCGTTGATATACCTGCTGATGCGCAAATCAACGGTCAAGCATATGAGTATCTGCTGGGCCAGGTCACATCCGACACTTCAGCCGCGGATGAGCAGCATTTTGCGCAACTGATGGAAAAGCGTGAGGCGGATTTGAAATCCGGCAAGCGAAAGGACGGCTACATGCTCACGGCCGTTCGAACACCTTCGCCAAGCATCCGCGTATTCGAGCTTTCGCAGAATTTGCTGATGGGACCCTCCCTTGCTCTGGAAGCCTATCGTTGGGATAGAGGCCGTGTTTTCTCGGTATCGCAAAAAGGCTTCGATGCCAAGAAATACCCGAACATACTTTCGCGGCTCCAAGCTGATTTTCTTCCTAATCTGCACGCCAGGAACGCGGAAGACATACCGTCTCGGCCCGGTTTCTGTCTAAACGATGGGTTCGTTGCGAGCGACGGCAGTGCTCATCAAAACGAGGACGCGGGGATCAGTTTCAAGTTTGCAAAGTGGCCGGGTGTGCTCGTATCCATCCGGACTATGACGATTGCAAAGGTGGGCGAGCCCACTTTGCTGCAAAGGGCCGATAGCGGTTCCGTGCCGGAAGCGTTTGCAAACGTCGTCAACAGAATTCGCGTGCTGAGACGCGGTCATCGCTCGATTAATGGTCGCGACGGCGAGGAGTTACTGGAAACTGTACCTGCAGAGGGCGGATACCATCTTCATCAGTTTCGCTGGGAAGCGCAGGGAACAGCGGTTGGCGATGCATTGAAGCCCACGTTAATCGTCGAATTCGAAAGCGGCATGACAAGCGTGAACGGCGATCCCGCCCGTCCGAAGTTGACCGATGACCAGGCAATCGCTGTATTCGACGCAGTAGCTAACTCACTGCGCATTCGACCAGTTGGTGAAGTCAAGACGAGTGACGCGGACCCGTCTCCTACGCTGCCACTCGGCGCACTCGCACAGACCGGCTCTATTTGTCCGCAAACGGGATGGTGGACTTGCCCTGAAGCAAGTTCACATGAGCTTGAAGGTGGCGCTCGTCAACATTTCGCCGCGGGCACCGTTTTGCCAACGGCCACCGTGTTAGGTACGCCGACCATCGCTGATCGCATACGCGGTAGACAGCCTCGCCACATTACCAACACGACGTGGCGACTGGTTGACTACGACGCCGATCAGATCGACTCGAGGGGTACGACCGATTCGTGATTGTCGCGATCGTATATGGGCAGAGAACTTTCTATGCTCGCGACGAATCGCGAGGGTTGACATGAGGACAATTCGTCTTTCGATAGCTCTTGGAACCTTCTTGGTTGCTGCGACTTGCTACGCCAAAGAGCCTGCGATGAGCGGCACAAACACTTACTGCATCGGACGCTTCCTTGTAGACCTTCCTGCGGACGCTGAAGTCAATGGACAGGCCTATCAATATCTGTTCGGGAGAATTGATTCGCAGCGGACTGACATGGATGCCCAATCGTTCTCGGCGGATATGAAGAAGCGAGGTGCCGTCTTAAAGGCGACGGACGAAAACAAGGGGCGAACGCTAAAGAGCGTCATCACATCCGATCCAACTGCGCGGGCGTTCGTCACGTCGCAGAAGCTATTTGGCAAAAGTAATTACGGGTTCGAAGCTTACTGGCTCAAGGACCATCATCTGTTTACTTTGAAGACGGAAGACATGGACGAGGCGGGCTTCCGGGAAAGGGTACTGCCTCGCTTGACAAATGAACTGCTCCCAAACTTACGAGCTCGCAAGGCCGATGAGGTCCCTGCGCAACCAGGATTTTGTTTGAAGGATGGTTTCATCGCTAACGACGGGTCTGGGCAGCAGTTTGAGGATGCCGGAATAAGCTTCCAGTTTGCGCAGTGGCCCGGTGTCCTGGTGTCAATGCGGACAATGACCGTCACCAAGGTTGGCGAGCCGACACTTCTTCAGCGCATGGATAGCGGCAGCGTACCTGCGGCCTTTGCAAATCTTGTGGGTCAAATCAAAACCCTCAGACGCGGCAAGCGCGATGTCAATGGCAGGCAAGGCGAAGAGATTTTGGAGACTGTGCCTGCAGAAGGCGGGTATCACTTGCATCAGTTCCGATGGGAAGCGCAAGGCACCGGTGTTAAGGAGCCCCTGAAGCCTACGTTAATCGTCGAATTCGAAAGCGGCATGACGAGTGTGAACGGCGATCCCGTTCGTCCGAAGTTGACCGACGACCAGGCAATCGCTGTATTCGACGCGGTAGCTAACTCACTGCATATTCGTCCAGTTGGCGACGTCAAGACGAGCGAAGCGGACCCGCACCCGACGCTGCCGCTCGGCGCACTCGCACAGACCGGTTCTGTTTGTCCGCAAACGGGGTGGTGGACTTGTCCTGAAGCAAGCTCACATGAGCTTGAAGGTGGTGATCGGCAACATTTCGCCGCGGGCACCGTTTTGCCAACGGCTACCATGTTAGGTACGCCGACCATCGCCGATCGTATACGAGGTAGGCAACCCCGCCACGCTGTCAACACCACGTGGCGACTGGTTGACTATGGTACGACAGGAAACAAGGAAAGCGGCGCGACTGATCCCGCACCATTGCCACCAAACGGCCCCAAAGTCTGATCGGAGATTCAATGAAAAACGTCATTCGTGTCGGCGACCCGACCAGTCACGGAGGAGTTGTTGAAACCGGCGCTAGCAACTTCATGGTTGAGGGGCGGCCGATAGCTCGCGTCGGTGACACCTGCGTTTGTCCGATGGAAGGTCATCAGGTCTGCGTCATCGCTGAAGGGGATCCGACGTTCGTCGTCGAAGGCCGCGCAGTGGCTTTCGATGGGCACAAGACAAGCTGTGGTGCAACGCTGCACGCGACGGCAGGAAACTTCGGCGGATCGTAACGTGCGGAAAGTACCTTCGCGGTTCAGGCGAGCAGTAGTCAGAGAATATTTAGGTCGCGCGAACCGAGGAGATGCCGGGCATCGCGCACCGACAGATCATGTGCGATTCGCCGAAGATCGTGAGCTCGATTTGCTACGCGGACGAGACTCCGATTGAAGTCACTGCTTGCGCCTATTTACACAACTACCATTCGCACCCAGCTGATCCGCTCCGGGCGCCTAAATTCTCGACGCTGCTTGAGATAGCACCGACATTCAGCGCCGACGACATAGACGAGTTCGTCAAGTTTCTGGTGGATCGGGTTGGAGGTGGCGACGGTCTGGAAGTGCTGCGTCGCATGGAAGAAAGTCGCTATCGCCCTAGCAAGAAGCTGATGGACTATGTGGCGTCCGTGATCAAGAACAACCCGGAGTACACGCTGCTTGACAAGCAGCAGGTGGCATTCGACGCCGTGATGACCGCTGCGCGTCGCGGGGTGCATGACCGTCAGAAGCAGATCATCATCATCAAGGGTGGCCCAGGCACCGGCAAGTCTGTGCTGGTGATCAACCTCGTAGCGAGTTTGTTATCAAGTCACTACTCGACGCACTACGTGACCGGCTCCAAAGCGTTCACTGAAACGCTGCGGAAGATCATTGGTCCACGAGGTCAGGAGCTGTTTACGTACACGAACGGCTACGTAGACGCGCAGGCCGATTCGGTGGACGTGCTGGTCACTGACGAAGCACATCGTATCCGGGACGTGAGCAGCAATCGCTTCACGCCGGCGAACAAGAAATCCGGCCTGAAGCAACTGGAGGAATTGATCGCGGCCGCACGTGTTTCGGTATTTTTCATTGACGATCATCAGGTCGTACGCCCGGGGGAAATCGGCTCCGTCGCCTACATTCGGGAGTACGCGGAGAAGCACAAGTGTGCGGTGTACGAATCTGAACTCGAGACACAGTTCCGCTGCAACGGCTCAGATGCGTTTGTTCGCTGGATAAACACGATGTTGGGCATCGATGACCGTCCGCGCTTCGAATGGAACGATCACGACGCTTTCGATTTCCGGATTTTTCAGTCTCCGGAAGCGTTGGAAAACGCGATCAAGGATAAGGTGCAAGCGGGCGCGACTGGCCGGCTGGCGGCCGGCTTCTGTTGGCCTTGGTCCGATCCCAACAAGGACGGGACGCTTCAGGCCGACGTCGTGCTCGGGAACTTCAGCCGTCCGTGGAACGCAAGGCCCGATTCGGGGCGGCTTGCTGCAGGCATTCCGAAATCGTCGCTTTGGGCGTATCACGCGAACGAGATTAATCAGGTCGGGTGCGGTTCGTCTCCCCAGCGCCGATAGCGTGTCGCGCATTCTTACCTGGTAGTTCGCAGGCGTCCCTCCCGACCGGATCGCGCGAGCGTCGGTCCGGCTTCGAAATGCTCGATCTCATGCGACGTCTGTCGGGGCGAGTCTGTCTCAAATCTAGCGATGAAATGCGTGCCCTGGTTTGTTGTTCGTCGAGCGTTCGACGCTGTTGCACAATCCCCGACAATACGGGAAAATACATCGGATGCCTAACAACATGGCCGACGGTCACGACGCGTTACATTTATAACGCCTCAATGACCGATTGGCCCGCAGGAGGGTAGAAGAGGACGCGAAAGCGCCGAGCCGAGCATCAAGGAGAACGAGGAAGGAGATGAAGCGCGGGACGCATGGGCTGCCACCCACACGACCCGCTGACCACAACCAGCTCACACGAGGAGTTGATCATGGCTGACGCCAATCATAAAGCAGTTGCGCCTGTTACCCAACGCGTCTTGACCATTTCGTCACAAAGACGCCCGCGGCCGATGAAAACGTTCGCGCCGGATCATGTCAAATTTTTCCCAGATTTGCCACCCGCGCCGTGGATACGCCTTTCGGGGCGGTGGTTAGAGGCGGCAGGGTTCGGAATTAGTGGAAGAATTCGTGTAGAAGTAGGGACGAAAAGAATCGTCATTACGCCGGTTTAGATATCGGAAGCTGCGACAGGCCCTTTTCATTGGGCCTGTCGTATAAAACAGTGCGTACAGAGAACCGGTTAGAGAGATAGTTTTTGGGGTGACACGAAAGTTTCACTTACGCCGGCAATGGGGGCTATAAATTGAATTCCGATTTGTCGTTTAGAAAGACTGGATAGCGAGTCCACATTGAGGTCGGTGGTGAGATCATGGCTGATTCCTCCCATCGGAAATGGGGCGTGTCGCGTGCGGTCAATTCGACGATCGCCGCAGCAGTCAAGCTTCTGATCAGGACGACATCATTCGAAGAGATGGTCTCTTTCCATGCGGCTTGGGCACTTAAGACGATCTGTACCAGCTTCCATTCTTCACCGTACAGTCGGGCCTTCTCTCGTTCATTTCGCGTAATATGAAAAGTTTCGTTTGTGTGCGTTAGCGCCGTCTTGACTTCAATTCGCTCAAGGATATTTGGTGAACTTGGATAGCATTCCAAATCGTAGCCGAACGAATCCGATATTTCAGCCACGTGAATTACCCTCTCACCTTGCCGCCTTTTACACTCAGCGAGTATGCGTTCACCGAGTCTTCCGAGTTTTTGGCGAAACTCTTCATCACGTGAAAGAACCCTTTTGGTTGCAACATCGGTTAATAGGTCAAGTAGGTCCTCACCAATCCACTCCAACGCGTCAGAATCTACCGCTGGGATGTATTCCCACGCAACACCATCTTTTGAAACTACGTTACCAATCCAAGAGGGAGGGAAGGTCTCGAGAAGGACGCGAGCAATATGCAGAAGCGTTCGGCGGTCGGCCCGCCAAGCCAAGCCTCTCATCTGCTTTTGCACAGAAATGCATCCGTCGACACTGACCAGGTCGCCATCGGCCAGCGTTGCAGCAACCCTTTCTAAGTCGAGCGCTCCGGCCATGAACGTAGATTGGACTCGCGCCGCGTCAACCCATTGACGAACGGACTGAAATTCGCGAAGGCGCGACGCGCGTAGTAGTAGGAATACGGCGTGACAATTTCCGCGGCTAGGAAGCATCGATGACGTGCGCAAGAACAGATTGAAGGTCGTCTTCTGCGGGCGGTTCGCTGCCGACTGCCATTGCATCATCCGGATCTGGCAACGCTAGACGTACTAACGCCGGGTCTCCCATAAGCTCCGACAGCGCCCTGACCTTGTCCGCTAGTCTACCGTCAACGTTTTCGTCGATTGTCCCTTCGCTAATTAAGAGGGTAAATTTCGTCAAAGTACCCTTCTCAAGCCCGAGTCTATGGATACGATCTTGGCTTTGCAGAAACTGGCCTGCGTTGAATGTACGATCGAGGTAGATCGCATGATGACACCAATGGTGCAAGCTCACTCCCTCACCGCACGCAGCGGGATTCGCAAGCAGGACGGTACAGTTTGAATCATGGCGAAATCGATTTAGTTCGCGCTCACGGCTGAGCGTTCCTTCGGGAGCAGGCTCCTCCACCGAGGGGACACCGCCGTGGACGATCGCGGGATTGAAGTCTGCGAGATACCGCGCCAACGCTTTCAGGTTCCGGACGAAACTGGACCAGATAAGAATCTTTTGTCGATTTTTGGCAGCCTCGACTACTGTCGCCCGTACAAGCTCGTATTTCCAAGGAGTTTCGTGGCGATTGTAAGACGCGATCAGGTCCAATAGTCGCTCATTACCATCCAACTCTATGGGAGGATGAGTGAATGCAGGATCATCCCCATTGTCGGAACCCGCTGTAAGTAGCATCGGATTCGTTGCGGCCTCCAGCAGATACATCATGATGCGGCCTAGCCGATCTAATTCCCGCCGCCCTGAGGTTTCGAGCTTGAAAGAAGCTTTATACTGTCCAATAAGAGCTGAGTAGATTGCTTTTTGCAAATCCCCCATTGGGCGGCGTTCGATTAAAAACTTTGTTTCGGGAAGCTCTAGTTCTGACTTTGTTGTCCGAACAAAATATTTCTTGATCGCCGCACTTGTCTCGGACAACACGTCATGATCTCGACCGATCCGCTCATCGTATGCGCGTTCTGGCAAAATGTGCCGGTCCTGTCCCGGGTAAAGGAAACAAATCAACGCAATCAAATCGTGAGCGCTTTGCGGCGCTGGCGTGCCGGTTAAAACATCCCGTCGCTTGGCGGCATAGGCTAAATCTAATACAGCTCTCCCGTGTACCCCTGAAGAACCTCGCTTGACGCGGTGAGCCTCATCCAATATCACATGAGTTGCGGTATCGGATACATATTTTCTTATCTGATCGTAGTCGGCAACGACTCTGTTGTAGTTTGTTAGGAGAATATCTGTATTTGCAGGGATAACTGTTCCGACGCCACGGTGGACGATCACACGGGGACTGGGCGCGATACTATTGCGCGAATCCTCTTGCCATGCTTCAAACGCAGAAACCGGAGCAACAACAAGCGCCCGCTTCACTATCCCCCGAAGTCGCATTACGGAAAAATTGGCTAACGCGACCGTTGTCTTTCCGGCACCGGGGACGGAAAAATCCGCGCCATGCGGCAATTGCGATATGCGCGCAAGATTTCTCACCTGAAACGATTTGAGCTCTCGAAAAAAACCAGCGGAGTTTAGTTCGTGCTGTAAATGCTCCACTTCTACAACAGTTCCCGATAGAACCGACTCGCGCGCTTTTCTATCGGCAACTAAAGAGCGTAACTGAGCGCTCAGGTTCTCACCCAGCTCCACATTTTCGCCAAAAACGTTCCGTGCCTCTCGGACCGTGTCCAATTCAGCCAAGAATACGTCAACTCTAATTTCAATTCGGTTTTGGTCCCCTCCAACGACACCCCGTCCCATCGCCTCTTGGATGCGCGCCCAAGCCCCTAGATTTGTCTCATAATTGCGCTCGAGATGGACTACGGGCCTGTCTAGTTGATGGAGTTCGGCGAAGATCACTGTTGCTGCTCCAGCAGCTGTAAAGCTGATTTTAGCTCGTCCAATTTTTTAGAAAACGCGCTTTCATTCCAATCTGACAGCACTCGGGCCCGGGGAAGCGCCTGAACGGCGCGGCCGATTTCGAGAATTGCCCCTTCAAGCCTAGCCACCGGTGCCTCAAGTGCATTTTGATCTCTTTGTTCCTCACGCGCCTCACGCGCGGCAGCTTCGATCTTGCCTTTCAAAGAGCGAAATAGATCAGCAACCGGCACGTCCCCACCCGTAGGTAGTGAAACCAATTCCGATGATCTCTTTTCCGCCAATAGTGACAAGATACTAGACAGAGGATCCTTTGCCCCGGCACCTAGCACGTCATCGATGAGCGATTCGCCACCCCCGTCCGATGTGTTGCCCATATCAAGCAACGGGGCTGTACTCGGGTCACGAATGATTTCGCGTACTACCAATTCCGAGGCCTCTGGCAATCTGAGATTGCGCAGGTCGCGATAGGTCACGCCCGATAGCGTGCCGAGGAAATACGCCGCTCTAACGCTCTCCGCCTCTTTCCGCGGCTTATTTTTTATGTGCTTTGTCAACTCGTCAAAAGCTGACTCGTGCTCTTCAAAATCAATGTGGAAACGAGTTCCTTGGGACAGTTCTACGAGCTGATTTACTTGCTGTATCTTTTCATACATACCGCGGACGTCAACGGGACTACGATGCATTTTTTTTGCCAACCTATCGAAGTCACGGTTCTCTAGTGCATATAGCTCTTCGATAAGCAGTGCCTCGTTAATCCAAGAATATTCTTCCTTGAAATCTCTGGCTATTTGGAGCTCTGTTTCAAGATCAAGTATTTCACCGATGCTCGCGTCGTCGGGTAAAACCAAACATCGTACATATCGCGCGTCTAGGTGGGCGTCTTCTTTGAAAAGGCTGCGCAGTGCTGCGGTCCGACGGTTCCCGTTGATGAGAACGCCTTCCGCCGTCACCACTGCGGGCTCCTGCTGTCGTCGTTTTTTGAGATCCGCTTTGAGATCATCGAAGCCGGATTGTGAGCACAAGATCTTGTATTGCGCATCTTGGGCACGTTTGCCCAGCGGATCGCTACTAAAAAGACCGGGGGCATTTTGTTGCTGGATTTCCCGCTTTTGTTCTGCCTTGGTTCTGTGGTTAAGCGTAGAAAACCGCACCCATTCCACCTCGAGTTCAACAGAAGGCAATCGCTTGTCGGCACGTGGCCATGCGGCTAGATCGCCGAAAGTCTTTGACGATGCAATTCGCGCCTTCAGATATTCAGCCCGCTCGATATCTAACACTGGATTGGTCATTTAAGTTCTCAATGTTGTGGACTTTCCAAGGCCATATTGGCTTGAAATATTTGTTCGGATTTCAGAACCCTTTTTTTGAAATCCTATCTGACCACCATAATACGGAAGCTCGGCCTGAGAAATGCCGAAAAGTGCAAAAAGAGTTCGGGGGAACGCAAGCTCTCTTGACGCGGCCCAATTCCACTCTTTCGCATCAGCATCTGCTTTCGGGAATGCGTATAGACAGGGTGGAGGCACATCCAATCCGCCAATCGATACGCTACGATCCTTCTTCGGGCATAGACGGTTAGACGTTCCACACATCTCGTTATGAAAGATGACGCCGTCGACGAATCGCTCCGAAGCGCTTTCGTTTAGCGAGCGCATGAATTTTTGCTTTAGACGACCGACACCTTTCGCAATATGCGCGCCCGGTTCATGCGCCATGCTCGGGCACAGCCACCACAGATAGCTCTCGACTGCCCATTCAGGAACCGACCAAGTAGTGCTGCTATGCGCGCCGTCCGGGCAGCCTTTTTGAATGATCGCAATATCACCAACGTCCTTAATTGAAAGCCTGTACACCGTGTCGGAGCCATAGTCCGGCTCCGCGAAATTTTGGATGAGGCTCCGGTCCAACATTGAATTGAACATGTTGATCAAGAACTGCCGGCGATCGGCATTCTGAGCGGAACTGCTGCCTCGCATACGCTCGATCGCGGCGGGTAGGGCGCTGGTATATTCAGCCACCGAAAGCCCATTCGATCCGAGGTACTTCGGATCCGCTGCGAGCTGAGAAATTACCTTAATGACTTGATTGATAATTTGATCTGGAGCAACGCCGGCGTGACGGCACGGGGCAGCAGTTTCAAGGTTCACTGTGCGCCCCTTTTATCGATGATCATGCGACTAAGCTCCCGATGCGCATTTGATTAAATGATGTTGTACTTAATTCGCGTAAAGCGGCGATCAAGCCGCGGCCGCGGGCACCGCAGCTATGACTTGCAAAATAGGAGATAGGATGTGATGCTCTAAGTAGGCTATGACCGGTACTACCAATCCATCACCCATCAGGTGATACGCATCGTTATACTTTTCCGGAAGCACATAGTCGTCGGGCAGGCCCATCAACCGTGCTGCCTCCCGGGGAGAAAGCAGCCGTGACTTTACCGTCCCCTGCTCCACGACGAGTATGCTTTGCCGACTGGATCCGCCGCCGGGCGTCCTGAGGCAACCCGCCACGTCATCAAAACGCACTTCCGCTCGCTGAATCCCCTCGCGCGTACGTCTGTAGAGCGCACCAACGCGGCGCGTCCCTGCAGTCCTCGCGGCAGATACCTTAGCCTTGTTGACTAAGCTCATCATGTTGATTAGCGCCTGTGTGTCTGCGTCGCTGTTCCACTGAACACCCGTGGGTGTTTCTTCGATGAGATCCGAGAACACTTGATCTCGCGTCGGCGGTGCCGGAATATTCCACCACAGCCATTGGTCTTGAACAAACTTGGGAAGTTTGAATTTCGCCTCAACAAGTGCGCGAGGATGCCAAAATCCACTTGGATCGCTACGCGTTATTGCCGCAGGTATTTCAATTCCGGGCGCAACAGCTATAACGAATAATCGCTGTCTCGACTGTGGCACAAAATGCACCGCATCTATGACCATTGCTCCTAGGCGATAGCCAAGCGCCGCAATGGCCTTGCCTAGCTCGCAGAAATCGTCACCGCCCGCAGACGTTATCAGTCCAGGAACGTTTTCGAGCACGATCATGCGAGGTGCTCGGCCTTCTTCAGCGAGGCCTTGCATTAACCGCCAAAACGGCCAGAAAGTACCTGACCGTTCACCTTGCAGTCCTGCACGGGAACCTGCCAAAGAAAGGTCCTGGCAAGGAAAGGAGGCCCATGCAAGATCAACGTGTCCTGTGAGGTGCTCAATAGATACTTTGGCGACGTCGTCTACAAGCAGGTGATCCTTTCCCCAGTTGGCCTTATAGCTTGCAGCCTTCTTTGTATCGTGGTCGTTCGCGAAGCGACAGGTCCAATGAGGGCCGAGGCCGGCACGGGCCATACCACCACCCGCAAAAAACTCGTAAAACTCAGCCATTTAGAAACTCCCTGATTCTAGCTTGCAGAGCAGTTGCGTCGCGCAACTCACACTCCCAAACTATTAATATTTGCCAGCCCGCTGCGGAAAGCGCGGCGTGTTGCGAGGCATCGCGCTCAACATTCCGTTGAATTTTGTTAGCCCAGTAGTCTCGATTGGCAGTCGGAATTCGGGCTCGGTTGCATGCGTTGTGACTGTGCCAAAAGCAACCGTGCACAAACAGGATCTTTTTCCTGCCCGCGAAGACAAGATCGGGCTTGCCCGGCAGGTCTTTGCGATGCAAGCGATAACGATAGCCCATCCCGTAGACGATCCGACGAACAGACATTTCGGAGCTAGTATTCTTCGACCGCACCCGCCGCATGATAGCGGAACGGCGCGCCGATGTGACGGTGTCCATTATCCGATTGTTCTCCCGATCATTCTGTAGGTAGCTCCGGCGCGGTACCCTCGCTGCGCCACTGCAGACGTGCAGTTTGCGACCGGCCGCTGGACTAACTCGCCAAGGAAGCGCCTGTTCAGGAATGCGCCAAAGCCACGATAACGGGAGCCAATGCTTCGCAGTCTGCGGCAGGTTTGTCGAGTCCTCGGACAGCGCTTGCACAACTTTACATCAGAGTGACGAGTGATGTTTCGCGAGGGGCGCGCCAGCGTTCACGGGCGCAACCACAGGGGCGCTCGAGCAGCACTACGATTAGCGCGCGCCAGGCACGCAAGTCGGTGACGATTGAACCAATGCAGCCATTGTCGCGGGCTGTAGTAGCAATACTTAGCCACAGCATCACGCACCAGCATGTGGCGGCCGAACTTAGGTTGATCGTCTTCGCTGTAGGATAGACATTGGAGTAAGAGGCACCGCGCAACTGATCAAATTGCGTGTCCAATCCTCGCGAACGCCACAACTTTATATTTTGTCTATTTTATAGAATACACACATGATTTTTCAACGCGAATGACTAATCGATTAGGGGATTAAAAGACAATGCCGTCTATTGTTGAAATCCAAAAAATCGGAGCCGAAATCTCGAATAAACGTCAACAGTCGTGGCCCCAAACAGATTAGGCTCGGTTAATACTTTTTGCAGCAACGCGGCAGTTTGTATTCGTTGCCTTAATGTTCTGCTCAGTTTTGTTTTTATCAAGAGTCGCCTGCGCCCGTCAGTATCTTCTTAATCATTTGATACTCTAGGCCCTGCGCCTTCATATAAATATGAACTGCCCTATGGCAATTTGGACAAAGAAGTGCGAGGTCTGATGTTGTCACGTTGTATGTTGATGCATACGTGGCGAGTGGAACTTTGTGATGTGCTTCGATGTAATTTACGTTGTACTTATAATGGAAATCTTCTTCACATATGTCGCATACCCAATCCTTATTTTTCTTCAAAACATCAACAACCGCACGACTCCTTTCCGCCATAAGATGAGTAACATACTTTCTCCCTCCTTCTTTGAATAGGTTTTCATCCTGCGCCGTCACCAAAGGTGCTGAACGAAAGCTATTTCGACTCAAAACAACAAATTTATTCTCAATATCGGTTACTGAAAAATCCCCTTCGAAGCGCCAACCATTTCGGCTCTCCGTAAACAAAAATATTGGATAGAAATACTCTGGTTGATTTATTAACGCTCTATTCGCCTTTTCTGTATAAATAATCTCCCCCTTCTTCGCCTTGAATGAATATTTATATTTATTTTTTGACATATCTGACCAGCCATCCTCCTCATACGAGCCAAGTCGAGCCTTGATTATTAATGCGCGAATTGCCGGCAATTCACCAACCCAATTAATTCCTTGCTGAGGGGTATTTCCAATTGAGTTTTCTTGACCCGACCAATAATTCGAATTTTTAACTTTTGAGAATTGTATTAATTCAAATAAATTCCTTTTTGAAACCGTGTCGCCAGCGGAAAGAGAAAAAATATCCTGCACCTTAGCTAATATCATTTTTATCCTAACTCTATGTTTTTGCGTAACGTCGCCGGGCCATCCAAATGAGATCATCGCGCATTCGCGAACGTCGAATCCGCGGTGGGGATGGGACGAAAATAACCGTACATCAAGTCCTTAAAACGGCAAAGGGCCCGCGATAGTTAAACGCGGGCCCTTTTAGGACTTAGCTTTTCAGTCTCAGATTTTCATGCATTCTGCTGAGCGTTAGCTTCAAACATCAATATTCCCCGCCCGCAAAGCATTCGACTCAATGAAAGCCCGACGCGGCTCCACATCATCCCCCATGAGCGTCGTAAAGATGCCATCAGCCGCGATAGCATCCTCAATCTGCACACGAAGAAGACGACGCACGGTCGGATCCATCGTCGTCTCCCAAAGCTGCCCGGGGTTCATCTCACCGAGACCCTTATAGCGCTGCTTCGAGATATTGCGTTCAGCATCAGCCAGCAACCACTTCATAGCGCTCTTGAAGTCGGTAACAGCCATACTCCGCTCGCCACGCTTAATGACAGCGCCGGGCCCAATCAACCCCTTAAACGTATTAGCGGTATTAACCAGCTGCTGGTAATCAGCGGTGAGTTGAAAATCCTGATCCAGCACAGAAATCTTCTGATTACCGTGATGCGTCCGGGCAACCTTCAGCGAGCGCAACTCTCTCACCGGGTCATACATCGTCGTAACGGTAACCTCAGGCTTCAACGCATCATCCCGCAGCTTCGCCTCAAGCGCCGCCGCCGACGCCGCAGCCGCTTCCTCGCTGGAGAGGTCGATAACAACCCCATCCATCACAGCCTCAAGCGCCCCAGCGTCATACAACCGGCTCAGTCGGTTCACCACAGCCTGCGCCAACAAATAAGCCCGAGCCAACTCACCCAACGCATCCCCGGTAATCGGCGTAGCGCCCTCAGAAGCCAACAACTCCGACCCCTGCAACGCCAACTTCAGGATGTGAGCATTAACCTCAGCCTCATCCTTCAAATACCGCTCATCCTTACCCGCCTTGATCTTGAACAGCGGCGGCTGCGCGATATAGATATACCCACGCTCGATCATGTCCGGCATCTGACGATAGAAGAACGTCAGCAGCAGCGTGCGGATGTGCGCGCCGTCCACGTCAGCATCGGTCATGATGATGATGCGGTGATAACGCAGCTTGTCGAGGTTGTAGTCTTCCTTACCAATCCCACAACCCAAGGCGGTAATCAAAGTCACAATCTGCTCCGAAGAAAGCAGCTTGTCATAGCGCGCCTTCTCCACGTTGAGCACCTTGCCGCGCAGCGGCAAGATCGCCTGAAACTTCCGGTCACGCCCCTGCTTCGCCGAGCCGCCTGCCGAGTCGCCCTCGACGATATAAATTTCCGACTTCGCCGGGTCCTTCTCCTGGCAATCCGCCAGCTTCCCAGGCAAACCAACGCCATCCAGCACGCCCTTACGACGCGTCATTTCACGCGCCTTGCGAGCCGCATCGCGCGCC
>Ga0153929_1000356_pt1 | contig 17496 bp, 14 predicted proteins | sample TSNJ013MetaG_FD_104689 | JGI IMG/M metagenome (GOLD analysis project Ga0153929, IMG submission 104689) | Attine ant fungus gardens microbial communities from New Jersey, USA - TSNJ013 MetaG | ecosystem: Host-associated > Fungi > Mycelium > Unclassified | place: USA: New Jersey, Wharton State...
AAGGGAGAGAGGAGACCCAAGGAGTCACGAGGGCATTCCCGAGTGATGACTGGTTTAAGGGGCTCCGAACGACCGCCGAAGGAGTCCGGTTCGCATAAGATAGTTGGCAGGGATTCTTGGCGTTCCTCATCCAAAACCCCTATCCCTGTACCTTAACAGCGTTCATGCTACCCCAGATTGTCTTATTATTGCTGCCGACTGCAGAAAATGTCATAACTTTGTTTCGGGCAGTCGCTTCATCTGTTTGGATGCAGAAAACACCTTTATATGAAATACCGTCAATGGTGAAAGTTACATAAGGAGTAGAATTGCTCATTGTCCATGTACCCTGAACCGCTCCGCTTATGGAACCATCATTATTTAAAGAAATATATTCGGATATTTGAATACTTGTATCTGTAGTATTGCCGTGATTGATATATTCATAGGTCCCCACTATTTGATCCATGCTATATCCGGCATTGCTGATCGTTTCTCCATTATATTCATACGGCATTACAACAGGCCATCCGTCCTCATTTAAAAACATCTGGTGATTTCTGACCTGATGGTTAGACTCATCAGAAAATCTGGTGTGATAAATATTGAACACCTTACCGTCACTGTCTTGAATCACGGAATTATGTCCTCCTGACATATAAGCGGGGCTCATATTCAGAAATTGATAATTACCAAACAGCTTTGTACCTTTATTCACGCCATTCGTTCCGGGATTTCCGGCTGCATCTACGTAAGGTCCGTCTGGATTTGCAGAACGGAACACTCTGATATTATAGCCGCCTGTGCTGCTTAATCCACCATAGGTAACGTATAAATAATAATAATTGCCTGTTTTATCATACAGGATATAAGGACCTTCGCCCTGACCTGCATTACCGGCGGAAGTTGCAATCAATGTCCCGAAATACCGGTCAGTATTTCCCGAGTCATCTCCCGGATATATTGGCATTCCGGTACTTTCATCCAATTCTAAAATATAGATACCGCCAAAATAAGAACCATAAGTCATCCACATTCTTCCATCTGCATCGTAAAATACGGCTGGATCAATTGCATTTGGATATTTTCCAATGGCATCATTGTAGTTACTTCCGTTAAACCAGTTGCTTCTGGTGTCGTCTAAAGTACCGTTGCCGATTAATTCCGGTATGTTTGTATTCAAATACGATAAAGGTTCATTACTATCGCTGCTGGAATTAAAACCGGAATAGATGATCGGTGTCGGATCACTGTAAGGTCCGGTTATTTTATCCGCCGTGGCAAACCATATAAGAGAATTTGTTACTCCAAAAGCGGAGGTACTTGCATAGTAATAATATTTTTTCGTTGTTTTATTGTAAATAATATCCGCCGCCCATGTATTTCCATCAGATACATTAGTACTGTTTATCCAGGCATAGATATTTGACAGTTTGTCTACAATGGCGTCTTTCCCAACACCAAAAAGTTTCGTTCCGCCGATACTGTCATCCCATCCAATCAAATCAGAAGATTTGGCAGCAGCGAAATGTGTGCCGAAGACATAATAGGTGCCGTCAAAATCTTTGAATATGGAAGGATCGTGCACGGAAGCTGACTTTCTGGTGATAGTAAGCTGGCAGGCGGCTGTTTTTCCATTGCTTGTTTGGGCAGTAATCGTTGCGATTCCCATTTTTTTAGTTGTAACAACACCGTTTTTATTTACCTCAGCAACAGAGGTGTCATCAGAGTACCATTCCAGTGTTTTGTCTGTTACATTAGCAGGTAAAAATGTGGGAGATAAAGTGATCTGGCTGCCAAGTTGTATGGTGCTGTCATTCAATGTGATGCTCTCAGCAGTTACCGTAGGATCTTCCGTGTCTGCGGCGGGATTGATGGAAATGTTAAAATCTTTATATATTTGTTTTCCCTTTTTGTCTTTATCTACCGTATAGATTCTGACTTTGACTGTTCCTGTTTCCTTGCCGGAATTTGCGGTCACGATACCTTTGCTGTTCACAACGGCCAGCTTTGTATTGAAGGATTTAAATTTTATTTTTTTATTTGTTACTGCAGCCGGTTTCAGAACATATGTAATTTGGGAGGTTTCACCGCTTTTTAGTGTTTGTTTGGAAATATTTGCGGTCAGATCAGCAGGTCTTATTCTGTTTTTGTAATTCTTAACCGTAATTTTGATAGATGCTTTCACTTGTCTATTCGTCTTTGAACGAACAGTAACCGTCGTAGTGCCAAGGCGTAATCCCTTTACTTTCCCTTTTTTGCTGACGGTCGCTACTCTTTGCTTAGAAGAAGTATAAGTTACGCTTTTGCTTGCATTTTTGGGTGAGATAGTTGGCTTTATCGTTGTGTAACGATAAGTGGAGGCACCGCCTATGTAAACGGTTTTTACATTGGTCGAAGTTTTAAGGGTGATTTTTTTCGCCTTTGATGCTGCTAAAACATCCATGGGATTCACCATTATCATAACTGATAATAGCCATAGCAAGGTTAAAATAAAACTGGTGTGTTTCTTCATTTTCCTGATTCTCCTTTATTAATATGGGTATCTGATAGTGACCAAATCTTGATTAAGCATAACCTCTGCGAATCATTAATTTAATATATATAAATATTTCTATCACAATGTAAAGCAGCAGCCATATGAAATAGATACCGGTACTATTTAAACTGAAGTAAGTCTCCTTACAGTATGCAATACTGATTTCATTCACAGGCGGTAAAATCCATGTAAAAAATCTTGTTATAAAGATATCTTTATTAAGGGAGACTTTCGTAATGGCGGCGATACCTGTTAAGGCACTGAGCGAGATTGCGAATGTACGATTGGAGAAAATCCTGCGGTTTGCAAATAATCCCGTGATTCCGCCGCTCATACTGACTAAGAAAAACAGTATGCTGCCGGATAAAATATCAGAAAAGACAATGGCTCTGTCGAATAATTGCATCTTATTCAAACAATGAAGCAAAATGGGGATAAGAACCGAAGCAAATGTAAATGTAAGGCTGATGTATGCAATCATCATTACTTTCCCAAAATAAAGCAATTCCTTTTTCTTTAGCTTAACAAACATACTCATCTCGATCATTTGATAGTTGATGTCATCATACATAACTCCAACAGAAAGCATCAAAAGAAATACAACCAGCGAACAAAGACTAAAGCTATCGAGAATATTCTGTGGTGCAATGGAATAGGCAAACCCCAGGTATCCGCACATGAGTATTTCCGGGAGAATCAATTTACCGCTATGCATGTATTTGTCTTTTTCATATCGAAAAATATTTCTTAACATGATTCCTCCATTTCTTCATACTTAATAATATTTATATCTTCTTCCAGAAATAATTGGAGCAGTGTTTTTGAACTTCTGATATCCGCTTCCACTTTACACAGGCTTCCGTAATCTCCAATGGACAATTGTTCGTCACTTGTCTTTAGCCTGATGATATCTGATAGATTTGTAAGTGATTTATGATTGCGAATCAAGAAAACGCATTTGGTTATCCTGTCACCATAGACATAATCTGTTCCATCCGCTATTTTTCCATCTTCAATTTGTAAAATCCGGTCACTAAGCTCTTCGATTAAATACGTATCATGACTTGACATAACGATAGCCATGCCATCTTCTTTTCGTTTCTTCATTTCACGCACAAAGTTCATTTGGGATAAAGTATCCTGACCAGATAATGGCTCGTCTATAAAAAGAATGTCTTTTTTACTGAGCAGCGCCTGTATGGCCGCCGCTTTCTGCAGCGTTCCCTTTGACAGATATTTCATTGGGGTATCAATAAAGCTTTCTAAACGGAATTCTTTATAATAGAAATCCACGGTATCCGCACTTATGTGGGTTTCCTCAATACCCTGCATATATTGCATGTACTTTCGAATAGACATATTAATTTTTTCATAATGATCCGGTATTAAACCACAGGTTATGGACTCTCCGATTTTAACAGATCCTCCGGAAGGCCTGGTCAGTCCGGCCAAAATTCTAATCAGCGTACTCTTGCCACTCCCATTTACGCCAACCAGTGCAATGGCTTCCCCTTTATTCAGTTCTAAACTTAAATCATTTAAAATGGGTTTTCCGCCATAAAATTTACTGATATTTTCGGCTATTAATACCTGTGTATCCATTTTAATCCGTGTTGCTTCACTTGTTTGTACTTGTTTTTTCAAACTAACAGTCATTCCTTTCATTTTCATGGAGCACAACCTTATTGCGCCCTTCTTTTTTCGCTGTATAAAGTGCATCGTCAGCGAATGCGATTGCCGCATCCAGCTTATTAACAGGCGCTGCCGGAGCGATGCCAAAGCTGGCGGTGACAGATATTGTAACGCCATCGACATGAATCGGTGTATCGGCAATATTCATCCGAATGCGCTCCGCAAGTTGTATTACGGAGGATTTATCAATATCGGATACAAAGATGATAAATTCCTCACCGCCGTAACGCGCAAACAGGTCGTAGGAGCGCAGCGTTTTCGTAGTGCGCGCAGCTATCTCTTTCAGCACCTTGTCTCCGGCCTGATGCTTATATTTGTCGTTTACTTTTTTAAAGTGGTCAATATCTAAAAGTATCATAAAGGACTCACTGTTCGTCCTGATTACTCTATCCATCTTCCTGACAACGGATTCCATAAAATACCTCCGGTTATATATGCCGGTCAGCGCATCCGTGTTTGACAGCGTTTCCAATCTATCCCTCAGCGTCTTTAAATTCTGATTGTTCTGTATAACGACAGCAACTAAAAAACTTACGCATATGCTGATGAGTATCGATATCTTTGTTTCGAAAAATTCGTACCACGCCTGAACAGGTAAAATGCGAAAATACCAGTCGGCATTCATAATAGGGATATGCTTTTCAATATAATTTGTATGCTTGCTATAGCTGTGTCCGCTATCGGAAATGATTTGCTTTTTGTTGGTATCGGGGTTGATCCGCCATACCTCGTACGCAAAGCCTTGAATCTTTAGCTCGTTGAGTCCTGCCCCGTCAAGGGCATCCGGATATTTCAGCGTAACGGAAACCAGCCCCCAAAAGCGACTGGATATACACCGGTTTTCTCCCCACGATTATCTGCCCGCCCGCAACACTTTCGACATTACATCATTAATTTTGACGCTTTTTTCCATAATCAGCTGTTCCATTGTCAATTTTTCGACTCTGCTCCTGTTCACAACCATAACGAAAACCAGCGAAAAACACAAGATCAATGTAACCAGAAATACTATAATGGCGTAAAGTGATATTTTTTTGATATTCTTCAACCCGAATAACTTCGGCTTATTGGACATCATGGATTACCTCCCTGGTAATTACGCCGCTGTCTGATTCTGGCCAATAGGCGCTTAATAAACACCATTATATCATACGGCAGCAGATGGCTGCAATCAAATTAATATAAAAAGGGTGCATATTTGGTCAGTGAAAGTATTCCCTTGACCGTTGAAAAACAGACATGTTAGTATTAAAATAAATACCCGTGGTAGATTGTAATCGAAAGAAAAGAGGGAAAACAGTGTTGAATATTTTAATTGCCGATGATGAAAAGAAAGTAGGGTTATTAGTAAAAGAGCTTATCAACTGGAATAGTTTAGAACTTTCATTATTAGATATTGTTCAGGATGGACAACAAGCCTACGAAATCATTTTGCAAAAGAAACCGGATATAGTGATTACTGATATTCGAATGCCTAATTTGTCAGGACTTGAATTGATAAAAAAAGTGACAGAGGCTAACATACCGGTGCATTTCATCGTGATCAGCGGATACCGCTATTTTGATTATGCACAGACGGCAATAAAATATGGAGTGGAAGATTACCTATTAAAACCTATAGATGAGGTGGAATTAAATAAAATTTTAAATAAAGTCTGCGAAGAAGAGATGCAGAAAAGGAAAGAGTATGTTCAGGTAAGGTTATTGCATAAGAAATTTCAGGATAGTAAGCATGTATTGCATCGGGAATTGATGGATCAAATATTTTCGAATAATGAAAATCTTGATGTAGAGAAAATCAATGAGGAATATGGTGTTGATTTAGAAGAAGGTATATTTCGGGCAATAGGAATCAAGGTAGACAGAAATATTCGGCTTGAGAAAAATAAGCAGCAGGAAAAATTGATTATCCGGAAACTGGAAGATTTAGTAAATGAGAAATTTCAGAATAAAGTGATTGATTTGGTGGTATCCGGTAAACGCTCAATGATAATTTTAATATTGCTGAATTATAGAGATAATATAAAAACAGAAATCGATGAGGATATAAAACAATTATTTTGTCAAATGAAGAATTATATCAATGATTTTGAAACTTATGAAATTACAATGGGGCTTAGTAATGAAATACTGGAATTTAAAAATGTCAACCTGGCTCTTGAGATGGTAAAAGAAGCACTAAATTGCAGAATTTTTGAAGGGACAGGTAAATGTATTGAAAACTGTTCTAAAAATAGAAATCAAAATGTAAAAGCACAAAATATTATAAAAGAATATCAGGAAGAAATTATAAAAAACATCAATATTGCAGATGGAGGAAAATTAGCTGCAAGTGTAGAGATTTGTTTTAAGAAGGCGGAAGAAGAGCATGTTTTTGCCTGTGAATTCTATGCATTGGCCGATGGGCTGTTTGGCGAATATTGTGAACAGGTAACAGTACTATTTAAAGAAGATATGATGAATCAGTATCAAGAATGGGTGGAAGAGAGTGAACATTGCAAAACCGTTTTTTCGCTTAGGCAGTATGTTCAGAATGTTTTTCGAAGGCATTTATGTTCACTAAATGAAAAACGGAAAGAAGTGGAAAGAAGACCCATTCTGGAAGCCATTAAGTTTATAAAACAGAATTATAGTCAAAAAATACTATTAGATGAAGTGGCAGAAAAATTAGGGTTTAATACCAATTATTTTTCAGAAATTTTTAAAAATGAAACAGGAAAGAACTTTTCTACTTATCTGTTAGAAGTAAGAATGGCAGAAGCTAAGATTCTTTTACGGGACAGTACGGATACCATTTACGTAATTGCTTCAAAAGTAGGTTATAAAGATTCAAAATTTTTTAGTCAGCAGTTTACGAAAGTAGTAGGAATCAAGCCTGTGGAATATAGAAAATTATACTATTGATAAATAATAAGGAGAAAAATCGGTGAAGTTCTCGAAAAAAATTTTAGTTTATTTTGGTATGATGCTGGGCATACGTATATTGGAAATGGTCACGAAAGGGAATATCAGAGAGGGGCTTATTCTCGTAGGTATACTCGTTTGGATAGCAGGAATGTTTTATTTTTTATGGTTCAGCAGAACGTTGGAAGCCGGGATCGAAAAAATCCATGATATTGAAAAATTTACCAGTCATTTTCAAGACACAAAAGAACAGATTTTTAAGAAATTAATTCAAAAAGAAAAGGAACTGTGTGAGACGATAGAGGGGCATTACAGTGCAAAATTAGAAGACAGGCAAAGTAAGATTAATTCGCTGCAAAGTCAGATTAACCCACATTTTCTTTATAATACACTGGAATGTATTCGCAGTGAAGCAATCTATCAAAAAAATGACAGTATTGCGAATATGGCAAAATCATTGGCAGCTTTTTTTCGTTACAGTATCAGTAAAAAAGAGAATGTTGTTACCATTCAGGATGAATTGAATAATATTAATAATTATATCATGATTCAGAATTATCGTTTTGAAAATAAATATCAGTTAGAGGTAGTAATTGAACAGGAAGATATGCGTGTCTATTCTTATCTGATTCCGAAAATGACGATTCAACCCATAGTAGAAAATTCAATTTATCATGGTTTAGAGACAAAATCAGGAGAATGCCGTGTAAAAATATCTATCCATCCAACAGATGGGGATTTAATTCTTATTATTTCTGATAATGGGATAGGCATGAAAGCAGAAACCCTGAAAAGGCTTCGCCAGGGAATGGAAAATGGAATGGAAACAGGAAAAGAGAATGAAGAAGATATGGTACACGGAAATGGAATTGCACTTTATAATGTTAACCAGAGAATTAAACTTATTTTTGGAAGCAGATATGGGTTGAGTGTTTATAGTACAAAAGGAATTGGTACAGATGTAGAAATATGGATGCCAATTCTTGAGAAGATGGAATAGGAGGACAATGTGAGAAAGGAGTTTATGCGCTTTACGAATCTTTATATAAAAAATAGCCATTATGAAAGACTGGAACAGCTGAATGTGATCTTTCGAAAAGGAGAAAGTTATCTGCTTTGGGGAAATGATCATACCGGGCATGTTTTTACAGATATATTTCGTGGAGAAGCAAGAATTACGTCAGGAAATATTTGGTTAAATGATCAGGAAATTTTTGAATGTTCAAGAGAAATTTTTCATCAGGAAAAAATATTTTATATAGATAGTTATACGGAATTTATGTACACGTTAGATCTGGCAGAAAATCTTTTTTTGTTAAAGAGGAATAATTTGAAGAAATTGTTCATCAATCAAAAGGCCATTCATATGCAGGCGAAGGAAATGCTTGAACAATACAATTTACCCTTCAATGGTTGGGAAAAGACAGAGACCCTTAGTACTGTGGATAAAGTGTTTTTAAATATCATTCGTTCTGTAGACCAGGGGGCACAAATGTTGGTAATGAACAATCTATCTGCCATATGTAATCAGCAGGATATGAAGAAATTGAAGGAGTTGTTAACGCAGATTCGAAAAGAAGAAGTGGCTTTTTTAATATATGATAGTCATCCGGAAAATTTCACCGATATTGTAGATATTGTTTTTTTAGTAAATAAGGGGAGAATTGAAAAAAAGTTATATGAAAAGAGTGAGTTTTATTTATGTAATAAAATAATGAATGAAACGATAAGAAATATAACTGAAATTACATCAAAAATAGTCAAAAAACATGCGGAAGTAATGGAAGAGGAGAGTTATGATCTTTCCTGTGATTTTGAAGGGAAGGAAATACAATTCTCAATTTTTCGGGGTGAAATTTTATATTTAGCGATCCAACATGGACAGGAGCAGTCTGTTCTTTGGAAAAGCCTAAAGTCTTATGGAAATCGAAAAGAACTGATAAGCAGCGGGATTAGATTTTGGGGAGAAGATAATTTGAATACGGAAATTTTTCCTAATTTATCGATAAAGGATAATATTCTTCTTCCAACAGTAAAAAAGATTAATAAGCTGGGTTTCTATAAATCCAGAGAAAGGTTTATTTTTCAAGATAAGGAATTCTTTGAAGAAAATAAATTTATAACTGAAAAAAATAATTTCACCGATTCAAATATGATGAAAACTATTTTTTATCGTTGGAAGCTATTTCATCCTAAAGTTCTTGTTTTAAATAACATACTTTCAAGAGCGGATGTGGAAATGAAAGAGTGGATTTTAAAACGTCTTTTGGAGCTTACCGAACGTAAGACGTCAATTATTTTATTGGAAAGTGCAGCAGAAGATGCCATGAAAATTGCCGATAGAGTGATTATGATAAAAAGCAAAAATACAATGAAAGATTTACAGGGGTAAGGAGTGCTATGGAAAGGTTAAAAAGGTTTATACAGGAATATAAAATCAGTTTTGCAATCGTTTTTATTTTTCTATTAGAGTGTATGAGGGGCAGCTATGATCTAAAGGCCTGGTCTTTTTTACGCCAGATGAACATTATGACCTTTCTGACAATCGGTGTATCTTTGGAAATGATGAGCGGTGATTTTGATCTGGCTTTTGCAGCACAGATATCATTATCTACGATTACAGCCGCCTTATTGATTTCAGCAGGATTACCGATATGGACTGCTTGTATAGTAATTATTGGATTAAATGCGATACTGGGGTGTCTGAAGGGATTTTTGCTGACAAAATTGAAAATGCCATCTATTATTTTCACCTTAGCCCTCCAGGTAATATTTCTGAATATTTTCTCCGGGGTGTTACCGGATAATCGTATTAATTTCTCTGATATTTTAGTATTGCACGGTAACAGGGCTGCAGAAGTTCTCGTTACCGGTTTGCTGATCTTAACTGTTTGTGGTATGTACTTTTTCCTGAATAATACCTACTATGGAAAATATTGCAGGATGTTGGGTGAAAATATGGAGTTGGCAGAAAAAAGCGGGTTGAACTGCATGGCAATATCCATGATCATTCACGTGATTGCATCGCTGTTTTTTTCTATTCCTGCTATATCAATTATGTTATATACAAGTAGTGGAAGTACGTATATGGGAGCAAACTATTTGTACAAGGTATTAGCTGCAGTATGTTTAGGAGGAATTGGTTTTCAAAACGGAAAAGGCAGCGTAAACGGTATGGTAATTGGTGCCCTTACGGTTGTGACTATGCTGATGATGCTTACCGGCAGCGGCTATCTTAACCGCTTTGAAACCATACTGGAAGGTATTATTATACTGTTGGCATTGGATGTAAAGAACAGGACTAAGAACTGAAAATACTCCCCCTGATTCCGAGAATGCTCTCATTGAATATGAATTCATGTAGAGATAGAATATAAATGTAAAATATAAATGTAAAATTTATCTTTCAGGGAGGTTAAAATGAAAAAAAGGATTTTAAGTTTGTTATTGTGTGTAACAATGTTAGCTATGTTATGTGCAGGATGCTCCGGAACTCCGGCAGGAAGCTCCGATACTTCTGCAGGAAGCAGTGAAGATGCGGTAGAAACTTCCAAGAGTACAGAAGGTAATGTTAAGATTGGATTTTTGTCTCCGACCCTGCAAAATGAATTCTTTATTGGAATTGATAATGAATTAAAAGAGGGGTGTGATGAGAAAGGATGGGACTATGTTTCGGTAAGTTTTGATAATGATTCAGCAACAGCCATTAGCGCCATAGAGAACCTGGTGACAGGAAAATGTGATGTAATTATAGCAATGGTTTCTGATGATTCTTGTGATTCGGCTTTGAAGGCGGCGCAGGAAGAGGGCGTGAAAATTATGGAGTGCGGTGTTCAGACAGAAGTTTATGATGTATGTTTAAATACCGTCCAGAAAGATATAGGTGTTGAAATCGGGAAAATGGCTTCTGAATGGATCAATACACAGTTAAATGGTGCGGGAAAAGTAGTTGTTTATACAACTTATCAAAATCAGGATATGCAGGAAAGAGGAGAAGGCATTCAAGAGGCATTGAAAGAAGATGCTCCGGATGCGGAGATTCTGGAAGTTGTGGACATTGGAAAGGATGTTGTAGGCGCAGGGACATCTACAACTGAAAATATGCTGCAGAAATATGGGGATTTGAATACAATTGTATGTTACGGTGATGCGGCGGCAGTGGAAGCAATGGAAGCGGTAAAAGCGGCAGGTTTGGGTTCGGATAACTTTGGAATTTTTGCATGTGATGGAACTAACCAGGCTTTGGCAGGGATCGCAAATAATGATGTGATGCGGGGTACGGTAGTATTTGATCCTCTTGGCCCTCTGATGATTGAATATTGTGAACGGGTTCTTGCCGGTGAAGAATTTCCGGATATGGTGGGTACAGGAACCACCAGTGTAACTGCTGCAAATGTGAAAGAGTTTTATACGGCAGAGTAAATGATTATAGAATTGTAAACAGGGGCTGTTACTTTTCAACAGCCCCGTTTTTGAAAGGAATAAGTCTATGGCTGATACAATATTAAGTGTGAAAGATATTGTAAAAGAATATCCGGGTGTACGTGCGATCGATGAATTATCTTTTGGCGTTGAAGAGGGAGAAATACATGCATTGGTTGGCGAAAATGGGGCGGGAAAATCCACATTGATAAAAGTGCTTTCCGGTGCAATCAGACCAACCAGCGGGACGATCGTTATAAATGGTAAGGAGTTTGCGCATATGACTCCGAAACAGGCTAAGGAACAGGGAATTGAAGTGATTTATCAGGAATTTAATCTGGTTCCCGGGATCAGTGCTGCTGAAAATGTTTTTTTAGGAGAAAAAACGGATAAAGGCATCTTTGTGAATATCAAAGACAGAGAGCAAAGAGCCAGGGAATTGTTTGAACAGATGCAGGTAAATATTGCCGTATCGAAACCGGTCAGGAATTTATCTCCGGCGTGTCAGCAAATCGTAGAAATTGCGAAAGCAATCAGCCGGGATGTTAAGATTTTGATCATGGATGAGCCTACTGCCCCTTTAACAGTTGGTGAAGTAGAAACTTTGTTTAAAATTGTGAAAGACCTGAAAAAACGCGGGGTAACAATTATTTATATTTCACACCGGCTGGAAGAGCTGTTTGAGATAGCAGACAGGGTTACGGTAATGCGTGACGGCGCTTATGTGGGGACTGAAAATATCGAAGATATTGATCGGAAAAAGTTGATTTCCATGATGGCGGGAAGAGAATTGAAAGAATCGTTTCCGGTCAGAAAGTCAAAGATTGGGGCAGAGGCGCTGAGAGTAGAACATCTCTATGGTAATGGTGATCAGGATGTTTCTTTTACATTACATAGAGGAGAGATTCTGGGATTGGCCGGATTGGTTGGTGCCGGCCGTACTGAATTAATGCGTATTATTTATGGCGCCGATCAGGTAGAATCAGGAAAGATTTTCATTGAGGGGCAGGAGACAAGAATAAGTTCTTGTCAGGACGCTATTCGTTCAGGAATCGGCTATATTCCGGAAGATCGGAAAGAACAGGGAGTTTTTCTTCCGATGTCGGTGAAATGGAATATTGTGATAAATAATATTAAGGCTTTTTCAAAAGGGTTATTTGTGGACACAAAAAAAGAAGATGAAACAGCAGATGTATTTAAGAAAAAGCTTGGAATCAAGACGCCAAGTCTGGAACAAAGGGTTGTAAATCTAAGCGGTGGAAACCAACAAAAGGTAGTAATTGCAAAAACCCTGGCAGCAAAAAGTAAAATCATAATCTTTGATGAGCCTACCCGGGGAATTGATGTAGGTGCAAAGCAGGAGATTTATAAATTAATGAATGAACTGGTGGAAGCAGGAAATTCAATTATAATGGTTTCGTCAGATATGCCGGAATTGTTGGGAATGTCTGACAGGATTATTGTTATTTATGAAGGAAAGCAGATGGGGGAAGTCAGTAAAGCGGAATTTGACCAGAATTATATTCTGGATTTAGCTTCAGGAGGAGGAAAATATGGAGCAGAGTAAAAAAACCTGGATAGATTATTATAAAAAATATGGTATTTATATTTTTCTTGCAGCTGTATTTATCTTTTTCGCAGTGGCAGCACCTAACTTTTTATCTTCAAAAAATGTGATCAATATTTTAAGACAAGTATCCATGTTTGGAATCGTAGTTATGGGAGTTTCGTTTGTTATGATCGGCGGCGGAATGGACTTGTCGGTGGGCGGCCAGATGGCGGTGGTAGGTATGCTTCTTGGTTATTTCATGGTAAACCTGAAGATGAATATGGGTTTGGCAATTATAATAGCCGTTATAGTAGGTTGTGCTTTTGGTATCCTGAATGGTATGATTGCTATTAAACTGAACGTGGCTCCTATTATAGTGACCCTTTCTATGATGCTGGTATTGCAGGGAGTAGCCTATTTGATTACAGGAGGTTATCCGATTACCGGAATGCCGGAGAAATTTGTTTTGATCGGACAGGGATATATAGGAGTGATACCTGTCCCGGTTATCATATTTACCATTTTTATAGTGTTCGGATGGGTCGTTATGAATAAAACCTATTTAGGACGCCATATCTATGCCCTTGGGGGAAATAAAGAAGCGGCAAGATTAGCCGGGATCAATGTAGAACGGCTTACTGTGTTAATTTATGCCTTTACCGGATTTGCAGCAAGTATAGCCGCTATTATCATGGTGGGCAGGACAAACGCATCGCAGCCGGGCGCCGGCAGCAGTTATCCTTTTGATTGTATGACAGCGGCCTGTCTTGGCGGCATTAGCATTGCCGGCGGAGAAGGAAAGATAAGCGGTGTTGTAGTAGGTGTTATCATTCTGGGCATTCTGGATAATGGGCTTGTATTGATGGGCGTGAATTCGAACTTCCAAAGTGTTGTCAAGGGGCTGATATTATTATTGGCAGTAGCCATTGATTGTTATCAGGCAAAATTAAAAAGTAAATAATTGTCAGGAGGTATATTATGTTAAGCAGAGCATTACCTTTCTATGAGTTTAAAAATGGTATTTTTGAAATAGATGAATTTGACTGTGCCTCTGTCTTCGTTATCGTAGGAGAAGATCGGGCTTTAGTTATAGACACCGGTACCGGTATTGGTGATTTACGCTGGGTGATAGAGCACAGAATTACAAATAAACCTTATGATATAATAATTACCCATAATCATGTAGACCATATTGGAGGAGCCGGATTCTTTGATGAAGTTTGGGTTCATGAGGAAGATGCCGATTGGAGTAACGCAGAGATAGGAGCAAATCTGGAGGCGCGGAAATGGTATGCAAAATTAATTCTTCAGCGTGAAAATAAAAACTATTCTTATAATGTGGATAAAGATATCATTGATTGGCCGCAGGAACCGCGAAAAAAGAAGATGGGGGATGGGATGGTTTTTGATTTAGGCGGGAGAAAAGTAACGATTTATCACTGCCCGGGCCATAGCAAAGGAGAGTGTGTGGCAATAGATGACTTAAGTAAAACACTTTTCGTTGGGGATGCATGTAATAGAGAATTGTTACTGTGTAATGATTTTTCGGAGAACAAAGAAAAGATAATAGAAGTGGCCTGTCAGTCTTTGGAACGTATTCAAAGTATGAAAGGAAAAAAATTTGAGGATGTCTACAATTCACATCATGATTTTCGTGGAGTAGGTGCGCCATTGGGGGAAGAAGTGCTGCCTGATGCTATTCAGTGTTTAAAAAGTCTGAAAGAAGGCAGAGCAATATTGAAAACTGTTAAGGATCCCTTATCAATAACGGAAGAAAAACAAGTCGCAGAGTATGGAAATGTACATATTTCTTATATTTCCATATAAGTAGATGCAAGGATTCCGAAGACGGTTAAATAGTAATGAATGCGGTTTTTATGGTATACAAACTATAAAGCCGCTTTTTTTATTGAATAGGAAACCTGCCAAGGCACAATGATGCTTTTATGAAACAACCCTGCAAAACAGTGTACCGGTATGTACATTTTTATTAATATCTGCTATACTATTTCAAGAATACAACATGTCTTATATAGGGAATATAATTATAGAACGTAATATTTGGAGGAAGAATATGGGTAAACGCAATTTGATCTTAGTGGCAGTCTTAATACTTTCATTGACAGCATGCCAAAAAAGCAGTGATGAACCGACTCTGGTTGAGAGCGGGATGACGGCTATTGAGGATGGTCAGTATGATGATGCCCTTACTATTTTTGAAAAGGCAATTACACTGGAAGAAGACCTGATTCCTGCATACCGAGGGCAGGGTTTAAGTTATATGGGGAACGGCGATTATACAGATGCAGTAAAATCTTTTGATCAGGCCCTGCTTCTGGTCAGCGATAAAATGCACGATATCAGGAAGGACATTTTGTTTTATAAAGCTTCCGCCTTGTATAAACAAGATGATTATATAGGTACGATCAGTGTATGCGATGATATACTGCGCATTGCGGAGGAAGGAGATGCCTATTATCTGAGAGGAACCTGTTATCTGGAGAATGGAGAAGATGAAAAGGCAAAGGAAAACTTTGATGCAGCCGTTTCTTTACAGCCGAAAGATTATGACTTATATCTGAACATCTACGAGAGCTATCGGGAGAAAAAAAGATCTGCGGACGGGGATGTTTACCTGCAGACTGCTTTGAATATTAAAAGTGAGGATGAAGAGTCTGCTTATCAAAGAGCACGTATTTATTACTACCTGGAAAATTACCGGCAGGCAAAGGATGAGCTTCAGGCTATGGTGGAAGATAAGCAGGCGGAAGCTCTGCTGTTGATGGGAAAGATATATATGGCTATGGAGGATGCGGCGCATTCCAGAAATATGTATGAACAGTACATGGCGGTACACGGGGAAACTCCGGAAGCATATAATGGCATAGTGCTGGCGGATATTGCAGAAGAAGAATACGACGCTGCGCTTGAGCAAATTCAAAAAGGACTGGCCCTGGATGCAGAAGAGGGTAAGCAAGAGCTTTATTTTAACGAAATAGTGGTATATGAAAGACAACATAAATTTGATGCGGCAAAGGAGAAAGCTATGCAGTATCAAGCCCTGTATCCGCAGGATGAGGCTGGGCAGAGGGAGTATGAGTTTCTGCAGACCAGATAGTGAATATCTCTAAATTTTTAATTGGAAGTTTTGACTATGAGCAGGCTAAATTATAGGAATGGGGGCATTTTATGACTGTACCAGTCTGACCAGCATAGAGATCCCAAGCAGTGTAACGACCATAGAAGAGAGGGTATTTTGGAGAGGTAATAATAAGTTGACTATTTGGGGCGAGAAGGATTCTTATGCACAATCCTATGCATCCGATTATAATATAGCATTTAGAATAATAGGGAGTGATGTATTAATCAAAGTATCCTTTAATAAAAATGGAGGTACAGCATTGAGCAAGAGCAATATGAATGTAGTCTCCGGGAAAGTATATGGAACCCTGCCGACCGTTGTAAAGAAAGGCTATATGTTTAAAGGGTGGTATACCCGGAAAAAGGGAGGAACAAAAATAACAAGAAAAACAACGGTAACCATATCAGTAGATCATACGCTATATGCACAATGGGTGAAAGTGACAAAACCATCCAAAGTTACGATATCAGGTATTAAGAGTCGTAAATCCAGACAGATGAAAGTAAAGTTAAAAAAAGTAAGTGGTGTACAGGGGTATGAAATTGTATATAGTACAAATCGAAACTTCAAAGCTGGGAAGAAAGCTGATACAACTTCTTTAAATAAGACAGTAAAAAAGCTGAAAAGAGGAAAAACTTATTATGTGAAGGCAAGAGCATATAAAGTGGATTCTGCTAATAATAAAATATATGGAAGATATGGAAGAGTAGAGAAAATTAAAATATGTAAATAAACCTCTCACCTTGTCATTAGCTTCTAAAAAAATAACGCCTCCATCTGTATTCGCAATTGGTATGTGAATATTTACTCTTCCGTAGGGCGTATGCGAAGATTGATGGGAAAACGGTTTATTCTTCGTATAGTCCGGTTAAGAGCATCTAGATCAGGAAATAATTTTTAAAGAAATATCCATTCTTATTACCAATACTGAAACCGGAGCCGACCCGGAGGGCGGTGCAGGCGTGAAAGCCCAGTCATAAAGACTGGGCTTTCACGCCTGCATGAATCATCTGTTTCGTTATAACTACTATTCTTGGAACGTTGATTGGTTTCATGACAGGTATTTATCTTCCGATAGGATCATTGCCGGAGACCGTTCAGTGGGTCATTAAAAGTTTTAATTAGAAACGGCAATATTGTTTTTTCTGCTAGCGTGAGTTTACAAGTTATATGACCCAGAATCGGGCGAAGCCCCATTTTGTGCGGTTTTCCAGCTGTTGAAAGCGTATACCTAACTGTACTTTTCCTTCAAATTATAAACGCTTTCTA
>Ga0153929_1000358_pt1 | contig 17470 bp, 13 predicted proteins | sample TSNJ013MetaG_FD_104689 | JGI IMG/M metagenome (GOLD analysis project Ga0153929, IMG submission 104689) | Attine ant fungus gardens microbial communities from New Jersey, USA - TSNJ013 MetaG | ecosystem: Host-associated > Fungi > Mycelium > Unclassified | place: USA: New Jersey, Wharton State...
AGATCCAGATCAACCTGGGGGGCGACACGAAGCAGCAGATCGGCGATGTCACGCGTCCGTTCCCGACCGGTGCAGTTGCGTTCATCGCGCCGCACCGGCTTCACATGATTCCGCACCCTGAACACTCGCGGTTCATCGTGATCAACTTTGCGCTGGACTTCCTTGGCCTGGATGTCGATGCAGTCGATGGCCGGATCGACCTGGGCAGTATTCCTGTCATCCGGTTTCCGGAGCTGGCACCCTTCCGCTTTCAGGACGAAGCGGATTTCACGCTGACCGGGTCCGATCTCGCGGAAGTCGAACGCATCGCTCATCTGATGATGGAGATAGACAGCGCGCGCGGCTTCGGCGCGACCAGCCGGCTTCGAGGCTATCTCCTGCAATTGATCGGGCTGGTCTGCGCGCAGTATGCGGACCCGCTTATGCGGCTGGCGTCACTCGGCGAGCGCGCGGTCAGCCGCCGCGACTCCATCAGCAAAGTGATGCGCCATGTTCTGGCGAACCTGGAAGACAACACGCTTTCGTTGCGGTCAGCGGCACAAGCGGCAGCGTTGACGCCCGGCTATGTGGCCCGCCTGATGAAAAAAGAAACCGGCAGGACCTTTGTGCAATGGGTGACGGATCAAAGAATCAGCCGGGCAAAGGCGTTGCTTGCAGACGATACGCGCCGCGTCAAGGACATCGCGTTCGTGGTCGGCTTTCGCGACGAGGCTTATTTCACCCGACGCTTTCGGCAAGCTGTGGGGACGTCGCCTACGGAATACCGGGCGTTGCAATTCGAGCTATCAGCTCTTGCCCAGCCTTTGCAAGGTGCGGCCCGGGACAGGGCAATTTAATCCAAGGCGTAGGGCGGATTTGTCCTGCATGGAACGTTGCTCGAAGCATATCGTTTGCGGGTGTCGCGGTGATCCGCGCCGAACAACCTCCACCTTCGAGTTCGCCGATATGTCCGAATACGTCTTCCCCGCCCCTCAGACTGTTACTGTGCCCGTCACCGGATCGAGCGCCGCCTTTCCGGTCCGCCGCGTTTTTTGCGTAGGACGCAATTACGCGGATCATGCGCGCGAGATGGGCGCCAATCCCGACCGCGAGCCGCCGTTCTTCTTTACGAAACCCGCCGACGCTGTCGTGCCCGCGACGGGAACACTGGCGTACCCGATGCTCACCGAGGATTTGCACCACGAGATAGAGATGGTCATTGCCATCGGCCAGGAGGGTCGGCAGATCGACCCGCAGGACGCGTTGTCATATGTATTCGGCTACTGCGTGGGCGTTGACCTCACGCGTCGCGACCTGCAAGCGGTCGCAAAGAAGATGAGCCGTCCGTGGGACTGGGCCAAGGGTTTCGACGAATCCGCGCCGGTAACGGCTATCCGTCGTACGGCGGACATCGGTCATCCAGGCAACGGCCGCATCTGGTTATCGGTGAATGGTGAAACGCGTCAAACGGGTGATCTCGGCGATATGATCTGGCCGGTTGCGGACATCATCAGCCAGGTTTCACAAGCGGTTGTCATCAAGCCCGGCGATCTGATTTTTACCGGCACGCCTGCGGGTGTAGGAGCGTTGAAGCCCGGCGATAAAGTCGCTGGCGGTGTCGACGGGATTGCCGAATTTCATTTTGAAATTGGCAACGCTCAGGGCTGATTTTTCCCTTCACGATGCCAGCAGCTTCTTCCGTACGCTGTACTTGGCAACGTGCGGTTTTCCGGTTCGGGCCCAGGGCGAATCCAGCAAAAGTATGGGTGGATTCGCCGCTTCCTGGCCCACTTTCTGGTCCGCTTCCACGCCTATCTCCAGCCAGCGCGCAACGCTCCCGAATAATCTCACCTATAGGTCGTCGATGAGGATCCTGGGTTTGTACTTGGCGCCGCGACAAACTCATTGCGCGGCTCGGCCAGGCCTCTCGTGTGATCCCCGCAACGACTCCGCATAGCAAACGTCCTTTTCGTCTGGCGTTATTTTATCAAGCCGCTGTTTTTCATCGCTGCAACACGTGCGTCGACTGTGTATAACATCGACACGCAGTTCCATTCATCGCAACGGAGACAGCGAAACATGAACAGCCCTATTCCGCCCCGCGAGCAGCATAAAGACGAGCATCACCATTTTCGTTTTCATCTTCCATACGCACACCTTTCGTCGGTATTCGGCGACGACTGGTTCGCACTAAAGGCCGAGCGTTTTGCACGTTTTTTCGGAACACCAACATTTCTGGTCGGACAAACAATTATTGTCGCCTGCTGGATTGGCATCAACGTCGCGGGACTGACGAAGTTCGACGTTTATCCTTTCATTCTTCTCAACCTCGCCTTCAGTCTTCAGGCCGCTTACGCCGCGCCGTTGATCCTGCTTGCACAAACGCGGCAAGCGGATCGCGACAAGGTCAATGCCGACGCTGATGCACGGCATCGCGAAGACCTGGCCTCCGCGAATGAGCAACGCCAGTTGCAAGCGGCACGACAGACGGATCAGCTCGTCGCCCTGCTCGAGCAAAATACCAAATTGACCGAGATCACCAAGCAAATGAGCGAACGTATTGAAGCGCTCACGCGCGAGGTCCATAACCGGATAGAGCAAGGAAACATCAAACCGTGAGCAGACAGAGGGCTAGCCTCCTGATCGCCGCCGCAGTCTTCAGCAAGGTCACAAGATGGCAGCGGCGAGCAGGTTACGAGGAGAGATCAGTCCCGTTGCAATATCATCTGCAATCCGAATTAAAACTTAAATTCGTCGCTGGATATAGGCACTTCGCCCTTGGATCCGGGCGCAGGCGCAATGGTCGCTCGAACAAACACGTTCCGGAATAGTCAATTCAGTACGCAAAAGCCGGAAGTCAGGATCCGTTAGTTCTCTGGTCGACGATAAAACCTCGCAAGGCTGATTAATCTCCGGTCGGGATGCACAATCCAACGCGCTTCCAATAGATTCTGGTCCCGGTCAGCCCTCCATGCGGCTTGAACGCGTAATCCGGTATCTCTCCCGCGAGAGTGAATCCGAGACGCTCATAAAACGTCGACGCCCCGCCGTCGGTGGCGGTATCCAGGACCAGCAGCGTGCGTCCGCGCTTTGCGGCCAGTTCCTCGGCTGCTCGCATCAGCGACGCCGCCACCCCTCGCCCGCGATGGCTGAGACAGGTCATCAGTTTTGCGATTTCCGCCCGGTGCGGCTGGTTGGGCGGACAGTCGAGCAACAGGGTGACGGTTCCGACCAGTCTCTCATCGTCCCAGGCCCCCAGAACAATTCGTTCGCCACGAGTCGCGGCCGCCAGCCCCGTGGACCAGAACGCTTGAGCCGCGTCAGGCTGCAGCGGATGCATGAAGCTGACCGAGCCGCCATTCGCGACCGTCTCGATCAATAGATCGCCGAGCATCTCGAGGATCGCCGGCGAAGCACATAGCTCGTTGATTTCAATTTTTGACATGACGGCTAGGTCCGGGAGAGAACGACAAGGTAGGTACACGTCGAAGTGGTTTCGTTAGCCAGGGTCACCTCCGAGGGCGGACCGAATCCCAGGCAATCGCCCGCTCCCAGATCGTGCCGCTCGCCGCCCTCCACAATGACAAGATCGCCCACCAGCACCCATACAACCTGACGGATATGCGCGTAAGACGCGGGGCGCAACACCACTTCTCGTCCGGCCGGCAGATCGACCTGAACGATCTCCACCGGGTGGTCCGGATTGTTGAATACCTGCCTCCGGAGATAGCCGGTCTTGGGATCACGCCAAAGCGGTTGATCGGCTGCCCGTGACAAACGGTCCCCATTGCCTTCGGCCCTCACCAGAAGTCCCGCGAGCGTCAAGTCGAAGGCAGCGGCCAGTCGCACCAGCGTGACCGCGGTGGGGCTTATCTCCTCGCGTTCAATCTTGCTGATCGTGGCCTTGGCGACGCCGGAGGATTCAGCCAGATCCGCCAATGACCATCCACGCGCGCTTCGCTCCAGCCGAATACGGCGAGCCAGGCGAGGTCCGGTATCGTCTATTGATGATTTCATATCGTCCATCATAGTAGACGATGAAGTCGCGCGCAAGACAGGCTAAGGATGTGAGGTATTAGCGCGTTGGCGAACCCGGAATTGGGGTAGCGGTTGCTGTGGACAAGCACGATGCTCTGCCAGAGAGGGCCGTCCGCGATGACAACATCTGCGGTGACCGCGGAAGATAGCGCGGGCGAAGAGACCGTACCCATCGCATCAATTCACGCGAAGGCGTTGCTACTGACTGGTTCAATACGCGCCGGCTAAAGCCGGCGCGGTCTGTCGTTGGTACTCGTCAGATTCAGACAGGTTTCGTAACCGGCGCTGTGGCAGCAGGATCGCTCGTGCCCACGCGACCGGTTTCAACGTGCCCTGCCACGCGACGCTGGAATGCCGGGTTAGAAGGCATGGTCACCTGCAGGTCGTACCAGTTACTGCTGCACGACAAGTCCCAGTGATCCTCCGCGGTCTTGACCGCGGGCACCGTGATTGATCGCGGCGGCTGGCCGTAGGCAAGATCGGTAATCGTGAAGACTACCGGCGCGGTGCCCTGATTGCTGAGCGTCAGATAAACGTTCCCGTTGGCCACGTCGTAGCACGTCATCATCTCGGGTTGCACGGCCGCGTCGGCTGCAACCGCGCCGGTGAAGCGTCGGAAGTAACCGTTCGGACCAAATACGCTCAACGAGTATTGACCATTGCTGCCGACAGCCCAGGTATCGGAAAGCTGCTTGCCTGCTTCGACGGTATAACGCTTGGGCATCGCCGTCGGGTCGGCCGCGTACACATAGAAATTCGCGCCCACAGTGCCGGTATTCGCGAAGGTCAGCGTGTACGTCTGGCTTTGCACCTGCAGCGTGCCGTTCACATGCAGTTCATAGGGCAACGGGCGCGCCGGACGCGTGCCCGGCTCCTGCGCGGCAATCACCTGCGCAGCGGTGGCGGCGGGTGCGGTCTGGTTGGTCGGCAACGCGCATTGCATGTCGGCCGCTGCGATATATCCCGCCGTGCTTGGCAGTGCCGGGACGGTAGCATCGGCCTTCGAAAAATCGAACGCCGAGGTCAGGTCGCCGCATATCGCACGACGCCACGGCGTGAGGTTCGTCTCGATCACCCCAAAACGCTTCTCGATGAATTGCAGCACCGACGTGTGATCGAACACTTGCGAGCAGACAAAACCGCCCTTGCTCCATGGCGAGACCACGGTCATCGGCACGCGGGGGCCGAGGCCGTAAGGCAGGTTGTCAGCGGTGTATGTAGCGGCTTGCGCAGCAGTCACCACGGTATGGCGTTCGAGCGTAATGTCCGCTGTGCTCAGGCCCGAGCCCGGCAACGTGGGCGCTTGCGGCGGGACCATGTGATCAAAGAAGCCATCGTTCTCGTCATACATGATGAACAGCGCCGTCTTGCTCCAGACATCCGGGTTCGCGGTCAAGGCATCGAGAATCGACGAGATATATTCCGCGCCGTAGAGCGGCGTAAATTTCGGATGCTCGGAGTAGGCGGCGGGCGGCAGCAGCCAGGAGACCTGCGGCAACGCGTTAGCGACCACGTCGGCCTTGAGTTGCGTGAGCGTGCGCGCGACCATCGCCTTCGTGTTCAGCGCTGAACCGGCCGGCGCGTTCACGTAGTTCTTGAAGTTCGCCAGCACGTTGGTGCCATAGTTGCCACTATAGTTATCGAAGGTCGTTCCCTGCTGGTAGATCTGCCACGAAATGCCTGCCGCTTCCAGCCGCTCCGGGTAGGTCGTCCAGTTGAAGGGCGCCATCTGGAGGGTATCGAACTGGTTATCGACATAGTCCGTGTTGTCGAGCAGCGGACCGCCGCCGGCTCCGGTCGGGTCGACCATGCCGGTCATCAGGTACATGCGGTTCGGATGCGTGTTGCCGGGGATCGAGCAGAAATAGTGATCGCAGACGGTGAACGCATCAGCAAGCGCGTAGTGAAACGGGATGTCCGCACGCACGTGATAACCCATCGTCATGTCGGTCTTCTGCACCGCCCATTTGTCGGCGCGGCCGTTGTCGATCGCGCCATGCGTGGTCGCCCAGGTATGCGGCAGCCCGCCAATACATTGCGCGTTGACGGCCGGGTTCGTCGTGTCGTAACGGAATGGGGTGATGGTCTGGGCCTGATTCTCCTGACGCGGCTGGAACCATACCGGCAACCCATTTGGAAGCGTCACGGGGAAGCGGTCGTTATACCCTCGCACGCCGCTAAGGTGTCCAAGGTAATGATCGAACGAGCGATTTTCCTGCATGAACACGACAATATGCTCTACGTCGTTGATCGTGCCGGTAACGGAATTCGGCTCGATCGCCAGCGCCTTGCGGATCGAGTCCGGAAAGAGCGATGCTGCAGCGCCGGCACCGGCCAGGCTGGCGGACATTTTCAGAAAATCGCGGCGGCTCTTCGTGACCATGCGCTTACCTTTTTTATGTTCTATGGGGAGTGATTGGCCGCTCGCGCGCCCCGAGGGCGACAAGCGGCCGTTTCAACAAAGTATGGATGCAGTTTTCAGAACGTTCAGGATGACGAAGCAGGTGTGGCGGCCGGCGGACAGCTCATCTTGGCCGATACGGATGCACCACCGCACGCCGATTGACTGGGGGAATCCGAACTACCGCAGGCGGACAGCAACAGTCCGGGAAGTATCGACGCGACTATGAGCGCGCAGAGTCGAAGTTTCGACGTTTGCATGGCTTTCTCAGGAGGGATCGGAGTGAACGGATACGCTCGGCACGTACCCATTGATGCGGTACACCTAAACGATGGCGCTGAGAATACAGACGGTTTATGACAGCTCGTTGGAAAGGATTGAAAAGATAAGATAAGGATTGCCGAGGGCGGATGTCCTGGATCAGCTTCGATTCGGGGTGATGCCAGTTAGGGATTCCGAGTCCGGCTCCGGCTCCCGAAAACACTCACCGATGAAGGTTGATGACGTCAGAGCGACGGTTCTATCAAGCAGTTTTCGAGCGCGAAGTCCCTAAACGTATCCGGTATCAAGGTGAGCTGATACGGGAGCCGGCCTGGAGCGCGGTCAATCGCTCCGGCGGGCCTCGTTTTGCACGCAGGTTTAATCTGGACTCCATAGCAGATCGGGAATTTGAATGTGCAGCGGAATGGGTGTCAACAGACCAAGGTCCGTCGACCTTATGCGTGCCGGGATTGGAGACGATTGAAGCGCTTCAGACAGAGCACACGATATTGTCTACGGTTCGACATCACCCGCGAACTCGAGCGGCGCGAGAACCAGCGGCTCAATGTCTGTGCCGAGATGTCACCAAAATCGGACTCGTAGCTGAAATCCTATCGTGAAGGGCAGATCGCTGGAGGGGATGGGCGGAATCAGAATGATGTTCGCGCCAATACGGCCGTACTCCGCCATGATGACCGGCGCGAGGACCGGACCCAGTTTGTGATCGTGGCCTATGCCCCATTTGCCATAGTCGTATCCCGATATCAAACCGCCCATTGCAGCCAGCCGGACGTAACCCCAATGCGCGAATTCCGGCGCCCAGACACCACCGCCATAAAACGAAGGGGCGGTAAGCGAGTTTCGAAAGTAGCCGCCTGTCAGCGCCCATTGCGGAGCAACCCAGCATTCAACGCCAATACCGGGGTTGAATTGATCAAAGTGTTTTTTGGGATGGACGTGATACGAACCGATCATCGCGTCCGCCCATAAGCCGTCGCTGCAAATCTCGGCGGCCGAGACCTTCGATGTCACTCCCAATGCCATCAGGGCCGCCAGCATGAGCGGAACATGGATATTTTTTGAGACAGTCGCTGACGTTTTCATTCGGCTCAAACCTGTACGTTTCGCCGTCGCGGTCTCGCCGACCACGCCTTTTTATATGAAGTTCGAGCGGAACTTTACATGAACGTCATGTCCATTTGTGTGAAATTGGGGAACGAGTTTTTAAGAACACGAACCGACAGTGGGTTTGTTTCTTTAGCTAACTCTTCCGGTTTCGATCGATTTGATCGAGGATCGACACAGGTCGTTGTTAACTTGTACTTCGCTAAGTTCGACATCTCTGAGTACCGATAAATGAAACGCGGAGGTACGCCGTCTGCGGTTAGCGTGATCAGAGCCGCATCGACTTAGCTCAGGGCCCGCTACCCGTGCCTGGAACTTGATGCGCATAAAGTTTTCCGGCAGCCCACCGTCAAGGCGGGGAACCGGCGGCAGGCAAGGGTTTTGTTTTCGAAACGCCGAACGCACAAAAATTTGGCTTCGCACCTGGTTCGCATAAGAGGCTGGACGACAGTTCAAATCTGGCCGGACAGTTCAAAAGCCAACAGGCATTTCCAACAAACCGCTTGTCTACCACCAGTCAGTCGGAGCATAAGAACCGTTCACGGTCACGAAGGAAGCGCAAAAGGCCGTTCCAACTCGCATTGGAACGGCCAATCGTTTCAAACGGAACGCCTAGTGCGCCGGATAGCCCGCTAATCCCAGCAACCAGTCTCAACCGTTCAATGTTTCTTGAACGCATCCTTTACGTCTTCGCGCGCGTCACCAATGCCTTTTTGCACCTTCCCGGCTGCCTGCTGCATATCGCCCTTGGCTTCCCGGGCCTTGTTGCCCGTTACCTTGCCAACGGCCTCGTTGACTTTGCCCTTGACTTGATTCGCCACGCCGTCCTTCTGATCCTTGTTCATCTTGATCTCCTTTCATATTGAAGCGCGAGTCCCGATTTCGCGGGAGTCGCGGCACCATGTCAGGGAAAGCGCCCTGAACCGGTACCAGAATGGCGATTTCGACCGCAGCAGAACAGCCGCGCATGTCTGATTCCCACGTAAGCGGAATCGCACATACGCGCGCGACGCTCAGCGCGACGCTAGAGGAACATTGCGATAACTACTGTATGTTTGTACAGTACATACCTTGGCGCAATGGCATGAATGGAGGAGACAGCAATGGACTTCGACGAAGATCGTATGGACACCCCCGAATTTGCACGCGTGGTGCGCGACCTTGAACGAATCACGCGCGACATAGCCGCGCGCTATATCGTGCAAGGCGTGCCCCTGACCTGGCGGCTGTTGCTCGCAATTGAGGCTGAAGCGCTCGCAGATCTGGGTTTTGCGGGGCGACATGAATCCGCACTGCGTGCACTGTTCGCGCGCCCGGACGACATGGCTTTTCCTGAAACCGATGACCTCGTGGATTTCGGGGCATCGAATGCATTACCACCGGTGTTTGTATTTGCCGTCGATGCCTACGACTGTGCGGCGCGTGCTGGACATCCCGAACTGGCAATAGCTGTTGCACATTGATAGCTGACCAGGCGATCGAGTGAGCTTCGAGCACGGCCGCCGGAGAATCGGCGGCCGTGCCCTTGCCGATGGCCATTGAAGTTTGCAGCGAAACTCCAATGCACAAATGCCGGGCCGCGGTTTATGCGCCGGTTGCCGCACGCCCATTACAAGGATGCCGGCGCCTGTTACTCGCATCTGTCACTCATCACGCAATAGCGCGCCGGTGCTCAACAAGCCAAGCGTTCAAAGGCGGTGCAATGGACATTGCTTCGAACTATCGCGTAATCTCCTATCTGGCAAATTCACAACTAACGGATTGACAAGTCAATGACTGCCCCCGCCGAAAGCCACGGGATCTTCGATCACGAGCGCGCCAACTGGTACGCCGATCCGCGTAGCGCGTTCGACTCATGGATGGCGAAACAAGCATTCAAGGCATCGTCCGCCGACGTGTACCGGGCTCAATGGGGACTCTTCCTCGAGTGGCTGACAGTCAAGCGCGTCAATCTCCGCACCGTTGATAGGCTGGCAATCGAACAATTCGTCACCCAGCTGGAAATCCGAAAACCACAACGCGTTCGTTATCTGCGCCTTATCGAGCGGGTACTCGACCACGTGCGCGAGATAGAAATGGCATCGACGAACCCGGCTCGCTTCATCGCCCAGGACGGCGAGGCTTCGTGGCGAGATGCCCGGGAAAACGAGCCAGCAGGATTTCTCGCCCACGGTGAACGAGCAGCTCTGATCAGTTATCTTTTTTCCGCGATCGGTGATTTACCGGCAGGGCAGCGTTGGCGGGAGCGCCGTGATCGTGCGCTGGTCGGCACATTTCTGGGCGGTGGTGTCAAAACGGGCGAAGCAGCAGCATTGACCGTTAGTAACTATGCATGGAGTCAGCCATGGTTAACCATCGAGGCGACGAATCCCCCGTTGAATAGGGAAACCCGGCTCGCGCCATTCGCAATCGCACTACTCGACAATTGGGTCAGTGAGCGCAAAACAGTGCGGTTACTCGGCAATCTTCTGTTTCCATCCGCTCCGTCCGGGCGCCCGATGCATAAGGCGACGATGCTGCGCGCCGTCGATGCCGTGATCGAAGCCGCGGGCATTGCCAATTCCCGAACGGCGCGCGCCAGCCCGCAAACCTTGCGGAACACATTCGCCGCCGAATTATTCGAAAGTGGCACGGCACCCGAGCGCGTGGGCCAATGGCTGGGGTTCCAACAGCAGATCTCGGCGCACCGGTTGCATCGAGCATGGCAAAACTGGACAGGTGAGGAAATACGGGAGCGCGATTTAGCGGAGGCCCAGGAAAGCGGCCCCCAGGAAACCAACGGATTCGAATAGCGTTCACCTCCCGAAAAGTCTCACCTCTCGGTTTGCTCACTGGCGTCGACCCTATTGGCGGACCGAAAGCGGGCCACCGCAAGCAGCCTGGACAAAGCTGTCCCCGACGAGCGCTCACAATCCGGACAGGACAACTCGAACTCGTCATCGTGCTGCGCAAGTTCGGGCTCGCCGGTGACGCACGTGGGGCAGCGGGCCGGCACCATGACAAAACCATCGATGTCCGTTCCCAAAGTCCGGATTTCCTCCATGGATAACCGTCCTTCCTCAACCATGGTGCAGATCAGCCGGGCGACGTTTTCGCTCGTTCCGCTTCGTCCGAGCAGCGCGTCGCGCTCAAGGGCCAGCATGTCGAGTTCGTCCGACTGCTCGCGAATTCTCAATTCCAGCCGATCCGCGCGCGCCTTGGCAATGCTAAGTTGTTGAATAAAATCGAATTCCTTCTGGCTTGCCTGACGTACACCCGCTTGATAGGTCGCAGCCATGCCACGCAGGGAGTCAAGTTCCACGAGCATTGGCTTCACCCGCCGCTCGGCCTCGCTGATTGCATCCTTGATCTGTTGCGCGTAATGCTCGGTGTTGTGCCTCAGTTCGCCGTTTAACGTATCGACGCGGTCGCGTAGCGTGGCGTTGGCTGTTTGTTCTGTTTCAAGCCGTTGAGTCAGCGCGGCGTGTTCGCTCTCCAGCCGATGAATCGATGCATGCAGGCTGCTTTGCGCCTCCAGTTCGCGGCCACGAAGCGAACCCAACTCAATCTCCAGCGAGGAACTACGGGCTAATGCCGTATCGGCACGCGCTTCACTGCGGCGAAGCGCCTCTTCCACCGTTGCACAACGCACTTCGGCATCGCGAAGCCGGCCCATTGCCGCATCAATGTCATCTTTTGCTGCGTGGCGCTCGTCTTCCAGCGATCGAATCGCAAATTCCTGCGCTTCCTGGAAAAGCTGGCCAAGCAGTTCGCCGGCTCGTTCCTGCAGTCCTTCCGGAATCGCTCCACCTTCGATACGAACGCGCGACGCGGATCTGATCCGTGCCCAGAATGTGTCGATATCTTTTGGAATATCGCTTGCGCTACCGGTTTGTGTCAGGTCTCTGACGGTGGCCATTGAAGGGCGGATGCCGAAATCGAAGAAAAGCCGCTTGCACGCATGTTGCGACAGATCCTGCCGACGCGCACCATTGGTCCGCATCGCAGCAAGTTCCGTCCGCAGCGCGAGACGTTCTGCGTCATTCATGGAAAGCTCCAAGTCAATTTCGTTCGTATAATAATACTTTACGTATCAAATGCTACATGTTTAGATTGAACGGATGAGCCAGCGGTCGTCCCTACTCTTTTTCTAGCGGAATAGTCGATATCACACAAGCGCCGCAGTGGCATCCGTGAAACATGTCGAGGTTAATCCCTCAAGCTGTTGATTACTAGCGTCTTTTTCAAACTTACGCCTTTCTGCTGATGTTCCACGGAGTCTTTGTTTCACGGTTCTCTTTCCTGGATCACTCGGCTGCTTGAGAGTATTAGAAGTAAACACCTTTGAACCCTAGTTAAAGACGTTAACGCCACGGGAAAGCCTTACCAGATAAGGCTTTCCGAGCTGATTGGTGAGTGTCTGCGGGATAGAAGGTGAGAGAACGCGGGGGTGATCGGTGTATAGGTTCGGGACCTAGCGTGAGGAGTCACGGGAGCAAGCGTGAGCGAGTTCGGGAGACAGGCGTTTTAGGAAGGTGAGGAAATACAGGGGCCATTCAGACGATGGACCATACACAGCAGTGCGGTGCACTTCCGATTGTCAATCTGAGCAGTGAGCGTTTGCAGGATAAAGAAAATCGGAAAATTTCAATCAAAAATAGGTAATTATTACCTATAGGTGAGACTTTGCAGGGGCCAAACCGGTTGCAGGGTGAGACTATCCGGGCGTGAGCGGCTCGGAGGCCTTAGTTTGCAAAGCGAGCAATCCCTCCACGGTGAGGAAATACGGGAGAGCTGCGTGGCTCGGTTCGAGCCCTCCCATTTTGACGATGTTGCTGGTTTTAAGGGATATTTCGGGCGAACTGGGATAACGGTGAGGTTTTTCGGGAGCAGTTTGAGGGCACTCCTGGACCGCGTCAGCAGTATTAGCGATTCTCAACGGTGAGGCTTTTCGGGAGGGTATCGTTTCCATCCTAAGGCTTGAGGATCTAGTTCAGCAGATACCTTATCAACCAATGTTGGATTAAGTATCTGATCTAAAAAGATTTTTCACGAACTCAATGCGCTTATATCGCGACAAAGGTGAGTGTTTACGGGAGTGTTGGTCTGGCGTGCGAGGCTGTCTTCGCTGTGTTGAAAAGAGGCAAAGGTGAGCTTTTACAGGACCACATTTAGCTGAGTTTGGGTGCGGAGAGGGGTTCCATCGCGCTGAAATCGAGCAAATCGTCCGTTTGTGAGCCTAAAGGTGAGTGTTTGCGGGGGCTGGTGGGGGTCATCTATCGATGCAGCTACCTGCGCGAAAGTTTAAAGGTGAGGTTATGCGGGACCGCGGATGTGAGGTGAAGAACCCTGTTTTGAAACGGCAACTTGGCGGAATAGGGCTCTCCGGCGGGTCTAAGGTGAGCTTTTGCGGGATCAATTGCGCGGCAACTGGCGTGCTATCGAGGGTTAAAGCTTTGATAACTCGACGATTACCGCAGTTTCTCTGCGTTTTCGTGAGTTTTTGCTGCGCAGGGAGAATTTCGTAAAAACGACAGGGACGCGTAAAAAAATTTCAGGTGAGGAAATACGGGACCAGGTTTGAAGCACCTTGATGCGACTCCGCAAACGCCCAATCCGTTTACCCGCATGGCACGGGGCATAAATGAGATGAGGCGTGGCGGTGAAGGTGAGAGTTTTCAGGAGCGCACCTCAGTGAGTTTTGTGTGTGACATCCCCTTCACCGCTGCAGGGTGAGTGCGCACCTGTAGACGAGCTTCACCGTCATGAGTATGCTTTCCCAAAATTCTCCTGACTCCAGCATGGCAACCAAACGCGCGAAGAAGACCGATATAGTGAGTCCGAGTTCGGCTGAGCTGCGAAAAGCCGTCGAAGCCATCGCTATCCAGCCAAAAAGCGGCAAGATCACGCTTTTGACTCGCAAGTTATTCAACGTGCTGCTCGCTGTCGCTCAGCAGGCGGATGAATCCGGGGACACTTATCGCGCGCTGTTATCGGACATTGTCGCGAATGCGGCGTTCGATTCCAACGATACCGCGCTGGTGAAAGAGCATTTGCGCCGCATGGTGTCGGTGCAGGTTGAGTGGAGCACAGGCACGTCGAGCCTGAAGCCTGGGCGTAAGTGGGGCATATCGACGTTGATCGCAGACGCCGAAATTCTCGAAGACCCTGCCACGCGTCGGGTGTGGGTCGAGTTCTCCTTTGCACCGAAGATCAAGAAAAAGCTGCTCGACCCGGTGCAATATGCACGCTTGAGCCTGCAGTTTCAAAGTCAGCTCCGCAGCAGCGCTGGCCTCGCGCTGTACGAAATCTGCGTACGCTATTTGACGAATCCGAGCCATCTCACGATGCGCGAGACGTGGGAATGGTGGCGGCCGATCCTCTCAGGAACGCCTGACACCGAAGCGGGCGACGAAGCGAAGCGCGAGTACAAATATTTCAAGCGCGACTATCTTCGGCCCGCGATTGCCGAAGTTAATGCCGTTACCAACATTTTTGTCGAACTGATCGAGCATCGTGAAGGTCGGCGCGTGGCTGAAATTCAGTTTCGCGTAACTGAGCGCAAGCAGCCAATGCTGGCACTCGATGAACATCCGAACGTCTTCGACAGTACGCTGGTCGACCGCATGGTCAAGATCGGGATTCCGTTGAAAGATGCGCAAACGCTTTACGCGGACAGCGAGGAAAACCGGATTCGGGCAGCGTTGCAAATGACTGAGCAGAGAATGCGGAGCACGTCGCTGCCCCCGGTACGAAGCGCCGCCGCACTTTTCAAGGACGCTTTGAAGAAAGGTTATGCGCCGCAGCTCGAAGCGTTGCCGGCGGCGGCTCCAGCGAAAACCAGCGGAGCACCGGCCGACGACCTGAAGGCGCGTTTGCTGAGCGAATACTCCGTGTTTCGCAGGAAGGAAGCACGTGCGTTGTACGAGGAACAAGGTGAGTCTGAACGGGAGCTGGCGCGTCAGACCTTCGAGGAAGATGTATTGCCGGAACTCGGTGCCCACATGCGCGACGATTGGCGCAAGCGGGGCCTGGATTCAAAGATGGGAGAAACCTCGTTTTTCGACTGGCTTGCACGGAAAACGTGGGGAGAGCCGACTGACGGTGATCTGCTGGCTTTTACGTTGAATCAAAGCCGAGTCGCGTGAGGCCCCGATAGAGGGACGGCTTGTCGCTGCGCTGTCCCTGCTTTCGTTTGCCCGTTTGCCGCTATCCCGCTTGCTTTATCGCTTTACCGTATCCGCTTGCAGTATTTTCTCTATCTGTTGAAGAATGTCGTCGCGTTTGTCTTTCGACAAACCACGCAAGCGCAACTCCAGCCTGTCGTCCCCATACGTCTTGAGATCACCCACGGCTAGCCCGTCCAGCTTGATTTCCAAGCGTTGCGCGTAGCGTTGACGGCCCGCGGGCTTCGGTGTTTCTTGTGCGCTTGCACGGCCTTTCACAATGTCGGCGACTTGCCGTGTACTTAGGTCATCCGAGGCAATCTTGTTGATCAACCGCAAGGTCGCATCGGCGCCGCGTGCCGTATGAAAGCGTGAAACCTGGTAAGCCATGTTGGACCCGAACCTATCTGGACGGGCGACCATTTCATGCATGACGTTCTCGGGTAGCTTGGCGATAGCTAAAGCGACGGCGATTGTTGATTCGTCCAAGCCTAGGTGGTCAGCGAGTTCCCGCTGACTCTGGAAGTGCTTTTCATCGAGGAAACGCTTCCAGACGATGGCGTTATCGAAGACGGTTTGCGAGTCCCGCTGTACGTTCAGGTCATAACCCAGCTTGTAGCTTTCAATACCAATGGGAAGGTCGATGACGATTGCCTTCACCGTTTCCTTGTTGGCTTCCTTCAGCGCCCGCACGCGTCGGCCACCGTCGCTGACGAAGAAAGTGCCGGGGTTTTCGTGATCGGGGATCACGTGAATCGCTTGCTGTTGGCCCTGTTTCGCCAGATTGACGGCCAGTTCTGCGATGGACGCCTTCAGATAGAAATGTCTGGGGTTGAATGGGCTCGGCTTGATTGCCTTTAGCGGCAACTCAATGACCTGGCCATGTACGTATCTGTTTTGCCGGCGCCACGCCTTGAACTGTTCCGACTCTTGCGTCGCTGGGTCAGCGTGAAACTCTTCTTCGGTGTAAGCGCTGGAACGGCCGGTGACTTGCTTGTCGTTGCCAGCCTCTTGATTGACGATTTCGTCGATAGCGTTGATCCGATCAAGGGCCGTGCGCTTTTCGCTGCTGGTGGTATCCGGCCGGGCTTTAAAGCCTTTTGCGAACTGGGTAGGTTTCATTCAGGATCCTTTATGCGCATAAAGTCAGGGAAGCATGGCGAGAACTTCGTCTGCGCACGCACGTATTTCAATGGCAGCCAGTCGCGCTCCCCGGTCGCTCATCTGAAGTACCGTCTGCCCTAGCGCCATTGCCTGCTTGTAGCACTCTCGGGTCGGAATCTGCGTTTTCAGCAAAGGAAATCCCAATTCTTCTAACGCACGCTTCAGTTCGCGCGTCAGCATGCGTTTTTCCTCGGTTTTGTTGAGGAGAAACACGGCGCGCAGATCTTCATTCATGACCTGTGCTTGCTGAATGAGTTTGACGAGGCCCACGCTGGACCAGTAGTCGGCGGGCGATGAGGATGTCGGGACAATCGCAACCGTGGCTGCGAGGAGGACGACGCCCGAAACCTTTTCCGTAATGGAGGGCGGGCAATCGACAACGATGATGTCGTAGTCGTTGACGAATTTCTTGATCTCTCGATGAATCTGGGCCCCTGCTTCCGACAGGTTCACGATAGGAAACGGGATGCCGCTGGCCTCGTCGGACGCAGCGCTGGCCCAGTGAACCAGCGTGTTTTGCCCGTCTGCGTCGACGACAAGCACCCGCTTTCCTTTCTCGTGAAACGCCGCGCCTAGATGCATTGCTATCGTGCTTTTCCCTACTCCGCCCTTCTGTTGCGTGATTGCAATGATTTCAGCTGCCACGTTTTGCTCCCAAATTTAGCTTTGCGAATTTTACATTGAAAACTCAATTTTTCTAGAGATAACTCAGCTAGTTGGCCTTTTGGCCGGGTTTTCGCGGGGTTTATGCGCATAAAGTGTGGTGGGCGCGGGTTGCTCGGTCTCGACCCCATGTTGTTGTCCAGCATTGAAGATACGGATGGGCTGGCTAAGAGTGTGAAGTAGCGCAGCGTAGATCTCCGTGCCGCGGTCCAGCTATCTATGTTTGGTCTGCGTGCTAGCGCGATTCGTGTCGATCCGGGAGCAATTCATGCCCTGAGCACCAGTCAGATTGATGGGGAAAAACTGGTCTTGGTCTTGGTCTTGGTCTTGGTCTTGGTCTTGGTCTTGGGTCGAAGCTCTGTAGTCTGTTCTCCGGGTATTTCCGTAGCGCGTCGGCGTCCTCAACTTTGGCAGGAACGTGAGCCTTGGTCCCGGCATCGCCTTTTTCAACTCGATAGTCTTTTATCCGTGGCGCAGCCCGCGGGAGTTCGGCCCCTCCTGCTCACAACAAATGTCGTGCGATCTCTATGGCTCGGCTGAAAACGTCGGGTATCAAGGCGCAGCGTCGGACTCCATGCGAATTGAAGTTCATTTTTGCCGCAACCACCGCAGCCGTGGCTGCGGTGGTTGCGGTATGGGAGCAAGCAACGGGGAGCAAGCAACGGGGAGCAAGCAACGGGGAGCAAGCAACGGG
>Ga0153929_1000361_pt1 | contig 17406 bp, 19 predicted proteins | sample TSNJ013MetaG_FD_104689 | JGI IMG/M metagenome (GOLD analysis project Ga0153929, IMG submission 104689) | Attine ant fungus gardens microbial communities from New Jersey, USA - TSNJ013 MetaG | ecosystem: Host-associated > Fungi > Mycelium > Unclassified | place: USA: New Jersey, Wharton State...
ATTAACAAAAATGGTACACTTCATACCAACTACAGAAAGAACATTAGCAGAAGGGCTAGCAAGGTTGTTTAGAGATAATATGTGAAAGTTACACAGTCTCTCTGAAAGTATCATATCTGACAGGGGACCACAATTTGCAGCAGAAATAATAAGAGAGTTGAATGGGATATTGGGAATTGAGAGTAAGATATCTATGGCATTCCACCCTCAGATAGATAGTCAGACAGAGAGGGTCAATCAGGAGCCAGAACAGTACTTAAGAATGATCATCAACCACAGACAAGAGCAGTGGCTGGATTGGCTAGGAATAGTGGAATTTGCATATAATAACAAGATATACTCATCAACTAAGGTATAACCTTTTAAGGTAAATTATGGGCAAGATCCTAGGATGGGGTTCAAGATGAGAAAGAAGGAGAAGTATGAGGGGGCACATAAATTTGTGGAGAAGATGAGGGGAATCCAGAAAGAGGCAAAGGCAGCATTGGAGAAGGTACAGGAAGAGATAAAGAAATATGCAGATAGGAAGAGAACAGAGGTAGACAAATATAGGGTAGAGGACTTAGTAATGCTAAGTACCAAGGACTTGAAGTATCAGATGGTGGAAAGGTGAATGGAGAAGCTGATGGAAAGATTTGTGGGTCCTTACAAAGTCAAAAAGATTATATCATCGAATGCAGTAGAGTTAGAACTACCTAGTATAGTAAAAATACATCTAGTAGTCAATGTTAGCAGAATACAAAAATATGTAGAACAGGTAGAAGGACAGAGAAAGGAGCAACCTGCTCCAGTAGTCATTGAGGGAAAAGAGGAGTAGAAGGTAGAGAAGATACTCAATAAATGATGGATTAGAGGAAAAAACAAGTATTTGGTATGGTAGAGAGGATTTACAGCAGAGTCAGATACTTGGGAAGGGAAGGAGAATTTAGAGAATGCAAAGGAGGTGATTGAAGATTTTGAAAGAGAATATTAAAGAGACATAGAAGACATTAGAAGACAAAAGAGAGAGGAGAATAAAGGAATATTCACAAGAGGAGAATTACCTGGAAGGTTCATAGCAAGAAAGCTATTTGGGTAGACAGATAAGAGGTATGACAAGGAAGACTTGAGAGAAATTGGAGAAGATGGAAAGGAGGATGAACTAAAGGTAGAAGAACCATAAAGACAATCAAAGAAGAAGAAATTGAACAAGAAGAGTCAAGAATTAGGGAGTGGACAAAAGAAGAAGACAATGAGATAGGGAACCTATGGGACCCATATGATGAGCTATAAGTCCTCAGGATGAGGAATCTTGAGAGGGGAGTGATGTCATGACTTGGCCAAAATGACTTAGGCATTTCAGCCAAGTCATGACAGCTGCCAAGAAGCTTTGTAATTTCTTTGATTCTATTCAAATCCCTATTGCCTTACCTACTCCACTCCATTCCAACAATCAGTCTACCATCAATCTTATCACTACTGGAAATGTCAATGAACACTCACAGCATATTGACACAAAGTATAGGTTTATTTGTGATCGTCATGAATCAGGGTGTATTTCAACTTCATACATTCCCACAAATGAACAACCTGCAGATGGTCTCACCAAGCCTCTTTCTCCAGTGAAGTTTCCTGCATTTCTAGGCCATCTAGGCCTTATGTAATGACTGCTTGCTGAGTGGGCGTGTTGTGGCTATGCCTTTTTTCAGACATAGTTCCTTTTTCCATCTCGCACATTACATAATCTATTTTTCATCATTGGTTGACTTTTTGTGCACCTCAGTCTCGTTTCACGACTCTGAGGTAAGAATAATTTATATTATGGACTAGGATTTGTCACTCAGTATACCTACAGTGTTGTTTATCACTCTAGGTAATTCTTAATATATAGTCAGTCTCGTTTCACAATTCTGAGTGTTGTTTATCACTCTAGGTCTCTGCCACTCGTTCTAAAAGCTCTTTCCAATTCTTTATCCTCTTTCAGAGTCCAATGTACTCCCACTGACAAAGTCCCTAACTACAAAGCAGGTTGGTCCAAGACCTCTCAACAGGCTTTCTCGTGATCCTCCGCAGCCAGCTAGGAAAGAGGACTACATCAAGATTAAAACCGTGCTCGGAGACATAACCGATACTCGCATCCCTTGGATCATCGGTGTCCTCGTTGTCAGTACCAATACTGACTACAGTAGCAAGTTGGATTGGTCTTTGTCGCCGTCCCTCCCTTTTTACCATTCGCTTAGCTATGCTCAACACCCCAGCTCATTTGTCCCTTGCCACTGACATAGACCTCTAAGGGAGTGTTGAAAACGGTGTCATCAAGAGCTGTGTATGCCCTCTCATCCTTTTCATCGACAGCTTCACTCATATACTATGCAGCTCAACCCAACTCATCAACGTGATCATTCTCTACTCTCTCCTCCGTAATTTGTGACAAAACACTCCTCACAACAGCTCAAACTCAACTCGACATTGATCAAAAACTCAAGAAATGGTCAATTGAGTACCTCACAGCAGTTTGTCTCAAAGAACTCAATGCGGACAACCAAGTGCGGGAAGCAGCAGTCACACTAGCTGGACTGATTTCTCCGAGTTTTTTGAAGTCACCAGGATTCAAGCCCACATAGAGGAGCGTGAAAGGAAGTCCAAAGCTGTGGAAGAATAGATATCACAACTTCGGGTGGCAAGTGGTTTCTTTGAACCTGATGGTGCACAGCTCGAGTTTGTACATGCCTACATTGCTCCCATACGCAGGCTCCACCCTGAATTCCTTTGGGAGACTTTCAAACATTGTCCCCCCGCGGCTCATAGTGCTGTCATTTATATTCGAGAGGCACCCCTACTATCGGGGCAGGTCTGTAGCTATTTGCGAAGGCCCGTTTCAGAGTATGTTGAGTTATGGGCTTTCATCAACACTGTCATTCCTCCAGAAAGTGTTCCGTCTGCTGCTTGTCAGAGAACAGCACCTCTCCTATAACTTTATGCTTAATTATCATGCCCTCGTATTTTTTTCTATATCTATCCCTCTGCTATCATTCACGCGAACAGAACACCTTGATTCATGCTCCGTACATCTATAAATCCTTCTGGATCAGTATATACCAACCTACAACTGGCCCTTTTTAAACAGATTCAGTGCTGTTTTGATGTACGATTTCTAGACCACATTCAATGGATACTATATCGATCTTGTCCCCTGGAACAAGAATTGGAAATGATGTACCTTCTATCTCTTAGGACAAGGAAAACGACGGAAAGAGGAAGATACTCCTCCTATGATAACACAAGAACCATCAACAAAGAAATCCTTCACTCTTTCCAACCTAACAACAATACCAACTACGATCCAATAACGAAATCTGGCCTTGCCTTGCAACCTCGACAAAAAGTGGTCCATTTCAATTTCGTAACATCCATATGTTCTCTGATATTATCATGCTTATGAAATTCCTCCGAAAGGTCTCTATCATCGAAACAGGTTACGTCAGTTCATTTAAAAAAAAGTCAGTATTATGTTTCAGGTCAGATAAAAAACGGGACCAACAAGTGAGGGAATCAAAAGAGATTGGAAAGGGGGAGACATGCTTTTGAGGATTTCGAGTTGTTCGGTTACCATTCTTGTAAAAACTTTTGTTCCCAACTCAAGAAATTTCATTTACTGACTGTGTGGTAGTTTTACCTGCTACTTCGGTGTTACAAGCTTGCAGAGCAGAAGACTTTGTATAACGATTTCATCATTGATTGAAACAACTGGTCTCAGTTTTCCTTTGGTAATGACAACATAACCTACATGAAAACAATCAACAGTTCGACAGATATACCATTTGGAAGTCGACCAAGCAAGCACATGCAAAAAAAAAACCATAAGTCCAGAGATTCCTACTCCTCTTCACAATTCACAACCAGCTCCCAGCCCATATAACACCTCCCTGAAACGTATCCTGTTGACGTTGACGTCCACTCTCACTACCATCTAACTCACTATCATATCAACACCACCTCTTCCTCTCCTAGACAATCCTCGCTTTCTTCCACCTATCTCCTTCCATACTCTCTCAAACACTTCTCCTCACATAGACTTCTAGAACAGCAGCGGAAAGATCTCAATCGAAATTACTTTGTTGATCTCGTCGAAAAGAATGACAGGGCCAATGCATGAGGTTTTACGGAGTGCTTGAGCAACAAGTCTGGGACCAGATACAACATAAGTGTTTTCGTGACCACAAATTTCAGCTTCATCACAGACACCACCAGAAGAGCTGCATTGGAATGGACAACCGAGAGCACAAGCTATTCTTTGACTGAGAGAAAGGTGTCACAGCAAAATAAATTGCACGCAGGGGAAGAGAGGGAAAGAACAGAAGACTTAATTATACTGTAGTTACATTCCCATTTATATATGTAAATATCCGGAGCAAGTGCTCCGACAAATGGTGTTTCCAAGACAACTCAATGTCACTTAACAACAATGGCGTCATGTCGCAACAAAGGGACCGAGCATTCACTGGAAGGTGGGGTCTATGGGACAGGTTTACCTGCATCAATAGGGCAGCAGGTTCCTAGCCTGCTACAGTGATAGCTGCTGCTTCTCGTGTTTCCTTGTCTGCATTGAGTTCTTTCAGGCCGACTGCCGCGAGGTATTCAATTAGCCGTTTCTCAAGACCAAAGTGACTGACATCATGGAAAGTTTTGTCGCGAAAAACGGAGGGAGTTGAGAATGATGATGATTGAATTGGACCAGGGAACTGAGGTTAGTTACTCAAGCTGCACAGTGTATGTGAGTGGAGTTATCGATGAAAAAGGATGAGAGGGCGTACATGGTGTCAACGCTCCCTTGGGAACTTCTCCATTCCCTATTGCTCTCTGCGGTACCAGATTGCGTAGCCTAAATCTTTTCCTTCAATTCATGCAATTCATCGTCGTTCAGTTCACTCTTGGCACCGTGGTTGGTGGGACCCGGTGTGGAATTACTGAAACCTTTTTAGAGGGCCGACAGTTCCCGTTGAAAAGCCGCAGATTGTTGAAACAAGAATTTTTTCTGTTACTCTACAGTGGAAGTTACTTTCTTTGACACCTCAGATGTCGAGGCCTCCTTGGGGAATATGTTAGCGGCAAGAGAAAAATGACCTGGCGTGTTGAGCATAATCAAGCGGATGGTATGAGAAAGGGCGAGAAAGACCAATCCAATTTCCCTGATTCAATCAGTATTGATACTACCAACGAGAACGTTGACCATTCACGGGGTGCGAGCATCAGCTATGTCTCCGAATATGGTCGTAATCTTGATTCTTTCCTAGCTGCTTGCAGGGCATTACGAGAAAGCCTGTGGAGAAGTCTTAGAGCGGCCTGTTTTGTAGTTGTTTCCCTGCTAGGGACCTTGTCAGGTTGGGAGATATTGGACCTGGAAAGAGAGTAGGAATCGGAGAGAGGAGGATCGTGGGGTGAGGGTGGAGGGTTTTATATGGGCGAAGGGAAAGATGAGATAGGCCTTGTTCGAGCTGCGCGTGGGAGGCATTGTGATTCCAAGGACTCGTGCAGCTGTTCCCCACTCTACGAGGGCTGGGGCGGCATTATTGAGTGGTGGGGAGAGGCAGACGACGACGGAAAGGGAATTAGAGTGGTTGACGAGGTCAACGAGAGCAAGATGGCTGGTGGCTGTACTTGAGATGCCAAAGGGTCGCCCATGGACATGACACCACAGAAAGAGAGGCGGTCAAGCTCACTCGAATTCAAGGAACGACAGCCGAATAAGCCTTGGAAACTGTCAATCTTAAGTATAAGACATATCCAGGTCAAGACTATTACGATCCTAAAATCCTGTGTTGGGATAACCAGGTCGAAGCTAAAGACCTATGCTATGAGCAATTGCTATATCATACAACGAACATATGGTCGACGCGATAGGACATAAATCGTTACACAAACTTTGTAAGATCGCCAACCTTCCTCCAGTAGACTGTACCTGAAGCTTTGGACTCTGAGTGAATGAATTTGGGCGTGCTTGTGACTGGGTTCATCCCAGCCCTCCAGTTTTCGGGGTCATCTTTGTCGCCGAGGTTAAGTCTCATGAGCGCAGGCTTTGTATCAAGCTCACAACAGACTCTTCACTAATCTGATCTCGTTCGCCCTTCCTGATTTCTCCACAGCTCAGTTTCACCCGCTGAGAGCGCTTGTCCATATGCGCCTTTCTTCCTTCCCAACCGTAACAACTACCAATTCTTCTGATTACTTCCACACAGGTTTTGGTATAGTAAATAGTCTGGACAATTAAACCTCGCTAAAGCAAAAACATGTTTTGAGAGAGACGAACAAAAGTTCAAGTAAAGCAGGTTATGGGACTCCTATTTTCCAGTTCACCTATCCATTTGAATACCTCAAATTACTTAAGCTGAGGACAAGACGTACTTTTTCCAACAGGTTTCCTATTTCCTTCCCCTTTCGCTCGACTTCTCTCAACCACTCTTTGTCGATGCATTCCGTCCACTTTCTCCCAAGCCTTGATTTAGAGAGGTCCACCCTTGTTGTCTTTTTCCTGGGTATCACCCTAGACAATTGCACGCATAGATTCTCCCTATGCTCGACTGGGACCCAAAACAGTCGCTCGTTGTCCCGACCCACTACCCATCCATCTGTCATGTTGCAAGGCATGAGCTCATATCCATGAGCAGAATGCCAGTGCTCATCTGTGAGATCTGCCATGTCCCATATTCTCAAGCCAAAGTCAGATGAATAGCTCGCTAACTTTGTTCCATCTCGTATAAACGCCATGACTCGGTTTCTTCGACTCAAAATCTTAGCGTACAGATGGCCGGTATAGACGTCATAAAGACCTATTTCGGAGTGATGCTCAAGAGCGACAAGTCTGTCGCTAGGAGAACGTTTAACCAGAGTAGGTGAGAGGGCCATTGCATACACCTTGGACGTCGAAAACTTGGAAACGAGTCGGCCGGTTCACGTATCCCAGACTCGGACGTGAGAGTCATACCCAGACCAGCATGCAAAGAATCTCCCATCGGGTGAGTACTCAGGCCTGTGAATATCCACTGGATTGTCAACAAAGTCGATAGGATGAAATTGGGCAGTGTCGTGATTCCATGAATAACATTTGGCAGAGGAATACCGAGGCACGATGACGACGGTCAAGCCATCGGGTGCCAGGAATGGGCACAAATATTTTCCCTTGATGTCTAAAGAATACGTGCATCTGAGATCCTGCCGACGCCGAACTTGCAGTAATGCTGAGTCACCATCTGAGTCATCTGAAGCGCATATAACCAGGTCGTTGCATGTTTGGAAGGCAGCCTTCCTAATCCAAACATTTTTTCTCGGCCAAGGGTTGAATGAGACGCGATTATTCGGGTGCACTGTGTCGCATATGATGATGAGAGATTCAGATAAAAACGCTACCTCATTTTCATCGGGGGAAAATACGATCCTCGTGCCATAGTAATCTTTATCCGTACGCGATACGACTTCCCCAGTAGTTGTATCCAAGAATTCAATATGAGATTGCTCTGATATTGTAGCCACCATCTTTCCAGAATGTGAGAATCCAGTAAATTTTGGCACATTGGTATCGGCTTGAGTGTCCACAGTGTCAGCCTGATTCATCGCCAAATTCTCCAGGTCCAGTTCCCACATCCTCACATTTCCATCTCTACATCCAACTAAGAGCCCGTGGCCGTCTTGTGATGGGCGAGTACTACATATACGTGAAGTGGTTGGAGGTTTGGCCTCCCAGACCAGTTTTGAGCTGGTCATGGAGACGTCCCATATCTCCACCGTGTAATTTCGTTCGACAAATAGATAATTGGTGAGGGGTGAATGAATAACATGTGAGCTACGGCCGAAATCATGGCTGAAGGATATCATTTCTTGTGTGTCCAGTCTCCAAAGATAAATATCTTTTTATGAGATACGGCCATAAAAAAGTCACTGGTTGGAGAAAAGACGAATGATAACAGATCGCCAGGAGGATGCGAGAATCGCCGGGGATCCTTGCCATCTTCCAGACTCCATAATTCAATAACGCTGTCAGACTCCCTTGTTACGGCCAGAAAACGCCCATCAAGAGAGAATTGGGTGGGAAGGGTGGCACCATTCGCCCCAAACAACCTTTCGGATATCAGGGCACTATTCCTACCATCCCATAACTTGACGACAATCCCAGTTCGAACTCCACCTATCCAATGCGTTGATGCAATTCTTCCGTCATGACAAATGAAGACGAAATCCATACCCTTGATACAAAACTGCTTCTCACCAGTCACAATGTCCAAGGCTACTGCATAATACTTGAATTTGAGTAGAATACGTCTCCCATCAGGACTGAAGCAAGCACCAGATACAAGCTTGTGAGCCAGCTCGAATGGGCCTGAAATGCAATGACCGGTTTCAGAGTCACAGACACACATAATTCCATCATTAGATATGGAAGCAAAGGTGCTCTCATCAGGTGAAAAGACCAGACGGTGCACACGATCCTTGTGGTGCTCTGCAGCGAATACCGTCATTGGCCATTGACTAGGTTTCCCTTCAGTGACCACAATAGTGCTGGGAAACCTTGAACGGAATTTTGTGGCAACAAGAGATTGTTCTGGCGCAAATGAGAGGGAAGAAAGATAGATTTGGGGCGCAGATTGAGAGATTGGGGTGATAAATGCAGAAATAAATCGGAGGGCATCGCGAATGAACAACGTCAGTTTGTGATGAGAGTTGAGTGCCTGGCCAGCTAACATCAGAGGTGTATTGCAGAAAATGAATTGGAGGCATACCTTCCAAGTTAAAGCCCTTTTCAGGATCAAATACGCTTCATAAACCTTACCGGACAGGCTCATCACCTCTAGCCAGAACAACAGCTTCTCATACATCACAAATTTCACTGCTTCCATCAACGTTTCATCGGACGGAGTGTGAACAAGATGATCAGCCCAATATTGACATGAATATGAAACAAGAGGAGGAATAGTGGTATTCGCAGTAGCCTGAATATTCTTGATGATAGAAGATCCCAAGCTGCACATATTGAAGTGGAGCTTGGATGATGTCAGAGTTTTCAAACATAACACCGCGAGCTGGCGTTCATAATAGACTCGATCTTGAACATCTGAAAATTCAGGATGTTGTTGTAGAAAGAATGAGGATAACACAAAATCCTCGAAAGACTGGTGATGGAAATGAAGGATAGGGCCAGAGTCAATGACAGGCACAAGTCCCTTTCGAATAAGCCCCAGCCTGTCCACATCTGAACCCGGAATCTTGACTTTGGGAAGCATGATAAGCGCATTGTCATCAAGCGGTTCCTTGGCAAAAATCATTGCATTCATCACGGACATGACTGCCCTGGTCTCTTCCTCTATGAGGCCATGTCCGAATGATTCCTTGATGATCGTTGAGTATAGGGAATACAGGGAATCCAAGCCTTTCAACCCCTTTCCATCATCCTTTTCGAGCATGGCAAACCGTCCTTCGGGATCCAACTCGAAGAAATTGGCGATAATTGTTGCCCATATAAATGTACTAGCAGCATGAGGAACCAGGCAATCAAGCGCCTTTTCAATCAATGCGACCCTCAATCCCATACCTTCAAGATGTGACTCAAGGAATATACGGATGTCTTCAGAAGCACTATCTCCCGGTTTGACATCATTACCAGAGGGGATATTAACATGGATACTGATGGGCTCGGGGAAGATTTTGGTGATCCGGTTCTCTTTCCGGCTTGTAATGACCAACTTGAACCTCTTCAGGTAATCTACCTTAACCCAATGCTGGAGCGTGCGTAACAGAGCGCTATGATCCCCTTTCTCCGAGGAGTCGTGCCTAAGGCCACCACATTCATCCAATGCATCTATCACAATCACCGGAAGTTCCTCAGGTGGAACATTATTCAGCATGGATAATGGTGTCTTGATGAGTGATTTGAAAAGCCGATCAATGTTTGATGAAATGAGCTTCCTGCTGACTTGGGTTAAGTGTTCTCGAAGGGAGGGGTACAGGCGGGCAAGATCACAGGTGACAGAACACCAGAGGGCTTTTGTTGTGATCGTTGTAGATTGCGTCCTGTCGAACCGGAAGTATATTACATGTCGATGCTGTTCCTGCAGTCGAATGGCAATGCTAGCTGCCAAGGCTGATTTTCCAACACCAGTAAATCCCCTTATCCAAATCACATTGGGGCTGTTGACACTCTTGATCTCCCTTTCAATCTTGGTTAAAATGGTGGTGCGGGTGTTTTCCATACATGGTTTGCATAGGGGAAGTCTATTCTCTCCAAGGGCGCTCACTAAATCCTTTAGTTCCTTCTCGTCGGCGGCCGTCTTCGCATTTTTTTGCCATGGTGGCTAATATGAACCACAAATCAGTCAAGTTGGGCAACGAATATCAGACATGAAGACTAGACCTGGCTTTTCTTGGATCTCTTTCGGAACATCTCTGTCGAACTTTCCTGCAAAAGTATCTAGTTTCTTCCATAATTCAATTGCTTTGTCCTTATGAGGGACAACAATAATATGTTTGGCTGCGACCAACGACTCAGTCACAAATCTATTTCACCACTGAATACCCACCTGACCAACTTTCAAGCCACTGCTCAATAAAGTCCACTACTTCTTCCATCATTCCAGGAAATTCACTGATGATACAATGCAGTTTGTCTGATTCCAGAATGTCCTTGAGCCTGTCCAGCTGGCCAGCTAGGGTACTCATGCTTTTTGCAAGGTCTTGCATTGCTTCATGGGATTTTTTTTGGATTTCGAAATGCTACAAATTGATCAGTCATGTTATTCATGTCAAAAAAGAATATGGCCAACTTTGTATACAATGTCAATGCAGTTGACCACTATTTGAGCTACAGAGTTGAGCTGTTTCAAGTCAGATGATGCGTGTACATGCCAGGCAATAACTTATTACCCCACTGATGACCTTGCCAAACTCGAGCACCATCCTAGCACCAGCATCTGCACGACCAAGGCGACTCAAAAGTAGTTTGAATGATTCCAAGCTTTTTATTGTACTATTGATTTGTGCATGTAGAGCGCATAAATCACTGTTGTAGGCCTAAGATTACATTTGAGGAAAGAATCTATGTGTTAACGATCACGAAACGCATACCTCGGCGACAATCCAGAATTGTAATCCTGAAATGGGATTAGTGAACTCAATCTTAAAGTCCGCTGAGGTGTCCTAAGTAAATGAAAATTGATTGAGGCAAAGATCAGCTCACAATTGGTTTCTCGCTGTGCTTGGGAAACCAGATGTTCCCATAAATCATCGAATTTGACATTAGCTTTACACGGCAAATCATCCTGTGAGATGTGCTTGGGCCTGAATACTTTCGGCCGTCGGAAATACTCGAGTATTTCAATATTTAGGCTATTCCTTTCAAATATCCTATATCACATGAGTATAGATAACTGCCTGGGCTCAAGTTCCACTTACAATCCACTGTCAGTGAGCTTCAAATGCTGCTTTATTTTGACATTGTTCTCGAGTTTTTGTTCGAGACTTTGAAGAGGACTATCTTCCTTGTCAGAATATTTGACGACAAGGGGTCTTTTTAATTCATCCTTCAGCTCTCCAATGAATTCTTGTAGGAGATGCAATGAGATAACTGGTCGACGGAGCCGATTACAATGCACCGCTCACCACGGACTCAGATGACTCGTACCATAGTAGCTTTTTCCATTGTTTCAGCTTTTGGATAGAGTAGGTAGAAATCGTGAGTGTGGGGTGTATATCAAATGGATAAGAACAAGACACAGACGCTCCTACCTCGTGAATGTGAACTTGATATACAGCATCTAGACATCAACACACGGTGAAGTGTGGGAACAACCACTAGCTCGGCCGCTTCCTTTCAGCTGACATGATCTCCGGTTACAACTCTCTGCATCCGTTATAAAAAGCACTGTTGGATCATCCTTTGAAGGGAGACTCACGCCTTTAGATCAATGATTTCTCAGCACTGCCCTGATGTTCTGACATACTGAATTCAGGCTCCTGTCCATGAGCATTATGAAAGGAAAGGAAATGCCAGTTTCCATATAAATCGCAGGTAGGAGATTTGTAGCTGCCAAGTCAGCGTAGAAAAGAAGTATCCAATAGCATTAGATTATAGATTGTATGAGTATGTGACAATGGACTTGAGATTGATTTTTACTATGGTTTGAGAAAATTAGTAGAGGGATGAAAACCTCGTCATATAAAAACAGACTACGACATTGGTCTAAACACTAAGAACTATACAATTAAAAATACATTTTCGTACATGGGGAGGAATGACCCTCAAATTATATGCAAAATGATGAGAGTAGCCAAAATCAAAATCAAAAAGCAAGAAAGAGAGAGAGAGACCTCTCTCATTTAATTTTGGGTGAAATGACAGCAACAACAACCGAAATATCATCCTTCTTCCCTCCGGTGAACCTCTTCCCAACTTCTCTCGCTCTCCGCGCAAACGGTACCTCATCTACCTCAGTATCAATGTCTTCCAATGATGAAGTGGCAGCGGGAGAATGATAGAAAGCCTTGTGTTCACTAACATGTTTTGCACGGGAACACAATGCTTCAGATAACATCCCAGCTAACGTCTTGCGCTTGAGCATCGTCGTCGTTGTCAACTTGCTGTCACTGCTGCTGTGAGAAGAAGAGGAGGCATTGTCTTCAGTTGACGAGTATCTCGAGTCGTTTGAGACTACCATATTTGACTCTGATGTACCACTGCCACCAACAGGAGCAGAATCCAAAAAACTCTCACGACTTCATCTAGTACATCTTCATCCCACAAATTGTCGCTCAATCCATCACTCGCCAAAATCAGTATATCATCTGCCTTGACAGGGATTGTGATCACCATTGCTGAATTCCTGGGTGTCACCGTCGACCGGGTTGAGGGTCCAAGTTGGACTGGAGTATTGAACTGCAAAGACATAATTAGTCAGAGTGATTAACTATAAGCAAGGATATAAGAGCTTACGCTCCACCACATTTCCTCACTCCTCCATACAATCTCTTCACCACGCACAAGCATTCCCATACAATCACCCACATGTGCAATCTTCATCACTGCATCATAATCTCCTTGTTTACTAGGTTCCTCGACAGCCTCACATTCAATTCCAGGTGCTGATGACTCAGATGCGGCAGTACTGATTCCGCTCGATGAAGTGAATGACTTTATCGAGGTCGATCGCGACCCCAAGGGGGCTGTACTCGCCTTCAGGGGGGTTTGCGCAATTCTAGTTTCTTGTAGAGAACTCGACAACGTTTTGATTGTATTATTAGTAGTGGTGGCAGAGGCAACGGGGGCAGAGAACGGATATGAAGATGATTTATTTGTTTGAGATGGAGTGGATGAACTTGAGTTCGTCGGTATAGCGGATGAAGAAGCAGATATGGGCGCTGGAGTCGTAATTGATACGACGTGCTTCGCACGTGGTGGATGATCTAATACGGCCAGTAAAGCAGTCGACGATCCTTCTAGGAGAGATTTTGGTTCCCGGCTCCCCTGTGACTCAGAAGTTATAGATGTAGAAGATTCTGACAGTGAGGCTGCAGATACGATTGCATCGGCACACAACAAGGGTGCGGATGAGACTCGTGGATTCAATGGCTCAAAACCAGAAACAACGTGTGCTTTGAGAGTCTTGTCGTACGCCCTTTCAAGGATTTGGAGAACGTCGATCCCCTCGCTTAGTTCTTCCAGTGAATCTTCTAGATCTTGCTCCGTACCAAAACATTCGTCTCCCCTCTCCGCTGCCGGATACTCCTTGGAGGAATAGGTGGATGTGAAATGACTATTGTGATTATTTTGCGAAGGTGGCGATGATACAGCATGATTGAAAACGCTGTGGAAGGTAAAGGAAGCAGGAAGAGATGACGACAGGGAAGATTTCCACGCAGAAGTAGCAGGAGAGGGTTGAGGTCTTAGTTGGTGTGTGAAAGAAAATTGAGGTCGTGTGGGTGGAAGAGGAGATCCGGATCCTTGTCGTAGTGCAGACGCATAGGGTTCTGTTGCTGCAGACTTCTCGGAATGTGTCAAACAGGACTCAACTTCTGCAGAGCAATAGTGCATGAGCCTCCTAGCGAACAAGGCAAAGGGTGTCGAGGAGGCTTGTGTCAAGTGAGATTTTGACCATCCCCCTACGCCATCAGCGACGCCCATAGCATTGTCTCTGACAAAATAGGCATCCTCCCCTACTTTCACAGAGAGACGTACGTCCTCAGCTGGAGAATGGTGCCGCCTGGACGAGGATGCAGCCCGACAGCGTTTCGGGATTCCATACGCACCAACATCAAGTTGGTACTTCAGTCGCTGGCGTTTGGGTCTAGGACGAGCATCTGTGTCTTGAATCGTCTGCTGGGTATGTTGCTGTCCATAGGCCGGATACGTGAGAGACGAGTAAGGAAAAAGTGCGTACTGCCCCTGTGGATTGGAGTTGGCCAGTGATTGGCCAGAAGAAGAGTGAGGTTGAGCAAGGGCGAAAGAAAAGGGAGGCTGTGGATAAGAATGATTTTGTGAGTTTTGAGAGCCTTCGACCTCGGTTGGCTTGCTCTCGATATACAGTCTGTTGGATGAAAGCACAGGGCGAGAAGGTGGAGGTGCCGATGAGTCAAACAACGACAGGGTGGATGATGAATACAGCCGTGAAGAGGACACGCTGTTTGACCTTACTCTGGGGAAGGCAGTCACCAGGTGCTTTGGAATTGTCTTCATCGTCGTCTGCAACAAAGAACTATTTCTATTTCTGTTCGCTTAATAACCTTCACGTGATTTAGGCTCGGAACAACTAGGATCCGAGCATACCCAAGCCTCCGGTGTCGGGTTATCACCGGCTGGTAGTCTCTTTGATAGCTCACAAACTGTCTTACTCAAATCAGAGTCGATTCTCCTTGGACTGGGGCTTATCAATGCGATACAAAGGCAGTCCAGGTTCTCATCAAATCAGATCCCATCATATGGATGAATTAGTCTGACCACATTACTCACACACTTTTTCACACTAACCGACGAAACTAACGTACAACTATCCCTATGAGTCACAGAGGTCAAGGTCAGAACAGAGGCGGACCTCCTCGAGGAGGTGGGCCATCTCGCGGTAGAGTTGGACCATCTCGCGGTAGAGTTGGACCACCTGGTCGAGGTGGTTATGGTGGCCGTGGCGGAGGCGGCCCGCGAGGCGGTGCACCTACAGGTCCCCTCATCTTCAAAGAATCTACTCCTGCTCGTGTCCCAGACAGACTATCCGATCCTCAGCTCAGTTCTCTCATCTCATCCTTCGGCTCTCTTCGTGTCTCTGGTAACAAAGTATCTGTAGCGAGCCCCGAACGACCCCTTCGTCCTGGCTTTGGCACTCTAGGGACGAAGATTACTCTTCGTGCCAATTTTTTTCCACTCAGGATCTCGAAGAATATCCCTCATTATTATGACTATGTTGTCTCCATCTCTGGTCCTAAGTCCGATAAGGATGGAGCCAAGTTAGGAACCAAGATTCGGATTTTCGAGCTTTTGGAACAACACCCTTCTTTTCGTGCCTACCAGAATCACATCGCTCCCGACAGGTCACAACGACTTGTTTCGTCGAGACCGCTCCCGCAACCTTTGTCTATAAATATTAAATATTTCGACGAACAGCGGCAAGGATCAAGTGATGACGCCGATCATTACATCGTTGAGATCAGATTGGACAAGATACTTGCTACTGCCGACCTAAACGAGTAGGTTCTATAACCGTTGTCTTCTCTTCATCTGATGAGTTTTGCTTGGATAGATACACTAATGGATCGCTCAGCGCACGTGATCAAGAGATCGCACCGCTTATTTCAGCTCTCAACTTGATTACGCAGAAATCTGCTACTCAGTCCGGGATACATGTCGGCCGTAATTTCCCTAAATATTTCTATGACAAACCTATCACACCGGCCTCCCTCTCACCTTCCTTGGAGGCTTGGCAAGGATTTGCGATGTCTGTCCGACCAGCTTTTGGCCAATTAATGGTCAATGTGTACGTCTTACTCTATCTCTATCTCTCAGAATGTTAACACTGTCTGAAAACGGAAATGTCTGCATGTCAGCTTTTATGAAACCCGGCAATCTTGCAGATATCCTGGTCGAATTCAGCTACAACTCCAAAGGCGGCATGCCTTCTCTTCCGGAGAAAATGGCCAAGAGCATCAAGGTTCGAACTTTACACTTGGGTTATAAGAAGTTCAAGGTTATGACGACTTCTGCCCGGACCACTTATTTTGACAAGGATGGAAAGAAGACCAGTGTAGAGGATTACTTTAAGACTGGTACATATTCCACAGTCAACGTTATATGACTATCGGTGACCTCGTTTCCTTTTTATAGTGTACAACAGGTCTTTGAAGTATCCTGCCAATCTACCTGTCCTTGATCTCGGCACAAAACAAAAGCCCAATTATGTTCCTGCCGAGCTATGTGAGAGAGATCGAGCCAGGATGTGCTTACCGAGGTCGATTGCTCGATACGGAAACTGCAGCTATGATCAAAGTGGCTTGTCGACGTCCTCGTGAGAATGCTGACGCCATAGTGGATATTGGTTTCCCCTCTCTGGGTCTCTCCCCATCCAATCAACAACAGACGCCATCAAATTCTCCTCTTGCGCCGTTCGGTGTCGAGATTGATCGAGATATGGCTGTTATCCCAGCTCGTGAACTTCCTGCACCGAGTCTCAACTATCGAGGAAATAATACCCCTCGAGTATTCAACGGATCGTGGAACCTACTCGACGTCAAGTTTCACCGCTCGGCACAGATTTCGTCCTGGTATGTGCTTGTAGTGAGAGATGGCAAGAAGATGCTGGAAGGGCCAAATGATCCTAATTTGAAACAGTTGGTAGAGGGATTTGCGAGGAAATTGGGGCATTGTGGGATGAGTATTCCCCCGAGTCCACCGCCGATTCAAGCTGTAGCCCTGCTCAATCAGTCACAGGACGATTCGAGCAGAAGTAGAAGCATACAAATGTTGAGGGACACATTCAAGAAGATGAAAAAGCCGGGATTTATCCTTGTGTTACTGGAGACGAGGGATAACTATATATATCCTGCTGTCAAGGTAAGTTCTCTTCCTTCATCCCACGAGATGTTTCCCGATTGATATGATTGACCAAATTAGAAAATCTGTGATACGGAGCTGGGTATACCGACGCTCTGTATGCAACTTTTGAAAGCACTTGGAGAACCGAAGAAGCAAGATCAATATTTTGCGAGCATTGCTCTCAAACTAAACACCAAACTTGGTGGAGTTAATCATTAGGTACATTCTATTCATACTTGAGCGATTGCAATATTCACTGCTCTCTGGGTGTAGCTAGACGAACAGGCAATCCAGTGGCTCAAGAAGAAACCAACCATGATGGTCGGAATTGATGTCACTCATGCTGGAGCAACTGCTCTTTCTGGAACACC
>Ga0153929_1000364_pt1 | contig 17360 bp, 12 predicted proteins | sample TSNJ013MetaG_FD_104689 | JGI IMG/M metagenome (GOLD analysis project Ga0153929, IMG submission 104689) | Attine ant fungus gardens microbial communities from New Jersey, USA - TSNJ013 MetaG | ecosystem: Host-associated > Fungi > Mycelium > Unclassified | place: USA: New Jersey, Wharton State...
AACACGGGCGGCAAAATTGCTTTGATGGGGGCGCAGTTCCATTTCCTCGCTCATGCCGTTAAAAATAAGGTGGCCGCCGTCATACTCGCGGGGACGCAACGTGTTGAACCGCTCATTATAGATTTTCACAAGAACGTCTCGGCGCTCCTGCTCCTGCCATACCCAGGACGCGAACCGCTCCTTGATCTGGCTCTGCTTGGAGCGCGCAACCATCGTTTCGTTAGCGTTGACAACGTATTTTACTCTTTTTTTACCGCCGTCATCGGTGTATTCCTTGCGGTCGCGCACCGTACAGGATTGCAGGTTAAGGCTATCCTCAATAATCTGATAAGCGTCGATACGACTTGTGCCGTATGTCTGCTTTGCCTTTACCGACTCTTTAACTTTGCTTTTATTGGTGATATGCCATGCGGCGGCGCTGCTGGCCTCAAAATACTCAACATCAATATAACCGCTTGCGTCGGCGTCCGGCTCCACCTGATACTCCGGCGGGGTGTCCAATAGTTCATACATGAATTGACGGTAATACTCAATTGGTATCCAGGGCGCGCCGAGCTGCACACTGATTTCACCAGGTTTCAGCCATTCGGGCTGTACGGCTTCAAGCGCCGTAATATTACGGGAAAACAGTTCAGGGGATTCCTCCGCTTTATGCTTGGCGTAAAGCAGCTTATCATGCACATGGCCGCTTAAATATTCCTCTGCGGTTTCCCAACCCTCCATAATATTGCCGTAATACCTGTTGGGATTGAGGTAAATACGCTCACCGAGTTCACTAATCAACGCTTCGGGGGCTTTGTCCGTCAAAGAGGACATATAACCCAAATCGACTTTCATCCGTAAACCCATACTGATTTGCAGGGCTTCTTCGGCCGTGTCCGCATGGGTAGGGTGGCGCTGCACCTTAATGGTGGGCTTGTGGAAAATCGCTGACTTTTCCCAACCGGACTTATCCTTTCGTTCATCCTCAATGGAGCGTAACAGGGGGAATTGGTCGTCATCCGAAAAGGCAAGGATATTGCCGCGGCTGTTGATAGCGTCATTCCTTTTTACAAAACGATCGTAAACCTCGTTGAGCTTTTCCTGTGCTTTGGTAAGTTCCAATGGCTCATATTCGCGCGACTGTATGCCGATAACATCAAGCAGGGCGGCGCGTACTTCGCAAAGCCCCTTAATCCGCTCGGCTTTTTTTCCTGTATAGGGCTGTGGGATTAGCTTGTTTCTTTCACAGTAATATATCTGATCGCCCTTGATGACGAAGGTATAATTTTTCGTACCCTCCGGCGCGTCCTCATAATTGACTGCGCTTTCTTCCTGTTCGCTCACTTCAAGAGGGCGGTCGGGTTCGGCGGTGAACCTCGCGCGCAGGCTTCCGATGGCGAAGTCAAGCTCCGCATAGAGGTCGTAGCCTTGCGGCGCGATACAGGCCGTTCCGTCCTCACGTCCATACATCTTCCGGCTTGCCTGCATTTCTCCCAAAACCATTTCGGGGTGAGTTTGAAAATATCGGTTGTACCGGATGTAATTTCGATTCCGGTCTGTTTCCGCCTCTATCCATTCGGGAGCGTCAAAATTATTTAATTCAATTTCGCTATCGCGCTTTTTCAAAAAGATAATATCCGCCGTGGCTTCCGTTCCGGCTATCGCCTTAAATGCTGTATTCGGCAAACGGACAGCGCCGATAAACTCCGCACGCTCCCCGATATATTCCCTTACCCGTTCGTCAACCTTGTCCATCGTACCCTGACTTGTGATAAAGGCTATAATGCCGCCAGGTTTCAACAGGTCAAGAGACTTGCCGAAAAAATAATCGTGGATATGCCAGTCCTCATGTTTTTCATATCGTTTGTCAAATACCTTTATACTGTTGAACGGGATATTGCCGATAATCACATCAAAGCTTTCATCTTCAAAATCGGTATTCTCATATCCCGTGACGGCAATATCCACGCCAGGGTAAAGCTGCTTGGCAATCCTGCCCGTGATGGAATCCAGTTCAACACCGTAAAGCTTAGTGCCGACAAGGTTATCCGGCAGGACGGAATAAAAATTGCCCGTTCCCAAAGCGGGATCGAGCATTTTCCGGTCGGTTCCACCCTCAAAGCCAAATCGGTCAAGCGCGCCGTAAATTCGTTTGATAAGCTCCGGATCGGTATAATAAGCCGTGATGGTGGAGTTAAGGGCGGCTTTGTACTCGCTATCGTCCAACAGCACCTTTAACTCGTGGTATTCATTCTCCCATCCCGCCGCTTTGTTTGAAAAGGCGTTAGCAAGACCGCCCCAACCTACATATTTGGCAAGGACAACCTGTTCCTCCGGCGTGGCTCTCCGGTTGTCGTTTTCAAGCTGTTTCAAAAGCTTGATAGCCTCAATATTATTCTTGTACTTGGTTTTTTCACCGTTCGGGTACAGGTTATAGTCGGGGGAATAGCGGAAATTTGCCATTGCGGGGCTGTGCGGGATACGATGGCGCTTTTCAGCCGCAGGCTCCGGCGCGGGGGTTTCGCCCAATGGGTCGGCCGGCCGGCTTTCTTCCGTTTCCTCAAATTCTTCATCGGAAGCAAACCGCACAAACGTCTTGAATGGACGTAATTCTTCTAATTCCCGTTCCAACCTGTATTTAATATCAGTCAATTCGTCCATGTCGGCGGCCTGTTTGGGGGAAAGGATACCGCCGTCATCAAAAATCTGTTCATATATTGCAAGATCGCTTGAAATATCATCAAGGTCACTCTTTATACGCCTATACCGTTCGTCCGGCTCGGTATAGGTGACGGCTTCCTTAAAAGCGGCGCCGTCATCCGTCAGCATACCCCATTCAATTTCCCTGTTAGGAAAACGCTCCCCAAGATACCGTATCATCTGCGTGGCGATACCCTGACGGCGAAAGCCCTCCAAAACCTGTATATTTCCAATGTGCGGGGTATCCTCGAAAATGCTGTATTCAATCACACCGACGGTTAATTCATCCATGACCGCCTGAATCAGCATATCAACCTGTCCGTTGTGAGCGTCAAGAGATTCCTCACGGATTTGGATTTTTATTTCTTCGCTCTCATCAGGGGTTTCGGTTGGTTCATCCTGAATTTCCGGCGCTGCCGGAGCTTCAAGCGGCTCGGACAAAGGGTATTGATTATGCTCTATTAAACTGCGGGTAACTGTTGCCACCCTCGACCATGTAAAGCGCGCGTTTTGGGTTTCGCCGTTTTCGTCTTTCCAATCGAAAGAAATACCTGCGCTATCGTAATTTATAAAATGAATACCGTATTGATTGACGGTCTGGCCGCCGATTCCATACTCATTTTTGAGGAAAGTCGCAAAAGCAGCGTTTGATGGTGTGGTTTGAGCATAGCTGTTAATTCTCTGCCGCCCGCCCTGAACGGGAGTGGGTTGACCGGATATGAAGCAAGAGAGCATTTCATCCTCTGTCAGCGGTTCCCAATTATCTGCTTTGGCACTTTCACCAGGCTCCGGCATTGCGGGCGCTACCTGCGGTAAAATCGGCTGGCCGTTACCGTCAAATACAATATCCACATCCACACCATTTTGCAAAGCAATAGCGCGGGCGGGGGAATAGCCCTGTTCGCTGATATTGGTAAGCCATTGCGACAGGAAAGAATTGATGTCGTTTTGTCCCTTGCTGTCGGTGACAACACCGTTTTCGTCAACAACCTCCTGATAATAGGCAAACCCGCCGTCCTGCTGAAAAGAAACCGCCTGCAAGGTCTGTTCTCCCTTATCCACCATAACCACAACGTCAGGATCACGCATTAGGTCGCCGTTTTGGATATAGGTGTGCATGAGAGATACATAATTTCTGCCGATATGCTCCACCGACAGCGGCATGAAGCCCTCCGATTCCAAGCGTAGGTAACTGTATTCGCTGCTTAGAATCTGCGGGAAAAGCTCATTGAATTTCCTGTAATTACGATGGGGGGCGTCATTTTTCACCTTCTGCTTTGGCTGTTGTTCCACTTCTTCCTGCGGTTTCGCAAGCGCGGGTTCAGCGGCTGTCTGCGTGAAATCAAACAAGGTAAGCTGATCCGCTTTGCCCGCCGTGTCGGGAGTAAAATCAGTCTCACCAAACCTGGGGGTATCTTCAATCCGCGTAACCGTAGCGGCTGCTTGACCGTCATCATATCGGTCGGATTCCTCGTACTCGGCAACCGTGTCCAGAACCTTATCCTCGTAATCTTCATTTTGCTCCTGCCCATCTTCTTCAAGGACGGTCATCACTTCTTCGGCAACCTGTTCCGTGGTCGGGGCTTTGTTTCCGGCCTCAGAAAGCCGTTCAATCGCATATTCAATCAGTTCACCGGACACGGCAAGATTATATGAATCCAACAGCGCAGTAACACTCTCCGCATTGGCCGGTGTGGTTTCATCCACACGCTCGCTGTCAGGCACACCCATTTCATCTATCTCATCGGGAATACTGTAATCTCCGATGGAGTCCGCTTCGGCTGCTTGCTCGTCAAGAGACGGGTACTCGTCGTCCTCAATTAAAGCCTGCACGATGTTGGCAGCACCGAACCACGATAAAAAGGTATAATCTGCGCCAAAATACAGCGATATGCCGTCCTCGCCGCGGATAACGGTTTTATACAGCTTATCGTCCCGATATTCCATATCGCCAAAGGCTCCATAGATCACGCCCAACACTTCGGCTTTCTCGTTAAGCGTAATATCTTCCCGCGCAAACAAGGCGCGGATAGCCTGATACATATGGGGCGGATACATTTCTGTGCTTGTCAGAATCCAATTGTAAGCCAACCGCATTTCTTCATCGGTCTTGGCTTCCGGTTCATCGGCTCTGGTCGCCTCAAACTCGGTCTGTCTCATTTTGCGGTAGCCTTCGTAGTCAAAGGGCTTGATCTGCCATCGCTCAATCGCACCTTTTACCCGTGCGCCGCCGCCATAAATAATACTTTCCGCTAAACTGTTGCCGACAGAAATACCCGTGGAGCGCAGATTGAATAATTGGTCGGTGTCGGGACGCAGCTTATGGACGGGAACAATAACCTCATAGACAACCGAATTAGAGTTGTTTCCCAAATCCCCAAAATTCTTTGCCCGTTCGGGTGTGTTGGCAAGATAGACGTATCCGCTTTCACTTTGATAGGAACGTCGGCGGGTTTTGCTTGTGGGGAGCAGCCCCTTTTCCATAACGGGTACGTTTATCCCTGTGGCATGGTACATTACGGTATAAACCGGATTATATATGCTGCCATGACGTTTCATCCAATCTTTTACCGACTCAACCTTATTATCGTCCGGCAAACCCTCTTGAAAGGGCAGGGGCAGCACCACGTCTGAAACACGGTCGCGCCAGCGGGCGGCCAAATCCGGTGTGTATGGCACAAAAAAAGAACCGCCGTCTGACGGTTCTTTTTCATCGGCGGCCTGTGCCGCCGTACTTTCCTGCGGGGTTATCTCGGTATCAGCACCAGGTCGTGCAGTACGGTTTCCTCCGCTTGCAGTTTCAGGCTGTTGTGGTGGCGTGTCCGCGCCATTGTGTCCTCTGTCTGCGGCAGGGGGTCTTTCAGTATCATTTGCTGTATCAGGGCTTCGATTCTCTCCGTCGCTTCGTCCTGTACCCTGTGCATGACCGACATTAGGCTGCCATCCATTTTCAAAATCATAAACCGCTGCGGGTGGTTCTCCATGAGGTATTCCAGTGCCATCCTCCCGTACCTGCCGAGGGGCTGATCGTCCCCGCTGTTGTTGGACACCTGTATGTTCGGGTATAAAGCTCCGTTCTTCTCTGTGTATTGAAGTTCTATCATCGGTTTGTTCACTCTGATTCACCCTTTCTTTATTGATAATCTTAATCGTGCGCTCCATTTCCAGGAGTACACCTTTTGATATGGCGGCGACGGCGTTTCCGAGACGGGCTATTAAAGGGAGCGTGTTAAAGTGGCTGACCGTCCTCATGCCATCGCCCGAACGAATTTCATCATCGGACAGGTAGCACCTTTTTCCTATTGTATAGGCTGCGCTGTCCAAAAGCAATTGAATAAACTGCGCCTCAAAGCCTCCTGCGGGAAGCTCCGCAAACAGGTGGTTTTGTGTGTCGGCGTCCAAGCCTTGTAAATGAGCTTCGTAATTTTCGACAACAGCTTCAAGGGCAAGGGCATATATTAGCTCGGAAAAAGCATTTTGTTCAAACCTATTGGCGTCAAAACCGTGGGAATAAGAAAGGCGGCTTACCATTTCATTTTTCATATCATCGTCAAGTTGCCAGTTTGTCGGGGTGACTGTTTTGCCGTGTGTCTCTGAAACGTCGAACAGGTAGTTGAGTGTCATTCGGGCGTTTTCGTAAACACAAACGGCGATCCCTTTCGCTCCCGTGTTTTTATACCTGCCAACGCTTTTCCACTGGCTTTCTGTGGCAAGCATGGTTGCATTGGGGTCTTGCGCGTAAACAAAAAGCGCATTGTCAAAGGTATGCTTGTGGAATCTTGCCGAGAATGACAGGTAATCGCACCAGTTGTTTTCGCTCCTGACGATATGGGGTGCAATCACCTCATAGATGGTTTTCAGCCTTTCTTCCTTTCGCACTCTATATCAAAACCTCCTTTCCTCATGGTTAATATGACTGTTGTTAAGCCGTATCCGGTATGTCTCCGTTCTGTGAGAAGTAAAGCGCCAGGGCTTCGTCAATAATCCGTTCCATCTCGCTTGCATTGGTATCCGGTGCAAAATACTTGGAATAGACGGAGTGCTTAATTTTAAGGGGTGGCGGGGCGCTGCCCTTTGGTTTTTTGCTTTTCTCACCGGAAAGAATTTTAGCGATAAAATCAGCGTCGAGCTTTCCGGCGTATTCTCGGAGCAGGCCGGCCTTTTTTTCGTTCACCTTATACTCGTTTTCCGACAGCACGGCTTCAACCATGCCTTGCTCCGCTTCCGAAAGATAGGAGAGAGCCACGCCCGTAACGAGTATAATTTCCGTGTTGTCAACCCGCGCTTTCAGTTCGGGAATAAGGTCATTGATACGAACATACCTTGCAACCGATCTGCCATTAAGGTCGTATTCAGCGCCGAGATTGTCACGGCTTTTGGACTTGTGGACATCGTGTCCACAAGTGGAGTTTTCCCTGACATACTGCGGGTTTTCGAGCATTTTTATTTCTTCAATAATATCGTTGCGCTTGCCCTGTGAGAACATCTTAGAGTACCGCATGGCAAGCACGGCCGCCTTTTCGGACGGCAGAAAGTCTTTAAAGGAACGCTGTAACACGTTCGTCTCAATGACGTAAATCCAGGCCTCTTCATCGGACAGATATTCCTTCACAATGCAGGGGATCAGCTCAAGCCCGATGATGACAGCCACGTTTTGCCGATTATGCCCCGCAAGCATTTCATACTCGTATCCGTCCTCGTCAGGCTCAATCCTGCGGATAATGACAGGAGTAAGTATCCCGTTGTCCGTAATGCTTGCTATCATATCATCAAGCCGTTCGCCGTCGTATAGCCGAAACGGGTGTTTTCGGAAAGCGCGGATTTTAGTCGGCGGGATAAGCTGAATGACATTTTGGCTTGTTTCTTGGGAAATCGGCGCGGGATCGGTAAATTGCTGTTCCTGTTCCGCGTCAAGCCCCAACAGGTCGTCGATTGACTTGATTCGCTTGACTTTAGGCCCCGACACAATCAAGCACCTCCTTTGCAAAATCCATATAGGCATAAGCGGCAGGGTTTTTATTGTCATATTCCATGACGCTCAATCCGTTATCATTGGCGTCGCCCACCTTAATTGAGCGCGGTATCGCTGTTGCATAGATTTTCATGCCGCTTTGATACGCCTCAGCAATTTCATTGCTGATTTTTTTATACAGCCTGGTACGCTTCTCACACATGGTAAGCAGGATACCGCCAAAACTTAAGTTTGGGTTCAGGCGGCGTCGGATTTTCAGAATGGTCTTGGTAAGCTCCTGCAAGCCAGTCACCGCGCATATTTGAGGGTCGGCGGTGATGATAACGCTGTCCGCCGCTGTCAGGGCATTGACCGTAAGCGTTCCGAGTGAGGGATTAGTGTCAACGATAATAAAATCGTAATCATCACGGAGCGAATTAAGTAAATCGGACAGGATATAATCGCTTCCCCGTTCAAACAGCAGATTGGCTTCTACAACAGATAGTTGAGAGCTTGACGGAATCAAATCAACCTTGCCGACCTTTTGAACGTAATCGGCTTTCGGCGGCAGATTGTCACCGTCAAGAAGCTTTTCCATCAGCGTTGCGATGGTGCAATTTAGTTCATGCGTATCATACAATCCGCATATGATGGACAGGTTCGCCTGTGGGTCAAAATCAACCGTCAGGACGCGCTTGCCTAATTCCGCAAGGGAATAGGCAAGGTTGCGCACTGTGCTTGTTTTCGCCACGCCGCCTTTTTGATTGGCGACTACGATAATCTTTCCGCTTGCCATTTTAGAAAACCTCCCATATCAGATTTTTGTTTTTCAGACTTATTGCTCATTTTTCTATACGCGCGGCTTATCATGTATTCAATCAAACAAATCTTGGGAATACGGTATGTACTCCACTTTTTAAAGCCTTTGACTTTTCCGGCATTGAGCCATCGTAAGACACAACCTTTTGAAAATCCGGTTATTTCCGAAACCTCTGCGACACTGATAACATCAGGATAATCCGCAAACAAGATTTCATAGTATAACTGCAAAGCACGGGTAAATTCTTCGGAATCGGTCGGGTCGCTCGGTTTGTACCGCTGTCTTTCAATATTCGGCGGCATTTGGTATTGTTCCGGTACAATTTCTCTTTGCCTGAGATAATCAACAATGTCGGTCATGGCGATTTGATAGTTACGGGTCTTTTTCCCGTTGTTAACACAAGGAACAAGGCCGCTTATAAGAAGATACCGAGCCGTTCGCTTGCTGATATGGCACATGACGCGCATTTGTTCTTTACTCACAAATTCAGGATACTGCCTCAACAATTCCTCGTACTTGTCATTCGGAGCCATCATCCACCTCACCGCCTTTTCTCATGTGTTGGCTGTACCAAACCTCAAACTGCCGCATGTCCTTTTTCTGCTTTTCGGATTTATTCTTGATTTTACGATAGTAGGGGCTGACTAAAAAATCAATCAGATATTCCTTTGGAACATGAAAGCCTTTTTTTATCAACCCTTTTTTATTCATCAAAGGTTTAAGCTCTTTTCGATGAATCCATTGCGTGATACCTGTCTTTGAAAACCCCGTCATTTCCTCAATGTCTCTCATTAGTACAACGTCAGGGTAATCAACAAACTGCTTTTCATAAAACTCCCGCATAAGCAGTATGTAATCACTGTCGGCCTCCTGACGGCACTCTTTTTCGTACAGGTAGGCAAGAACATCTGTAAGCTTTATCTTGTGGGTATGAATGAGATGGTTAATCTCAACCGTGTAGGGGATTTCCCCTCTATGTTCCAACTTGTAGGCTGTCTTTTTGCTTATACCGCATATTTCACACATCTGTTCTTGGTTGACAAATTCGGGGTACTGCTCCATAATGGAAGCATAATATTCTGTTAAATCCATCGGCTTCACTCGCTCTCTTTAAAAAATTGTCAACGGTAGGTGAGCATAAGCCGTATTGTATATTTGGGGTTTTGAGTGACGTAAGGTATCTTCTTTTAACTTCCGACTACTTCCAAAGAGGCTATCTTTGTCTATCCCCGTTCTATCTTTTGTCCGAAATCGGCCGCAAAACTGCCGTTTTCTCAAACCCCTGTGGTGGCGGGGAAAAACAAGAAAAGAAGCCGGAAAACCCTTGTATAATGCGGGTTTCAGCTTCTTCCATAGACTCATATTTTCTTGTGTGTTCCTCTAACTTCAAATGATTCGAAATCACTCGAAAACCAGTGCACCGAAAGGTGTCCAGGGTTCGAATCCCTGACCCTCCGCCATGTTTACCCGGTAATGGGAATCTGTTTCAAGTAAAATCCCATTTCCTTGATTGAAGGGCTGTCAGTTGCGAGCTGGCAGCTCTTTATTATTACCTGCATACCCTCTTTGGGGGATATTTTATACTGTTGCATGTGAATTTTGCTGGACCTCCTTTACATGAGGTTCTGTTCTGGCAAGCTGAGTCGTATCGGAACTGCCAAATAATCCTGCCGAAAGCCTTTGCGCCGAATGGATTTTCGAGGTCTCGACATCCAAATGGGCGTACAAGTTGGCTGTCGTCCCGTAATCGCTGTGGCCGAGCCAAGTCTGTATCTCCTTCATGGAAACACCGTTTTTTAACAGCAAGCTCGCGCAGCTATGTCTCGTATCATGGAACCGTATATGCCGCAAGCCGTTCTTTTTGAGTAGCTTTGGGAAAGCTGCGGAGACATAATCCGGCCTAATCAGCTTGCCAATTTCATCGACATATACATACGATAGATATTGGCTTTCGTAACACTCACCGAACGCAAGTCTGTCCTCTTTTTGCCGTTCCTTTAAGGCTAAGAGCTTTTCCTTGACCAAAGGAACAAGAGGTAACGAACGCATACTTGACTGGTTCTTGGTTTTGTCTTTAGCATATTGAACTCTTTTCCCCTTGTGCCTGTAGGTAGTTACGGTATGGGATATTGTAAAGGTATCGTTGACCAAATCAAAATTCTGCCATTTCAGCCCGATTATTTCGCTACGGCGAAGTCCATAAAACAACCCAAACAGGACAGCCAGTTCCAGCCTCGTTCCCTCGGCAGCCTTGATCAGTTCCATTGCCTCATCGGCCAAATAGAAACTCCCAACAAATTTCTCTGTTGACGGCCTAATTTTATGGGCAACATTTCGTGGCACAAGATCATCAGCAACCGCTGCTTCCAGAGCCTTGTGGATATTAGCATGATAGCGGACTACGGTTGTACCTTTTTTAGCTTTCTTATTGGCGTTTTCATCGCCTTTCCGCTCATGCTTATAGAATTCCTTCAGGTCTTTGGAAGTTAACTCGTGCAGTTTCACTCCTTTCGTCCTGAAATATGGTACGACAACACCCTCGACAGAATCGCAATATCCTGAATAAGTAACAGGATCTACCTCAGTCTCAATGTCAGACAGCCAGGACAACATATAATCCGCGAACAGAATTCCTTTATCCTCTGTTTCCAATGGCTCAATCTGACTCACATCTTGTGTATCGGCCGGAACGTGCTTTTCAGATGATGTTTCGGAATTCTCCAACAGCTCTCCATGAACAGTATAGCTTCTCTTGAAATCCTCCAACATCCTCTCCGCCAATCTCTTATTTCCTTTTTTGACTGGCAAATCCGTGCTCACCCACTTGGGGAAGCGCTTACCATCATGGTGCTTACAGTTTAGGACAGCATAATACTTGCCGCCTTTTTCTTGTAGATGACCCGACAACATAATTCATTTCTCCTTTCAGTCGGTCAAGTCTTCATCTACCATTGACATGTGTAATTATAGCATTTCTGAGGGGTTTTCTCAACACAATATGCTTATTTACACTTGATGCCAAGGTAGTTGGTGACATTGACTTTAGGTATTCTGAAGGCTCTGCCAACAGCTTTTTTTTCGATTTGACCTTCTTTCAACAGTTTATAAACCGTTTTCGTGCTGACTCCGAGCAGTTCGCTTGCTTCTTGTACAGTCAAAATATCTGGATAATCACTTATGCGCTTAATTGATTGAGGACTATATGGGGATTGCTTTTTCATGGCTTACCTCCGCTCTTTCAAAATAAATGGCCCTAAAGGCCGATAGGATACCCCGTCAATCTCGCAGGAGGCCAGGCAGCTTTTGCCCATCTTGGCCGCTATCAAGCCTTTGATTTTCTTCATTTGATACTCGACAGCTCTCACGCGGCTATCCAGTTCGCTCTTTAGCTCCTGGAGTTCAAGAAAACGCGCAATGTTTGCCGTGTATCCCTCATCCAGAATAATCTCCGGAGCGTCGGGGTCGGCGGCGCCGAAATGGCGGCGGACGCTTTCCAGTACCAGGTCGCCGTCTTCCGTGTAGGGCGGCGGAACCTGGGCCAGCACATGATTGTGCCAAAAGCTTTCTTCCAACGCGATCAACTCCGATTCAAAGACCAAATCCCGGTCAATTTGCCGGATGATGACCTCGTTTTCGTTGTTGCCGTACAGACAGCAGTAATAGACCTTGTTGAGGTTCATCACGGCCATGTAATGGCGGCCTTGAAGCTCGTAGTTGAGCGGGATAATTTCCGTTTTTCCGTCCCACCACTTGTCCTTGGCGTTATAGTTTGTGGTCTTTATCTCCAGAATGGCGGTAGTGCCGTCCGGAAGCTCCACAAAGTAGTCCACGTCAGCGATCATGAAGTTATGGACCGGGTGACGGAACATTTTTTTGATCTGATAGATGCGATATCCCGTTTTGACATGGAATATCTTTGCCACCAAATCTTCGAGCAGATGCCCGACTTCTTTTGCGACCCAGTTATCTTCATCGTCGATAGCCGCGACAATTTTCAGCTTGTCGTAGTAGAGATCCCGCGTTGTTACAAAAGGGGATACTCCTAAGACTGCCGAGGCGTCGCTGCCGCCGATGCCGGTACGCCGGTATTCCAGCCATTCCTCTTCGGTCAGGCCGGTGGTGTCCACGATGACGATTGGCTCATAATTCAGTTTCAAGTGGGGACTCAGCATAGGCAGGTCTCCTTTTCTCGTATAGGTTGCGACCGTGGTTGGCTTGGCAACATCCATTTTTTAGTTACTTTCATTCTGCATACCGCCTTTCATAAAGTATTTATCCTTCAAACCTTTCGGTTTTTAGGCAATAAAAAAAGCGAGAACGACACACAAAACCGATAAAAAACGGTCTTTTGTCCACATAAAAGCAATGTGAACCGTGGTCGTTCTCGCAAAAAAGAGGGGAAACCCTATGAAAATAAAAAAGCGCCAGTGTGCAGCCGGCCGCAAAAGGGCGCAACTATACTACTGACACTCGCATACAAACTTAACAACGTGTGCAATGCGGAGGATTATCCGCCATACAAACCGGGAGGTCTGTAGATCCCAAAGGGATCGCGCACAAAAATCAATTACATGGATAAGTATACCACTATATATTGTGCTTGTCAAGATGAAAAATCAATATATGGGTGTTGGAGCGCAGGAGGTGGGGTGTCGAATCCAACATAATATACGGGAGCGTGAAAAGAGGGTTACGCTCCCGTATGGGCTGCAGGCAAAGTTTAGCTCCTAATCTTCTGTATGCAGTTAATCAGCGTCAGCCATTGCTCTTGATACAGGTCTTCATCGAATACGCCGTTCACGTTAATGCAATAGCTATATTTTTAGCTTTATCCATAATTTTTTCGGGCAATTCACTCAAGGCTGCTGCACCGTCAATCATTATACTACCAACAAGGTCATATCCTCCGGCATTTATCGCCACTTGCATAGCTGATAATGCTCCGGCTCCCTGTGTTGGTAAAGAACTCATTGGAGCAGGGATATTGCAAGCTGTTATTATTGCTGCTTTTTGTCCTTTGTGGATTGGTATTGGCATTTCAAGTCCATTAGCGTCAATTTCCTCAAATGCGGTTAGGCTTCTATCAATAAGCGTTTTTAGTGGCCCGGTAATATTTCCAAAATAAGTAGGACTACCGATAACAAGAGCATCGGCATCATAAATCATTTTTGCAACTTTATGTCCATCATCAAGCGGTAATATGCACTCTTTATTTGGTCTGCACTTCAAACAACTTTGGCAAGGCTTGATATTGAGGGAATTTACATCTACCCATTCAACCGTATGATCTGAACGGATATTCTCCTTGATTAAGCGCATAGTCATTGCGGTATAACTTTTTATTCGTGGTGAAGCATTCAGAAACAAAATTTTCATATAGATTCCTGCTTTCAAAGTTTTATATCATTACTATACCAACTGTGATATAATGGTACAAGGAGCCGTTTTATACTATTATCAGGCACTAACAGGATAGGGATAAAATCATGAAAAATAATAATAACAGATACATGGAGTTAGGCGATTTTCTTGAAACTCGGCGGAACAAAATCAAGCCGGAACAATTAGGGCTTCCGATTGGCATAAGACGGCGAACACCGGGATTGCGCCGTGAAGAAGTTGCACAATTAGCAGGAATAGGACTTACATGGTATACATGGCTTGAACAAGGTCGTGCTATAAATGTTTCCGGTGATGTGCTGGATAGCTTGTCGAGAGTATATTTGCTGACAGACGAGGAACGTATCCATATATACGCGTTAGCAAATAAGCCATTATCTAATGGAAAAGGTGAATACCAGCCAATCGGTGATACCTTAATCCGTATCCTTGATAAATTTGATGTATCTTATTGTCCTGCTTACATAATGGATTATCATTGGAATATAGTAGCATGGAATAAATGTGCGGTTGCTATCTTTGGCGATTTCGGTCTGCTTCCTGCTTATGAAAGAAATGTAGTATACATGATGTTTTGTAATCAAGGCTATATGTCACTTTTTGATGATTGGGAATTTCATGCTAAAGGCATAATAGCGCGATTTCATTCAACAATGGTAAATCATATTGATGACCCCTGGTTTATAGGTTTTATACAGGACATAAAGAATAAGAGCGAAGAATTTACTGCTTGGTGGTCATTATATGATGTCAGTGGTATGTCAGATGTTATAAAAGAGCTGACACACCCATTAATGGATAAACTTACTTTTGAATTTGTGAGCTTAGATGTTTCCGATAATCAAAGTCTAAAATTGCTTATACATAATCCAGATGACGAAACCTTGGCGCATTTGAAGAAATTTATTCCGTAAGGGCAACCGTTTTACTGCTTAAAATTATCCGAAATCCTATATTTGGAACGCGGCGACTTTGCGATAAATCAAAGCCGCCGCATGATCTCATTTTGGTCGCAAAAAATCACCTGCCATCTCATACTCCTGCACAGGCTGAATGCTAAGTTAAATCCTGATCTTCCGTATGCAGTAAATAAGCGTCAGCCATTGCTCTTGATACAAGTCTTCATCGAATACGCCGTTTACAATGGACTCCTTTATCAGCAGTGGCCGGTACATGGCCGCGATCTCGTTCAGCGCCTGGGCGTTGCTTTCCTTCGCCCGGGTTAGCAATTCCATAAAATTCATTCGTCTTCACCTCCCAGTTCCTTTCTCAGACGGTTCAGCATCCGGTAGTAGGCTGCCGTAGCCGTGTTGTACTCGATGCCGAGCTCCGCCGCTATCTCCACAAAGGACCGGCCTTCCAGTACCTTTGAGAGAAAGATGTACAAATCCCGTTTCTTCGCCTGCTCCAGCGCACGTTGCAGCTTGATGTTTTCAAGCTGATCGACCAAAGGTAGGCTGAGTATCATGTCCGGCTCCGCTTGAAACTCTTTCAGCGTGTCCTCGATTTCAAACGGTATCTCATAGCGCTGTATTTTGTACTTGGACCGTAAATGCTGGATCTTTGTCCTGCGTACCGCGGTCGCAAGGTAGACCGTGAACTGCCGGTGCAGGATGTTCGATTCATCGGCCCCGTTGTTTTCGTTGTTCTTCCACATGGGCTTGTCCCTCCGTTTTTGAGATTTTGGTTGGCAAAATCCCAAAAACGGAGGAGATCGGCAGCCCACAAAATGACCTGGAGACAGAAAAAGGCGGCCGATCTTACGAGTGTTCGTAAAATCGGCCGCCAGAAGACGGTCTGTTCCATTAAGAAGTCCGCAGGGAGCGCGGCATCGGGTGGGCGGCGGTTTGCCGTCCCCTCCGGAAGCCTGGGCGCCGCGTGTCCGTACCTCGCGGCGCGCTCCCTTCGTCTTGTAGTCTGTGTGTCCGGTAGGAGCAGACGCAGAACATGCGAACGCCTTAATGTCGTGGATACTATCATCCATAACATTTCAACTCCCTTATCCGCTTAACTGTCAAGCTGTCAAGCGGTCGGCACACAAGCGGCGGTCACTCCCTACGGTCAGGTTATTCTGAGCGGAGAGAAGCGGCGCCGCCATGCCGATATTTGATTTTCCATATTCAGTTGTAAGGGTAAAGGTATTGCCGTTTCCTCGGTACTGGCTAAAGTCACCGTCTCACCGCCTTTCGTTGGGGTTTTTAGATGGAGATTTGTAGAGCTGCATCCTCCCTTATTGCCGCCGTGTACTTGAAAAAGGGCGTAAAAAAAGAGCGCACTTATCACGCCCACCGAAACCCTATTTTTTTGAAAAGGAACGCGGCGGCTTTGATTTTATCTCAAAACCGCCGTATGGCCTCTTTTTGGCCGCAAAATATCAGCTGCCACAACTGCGGTTTTTTTTATTTCCGCAGGGCAGGTGTTTTAATAAAAGGCAAAACAAGCTCTAATCTAAATTTTAGGCTTTATTGCTTTTCTCTATCGGTATCCATATTTCAGTAACAAATTTATCGTCAGATTTCTTGTAGTGCAGTTCCAATTCCGGCGCATTTGCCAGCTCATAACCTGATGTGGCAAACCATTCAGTAAAGATACGCTTCCACATAACAGCGGCCTGCTCGGCGGCTTCTGTTGGGAGCGCCGGACGGAGGGATAAAATGACCGATCATGTAAGCGTGTGAGGTATCGGTACAATTATACATTGCCGCATGTAAAGGCGAATTTTCTTCAAGATCGCCCGCTTTACGGATTCGGGTCATTGTTCCGTCCGATCTGCACGTTTCCCAAAACTTTGGAATGGACACAAAGTTTTGATTGTCCACGGTGCTAATATCAGTATCAACACCATACATTTCAAAGGCTTCCTTTTGCTCAATACGGTAGTTCATCTCAACATCTCCTTTAATTGAAATATGAAAGGTCATACATGGATAGGCTTTAAGCTGCGAACCTTTATCTTTTGCCATTGTTGGCGTGACGCCGTGTATGCTCTTGAAAGCGCGGGCGAAAGCCTCCGGCGATTCATACCTTGCAATCTTTGCACGAATTTTATCAGTACGCAAAACATTACTTTTTTTGACAGGAATGATCAGGATTCTAAAGATCGGCATGGCTGATATGAAAATATGCAAGGTTACGCTGGAAATTCGGCATACTTCATGGTAAAATTTTATGTAAACAGTCCCCCGGCGATATATGGTATTTATGAGAGGGTGCGAACAAAATAGGCATCTTGACGAGGATAAAACAATGGCAAAGAAAAAAAGAATTATAAAAACTGCGTTAATTATCGCTTTTTGCCTTGTGATGGTTCCGGCGTATTTTGAATTATTCAATAAACCGTTTAAAGAGGATTTGCTTCCGGCCATAAATGAGGCTTTTGAATATTACCGAAAAGGCAGTGAGTGTAGACCTGCGGTGTGTGTCTATTTCCTTGAGTATCCAGAGGAATTTGTTACATATGAGCCGTTACCGGCAGAGCTTGATATTCCAGACTTTATTACCTCTGAC
>Ga0153929_1000371_pt1 | contig 17246 bp, 15 predicted proteins | sample TSNJ013MetaG_FD_104689 | JGI IMG/M metagenome (GOLD analysis project Ga0153929, IMG submission 104689) | Attine ant fungus gardens microbial communities from New Jersey, USA - TSNJ013 MetaG | ecosystem: Host-associated > Fungi > Mycelium > Unclassified | place: USA: New Jersey, Wharton State...
CTTCTCCTAAAAGAACAACCATCCAGTAAGTAGGAACAAGGGCAGCAAAATAACTGTCGACCAGCCGACGTACGCAAAAAATCCGGGCATGACAATGCCGCGCGATTCGGCAATCGCCTTGACCATGAAGTTGGGCGCGTTGCCGATATAGCTGTTCGCACCCATGAACACAGCGCCCGCCGAGATGGCGGCGAGCGTGCTGGCGCCGGCCGTCATCAACGTGGGTGCATCGCCGCCGGCAAGGTTGAAAAACACGAGATAAGTCGGCGCGTTGTCGAGGAACGACGACAGCAGTCCCGTCGCCCAGAAGTACGCAATGTCGATAGGCTTGCCGCTTGAATCGGTCACCATGTGCACGATGCCGGCAAATGCGCCGTCAGCTCCCGCGCGCAGGATCATGATCACGGGCGCAATGGTAATGAAGATGGCGGCGAACAACTTCGCGACTTCTTCAATAGGCGCCCAGTTGAACGCGTTGCCCGCGCGCGCGCTTTTCGGCGTGAGGATTAGCGACAAGAGCGTCACCACGACAAGCAGCGCGTCGCGCACGACATTCTGCAACCCGACGTGCGTACCGAATACATCGAACTCAATGCCCGGTTTCCACAAGCCGCTCATCAGCACGAGCGCGACCACCGCCGCGAGCAAAACGAAATTGATCTTGCCTTCGACACGCAACGGCGTTTTCACCTCACTCCGATGCACCACCTCTTCCTTGGCGAAGTAATAGCGGTCGAGGACGTAGAAGAGTGCCAGCAAAACCACGCAGATGAAAAGCGTTGGCGCGGCGAGATGCACGGTGGTCCAGAAAAAGCTCACGCCATTCAGGAAGCCGAGGAACAGCGGCGGATCCCCAAGCGGCGAGAGCGAACCGCCGGCATTGGCCACAAGAAAAATGAAGAACACCACGCGATGCACAACGTGCCTGCAATGTTCATTGGCGCGCAGCAATGGGCGAATCAGCAGCATGGCTGCGCCCGTTGTCCCCATGATGCTGGCGAGCACCGTGCCGAGCGCGAGCAGTCCCGTATTCAGGCGCGGGGACCCATGCAGGTCGCCATGCAGGCAAATTCCGCCCGCGACAGTGAACAGGGCCGTCAGCAGGATGATGAACGGCACATACTCTTCCAGCATGGCGTGCACGAAGGTGGCGAATGCAGCCTGCGTACCAAAGCCGAGCGCAAAAGGGACCAGGAACACAAGCGCCCAAGCCGCCGATATCTTGCCGAAGTGAGCATGCCACGCATGCGGCGCAATCAGCGGAACAACCGCGATGGACAACAGGATCCCGGCGAACGGAAGTGCCCACAGCGGAGACAGCGTGGCGCCATCAAGCGATGCCGCAGACGCGGTCAACGGCAATAAGAGAAGCGTCAGGCCTTGCCATGCACGCCGCATAGTCGCGGATGTGCTCATGCGGGAGCAGCGCCGGTTGCGGCTGGAGCCGGAGCATGCAGCTTTAAGCCCTGCTCTCTTGAGTTCCGGCGTGCGGCCGATGTATTCATGATGCTGTCCTCGTAGGCCTGTGCGTCGATCAAGGACTTGATTATAACGAGCGCTCCGGCTCGAATAACCCTGACCGAACGGCTAACGCGGACAGCACCGCCCCTCAAAACCGCTTGCGCAGGTTACTGTTCTTCCACGGGCTTGGCGATGTCGAACACCTGGCGCAGGTAGGCAAGGTAAGCCTGGTCGTCGCACATGTTCTTGCCGGGGGAATCGGAGAGTTTGGCCACAGGCTGGCCGTTGCAGCGAACCATCTTGATCACGATCTGCAGCGGTTGATAGCCAAGGTCGTTGGTCAGGTTGGTGCCCACGCCGAAAGCAAGCTGACAGCGGCCGCGGAAACGTTCGTAGAGGCGCAGGACCTTAGGAATGTCGAGTGCATCGGAGAACACGAGAACCTTGGTACGCGGGTCGCAACGGTTCTGCTCATAGTGGCGGATCAGGCGCTCGCCCCAGTCGAACGGGTCGCCGGAGTCGTGGCGGGCGCCGTCAAAGAGTTTGCAGAAGTACATGTCGAAGTCGTTCAGGAACGCCTTCATGCCATAGACGTCGGAGAGCGCAATACCCAGGTCGCCGCGGTACTCCTTCGCCCACATCTCGAAGCCGAAGACCTGCGAATCGCGCAGCCGGGGGCCGAGCGCCTGGCAAGCCTGCAGGTATTCATGCGCCATGGTGCCGAGCGGACGCAAGCCGTGCTTCATGGCGTAGTGGACGTTGCTCGTGCCCGTGAACTGCTCGTCCAGGCCTTCCTTCAGCTTGAGGATGACCTCCTCATGCCACTGCTTGGAGAAACGCCGGCGGGTGCCGTAGTCGGCAATCTTGCAGTCGGAGACTTCGGGTCGGCCGCCGAGCAACTGGATCTTGTCACGCAGGCGGTCGCGGCCAACATCGAAGGTCGGGTCGCGTTGCGTGTTGCGGAAATAGACCTCGTTGACAATCGCGAGGATCGGGATTTCGAAGAGGATGGTATGCAGCCAGGGGCCGATGATATCAATGTCGATCTCGCCGTTCTGCTTGGCGGACGGCTTGATCGTGATGGCCTTTTCGTTGAGTTGAAATAGCGCGAGGAAGTCAATGAAATCGCTCTTGATGAAGCGCATCCGGCGAAGGTATTCGAGTTCGTCCTCCTTGAAGCGCAAATGGCAGAGCTGGCGCACTTCGTCGCGTATTTCATCTATATACGGCACGAGATCGACGTCCGGCGTACGGCAACGGAACTTGTATTCCGCGTGTGCCGCCGGGAAGTGATGCAGCACGACCTGCATCATCGTGAACTTGTAGAGATCGGTATCGAGCAGCGAATGGATAATCATGGTTCCAGACGAACAGCTAGGAAAACGGGTAAAGCCGCGGACAAGCGCGCGGGTAGAACCGCAAACGGACCCGGCACGCCCCAACGCACTCTATGCGTTGCCCCCGGCGGCCTCCAGTGCATGTTACCCGAAGTGTCCGCCCGGAGCGCCGCTCCCGCCTTGGCCGAAACACCCCGCACCAGGCCCTGCGGAGGCCCATAAACAAATCACTAAACGATATAAGGCCTTAGGGATGGGGGTCGCGCTCAAATATACCGGTACGCTACAATATCGGCTTTGGCGCGCAGATCGTGCACAGTCCGGCTGTACAGCCCCGGATAAAGACGCTCGGTAAGAGACAGCCGGTTCCACTGGTCGAACCCGACGTTCATGTCGCCCTCGCCGCCGCCCCACGAATTCCGTACGCAGGAGCCTGAATGACTCACGTTGTGACCGAAAGCTGCATTAAGTGCCGCTATACCGATTGCGTGGACGTGTGCCCGGTGGATTGCTTCCGCGAAGGTCCCAATTTCCTCTCGATCGATCCTGACGAGTGCATCGACTGCGCCGTTTGTGTGGCCGAATGCCCGGTCAACGCAATCTATGCCGAAGAAGATGTCCCTGGTGATCAACAGCATTTCATTGAATTGAACGCCGAACTGTCGCGCGGCTGGCCAAGCATCACGAAGACCAAGGCGCCGCTGCCCGAGGCCGATGAGTTCAAGGACGTGAAAGAGAAGCTTGAACTGCTGGTGCGTTAAGGCCCAAGGGGCCGCATGTCGTCGCATCCTTCGTAACGCCCCGCTCGTTTGTGATTTTTTGAATTGAGATGAACGCAGGGTGTTGACAGGCTAGATTCCCCTCCATATAATTTCGTTTCTCTGCTGCAGATGTTCCTCGATAGCTCAGTTGGTAGAGCGCCGGACTGTTAATCCGTAGGTCCCTGGTTCGAGCCCAGGTCGAGGAGCCAGAAAAGTTTCAGACCAAAAAGCCCAATCGAAAGATTGGGCTTTTTGCATTTCCGGGCTGCAATTGAACACAAGAATTTGAGGTCGCAAATGCGACTAGCACCGCTATCGCTGCCATCACCGTCGATCAATCAGGACAATTGAACATGGCCTGCAAGGTCAACCCAGGATCCTGTTCACTCCCTCCCTCGCAGACAGATTCAACCACCACCCACCCGCCACCCTCCAATCTTTAAAATTGAGAGTCGTCAGACAACGGTATAATCTATTGATCCAGCCCCTCTTCAAACTATGGCATCGCCAAACGGCTGACCCAAGGAGCGTTTCTGATGGCTGAACCCCTCACATCCGTCGTCACACCCCGACGCGCCCGTAATCTGGCGGAGAGCGTGTTCGACTACGTGATCGGACAGATCGAATCGGCTGCGTTGAAGCCGGGCGACAAACTGCCCACCGAAGCGAAACTCATGCTGACGCTCGGCGTGAGCCGCACCGTCGTGCGCGAAGGCATTTCTCGCCTGCAAGCCAACGAGGTCATCGAAACACGTCATGGAATCGGCAGTTTCGTGCTGGAGCCGCGCCGCGAGAAACTAGGTATCGACATGGTGCCGGCCACCACGCTGCGCGACGTGCTGTCCGTGCTCGAGCTGCGCATCAGCCTGGAAACCGAATGCGCCGGGCTGGCAGCGCAACGCGCCCAGCCGGAAGATCTCGTACGCATGCGTGCCGCGCTCGACGCAATAGAAGCCACCAGCCGCAACGGCAGCGACAGCGTCGCGGCCGATCTCCAGTTTCACATCGCGCTCGCGCGGGCGACCGGAAACCGCTATTTCGTCGATATCCTGACGCAGATGGGCACTGCGCTGATCCCGCGCAACCGCATCGATTCAGCAGGGATCGCGAAGGCTGACCCGAAAGCGTACGTCTCGCTCGTCAATCTCGAACACGAAAGCATTCTGGAAGCGATCACACGACGCGACGCCGAAAGCGCGCGCGCCGCCATGCGCATGCATTTGTCGAATAGCCGGGAACGGTTGCGCCGCGCGAATCAGTCGAGCGAAGCAAAGGGCTGAGCGCTCAATTGTCGCCAGCCTGGCTGGCATGAGCCGCACGAAATACTTGGCGCCGACACAACGATCGCGCCGTTGGGCACCTGCAGCAACATTGGCAGGTCCTCCACCCATCCCTCAGCGATTTCCGCGATATCACTCATCTTGTCTGACGTCGTACTTTAATTCATAATCCTTTCGACGCAAAATATTGCAAGAATAGATCAGATCACGCTTTGTCACGGCGAAATTCCGGGTTAACACTCATATTGACCGCGCCCATACAACTCGTAAAATGTCATCAGACAACATATCACAGATTGAAAATTGCGAAATAACCAGCCGTGGGTCGCATCGACCACTGCGGTTGTTATCGTTTTTTTCGCGAAGGACCGGTTGATCGGCCAATCCGAACACGCTGCCGGACTGAATTCGACCCACGTCGCCTAAGCGAGCCCTACTCACCCCAAGCGCACCGCCCCGATCAACGCACACTGACCACGTCCATGTCCACGAACTCAACCGCTTCAAACGCCACGCCCACCGTCACCGAACTGTGCGTGATTCCGGTTGCCGGGCGCGACAGCATGTTGCTGAACCTGAGCGGCGCACACGGCCCGTTCTTCACGCGCAACGTCGTGATCCTGCGTGACAGCGCGGGGCACACAGGCGTGGGTGAGGTGCCGGGCGGCGAGAGCATCCGCAAGACGATCGATGACGCACGACCACTCGTCGTCGGCCAGTCGATCGGAAATCTGCACGCCGTGCTCAACACCACGCGCAAGCAATTCGCGGATCGCGATGCGGGCGGACGCGGCACGCAAACCTTCGACCTGCGCACGACCATTCATGCCGTGACGAGTCTCGAAGCCGCGTTGCTCGACTTGCTCGGCCAGCATCTGGGCGTGCCCGTTGCAGCGTTGCTGGGCGAAGGCCAGCAACGCGATGAAGTGGAAATGCTCGGCTACCTGTTTTATATCGGCGATAGAAACAAGACCGACCTGCCCTATTCCACCGGGGCGGACGCAATCGACGACTGGACCCGCGTGCGCAACGAAGAAGCGATGACGCCCGAAGCCGTCGTGCGGCTGGCGGAAGCGGCGCACGCGCGCTACGGCTTCAACGACTTCAAGCTCAAGGGCGGCGTGCTGTCGGGCGACGCCGAAATAGAAGCGGTCACCGCGCTCGCCGAACGTTTCCCCAAGGCCCGCGTGACGCTCGATCCGAACGGCGCATGGTCGCTGTCCGAAGCCGTGCGCCTGTGCCGCGACCAGCATCACGTGCTCGCGTACGCCGAGGACCCGTGCGGTGCCGAAAACGGTTATTCCGGCCGCGAGGTGATGGCTGAATTCCGCCGCGCAACGGGCTTGCCGACCGCCACCAACATGATCGCAACCGACTGGCGCCAGATGGGCCACGCAATCCAGTTGCAATCGGTGGATATTCCCCTCGCCGATCCTCATTTCTGGACGATGCAAGGCTCGGTGCGCGTCGCGCAAATGTGCAACGAGTGGGGCCTGACCTGGGGTTCGCACTCGAACAATCACTTCGATATTTCGCTCGCCATGTTCACGCACGTCGCGGCGGCGGCGCCCGGCAAGATCACCGCTATCGACACCCACTGGATCTGGCAGGACGGCCAGCGTCTCACGCGCGAGCCGCTGCAGATTGTGGGCGGCAAGGTGAAGGTGCCGGCGCGGCCGGGACTGGGCGTGGATATCGATATGGACGAGCTCGAGAAAGCCCACGCGCTGTATCAGGAACACGGTCTCGGCGCCCGCGATGACGCCATCGCAATGCAGTACCTGATTCCGAACTGGACCTTCGACAACAAGCGCCCGTGTCTCGTGCGCTGATTTCTTCAACGGCCTGACTCAACGGCTAATGCGACGACTGATTTAGCGACTCACCCAAAACCAATTCACGACCAACCATGACGACACCTCAAGAGCTCAAGCAAATCGTTTCCGAAGGGCTGCTGTCCTTTCCGCTGACCGACTTCGACGAACAAGGCGACTTTCGCGCCGACACCTACGCCGAACGTCTCGAGTGGCTTGCGCCCTATGGCGCGACAGCGTTGTTCGCGGCCGGCGGCACGGGTGAATTTTTCTCGCTGACGCATAGCGAATATTCAAACGTGATTCGCACGGCGACGGAAACCTGCAAGGGCAAGGTGCCGATTCTCGCCGGTGCGGGCGGCGCGACGCGGGTTGCGATAGCTTATGCGCAGGAGGCCGAACGGCTTGGTGCAAACGGTATCCTGCTGATGCCGCACTACCTCACCGAAGCCAGCCAGGAAGGTATTGCCGCGCACGTCGAACAGGTGTGCAAGGCGGTGAAGAACATTGGCGTGATCGTGTATAACCGCGCCAATTCGAAGCTCAACGCCGACATGCTCGAACGGCTCGCCGATACCTGCCCGAACCTGATCGGCTTCAAGGACGGCGTGGGCGAGATTGAAAACATGGTGACGATCCGTCGCCGTCTGGGCGACCGGTTTTCGTACCTCGGTGGCTTGCCGACAGCCGAGGTTTATGCCGAAGCGTATAAGGCGCTGGGCGTGCCGGTGTATTCGTCGGCGGTGTTCAACTTCATTCCGAAGACCGCGATGGAGTTTTATCGTGCGGTGGCCTCGCAGGATCACGCGACCACTGGCCGCCTGCTCGATGAGTTCTTCATGGCGTACCTGGCTATTCGCAACCGCCGAGCGGGTTATGCGGTGAGTATCGTGAAGGCGGGGGCGAAGCTGATTGGCCGCAGCGCCGGTCCCGTGCGCGCACCGCTGACCGATCTGACCGAAGACGAAATGGCGCAACTCGATGTGCTGATCAAAAAGCTCGGCGCTCAATAAGACCCGCGCTAGTTAAAAAGCGGTTCCAACGCGAGTTGGAACGGCTTTCTTGCATCTGCGGCACGTATAAACGCTCCCGTGCCTAAGCCGCGAGCAACACCACCGTCAGCGACCGCACGCCTTGCGCGCCGCGAATCAGCACCCCTTCGATATCCGCCGTCGCCGATGGCCCCGTCACCAGCACGGCATAACGCGCGGCCTTGAAGTCATCGCGTCGATACACATCCTGCAGCCCATCCACGATTTGCGCGGGGTCGAGCAGCACGACCAGATGCTGCACCAGATAGCCGATCGAATTGACGATGTATTCGTCCTCGCTGAACCAGACCGAGCCCGTTTCCGCCACGCCGAAGCGCGCACGCACCACGCCTGCATCGACATCCTGAAGCAATGCAGGCGGCATATCGGCGGCAAGCGCACGGTTCCCCTCGATACCCGGCACGGCCGACGCGACTATCGCGCCCGGGCCGAAACGCTCGCTGAGCAGCGCACGCACCGTATCGAGCGATTCGCCTTCGACGATTGTCCCTCCCATCGCGGCCAGGGCGGTGCGAAAGCGTTCGAGGCGCTCACCGGGCGGGGTATCGAAGAGCGGCACGTCAGGACGCGGCCGCGCGGCCGGTTGCGCCGCACGAATCTTCGCGAGAAAAGTGTCGCGCGTGGTCGTCGTCATTTTTTGGCCGCCTTGCGATTTTTCTTGTACCACTCGTGGAAGGTTTCCGCGGGCGTTTCGGGCAGATCGCGCTGCCGGCCCCAGATGTTCAGCGGGTTGTAGAGCACGAAGTTCGGCAACCGCTTGAGCGCGCCGCCCAGCGACGCAACCGTGCCTCGATACAGCGTCGGACTGGCAAGCAGGCGCCCTGCCATCTTCAGGACTTCCTGCTTCACGAACGGCACCTCATGATTCGCCGCAATCACTTCGCGCCACTTGTAGATCTGCTCGTGGATGTTGACCTTCGTCGGGCAGACGTTCGTGCAACTGCCGTTAAGAGTCGATGCAAATGGCAGGCTGCTGAAACGCTTCATATCGTAAGTAGGATTGATGATTGCGCCGATCGGCCCGGAGTATGTGAAGCCATACGACAAGCCCCCGCTCCGCCGATACACCGGGCACGTATTCATGCATGCGCCGCAGCGGATGCATTTCAGCGAGTACCAGAAATCCTCCATCGCGAGGCGTTCGGAACGGCCGTGATCGACGAGGATGAAATGCATCTCCGAGCCGGGTCGCGGCGCGCGGAAATGCGAGGTGTATTGCGTGATCGGCGAGCCGAGCGCACTGCGCGACAGCATGCGGATGAACACGCCAAGATCGGAAATCCGGGGAATCAGCTTTTCGATCCCTATCGATGCAATGTGCAGCGGCGGCACGTTCGCGGACAGATCCGCGTTGCCCTCGTTCGTGCACACCACGACCGTTCCCGTCTCCGCGACAGCGAAGTTGCAGCCCGTCATGCCGGCGGTTTTCTCGCGCACGAAATACGGCCGAGTGTTCATGCGCTGGCTTTCGGCGAGATAGTGGATGTCGCTGTTTTGCGGATCGGTGCCTATCGTGCGGCCGAACAACTCGGCCACATCCGCGCGCAGTTTATGCACGGCGGGCACGACCATGTGGCTCGGATCCTGGTTATCCAGTTGCTGGATGCGTTCGCCGAGATCCGTTTCCATCACCGTGATGCCGCGCGGCTCGATGTATTCGCGCATCTTGCATTCATCGGTGAGCATGGATTTGCTTTTAACAAGCGTGGTGAGGCCACGCTCGGACATCAGCGTGTAGACGATCTCGTTGTGTTCCTCGGCCGTCGATGCGTAATGCACGGTCACGCCATGCGACTCGGCCTGGGTGATGAACTGGTCGAGGTAGTCGGCGAGATTCGAGAGCGTGTGCTCCTTGATCCCCGACGCCAGCTCGCGCAGCGTCTCCCATTCGGGCATGCCGTGCGCCTGTGCGTCGCGTTTGCTGCGCAGGTCCCAGAGGCGTTTGTCGTGGAAAGCGAGGTGATCTTCCTTCGCGATAAACACGCCCGCCGCCTTCGCGTGATCGAGCCGCTTGCTTTTCCCCTTCACGACGTCGCTCATGCGCGTGCTCCGTTCAGGATCTGGGCGATATGGATAAAACGGGCATCGAGTTTCAGGCGTTCGGCGCAGCCTTGCTGATGCATGAGGCACGACATATCGCCTGAGACGATATATTGCGCGCCCGCGCCGAGGTGATCGCGGACCTTGTCCTGCCCCATCCTCACCGATACCGCTTCTTCGGTCACTGAAAACGTGCCGCCGAAGCCGCAGCATTCGTCGGGGCGTGCAGGCGTGACGAATTCGATACCTTTGACGCCTTCGAGCAATGCGCGGGGTTTGGAAAACGGCGTCCCATTGATCTCCGATGCAGACACTTCCTTCAAATGCCGGATGGCGCTGCAGCTATTGTGCAATCCCACGCGATGCGGGAATTCGGCCCACGGGAATTCGCGCACCTTGAGGACATCGTGGAGAAATTCGACCAGTTCGTAGGCGCTCGTTCGGACCTTGCGAACAGACGCGGTCTGCTCGATGGCGGTCAGATGCTCGCGCACGTGATGGATACAACTTGCCGATGGCCCGACCACGTAGTCGTAATCGGCGAAATTACGGGCGAACACACGCTCGGCGCCGGCTGCTTCTTTTTGCGCGCCGCTGTTCGCCATCGGCTGGCCGCAGCAGGTTTGTTCCTCGGGGTAATCCACTTCCACGCCAAGGCGTTCGAGCAATTCGAGTGTCGCGATGCCGACTTCCGGATAGAACGCGTCGATGAAACAGGGAACGAACAGGGCGACTTTCATTGGATAGGGCGGTGGGGAGCCTGTTGAGGAGCCTGAAAGACAAACGGTTTGCCACTTGGTAAGCTTGGTCTGACCAAGACTTTAAAGTTTGTGGCGTTTCATGTCAAACTGCCGAACCCCGAGTGCGAACGATCTCTCCATGCCATTTAAGCCCGTCCATTCCTATACCCGAACACGCATCGCCGATGTCGTCTCCGACCAGATCCGGGCGCTGATCGCGAGCGGCGCGTTGCTCCCCGGGCAGCAGCTCCCCGCCGAACGCGACCTGGCGGAACAGCTCAACGTCTCGCGCCCGTCGCTGCGTGAAGCGCTGATCCGGCTGGAATCGGATGGATTTATCCGGGCTGCCGCGCGTAGCGGTTTCGTCGTGTCGGATGTCACTGCCCCGCTCGTATCCGCGCCACTCGCCGCGTTGCTGAGCCAGCACCCCACTGCCAGCGCCGACGTCCTCGAACTCCGCCACGGCCTCGAATCGCTCGCAACGGCCTACGCGGCCGAACGTGCAACCGCAGCCGACCTGGCGCGCATCACCGAGGCATTCCATGCGCTGAAAACCGCCGCCGTCGAGCCAAAACGCACCCACATAGCGGAACACGACGCAGCGTTTCATCTCGCCATTGCCGATGCCACCCACAACCTCGCCCTCGCCCATGTGATGCACGGCCTGCAGGAACTCGTGCGCGAATCAATGTTGACGTCGCATCGGCTGGTCGATTACGACGATCAGGTCGAAGCGAACCTGCTCGCACAACATCAAGCCATCTTCGATGCCATTCTCGCTCACGACCCACCACGCGCCAGCGAGGCCGCAGGCGCGCATCTGGACTACGTGAGCAAGCTTTATCGCGACCGCCTGCCCAAGCCGGAAGCACCTCGCCATCCCGCAAAAAACCAGAATCCGGAGACCACGCCATGAATATTTCCAGCGCCCACTGGGGCGATCTTGCTGACGGTACGCCCGTCGATCTTCACACGCTCAGCCACGACAACGGCTTGCGGGTATCGGTGACCAATCTGGGCGCGGCCCTTGTCTCATGGTTCGCGCCGGATCGCGACGGCCATCTCGCGGATATCCTGCTCGGCCACGACTCCCCTGCCGCGTACACCACCGGCCCCGCCTACATGGGCGCGATTGTCGGGCGCTGGGCGAACCGCATTGCGGGCGCACGCTTTTCACTGGACGGCGTCGAGTACACGCTGGAAGCCAATCAACCGCCGAACTCGCTGCACGGCGGTTTCCATGGTTTCAGCTACAAGCTGTGGCAAGCGCGGCATACCGCGGACGCGTTGGTCCTCACGCTGGAGTCCCCCGCCGGCGATAGCGGCTTCCCCGGCGCACTCACCGTCCAGGTGACGTACACGTTCAGCGCCGCCGGCGAACTGACGATCACCTACGACGCCTTCACAGACGCGCCCACGCCGCTCAATCTCACGAACCACGCGTACTTCAATTTGTCGGGCGTGGACTCGACTATCGGCGATCACGAGATCGAACTCGCCGCCGATCAGTTTTTCGCCATCGATCAATACACGATCCCGACCACGCTGGAAGACGTCGCCAATACACCGTTCGACTTCCGTACGGCCACGCTTCTCGGACCGCGACTGGACACTCGCGATAACGAGCAAGTGACGCTGGCGGGCGGCGGTATCGACCATTGTTATGTGTTGAGCACCGCAGCGCCGGTCACCGAACTGCCGGAAATGCGGCGTGTCGCGGCCGTTTATCATCCGGGCAGCGGACGCGAACTGATTGTCTCGACCACCGAGCGCGGGCTGGTGTTCTACACCAGCAACAATCTGGAAGGCGTGCCGGGCAAACGCGGCGTGACCTATCACAAGCACGGCGCGCTCTGCCTCGAAGCGGGCGGGTTTCCCAACCAGATCAACATGGAAGACGCGGAAGACGTGGTGTTGCGCCCGAACGAGCGATATCGGCAAATCACGCGCTACGCCATGCGCGTGAGGTAGAAACGTGCCGCCCTCCACGGCGCCGATAGGAACCCGCCTACAGTCGAATAGGACGCTCGCGGGTATCGGCGGCCCGGCCTCTCATCGATACTGGATTCATCGAATCAGATATCGAATGGAGGAAGACAATGCCTTATCTACTCGGTTGGTTGCTCGGTGTGCCGGTGATCGTGTTGGTGATCCTGTATCTGATCTTTCACTGAGCACGTCATTGAGCCTATCAATAGGCAATAGGCGCGGACGGCGAACGCGCCGCACGCGGTTTCACGTGGATGGAACGAAGGCGTCGTTACAATACGACGCCTTTTTCAATTCCTCATTCCCCGAAGGATTCCGATGAAACGCGCTGTCTTCGCCTTGACGTCCCTGACGTCGTTTGTCGCGTTGCTTGCTGCGCCCGCCCTGCATGCCGAGGAGATAGCCAGCGTCAACACGAATTTCCGCTTTACCGGCTCGGATCGTGTCACGGTCGAGGCGTACGATGACCCGGCGGTCACGGGCGTCACGTGTTACGTCTCTCGCGCACGCACCGGCGGGGTTAAAGGAACGCTCGGAATAGCCGAAGACCCGTCAGAGGCATCCATAGCTTGCCGGCAGGTCGCGCCGATCAAGATCGACGCACCGCTCAAGCAGAAAACCGATGTATTCTCGGAACGTATGTCGTTTATCTTCAAGACCTTGCACGTGGTGCGTATTGTCGACGCCAAGCGCAATACGCTGGTCTACCTGACATACAGCGACCGGATTACCACCGGCAGCGCGAAGAACAGCGTGACAGCCGTGCCAATGCCTGCGGGCACGACCATTCCGGTCAAATAAGACGGGAACGCCGGTTGGCCAGCCTTCGGCTGAATAATTGAAAGCTGGCCTAAAGTTTTCCCCTCCCTGAGCCGATATACAGACGAACGGCCGTCGCCCTCATGGCGACGCCGACTGTCTTCCCGCGCCGGTTCAAACCGGCAAGCGGGATCGGGAACCGGGAAACATCATGGGTCAGATCACCCTTTCATTCAAAGACGAAACGATAGCGGCGCTACGCCGTGACTTCGACACGTTGATTCGTCTGTCGCTCAAGTTCGACCCACAATTCGTCACGCCTACATTCGAGGATTTCCTGCGGGCAAAACTCCTCGACAACCCCACGCCGCTCACCGAACAGGCCGTCCAGCGAATGCTGCAAAACGGCCAGTACGCGTGGGCGAAACGTGCGCTCGACAAGGAGTTTCCGGACGTCGTCGAAATGATGATGCGTCAAGCCGCGGAACACGGCTTCGGCTTCGCGGTGCGCTCGGACTGGAAACCGGAAGATCTCATCAAGGCCTCGCGCGCGTGGGCGACCGCGATCGTGACCGAAGCGAACGGCAACCCGGAGCAGATCGAAACGCTCGCGTCCCAGATCAAGGCGGCAGCATCGGACATCCAGGAACTGGAGATGAAAATGCAGACGCCCGCATGGCGTCTCGCCGATTCACTGCGTCAACGCGTGTACGAAACCAAGATCGCGACTGAACACAGCGTGGGATCAACGGCGCGTGAGAAGCTGGGTGAATTGCGCTGTCTGCTGCGCCTCGGCATGTTTCATGGCTCGATTTCGAAGCAGGAAGCGCAGCAGGTGCTCGAGCAACTTCGCATGCTCAAGCCGGAGATTTTTATTGAAGAGCCGTACGACGGATTTACCCGTTTCGGCAACTGGCTGCGGGCGATCTTTACGCCGGAGCGCAAACCGCCAAAACCTTCGCGCGCGGAACGTTGAGTCGAGCCGGTACTGAAGTCGTACGAAGCTCAAAAGCAATACCCTTCACTCCCACATCTTCTTGAGCCGCGCGGCGATATCGACTCTCGCCTTTAACGCCGCGGCCAGCCCCGCTGCCGTCGGCGCGGCGGGCTCAGGCACCGGCGGCCACGCACACGCTTCGAACTGTGGCATCAGATGTGCCGGAATGAAACGCGTGCGCGCCGCCCAGACGTGCCGGTCACCCATATGCGTCTGGTTGTGCACGTAAAAACGCTGCGGCGTGACAATGTGCAAGTCCTCTTTGGCGCGCGTCATGGCGACGTACAAGAGCCGCCGCTCTTCATCAATTTCCTCGTCGCTGCCCGTGCCCATATCCGACGGAATACAGCCGTCCACGCCATTCATCACAAACACGTTCTTCCACTCCTGGCCCTTGGCCGAATGGATGGTGGAGAGAATCAGGTAATCCTCGTCGATAAGCGGCACACCCGATTCGTCGCTGGTGGCATCGGGCGGATCGAGCGTCAGTTCGGTGAGAAAACGCTCGCGCGTGGGATACGTGGATGCAATGCTTTCCATCTGCAGCACATCGCCATGGCGGATCGACGCGTCTTCGTGATTGCGCTCCAGATGCGGTTCATACCAGCGCCGGATCATCTCGAATTCAGCAGGCCAACCGCTTTCGCGTGAACACACTTTCGACATCAGCGCGACCAGCGCCGGCCAGTCTTCGCTCGCGCGCAACGGCGCGGCAAATGCAGCCAACCCGGCAGCCAACGCGGCCGGCGTGTCGCCGCGCTCGGCCACCTGATCGAGCACACGCCCGGCGATTGCCGGCCCAACGCCCGGCAGCAACTGCATGACACGAAAACCGGCCACGCGGTCGCGCGGATTCTCACCCCAGCGCAATACCGCCAGCACGTCCTTGACGTGAACTGAGTCGAGGAACTTCAGCCCGCCGAACTTCACGAACGGAATGTTGCGCCGCGTGAGTTCGATTTCGAGCGCAGCACTATGGTGCGCGGCGCGAAACAGCACCGCCTGCTGCTTGAGCGTCATGCCGCCTTCACGCGCCTCCAGCACCTGCTCGACGATGTAACGCGCCTGATTGGCTTCGTCTGCAACCGAGACCAAGCGCGGCCGTTGCGCCGATGCCTTGTCGGTCCACAAGTTCTTCGTATAACGCTCGGCGGCAAGACCGATCACCGCATTCGATGCCGCCAGGATGGGCTGCGTCGAGCGGTAATTGCGCTCGAGCGTCACGCATTTCGCGGGCGGATTGAAGTGGCTCGGAAAATCGAGGATATTGCGCACCGTCGCGCCGCGAAACGAATAGATGGACTGGGCGTCGTCGCCGACTACCGTCAGGCCGCGGCCGTCGGGTTTCATCGAAAGCAGGATGGACGCCTGCAACTTGTTCGTGTCCTGGTATTCGTCGACCAGCACGTGGTCGAACCGGGCCGATAGGTCCGCGGCAATGGACGGCTCGGCGGCAAGATGCGACCAGTAGAGCAGCAAGTCGTCGTAGTCGAGCACGCTTTGCTGCTGCTTCGCATTGACGTACGCCGCGAACAGCCGGCGCAGGTCGTCTTCCCATTCGCGGCACCACGGAAACGCCTGGTCGAGCACGGCGGCAAGCGACACGCCGGTGTTGACCACGCGCGAATAGATGGCAAAGCACGTGGACTTGGCCGGAAAGCGCTTTTCTTTCGCCGATAACCCCAGCTCGTGGCGCACGAGGTTCATGAGATCGGCGGAATCCTCGCGGTCGTTGATCGTGAACGACGGCGATAACCCCACGAGATCCGCGTAATCGCGCAACAAGCGTGCGCCTACGCTGTGGAACGTCCCTGACCACGTAAGCCCTTGCGCGATCACGCTGCGGTTACCCAAGGCGTTCACGGCGATACGCGTCACCCTTCGGGTCATCTCGCTGGCTGCGCGCCGCGAAAACGTCAACAAGAGGATCCTGTGCGGATCCGCGCCCTTCACCAGCAAATGCGCCACGCGATGCGCCAGCGTATTGGTCTTGCCCGATCCCGCCCCGGCGATCACCAGCAACGCGCCGGCCTGAGCGCCCGCGTTGGACGCTTGAGTGCCGTACTCGACCGCCTCACGCTGCGCGTCGTTCAGTTTGGTCAGGTACGACGCAATGTCTTCCGGCGCCGGCTTGGGCGCGAGATCGTCGTCGGTGGCGGAGTTGAGCGTGAGCACGGCACGTGGGCTTTAAAATCGGGTGACGCACACTGTATATCCATACAACTCTTCCACGCAAGCAACTGATGCAGCAGGCTTTTGGCCCCATCAAATAAATGGCCCGGTGCGCTTGCGCGCGCCGGGCCATCGGTTTTTCCTGCAGCAGTATTTGCCGAGAATCAGTCTGCTTTCTTCGCGTTTTTCAGATTTGCGGCGGCGGCCGCCCTGTATTCATCCAAGCCTCATCGAACCTGAGAGCCTGAGAGCTCGAGACTCAGTGCTGCAGGCCCGTATCCTTCGGACCATCCGGCTCGGCGGACTTCAGTTCGTCGTTGGCGGTCTGGTTGTCGGCCTTCTTGTTGATCTTTGCGTTGCGCACCTGCTCCTTGTATTGCGCCTTCGCTTCCTTGCTGGTCGCCTTCAACTCCTGCTTCGAGGCCTTCTTCGACGCCTTGTATTCAGCACTGGCCTGCGCGTTGGCATTGCGCTTCACGACCAGCGGATCGGTCGGTGCGGGAGCCACGATATTCTGCGGCGCCGGCGCGGTCTGCGCGGCCGGTGCGGACATCTGGCCGGTGGCGTCGGTGCCGGCAGGCTGCGCGGTCTGCGCGAACGTGGATGCGGATGCGGCCAAACTCATGGCGACAAAAGCGGTACCCAACAGCATTTTCTTGACTTGCGACATGTTCATTTCCTCTCTGGCAGTTTTTATTCCGGGTGGCCGATTGCGACAATGGCAACCATCGCAACCGACGCGACGCCAAGCGATGTGTGTTGTGTCCTGAAACACCGCTCATGAGCACAGCGCGCCGCAAATACCCGTCTACACTTCTGGTGACCGGCATGAACGCGTAGAAAA
>Ga0153929_1000372_pt1 | contig 17238 bp, 11 predicted proteins | sample TSNJ013MetaG_FD_104689 | JGI IMG/M metagenome (GOLD analysis project Ga0153929, IMG submission 104689) | Attine ant fungus gardens microbial communities from New Jersey, USA - TSNJ013 MetaG | ecosystem: Host-associated > Fungi > Mycelium > Unclassified | place: USA: New Jersey, Wharton State...
GGCGTCGATTCGAAGAAATACTCCTTGAAGCCGGGCGTTTCATAAACCAGCGCGCGATACGCAGCCATTGCCGAATCCGACAAGGTCTGCATGGTGGCTTCGAACAGCGGCAACTGCGGTGGCGTGTTCTCGTGCGGCAGAAGCGATGCTTCGAGCGTGGCGGCAACCACGAGCTCAAGATTGCGACGCCCGATCTCCGCATTGCCGAACTTGCTCGCGATCACTTCGCCTTGCTCGGTCGTGCGGATCTGGCCATCCACAGTACCCGGCGGTTGCGACAAGATCGCCTGGTACGTCGGACCACCCCCGCGGCCGACCGTGCCTCCGCGGCCGTGAAAGAGCCGCAGCGTGGTCTTGTGCCGCTTGAACAAGGCCACCAGCGCCAGTTCGGCGCGATACAACTCCCAGTTCGACGTGAGGAAACCGCCGTCCTTGTTGCTGTCGGAGTAACCGAGCATCACTTCCTGCTCGCCGCCTTGCAGTTCGACCAGCTTGTCCACGCCCGGCAGCGCGAAAAAATCGCCCATGATGTGCGGCGCATTGCGCAAGTCGGCGATGGTTTCGAACAGCGGAATCACCATCAGGCCATCGTGCGCGGGGTCTTTGGCATGTCCCAGACGCCCTTGCAGGAGGCCCGTCTCCTTCTGCAGCAGCATGACTTCCAACAAGTCGCTGACCGTTTCCGTGTGCGAAATGATGTAGTTGCGCACCGAGCGCGTGCCGAACTTCTCACGTGTCACGCGCGCCGTTTCGAGCACGCCGAGTTCGCTCTTCGCGAGGTCGGAGTAGTCGAAATAGGGGAGCCGCAGCGGCCGTGGCTGGGCAAGTTCGTTCAGCAGCAGCTTGACCTTATCGGCTTCCGGCAGGGCGGTGTAGTCGTCCTGAACGCCTGCACGTGCAAGCAGTTCCGCGATCACCGCTTCGTGGATATCCGAGCTTTGGCGCAAGTCGATGCTCGCCAGATGGAAGCCGAACACTTCAGCCGCACGTGCCAGCGGTGACAAGCGCGGTGCCGACAAATACTCGCCGTGATGCGCGGCGAGCGATTCGATCAGCACGTTCAGGTCGGCGCCAAATTCCGCTGCCGACGCGTACGGTTTTGCCGGATGATGGCTGCGCGCCGGGACCACGCCTTGACCGAGCCGCGCGTCGGCGGACGCCACCAGCCGCGCATACACCCCGATCAGCGCACGCCGGTAGGGTTCATCAATACGATGCGGCGACGAATCCGGCGATGCATCCGCGAGCGTCTTCAGCGCGTCGCTCGCGCCGGCCAGCAAATGCGACACCGACAACTCCGCGCCGAGCTTGTGCACCTGATCGAGGTAGTGTTCGAAGATCACCGTGGCCTGGCGCGTGATGGCGTGCACGAGCGTGGGCGCGGTGACGTTCGGATTCCCGTCGCGATCCCCGCCAATCCAGCTACCCATTTGCAGGAACGGCGGCAGACGCGCGGACAGGCCGTGCTCGCTCAGCGCGGCTTCAATATCGGCATACAGCGCGGGAATCTCTTCCAGAAACGTCGCGTGGTAATACGAGAGCGCGTTTTCGATTTCATCGGCGACGGTCAGGCGGGCGTCACGCAGCATCCGCGTTTGCCACAGCGACGTCACCCGGGAGCGCAGCATGGCTTCGTTGTGCGCCCGTTCGCGCTCGGTCAGTTCCTGATCACGCTCGGCCAGCAGCCGCGCGACTTCGTGCTGCGCGTCCAGAATGCTCTTGCGCGAGACTTCGGTCGGGTGAGCGGTGAGGACGGGGACGATGAGCGCGTTATCGAAAAACTTTTGCAGCGTAGCTTTCGCCGACTTCGCATTGGGGCTCGCCTTCAGCCGCTCGATGGCATAAGCCATCGTACCGGGCTGCGGGGCGGAACCGGCGAGCGCGTGAATCCGCCGGCGCCGGTTGTGATGCCGGTCCTCGGCAATATTCGCGAGATGCGAGAAATAGCTGAACGCGCGCACGACGCTCACCGTCTGCTCGGGCGAGAGCGATTTCAAGCGCTTTTCCAGCGTCTGCGACGCCTCGTTGTCTTCCTCGCGACGGAATTTCACGGCCGTCTGACGAATCGTTTCGACAACATCGAACACTTTGTCGCCTTCCTGCTCGCGCACCACGTCACCCAGCAGGCGGCCCAGATAGCGGATGTCTTCAAAGAGCGGCTGGTCCTTGTCGTCGCGCGTGCGGGACGAGGCTTTGGGCGCTTTGCCGTTCTTCACGGTTTCCGCGGGCGCGGGGTTGGCGGCCGCACGGCCGTTCGTCACGCGTTTGCTGGCCCCGGCCGATGCCGTTTTCACGGGGGCGGCGGTCTTGGACGCCTTGCTGACGGTAGCCGCGCGGCTACGAACGGCGGGCGTTGCGGCGGGTGCGGCGGAAGAAGCATCCTTCGATACAGCGTTGCGGCGGGGGCGGGCGTTGCGCGCCGATCCGGGAGACGTCACGTTGAATTCCTCTTGAAAGCCAGAGACAGGATACCGACGCGGCCCGGCGCCAGAAAAGATCAAAGGGCGCGAGACCGCCGGCCGGTGCGACGTTCGACTGCTTTGCCATGCTTCATTACTACGCAGCGGATGGAACGCGAGATTGCGAAGGTTTCCTACCGTGGCGGCGCGATAAAATGCGGGCCGCGGCGATGCCGTGCGATGCGGCACAACCTTGCTGTCTCCGTCCTGCCGCCTCGCTCGAAGCCCGTGCTGCGGCGCTCGGGCGCGGGGTCCGACTGTAATTGGGCAATGGCGTGCGTGCTACCATTGTTTGTTATCCATCCCGTCATTCGATTGACTTTGCAATGAACTCCGAGACGCCTTCCACGCCACCGCCCGACACTCTGGTCATTGCCTCGCGGGAAAGCCGTCTAGCCATGTGGCAGGCCGAGCATGTGCGGTTTGCGCTGCACAAATTATATCCATCTTGCGACGTCAAAATCCTTGGAATGACGACACGCGGCGATCAGATTCTCGACCGGACCTTATCGAAGGTCGGCGGCAAGGGCCTGTTCGTCAAGGAACTGGAAGCTGCGCTCGCCGACGGCCGCGCCGACCTGGCCGTGCATTCGCTGAAAGACGTGCCCATGGAACTGCCTGAGGGCTTCACGCTGAGCACGATCCTCGAACGCGAAGATCCTCGCGACGCCTTCGTCTCGCCGCACTATGCGTCGCTCGAGGAGCTGCCCGAAGGCAGCATCGTGGGGACGTCCAGCCTGCGCCGCGAAGCCATGCTGCGCATGCAGTTCCCCCATCTCGATGTCCGCCCGTTACGCGGCAATCTCGATACCCGGCTCGCCAAGCTCGATCGCGGCGATTACGCGGCAATCATTCTTGCCGCCGCCGGCTTGAAACGCCTTGGCCTCGAGTCGCGGATTCGCGCCAGTCTGCCGGTCGAAACCAGCTTGCCGGCCGCGGGACAGGGCGCCTTGGGCATTGAAATCCGCGCCGGCCGCGACAATCTCGCCGCTTGGCTTTCACCCTTGCATCATGAAGCGACGGCTGCAGCCGTCGAAGCCGAGCGGATGGTGTCGCGCTCGCTCGGCGGCAGTTGCGAAGTGCCGCTCGCCGCGTATGCGGACTGGCGCAATGGCGTGCTGCATTTGCGTGGTTGTGTATCGACTGTCGACGGCACGCGGGTCCTGCGCGCCGAAGGTTCCGCACCGGCCGCTGACGTGCAGGCCGCAGTGGATCTCGGCCGCCGTGTCTCGGCCGAACTCGAAGCACAGGGCGCAATGGACATCGTCCGTGAGCTGAGTACCGCGAGCGGCCCGGGTATTCCTCCCGCTGCCTCGCCTGCCGACTGATGGCGAGCGCTCAGGGATCCGCCAATTCACCGGGACGGCCGGCGCAGCGACCGGTTGTCGTCGTCACGCGTCCTTCGGGCCAGTCGGCCGCGTTGCTGGCGCTGCTTGCGGGCGCCGGTTTCGAGTCAATCGAGTTTCCGCTCATCGATATTGGTCAGGTAGCCGACGCCGCGCCGCTGCGCGCGGCGCTCGGCGAGTTGTATGCGCCCGCTGAGCTTGGGTTTGCATTGGTTGTGTTCGTGTCGCCGAATGCCATCGATCACGCGTTTATCGCGCTCAGTTCCGCGTGGCCTTCGCATGTCGCGATTGGCGTGGTCGGACCCGGCAGTGTGGCTGCGCTCGCTCGGCAAGGTGTGGCGCCACCGGCCTATACCATCGTCAGCCCGGCGGCCGGCGCAACGGCGACCGAAACACCCACGGACCCCCGTTACGATTCCGAAGCGCTGTATGCCGCTATCCAGGCGCATTTCGGCCCTGACGGTCTCAAGGACAAACGCGTACTGATCGTGCGCGGCGACGGCGGCCGCGAGTGGCTGGCCGACGCGTTGAGCGCAGCGGGAGCGAAGGTTGAGAAAGTGGCGGCGTACCGGCGGATCGTGCCGGAACCGTCCATGCGCGACTGGGAGCGCATCCACGCCCTGCTCGCAGGCGTTCCGCACGCGTGGCTGCTGACAAGCTCGGAAGGCGTACGCAATCTTGAAGAGCTTGCCCGCGAACATCTCACCGTCGATGAAACCCTGACGCTCAAAGCTGCGCCGCTCGTGAGCCCGCATCCGCGTATTGCCGAAGCCGCGCGGCAAGCGGGTTTTGATAGGATTACGGTGTCCGGCGCCGGCGACGAGCGTATCGTGCAGGCACTCACCGGCATCTTCGCCGCGGCAACGGAAGCAACGGAACACACAGCGAAACAACAAGAACCGGACGCGCAGGTTGCAAAAGCGCAAGAACATGGATACAAGGCCTCGACGGCAGCGCCGTTCAGCCAATCCAGTCAAACCAACCAGGAGTCCGCGCCGACGGGTTCCAGGCCGGCCTCAACGCCGGCTCACCAACCGGCTCAATCACGCATGACTGATTCGATCGATTCGAGTAAGACCGCCCCGCAGTCCACCACGTCGACACCGCCCCCGGCGTCGATCCCGCCAAACACGCCGTTCACGCCCTACGAGTCGCAGCCGAAACAGCGTGGCGGCGGTGCGGGCACTGCGCTGCTGTGGCTGGTGCTGTTGATCGTAGTGGTGGTCGCGGGTGTGGGCGGTTTCATGCTCAACCGCAAATTCGATCAGCGCGACGCGCAATTCGCGCAACGCCTGCAGGCGAACGACACGCAAACGGACGCCCTGCGTGCCCAGGCCGATCAGGCCGCCAGTTCCGTGCAGGCGCTCAATACGCAGATCATTCAGTTCCAGGGCAAACTCACCGACGCGCAGGCGCAAAGCCAGGCGCTGCAACAGCAATACCAGGATCTGGCGAGCAATCGCGACGACTGGACGCTGGCTGAAGTCGAACAAATCCTCTCGAGCGCGAGCCAGCAGTTGCAGCTCACCGGTAACGTCCAGCTTGCGTTGTTCGCACTGCAAAGCGCGGACACGCGCTTGGCCGCGACCACGGGTCCGCAGATCGTGACGATCCGCAAGGCCATCGCGCAGGACATGGAGAAGCTGCGCGCAACCCCGTCCACCGATCTCACCGGCCTTGCCATCAAGCTGGATACCGCAATCGATCAGATCGACTCCCTGCCGCTGGCGGGCGAAGCGCCGATCGCGCAGCCAACGGCCCATGCCGATACCCCGCGCGACACCGCGTCCATCGCAGCCGCGACCGGCCAGCCATATTGGAAAGTATGGCTGCAGCAGCTTGCCGGCGGTATCGGCCAGCAGTTGTCGAGCCTGGTAACAGTCCGTCGTATCGATAACGCCGACGCCATGCTTGCATCGCCGGATCAAGGTTATTTCGTGCGCGAAAACGTGAAGCTGCGTTTGTTGTCGGCGCGCCTGTCGTTGTTGTCGCGCAGCGAACCCTCGCTCAAGTCGGATCTTCATGCCGCCGACACCGCGCTTGGCCGGTATTTCGATCAGTCGTCGGGCAAGGTCAAGGCGGTTCGTACGCTCTTGCAGCAAGTCGACCAGGCCTCGCTCGCGGTTACCGTGCCCGATCTGAATGCGAGTCTCGCGGCGGTCCACCAGTTCAAGCGAGGCGGATGATGACGATGCGCGGACTCATCTGGTTTGTGCTGCTGTTCGCGGCAGCCGCGGGCCTGGCGCTCGTTGGCGTCTTCGACGGCGGGCAGGTGCTGCTGGTCATGCCGCCTTATCGGGTGGATATATCGCTGAATCTGTTCGTGGTGGCGCTGGTCGTGTCGTTTATCGTGATCTACACCGTGCTTCGCGCCATTCGCAGTGTGCTGAAAATGCCGCAACGGGTATCGGCGTACCGGACCCGCTCGCGGCTCGCGAAGGCGAATGCCGCGTTGCGCGACGCCATCGGCCATTTGTATGCGGGACGTTTTTCGAAGGCCGAGAAGTCGGCACGCGATTCCCTGAGCGTCGATGAAAACGCCGGTGCCGCCGGGCTGATTGGTGCAAAGGCGGCGCACGAGATGCACGAATACGCGCGTCGCGACGAATGGCTCGCCAAGGTGCAGGACAGCGACTGGCAGGACGCGCGTTTGATGGCCACCGCCGACATGCGTGCCGATGGCCGCGACGCGGACGGCGCGCTGGTTGCGTTGACCGAGATGCAGGCGCAGGGCGGCCGGCGTCTGCATGCGCAGCAGATTGCGTTGCGCGCGCAGCAGCAGTTGAAGAACTGGGGCGAAGTGCTGAAGCTGGTCAAGACGCTGGAGAAACGCGAGGCGCTGCATCCGGCGGTCGCGGTGCGTTTGCGTCAGGTCGCATCGGAAAATCTGCTGCGTGACCGGCGTCATAATCCGGACGCGTTGCTGGAGTTCTGGCAGTCGTTATCGGCGACCGAACGGCAATCGCCGCGCTTGGCCGATCTTGCCGCTGAACTGCTGATCGCGCTGGACAGAAGGAACGACGCACGCAAGATTGTTGAGGAAGCGTTGAATCACAACTGGGACGCGCGGCTGCTGCGGCGGTATCCGGATTGCGCATCGCCGGGCGACGCATTGCCGTTGATCCAGCGCGCCGAAGCATGGCAGAAGGAGCGCACCGAAGACGCGGACCTGATGTTCACGCTTGGGCGGTTGTGCCTGCATCAGCAATTGTGGGGCAAGGCGCAGGCGTTCCTGGAATCGGCATTGAAGCTTGCGGACAACGAACCGTTGAAGATTCGCACGCATCGCGCGCTGGCGCGTTTGCATGAGCAACTCGGCGATAGCGAAAAGGCGAGCCTGCACTATCGCGAGAGCGCGTTGGCTATGAACGTGGTTTGATTTTTTACGGGCTTTGAATTAACCGCGGGCTTCTTTCTGATGCGAAAGAAGCCCGCGGTTTTTTTATTGCGGCATCGAGCGGCGGCCAACCGCGTTCGTTTTACGTGCTGTGGCGCCTGGATGCGGCATGCTTGGTACCACCGGTAACGCGGTCAGCGCGGTATCGTCGGTAGGCGAGAGCAGCATGTTGAGCGAGAGCACGTCGCTGTCGGTCAGGCTGGCCGTGGATGCCTTCAGCTTCAGCGAATTGATCAACGTGTCATAGCGGGCTTTCGCGAGATCGCGCCGTGCCGAAAAGAGCTGATCCTGCGCGGTGAGTACGTCGATGTTGATCCGCACACCAACCTGATACCCAAGCAGATTCGATTCAAGCGACGTCCGCGCCGATTGTTCAGCGGTTTCGAGCGCGCGGACCTGTGCAAGTCCACTCGATACCCCCAAAAACGCCTGTCGCGCCGATAACGCCGCCGAACGCCGCGCTGCATCCAAATCCGCTTCCGCCTTGTCTTCCAGCGCCAGCGTCTGGCGCACGCGGCTTTGCGTCGCGCCACCTTCGTACAGCGGAATGGTGAGCTGTACGCCGACGGTCGCGTTGGTGTAATACGCGCCGTAATTGCCCAGCTCGGCCGCGGTTGCCGGCACGCCCGGTACAAGCGTGTTTGCGCCACTGCCAAAACCGCCGCCGAAATTTCCGCCGAAGTTGCCGGCGCCCGCGGCGCCCAGACTGCTCTTCGCGTAACTCGCGACCAGATCGAGCGTCGGATAATGACCGGCCTTCGCTTTCAATGTCTCGCGCTGGGAGTTCGCAACCGCCAGTTGCTTGAGCACGACCTGATAGTTCGCGTCGCGCGCCAGGTCGACCCATTGCTGCATGTCGGCGGGAACGGGCGGCGGCAGCGTCACGCCTCGCGCGAGGCCATCCACCCGTGTCACCGGATGCCCGACAATCTGCTCCAGCGCCGCCAGCTTCACCTCGAGATCGTTCTGCGCCGCAATTTCCTGCGAGATCGCAGAATCGTATTTGGCCTGGGCTTCGTTGGTATCGGTGATGGTCGACTGGCCGACATCGAATGAGCGTTTCGCCGATTCAAGCTGCTCGGCAATCGACGCCTTTTGCGAGCGCACGATCGCGACGCTGTCCTGCGCCGAAAGAGCGTCGAAGTACACCTGGCCGAGCCGCACGATCAGGTCCTGACGGGCCGCCGCGAACTGCGCCTGAGCGGATGTCAGGGCGATCTGGCCTTGTTGATAGCCTTGCCAGCTCGCGACGTTGATGAGGGGTTGCGTCAGCGAAACGGTATAACCGTTGCTGTTCCCGGAGGATGCAGGGAAACCGCCGCCGAGTTCCGTTCGCTGCTCGGTGGCGGTCACCGAGGCCGAGAGTTGCGGCAACAGTTTCGCGCGCGCTTGAGGCAGTTGCTCGCTGTCGGCGGTGAGGCCGGAACGCGCGCTCTGGAGTTGCGCGTCGGTTTCAAGCGCTTCGTCGTAGAGCTGATTGAGACTCACGGCCGAGGCGGGCGAGCATGCAAACCCCGCGCCAATGCTGCATAGCGCGAGTGCGTACATCGGGTGCATGGGATTCGTCCGGGACCGGCAGAGTGCGGGCAAAACGGGAATGTGAACGCGGACGGATCAGTACGTGGGCACGGCTGGATCGACCTGACGCGACCATGCGTCAATACCGCCGAACAGGTTGAACACGTGCGTAAAACCGCGGGACTCCAGGAACATGCCGACTTGCGCGCTACGGGCGCCGTGGTGGCAGATGCAGACGATCTGCGCTTCGTCGTCCAGTTCTTCACTGCGCGCCGGGATATCGCGCATCGGGATGGCGACAATGTTGGCCAGCTTGGCAGTTTCGATTTCCCACGGTTCGCGGACGTCGAGCAGGACAGGGGCGGGACGCGATGTATCGGCGAGCCATTCGGCCAGTTCGGGTGCGGACAGATTTTGCATGGGATTCCGGTGAAAGTGGTTAGCGACAGCGAGCAGGTGGCCCGCTGGTGCTACCCGCACAAACAAACGTGCAGCTTGCAACGTGATGAAACCTGATGAAGCATGCGGCTTCGGACTCGCCGCTAAAAAGGGAGCGCAAGTCCGAACCTGAAACCAGGTCGCCTCAGAACTTGAAGCGCGACGGCTGCACGGCGTTCTTGAGCGGCGGGATGAGCGTTTCGAAAATATCGGCGACGCGGAATTGCTTTTCATCCACGCGCGTAATGATCTGCGCTTTCATGACCGGCGCGCTGCCGACAAACGCCGCCAGCCGGCCGCCGATCTTCAGCTGATCGAGGAATTCCTGGGGCATGACCGGCAGGCCGCCCGAGACGCAGATCACGTCGTAGGGTTCGCTTTCTTTCCAGCCGAGTGCGCCGTCACCGAGCACGACCTGCGCATTCGACACGCCGTTCGCCGCCAGGTTTTCTTCGGCCAGCTTCGCGAGTTCGGGCTCGATTTCCACGCTGATAACCGAACGGCCGCGCGCGGCGAGCAACGCCGCCATGTAACCCGAGCCGGCGCCGATCTCGAGCACGACTTCGTGCTTTTTCACGGCCAGTTCCTGCAGCACCCGCGCTTCGACTCGCGGAAACAGCATGTGTTGGCCGGCGGGCAGCGGAATTTCGAGATCCGCGAACGCGATGTTGCGATACGCGGCCGGAACGAAGTTTTCACGCTTGACGATCGACAGCAGGTTCAGGACATCCTGGTCCAGCACATCCCAGGGGCGGATCTGCTGTTCGATCATGTTGAAACGCGCTTGCTCGATGTTCATGTTCAGTCTGCGGGTCGATCGACCGTTGGGGTGGAGTTGACGTAACGAGTTGACGTAAATGCAATGCCGGAAATAAGGCGAAAATCGAGGAGAGATTGTAGCAAATAGCCGGCGGCTTTCGCTGGCGCGTGTTGCCGGCCTTCTGCCGCGATCCCGCGGCGAGCGCGGATCAGTGCGGCAAGCGGACGTTCAGCTTGAGCGTGACCAGCCGTGCGATCAAGACAAATGCGGTCGATATCAGCACGTTGTACACCCCTTGCAGCCCCAGCCAGTCGAGCCCGAGATACAGCCAGCAACCCGCGAACGCGCATACCGCGTAGGGGCGCGAATCGCGCAGGATCAACGGCACCTCGTTGCACAGCACGTCGCGCATGATGCCGCCGAACACGCCCGTCACCACGCCCATCATGGCTGCCGTGAACGCGGGCATGTCCGCATCGAGTGCAATCGAGGTCCCGGAAATGCTGAAAAGGCCCAGTCCGATGGCGTCTGCAATCAGCAGCGCGCGCTGGTCGAACAGGCGCGTGGTCGTGCGCAGCAGGAACGGCGCAAAAATCGCCATGATGAAGATGACGATCACGTAGTCCTGATGCAGGACCCAGTAAAACGGCCGGCGCGACAGCAGCACATCGCGCATCGTGCCGCCGCCAAAAGCCGTGGCGAGCGCCACCAGGAAGGCTCCCACGGCATCCAGCCGGCGCTTTCTCGCTTCGATCAACCCGGAAATCGCATACGCGAAGATCGCGAACGCCTCCATGATGGAGATGGCCAGCGTGAGCCTGGGATGCACGGTTACGGCCCCTTTCGCTGGTCGCGCCGGTGGTCCGGATCGTGATCGCCATGGGGTCGGGGACCCCGGTCCTGCGGATGACCGTGATACTGCGGCGAACTGCCCGGCTGCAGCAGCACGAGCACGGCGCCCGCGCCGCCGTCATGCGGCCGCGCCTGGCAGAACGCGATCACTTCCTCTTTCTGCACAAGCCACGCGCGCACCTTGCCCTTGAGCACCGGTTCGCGTCCGATCGACCCTAATCCCTTGCCGTGGATCACGCGCAGGCAGCGCAGCCCGCGTTTCACCGATTCACGAATAAACTCCGACAGCGCCTCGCGTGCTTCCTCGCGCCGCATGCCGTGCAGATCGAGTTGCGCTTGGACGATCCACGCGCCGCGCCGGAGCTTGCGCACCACTTCCTGACGCACGCCGTGGCGGCAATAGGAGAGGCTGTCGTCGGTATCGAGCAGGCTTTCGGGGTCGTATTCGTCGGAGAGCGCTTCGTGCAGCACGGCTTCTTCGTCGAGGCGCGTCTGCAGCGGCAGCGGCGATGGCGGCACGCGCGGCAGCGGCATGCGGGGCGGGACTTTCAGCGGTTCCACTTCACCGATGGAACGACGGAACACATCCGCGTCCGCCACGGCTTCGCGCTCGGCCATCACGGCGGCGGCGCGCTGTATCTTGCGTTTGGCCGCAGCGGCTTCGAGTGAGCCGCGCAACGCGCCGAGCCCCGCAAGACCGTCGCGTTTCAAGGCCGCCGACACTTCCTCGGCCGTCGGCGCTGAGACCTTCGGCGCGGCGGCAACGGTATTCGACGCCGACGCGGCGTCGCGCTGGCGTTTCAGCTTGGGTTCGTTCGGATGGGGCAGGTTCTTGGGCATTGCACGGCAGAAGAAGATGCACGGCGGCGAAATACGAGAAATACGAGTTACGCCGCTCTGGAAACCCTTTTTAACATGGGAAGAGGAAAAATCGGCGCGGAGGATATTTTCGTAGCCGTTTTCACCCGCCCTCAAAACGAAAACGCCGGCCGATCTGAGGATCGCGACCGGCGTTTCTTTGTCCCCGGCGAACCGGGGCGTATTCAGGCGGCGCGGAACTTCACGTCGTTGTGTCGACCCGGCCGCGCCGCCTTTCCAGCCGCTTACCGTTCCGCTTCGGCGCTCATCGAGCGCACGGCGGGGTTTTCGTTGATGCTTTCAAGATAACGCTGGGCATCGAGTGCGGCCATGCAGCCCGTGCCGGCGCTGGTCACAGCCTGGCGATAGATGTGATCCTGCACGTCGCCGGCGGCGAACACGCCCGGAATACTCGTGCTGGTCGCGTTGCCTTGCAGGCCGCCAGTCGTGATGATGTAGCCGTTTTTCATCTCGAGCTGGCCAACGAACAGGTCCGTATTCGGCTTGTGGCCGATCGCGACAAACACGCCTTGCAGCGGCACGTCGCTGGTCGTGCCTGTTTCGGTGCATTTGATGCGCAGGCCGGTCACGCCGGAAGCGTCACCCGTGACTTCGTCCAGCACGTGGTTCCACTTGATGTCGACCAGACCTTCCTTTTCCTTCGCGAGCAAGCGGTCGATCAGGATCGGCTCGGCGCGGAACTTGTCGCGCCGATAAACTACGGTCACCTTCTTGGCAATACCCGCCAGGTACAGCGCTTCCTCCACGGCCGTGTTGCCGCCGCCGATCACCGCAACTTCGCCGTTCTTGTAGAAGAATCCGTCGCACGTGGCGCAAGCGGACACGCCCTTGCCCATGAACGCTTCTTCCGAAGGCACGCCCAGATATTGCGCCGATGCACCCGTCGCAATGATCAGCGAGTCGCAGGTGTACTCGCCCGAATCGCCGATCAGGCGGATAGGCCGTTCGGTCAGCTTGGCGGTGTGGATGTGATCGAAGACAACTTCAGTGTTGAAGCGCTCGGCATGCTCCAGCAAGCGCTGCATCAGCTCAGGACCTTGTACGCCCAATGGGTCGCCGGGCCAGTTTTCGACGTCGGTGGTGGTCATGAGTTGACCGCCCTGCGCCAGCCCCGTGATAAGCAACGGCGACAGGTTGGCACGCGCCGCGTAGACAGCGGCGGTGTAGCCGGCGGGGCCGGAACCGAGAATCAGCACTTTTGCGTGTTTGGGCGAAGACATGAGAGCAATCCGTTGTGGTTAGGGCCGAACCGTTGATCCGCTTTGATCTGCGTTGATCCAGTAACGATTCATATCGGCTTGAGCGCGCGGACGGGTGAAAGTCGCTTGTGGCGGCGAACCGCATGCCACGCACTGCTGCCGGTGACCTGTAGTTAGGTGCGAGTTCGCCATTATAAAGGCCGTGAAGAAGGCTCGCCGAGTGATCCTTTCAATGGCCGCCATAGCACGCTCCGGGGCCTGCACCCTGTAACACGAGTGTTACAGGGTGAAACCGCAGACCAATTTTGCCCGATCATCGCAACGCAGCGTTTACAATGCGTCATTAAACCTGTTGACCCGGCACACCTCGTGCGGCGGGTCAGAAAGCCTTACGGATCAATGGCAAAAGCTACCTATTCTGCAAGCGCGCAGGCATTGCCGCACCGCATGTCGCGCCTTTTTACCGAGATTCGATGGATCTTGCAGGTCGCGCTCGGCGTGTTCCTGCTCATGGCGCTGGTGAGCTACAGCCGCCACGACCCAAGCTGGACCCACGCCGCGCAAGTCGACCAGATCGCCAACTGGGCCGGCCGCGTGGGCGCGTGGACAGCGGATATCCTGCTGCTTTTGTTCGGGCTCTCGGCTTATTGGTGGGTCGTGCTGCTGGTGCGGAGGATTATCGCCAATTATCGGCAGATCACGAATCACGAAGCGGCTGACGCTGACGAAGCGGCGTCGAAAGATCGCACGTGGCTGGCCGAGGCGTTCGCGTTCGTGCTGGTGCTGGCTGCGAGCGACGGGATCGAGGCGTTGCGGATGTGGTCCCTCAAGGTCCAGGTGCCGCGTGCACCGGGCGGGGTGATCGGCGAGGCGGTTGCGCACGCTGTCTCCCACGCGCTCGGTTTCACCGGCGCGACGCTGTTCCTGCTGGTCGCGCTGGCGATCGGTTTGTCGCTGTATTTCAATTTCTCCTGGCTGTCCGTCTGCGAAAAAACCGGCGACGCCATCATGGCCACCATCACCGGCGCGAGAATGCGCCGTGAGGCCGGCCGCGACCGCAAGCTGGGTGAAGTCGCCGCCGAGAAGCGCGAAGGCAAGGTGGTGCGCGGGCGCGTGAAGATCGAGGAGCAGGAGCCGGTCATGATCGTGCCGCCGGTTGCGCCGGCCAAATCGGCGCGTGTGGAGAAGGAAAAGCAGGTGCCGCTTTTCACCGATCTCCCCGGCGATTCCACGCTGCCGCCGCTGGCTTTGCTCGACGCCGCGCCGGAAGTGAAGGAAACCATTTCCGCCGATACGCTCGAATACACGTCTCGTCTGATCGAGAAAAAGCTGAAGGACTTCGGCGTGGAAGTGGCGGTGGTGGCCGCGTATCCCGGGCCGGTCGTGACGCGCTACGAAATCGAGCCGGCCACGGGTGTGAAGGGCTCGCAGATTGTCGGGCTGGCGAAGGATCTGGCGCGCTCGCTGTCGCTGGTCTCCATTCGTGTGGTCGAGACCATTCCGGGCAAGAATTGCATGGCGCTGGAGTTGCCGAACCAGCGCCGCCAGACCGTGCGTCTGTCCGAGATCCTCGGTTCGCAGGTTTATGCCGATGCCGCCTCGCCCCTGACCATGGGTCTCGGCAAGGATATTGGCGGTAAGCCCATATGCGCCGATCTCGCGAAGATGCCCCACTTGCTGGTGGCCGGCACCACGGGCTCGGGCAAGTCGGTGGGTATCAACGCGATGATCCTGTCGCTGTTGTACAAAGCCACTGCCGACGAAGTCCGCATGATCCTCATCGACCCGAAGATGCTCGAAATGAGTGTCTACGAAGGCATTCCGCATCTGCTCTGTCCGGTCGTCACCGACATGCGGCAGGCCGGCAACGCGCTCAACTGGGCGGTGGCCGAGATGGAGCGCCGCTACAAGCTCATGAGCAAGATGGGCGTGCGTAATCTTGCGGGCTTCAACAACAAGATCGACGAAGCCACCAAGCGCGACGAGAAAATCCCGAATCCGTTCAGCCTGACGCCGGACGAACCGGAACCGCTCAACCGCTTGCCGACCATCGTGGTCGTGATCGACGAACTCGCCGACCTGATGATGGTGGTCGGCAAGAAGGTGGAAGAGCTGATCGCGCGGATTGCGCAGAAAGCGCGTGCGGCCGGCATTCACCTGATTCTTGCCACGCAGCGGCCGTCCGTGGACGTGATCACCGGTCTGATCAAGGCCAACGTGCCCACGCGGATGGCGTTCCAGGTGTCGTCCAAGATCGATTCGCGGACCATCCTCGACCAGCAAGGCGCGGAATCGCTGCTCGGCATGGGCGACATGCTTTATCTGCCACCGGGTTCAGGATTGCCCGTGCGCGTGCATGGCGCCTTTGTGTCGGATGAAGAAGTGCACCGCGTGGTGGCCAAGCTAAAGGAGCACGGCGAGCCGAACTACATTGAAGGCATTCTTGAAGGCGGCGTGCTGGGCGATGGCGAGGACGGTGCGCCAGGTGGTGCGGGTGCGGGCGGTGGAGAAGGCGAAGCCGATCCGCTCTACGACCAGGCTGTCGAAATCGTTATCAAGAACCGGCGCGCGTCAATCTCGCTTGTGCAGCGGCATCTGCGGATCGGTTATAACCGGGCAGCACGGCTGCTCGAACAAATGGAAAATTCGGGGCTCGTTTCGGCGATGTCATCGAACGGCAATCGCGAAATCCTCACGCCGGCGCGTGAAGCTGAATAGGATTATCTGGAGAGTTTTTTATATGCAGTCAGTTTTGAGATCGGCGGTGAGAGCAACGTTGAGGTCGGGTAGCAATACCGTTAAAGCCGTCGTTTTTGGCGCTTCCCTGTTGCTGGCGTCGCAGGCTTTCGCGAGCGGCACCGAGCAGTTGAAGGCGTTTATTGCGCAGGTTCACGCGGCGCATGGTGACTTCGTCCAGCGCGAGGTGAAGGCGCCGAGCAAGGCGGCATCGGCTACGCAGGGCATGGCCGCGCGGCTTGGCGGCACGTCGAGCGGCACGTTCACGTTCGCTCGGCCGGGCAAGTTCATCTGGTCGTACGACAAACCCTATGCGCAAGTGTTGCAGGCAGACGGCGACAAGCTCTACGTCTACGACAAGGACCTGAACCAGGTCACCATCCGGCCGCTGGGCAACGCGCTGGGCGCGAGTCCGGCTGCGATCCTCTTCGGCAGCAACGACCTCGACAAGAATTTCACGTCGCGCGACGCGGGCGTGAAGGATGGCATCGACTGGCTGGAACTGACGCCGAAAGCGCAGGACACGCAATTCCAGCAGGTCGGTATCGGCTTCAAGAACGGCAATCTCGAAGCGATGGAATTGCATGATGTATTCGGCAACGTCACCTTGCTGACGTTCTCGAATATCGAGAAGAATCCGCCGCTGAAACCCGATCAGTTCAAATTCATCGTACCGAAGGGCGCGGATGTCATTAACGGCTAACGCAGCACACGCTGCTGATGCCGGCGTGAGGATCTGACCGTCCTCACGCCCAGGCGCTTGCTTGAGCGCCGCTTAAGTCGCCGACGACTGTCTCTGCTCCCGGCGACCCGCGACCAACGCCAGATAAGCCAGCGCGCCGACCACGAGCGCCGGCAGCGTTGCACCCAGATTCGGCAGCCACTGATTGATCGCGTGATACGCCGCGATTCCCAACGCCCACGCAATAAACCCGCTCACGTGCCAACCGCCCGAGAAGCCGTACGGACCGCGCGGATCGGTGAGGGCGGAGATTTCAACACGACGTTTTCTCACGATAAAGTGATCCACCAGCACTACGCCAAATAGCGGCGCGAACACCGAACCGATCAGCAACAGGAAGTTCTGGTACTTGCCCATCTGCACGAGCAGCGCGACCAGCGTGCATAACGCGCCGAATGCCGCCGACAGCAACGGGACGCTCGCCCGTGCCCAGAACGTACCGGTGGAAACGGCGGCGGAATGGATATCGGCGAAAGCGTTGTCGATCTCATCCAGGAGAATGAGCAGCAGCGCAATCCCGCCCGCCGCCTGGGCTAGTGCAACGGTCAGCAGCGCATCGCCGCCGCCGGCCGCCAGGCCGTAGAACGCACCCAGCGCATAAAACCAGATGTTTGCGATTCCGTAGCCGAACAGCGTGCCGCGGAACGTACCGCCCGCGCTGCGGCCGAAACGCGTGTAATCCGCGATCAGCGGCAACCACGAGAGCGGCATGGCAACCACGAGGTCGATACCCGCGCCGAACGGCATGTCGCCCGTGCCGGGCCGGTTCATCAGCGCGCCAAAGTCTTGTTTCGCCAGTAGATTCCAGGTCAGCCAGCCCGCGCCGCCGAGTAGCAGCCAGATCCCCCACGTACGCAAGAAGCGCCGGACGAAGGACAGCGGGCCGGTGATTGCGAGCGTGGTTGCCAGCAC
>Ga0153929_1000374_pt1 | contig 17100 bp, 18 predicted proteins | sample TSNJ013MetaG_FD_104689 | JGI IMG/M metagenome (GOLD analysis project Ga0153929, IMG submission 104689) | Attine ant fungus gardens microbial communities from New Jersey, USA - TSNJ013 MetaG | ecosystem: Host-associated > Fungi > Mycelium > Unclassified | place: USA: New Jersey, Wharton State...
AAATTCTTTTATAAAATATTTGCTTGGGATTATTCTTTCAGCATATAGAGATTTTGAGAGCCGAATTAATTTAACCGGTGATAAAATTCCTGCACTTGAACAGGTTCGAAATGCCATTAACAATACCCAACCTAAAATCTTCCACTTTAAACAGCCACATTTAAAATATTGCTATCTTTCCTTTATTAAAATAGATACTTCCCAATATATGGCATGGTAATGTATAAAACAACTGATTAAAAAAGTACGCGCTACTAATATTTATTGCTAGCTCACGATAATATTTTAACTAGCTTTTATTCAAATTCAATATTTTCATTCACTTTTTTATTAATATCAATTCTAGTCTTAACATCGAGTCTGTTAACTAGCCAACCATCTAAAGTACAATTTTTGATAAATTCATCAATTCTATTAATTCCATGAATTTCTTTTAAAGTAACTATAACACCAAAACGTACCCCCGCCCCATCCTTAGGATTCAATCTATTATTTGTTTTAATTTCCATTCCCCATTTTTTATTTGTATATGATTTTTTTGGCATCATTCTTTCTTTAGGTCTTTCAGCAACATATTTTACGTTATCCCATTTTCTAAATCTGTCTCTAGCTTCACCTTCTAAAAGATAATTTTTCTCGGTATTTAATGTTTCCTCTTGATTCTGCTTATCACCATTAATATTATTTAGCTTTCCTTTATCATTGATTCTACCGAAATGGAGATTAAGTTCAGTATTAGTGTAATCAACTCCTTGTGTCCTATTACACATAGGAAAATAACACATAGTAGCTCTTGCAATATAGGGATATTTGTCATCTTTAAGTGGAATTGGAAAATGATAATTATAAGTATTCCATTTTTCACTTACATCAGATACTAAAAACTTAATTTCATCTTCTTTTGTTTGAACAATGTCATCTAATTTGATAGGTACAATACCGTGTCCGTAAAGAGCAACCTCTTCTGGAGTTGGCTTTTCATTCCAATCCCTGGCAGCATCAATAATCATAGCCTTCGCAATTTCTCTGTTTAATCCTAAAACATCAATCAGATAGGATAATTTGCGAGCAATCCAGGGAGCAGCAAAAGAAGTTCCAGCAACATTCGCCTCCCCTAACGGTTCGCAAACTTTAATATATTGTTCCTCACTTCCACCATAATAACTAATATCTGGCTTTGCAAAAAATGATAATGCTAATCCTTTTCTTGTATATTTTGTTGACAGACCTTTCTTAGTTACCGCATTTACCACCATGCTGTTTATTGAATCAGCAGGCGAACCTATTTTTACAATATCAGCATTAGGTTTATTTGTTCCAGCTACGACAAAAATAACATCATTTTCATATTGAATTTGATCTAATATAGCAGCTTCTGCCGAAATAAAATTATCATTAATTTCTTGATTACTTCCAAGTGAAATGTTCCAGACTTTTATATCTTTATTATCAGCAATAATTTGCTTTATTTGCTTTGTTATTGTAAAAGATGAAAATTTCGCTCCAACTGCAACACCAAAGTGGCGCACTTTAAATCTACCACACCCATCATCTAGCCATGGATTTAACCGAGCTCCTTCTACAATAATGGAAGATACAGCTGTACCGTGGCGATAATCATCTGTGCTTTTCGGAAGATTATCATCAACCATATCATGATATTCTACCCATTCACCAAAATAAACACGTTTATCAAACAAGGTATCAATTACTCCAATAGTTGGTTCTATACATTATTCTTTTAATTGTCAATTTAAAATCTATAAAACTCCCAATTACACTTTATCCAATTACCTCTTTCTTTACTAACACTCACAGGCGATTCAAAAAAACATCCCTCTGCCAGATCAACTCTGACAGGGGAAAGTCCAATAAATTTCTAATAATTTTTACAATAATCCGTAATTTCACCCCATATTTATCCTTGACATACTCCTTAATCTTCTGATAAGCAGCCTTTTCCTTCGGCGTGTAATTACTTTCCCCATCCGGCTCCATCACCACTTCAACCTTCAGTATATCTTTTTTGAGGGATAAACTGATGACCGTCTCCACATGCGGTGGGACGGAAGTTTGATACTACATGGCGAAACAAAAGCTTTCGCCAGAATATATAATCTAGTGTCGCCTTTCAAATATCTCCTCAAAAAATATGTACTATATAAATATTTTATCATATCATCTCATGTTTCGTTCTTTACTTTTTTCTAATACATCTTCTTGGACGCCCATAGCTCCACTATAATAACTCATCCCAAAAGTAATGAATTCTTCGCCATCAATATCAAGAACAATTTTGGGGCGAATGAAATTAATTGGTGCATTTATTGTTTGAGGTAATTCAATTACATTAGAAAGGGGAAGTCCTTCAGTTTCTGATAAAATAATATCTTCCGATATCCAAATTTCTTTTATTTTTGTCTTATTATCTGTAATGGTATAGTCGTATGCGAATGTCCTCGAATTACTTCCAACAACCGGTGATCCCCAAATATCAATTACCCCTTCAGCATCTAATGGTAATGTTGCTTCTTCAATATCAAACACCCATTCTCCAATCGTAAAAATAACAGATGAATTATCAATCGTCGCTATTAATTTATCTGTTTTAAATACACCCTTTCCATCTGCTCTAATGTCTAAATTAAAAGAATACCCCCCATACCGCAACGCTTCATCAGCCTCTAAAGGATTAATTGAGTATCTTAATATTTCTATCTGCTCTAAGTTATCAAAAGATAAATCTGTGATTTCACCTGTATCAAACGGAGCGTTGTTCTGCTCAAAAAAGAAGGTTAATGCAATACTATAGTCTTCTCCGACCGCCATTGCCAGATATCCATCCATCCAAGCAAAAAAACCCTTTTCATCTTTTTTACTGGTACATCCTGTAATGAATATGAGGACGCTTAATGCGATGATCCATATCTTTTTCACAATTTTCACCTTCTCACCCTCTCCCTTAATATTCATAGACAGCAAAATGCTGCCTATGAATATTAAATTTTTTGCTATTGATAATAAACAATTAAATAGCTATTTTTCGTTGGTGTATCAATATAACCGGTATGGGACTGTGTTTGTTGTCCACCTACTGTCATAGTATATTTATAATTCTGTCTAAAATAATCACTGGCAAAACCAAGTTTACTATATTTTGTCTTGGTTGCCGGAATCGTTATTGCCACACTATATGTTGTTGTTCTTGAAGCGGATAATCCCAAAGTTGCTCTAACCGACTCCGCGACATCTGCAGTTGTTGAAGCTGATATGCTCCACGATGCCGAATTACTTTTGCTCCAAGTATAGCTTGCTGCTTTTGCCCAAGATCCTGTTAAGTACTTAACAAATCGTTTGCTTATATTTGATTCACCTGTTGCAACTGCTTTTTCAATGACCTTTAAATTAGTTCCTGCATACCAAGTGGTACTCCATATCGTACCGCTTGCTTGTCTGCTGCGTCTCAAAGGAAGTCCATCGTTTGCAATGCCCGTTTCATCATCAGTACTATTAAAACTCATAACTGCTCCTTCATCTCCCGGAGAGCTTACGTATGGTTGCGCAATTTGCGGAGCTACAAACTGCTCTTCTTGTGCTAAAACAATATTTGTACTACTCATCAATACAAACATTGTTATTAAAATTATTGAAATACCTTTTTTCATGATCAAATCCTCTCTTTCATAATCTTCTTTTCCACCTGCAATCATTATTCATTATATTCTTTTATTTACATTGAATTAACATTTACGGCGGATTTCGTAGTTCAATAGACTGGCACTTGCCTTTAATTTATCTGTTCCATCCTTACCTATTTCAAGAATACCAAGAAATTTTATTAGAATTCCCTTATTCACATTTTAGCACGGCTACAGAAATACATATAAGTATAGAATAGAGTAATGTCATGTGCCCTTAATAAATTAAATTATGCCACCCTCCCTTCGTTTGTTAATAATGATTTTATTTTCTAAAATCATTTTTTATTTTATACGACCATCTCATCATTTGTCAACTAATGATTTTATTTTTTAAAATACTTTTTTTTTTTACTTTCATTTTATATTGATATACAATATAATAAGTATATGGTCTACTGAAGAGTCATTAAGCGCATCCGAAATAGCTGACCAAATACCTAATCGTACCTGGCCAGCATCTACTTCTGATTTTATTATTTTTTTGCATACTAAGGTTGTTCCTGCCGATAGAGTTACCCTTTACAATGGTGATTAACTCTGAAAAAATTCTACCTTCTCTCCAATCTTTGTTATGTACACCATTTATACGATATGGGGAAATAAAAATCAATCTAGTATTTTTAATTGCGGTAATATGGACAGGAAGAACCATTTCAATAATATTGAAACATATTCAGGATTATTACCGCTTTAGACATTTGCTAGATTTACTTCCAGAGCCTGAAGATCAGCGGCTTTATGAAATCTATTCAAAAACATATGTACGCGGACAATTATCCAAGGTTAAAATTATTGTTCATGATTCGGTGAAGTCTCCTGCTATTATAGGATTTCTTAAACCCGTTATAATATTACCAAATATGTACTTTAACGATGATGAACTCCTTGGAGTGTTTATTCACGAAAATACACACTTTCAATTTGGTCATTGTCTGATTATATGTATTACTGAACTTATCCGTGCATGTTTTTGGTGGAATCCATTTTTCAAAGAACTCAAACTTCCCACTTGAATAAGTGCCTGCACACCTTAAAACTCCAATAAAAACTGGCATAAAAATCAGGAAGTATATTGATTTATGTATCTTATCAAATCTTCGTATTTAGATGCACTGGATTTTTTGTACTCTTGTATGAAATTTTTATACAAAACAGCTGAGAAATTACTGTTTCAGCTCTTTCCGCATATATTGCGAGGGACTTACCCCAAAATGTTTTTTAAAAAGGCGTGAGAAATACTTCTCACTGGAATAGCCTACTTGTTCACTGACGCGCCTTATAGAATACTTCTGTGTCTCCAGTAGCTCTTCAGCCTTCTTCATCCGTATTCCGGTCACATAGTCAATGTACTTCTCTCCTGTTTTTTCCCGAAAAATCCGACTGAGATACGTGGGCGTAACTCCAAATACCACTCCCATCCTCTCAATTGAAACGTCATCCATATAGTTTCCATCCACATATTTTCGTATTTGCAGAATGATATCTTCCCGGGGGTCTTCCTTCATATGCTTTTCCATAAACAGTCGTTTCATTTTTTTTAGCATCTCATTTATATCATTACTCTTAAATTCAGCCCCCCAAATAATACTCAGATGCTCCACAACCTCTTCTGTCAACATACTTTTCTCTTTACCGGCCCATCTTTCCCCTTCACTGATCTGCTTCAAAATGTGGTTAAACCCTTCCATATCACCGATCAGGTACTCTGAAGTAAGCTTTTCCAATTGCCCACACAGATACTGCTTCTCTATCACATCAGGATCAGAATCAAAACCTTCCATCCTAAATATATCCAAATTTTCAAGATATAACCGCAACGGTGCCAGCGCTGTCATCAGCGCAAGTGTTGTCTTAAGTCCCTTTACACCGTCCAGTCTTGCCGAATAGCCGGATACAAAGGCCTCTTCCGTATATTCGTGAAATCGAAGTTTAAGAAAGCTATTCATCCTGCCGCGCTCTTCACCCAATATCAGCAAATATACCTCGCCTGTTGCACCGGTGAAAAGTGCGAACTCATCAGCTGGTACGTTCAGTTGACTGTTTAAGAAACGCTCCAGACACTGATACAAATTCTGATAAATATCCCTACGCCGCTCTTTTTTCACATCCACAAAGAAAGTATAGAGATAGTACTGTTCATCCAGATATTCCAGTTCTGAAAAGTCATCCAGGTAAATCCCTTTACGAATGGTTTCTGCAAAATAACCACGCTCTTTTTTGCGTCTTTCCTGACGTTCAGATAACAGATTATCAATAAACTCCCTCAACTCATCCGGATCCGGTGGTTTTAAAAGATAGCCCTTTGCCCCCAGCTTCAACGCCTTCTTTACATATTCGAAATATCCATACCCCGTCAGGACACACCAATCAGTGCCCCGATATCGGTCTTTGACCTGTTCCATCGCATCCAACCCCTGTTTTTGAGGCATATTAATATCCAAAAACACTAGATCAAACGTCTTTCTCTCAAGCATTCTATACATCTCTCCAGCACTTCCTGCCTGAGAAATATGGTTTTTATCTCCGTATATTTCCTCTATCATAGATTGCAGCGTCAGTCTGACCAGCCTTTCATCATCAACAATTAAAATATCCATCTTTTGCTCCTTACTCCTGAATCAGCATATTGCATATAGTACAAAATTCGGAATCCCCGGAATACCACATCATCGAATTCGGATAGACAATGCTCAGACGTTCCTTGACATTATTGATTCCAACACCTTTACTCTCATTAAACCGTTTCCTTTCCATCGGCTGTCCATTATTCGCAATTGAAATCCAGATAAAGTTACCCCCCTCTTTCTGCAATACGGATCGCTCTGATCTGAATCATCATTCCGGTTTCATCTACAAATCCATGCTTCATTGCATTTTCAACAATCGGTTGAATGAGAAGTTTTGGAATTATTACCTTTCCTGCTTCAGGCTCGATCTCAATACGGTATTCCAGTCGTTTCTCAAACCTTAATTTCTCAAGCTGCAGATAAGACTCAATAAACCGGCATTCCTGACCAATCGTAGAATCATATCCATGCTCACATGTGTAACGGAACATCTTCGAAAGATTTAAAATAGCTGCCTCCAGCGCCTTTCTATCTTCTATGCGATTCAGAGCGACCAAAGTGCTCAGGACATTGTTCAAAAAGTGGGGGTTTATCTCTGTCTGCATCGCCTTATACTCTGCCGCCTGCTGGCTAAGCTTTAGTATATATTCTTCCTTCACCAGAGATTCAATCCGCTCTTTCATATCGATCAAGGCACTACTAATATCATCAAATTCAGCAATGCCACTTTCACTAACCGTCTCAATCTCATACACCCGGCGTTCAGGTCTGTAACTGTGAATGAATTCCATAATCTTCCCGGTTGTATAAGAAGTTTTCCTAAATAATCTGGTATATAAGATAAAAGCCATCAGAAGAGCTCCACACCAAACACTGACAAAAATCGCATACAACTGACTGGATTTCGTTGTAATAGTACTTTTTGGAATAATATAGTCAATATAAATACCAGACTTTGTACCAGAAGAGTAAACGTAATAAAGTTCATTATCTATCTTCATGCTGCCATCGTTTCGAATCTCCGCTTTATCTTCAACCGCCCCGAACAACTGCCCGGATTCTGCCGCGGAAACAAACGCAGGCTTTGAATCCGGATAAGATATCACAACGCCGGCACCTTTCACCAGATTAAAGTTGCTCACGATTTCGTCAAAAACATTCTGTGATACATCTAAAAAAACATATCCCTGTCTTTTCGCCTGCTCAATTTGATTAATCTGCCTCGCCATAATAAAAACCTCTTCGTCTGTATGTTGAACATCTTTTTCCGTAATGATCATTTGATTCAGAGAAATCTCCCGGGTAGTTTCCAGAAGCTCCGAATATCCCGCTTCTTCCAAATCCAAAAGCTCTACACTACTGCTGCTTTTGCTTAGATAAAACATCTTTCCCTGATTCATATGCTCTGGTATAAAGCAAATCCCCTCGATGTAATCATTACCTGCAGCCATGTATTTAATTACGGTGTCTCGGTACTTACTGGTAATCTTAAAATACTCATAAAAGGTTTCACTGTTTTCCGGCACAATCTCATGTTTATCTACATATGAGTAAAATTTAGCCAGTTTTTCATCAAATAAATACTGATAGAAAAAATTCTCACCGGAATCAATATAGCTATCAATATGGTTTGCCATACTTTGTAATGTCAGACTTGTCGTTTCCCGGTAATTATTCAGAATAAGTCTCTCGATTAATGACCCATGAATCAAAATCGATACCGTAAAGGGGATTCCAATAGAAATAATAAAGATTAAATTCATCGCCTTTTTTAAATTTTTCCTATTCATATTCTTCCCTTTCCTTAGGAATCCTCTTTTTATTCATATTATACGACCAAAAAAGATGCCGCACAATATCATCCTTAAGTTGAAATCATCGTACAGCACCCGTTCCCTTAGTCAAAGTGTTTAAACTGTGGTAAAAACCCTCTATTCACTTCAAACATCTCCCGAACCATTTCCTTAATCTCGGCCAGACTTAAGACCGCCGAAGAAAGCGGGTCAAAATAGCATGCCTGATAAATCTTCTGTGGATCCCCGGTCAATGCACCTTCTATTGTCAGCTCTTCAATACGCGCACTGACGTCGGTCATTAGCGCAAGGTGATCTGGCAGCTTCCCTACCCGAATCGACTCCAGACCTTCTCTGGATGCTAATACTGGCACTTCCACACAGCACCCGTAAGGCAGGTTATCAATCAACCCAAAGTTTCTCACATTTCCATTAAACTTATACAAGGTTCCATCACCAAAAACAGCATTAAAAATATGGGCTGCATACTCATTCCCACGCTTAAGGTTTACCGGGTTATCTGCCCAGTCAATAAAGTCCTGTCTCCACGTCTGCTCATTTTTTTCATGATCGATCATTGCCATAAAGTGAAGTCCCGGATTCCACCCTGTTCCATGCGTACAATACTTTTCTAACAAATCCGGACGTTTTCTGAACCACGCTACATATTCCGAAGCGTGTCCGCTGGATTCGGTCACGTAATACCCCATATGCCGGAACATTTCATTTCGGACGATTTCCTCATCATAATGTTCTTCCACTGCCTTTTTAATCAACGGATAAGCATCTTGCCCCTTCCATTTATAGTCCAGATAAAATGCCTGATGATTTATCCCGGCACATGTGTATGTTACATCCTCCATTTCCGCCCCGATCCAGCCGGCCAGCTGTTCTGCTGTTCCCTGCACACTATGGCACAAACCGGTGACATTTACATTTGTCTCTGATTGCATAGCCCGGCAGAGAATTGCCATCGGATTCGTGTAGTTTAAAAATATCGCATTCGGGCAATACCGTTCAATATCTTTGCAGATATCCATCATCACCGGCATGGTGCGAAGCGCCCGGAAAATCCCAGATACCCCTCTGGTATCACCTATATTCATATTTACGCCGTATTTCATCGGAATTTCCAAATCTTTTCCCCATACATGAATATCACCGACACAAATAGTGCTCAATACACCGTCTGCACCCTTAAGAGCCTCCGCCCGATCGGTGGTAGAAATAACTTTGGCCGGATAATTACCCGATGCAATGATCTTTTCCACAGATTTTGTTGCATACATCAGTTTTTCCGAATCAATATCCATTAATGCGATCGTCGCATCCTGAAAGCTGGGAAATGTCATCAGATCCCGTACTAGATTCCTTGTAAAGATGACGCTTCCCGCCCCAATAAATGTGATTTTTCTCGTTTTATTTTTCATATATATCTTATCCTTTCACTGAGCTGTCCAATACTCCCTGTACAAAATATTTTTGTAAAATCAAATAAATAATGATCACCGGGATAATCGCTACTGCTGCCGATGCTGCCGCTCCATTTAAATCTTTCACCGTTTCACCGAAGAACTGTTTCACCGCTAATGTCACATTATACATCTTCGGCTGCTGCAGTACATAAAGCGAATAACCATACTCATTCCATGTTGCTACTCCCTGCAGCAATGCTACCGATACGGTCACAGGTTTAAGTTGTGGAACGATAATTCTGAAAAAAGTTGTCCACACACCAGCACCATCCATTTCTGCTGCTTCATCAAGCGACTTTGGAATGGATGAAATAAAATTAGAATACATGTACACCGACAACGGCAAACCAAATGCTGCACCTACCAGAATAATTCCCCAATAAGTCGACAAGGCTCCCATCGCTACCAAAATTGAGTAAACTCCGACCACCATCGACATTCCCGGCACCATCATTACACCCATAACAAAAATTTTAATTCCTTTACTCAACCGGTTTTGTATTCGCGCCATCGGATAAGCTGCCAGACCGCCAAATACAACTACCAAAAATACCGTTCCCGCTGTAATAACTGCCGAATTCAAAACTGCCCGCAAAATATTACTTTGCTTGAAGACTTTAATAAAATTATCTATGTAAATTCCAGTCGGTAATGCCAGCCTGGCTCCCTGGTCTGTCATTGGTTTCAACGATGTTATAACCACCACATAAATGGGCAGAAGGTAGATCACGACCACCGCAACAGATACCGCATACTTCCACCAGTTCCTTTTCATGTGTCGATCATCTCCTTTTCAAAATATTTATTCGCCAACGCTGCAACTGCCATAATCAGCAGAAAGGTTACAATACCGATAGCCGACGCATATCCCGCCTTCTCCTTTAAGAAGTACTGGCTATTCAAGTATGTCATCAGCGAATGGGTTTGATAATTGGGACCGCCATTTGTCAGCGATATAATCGGATCGAATAGTTTCAATCCACCAATCAGATTCACAATAACCGAAGTTGTGATTGCCGGCGTGAGCATCGGCAAAGAAATTTTCCGAAATCGCTGCCAACGCGAAGCACCGTCAATAGCTGCCGCTTCCAGATATACTTTCGGAATATTCTGCAGCCCTGCCAGGTATATGATCAGGCAATTTCCTGCATACTGCCAGGAATTGATAAGCGTAATAGCTCCTACTCCGGTTTTCCCATCCGCCAGCCAATTCGTCGGTTCTCTTCCAAACCAGCCCAGAATTTCATTTAAAATTCCCCGATCAAAGGTGAAAAAGAAATACATGATATATCCCATAATAAGCCCGGATATCATAATCGGAAGATACATGACTACGCGTACAACACCATTTCCCCTAAATCGCGTATTAACAAAAAACGCTCCACACAGTCCAATTATATTCTGAAGTAAGGTGGACATAAATCCATAGATTAACGTGTTGAAAAATGCCGTTCCAAATCTTCCATCGGAAAAAATATCTACATAATTTTTTATTCCAACGAAAGTCTTCACACTCGAATAACCATTCCACTGGCATAAAGAAATATAAAGCGTTTCAAGAAAGGGACGTATGACAAACACCGCCATCACCAAAACTGCCGGAACATAAAATAAATACATCCTTTGTTTCCTTTTTCCCATACCTGGTCTCCTGTTCTTCAGTCAAATATCTCGCAGCAAGCTGCGGGGTATTTGACCCTCGCGGCATTCGCCAAATGCAAGCAAGCTTGCGCTTGACTCATTGCTCGCGGAAATAAGCCAACTGCATCATCATAATCAATTTTCAGCCTCCCACTTGTCCAGGTAATTTTCCTGCATGCTCTTTGTTGCTGACTGAACACCTGCGTCCGTCGGATCCATAAATACTTCCATCATGCTATCCGATAGAATCGTCCACATACCACTCGGAAGATACTTTCTGTCAAAAAGATTATCATAGCAGATAACATCACCGAGCAGTTCCTGACTCTCTGTAAATGCCGCAAATGTTTTATTCGATGCGGTATCAATATTCGTCAATGCCGGTAACTGACCATCCAGTTCCACAATCCTTGCAGCAATATCCGGTTCTGCCAGGAATTCCAGAAGCTGTTTTGCTTCTGCGATATATTCAGAATCCTTCCAAATACCAAAAGCACTGCCTTCTCCTACTGAATATTGAACTTTTCCTCCTGCTGTCGTAGAAGGAACCGGCAGAATACCTATTTCTGCATCCGCATTATATTGCAATACTCTGTCTATTGCAATTCCACCTACAAGGAACGCACATTTACCGGCAGCAAGAGCTTCAAATCCCTGTGTTTCATCAGCAGTGATAAAATCTTCATTAAAATAACCTTTTTCAACCATATCTCTGATATCATTAAAAAAATCCAGGCCATCCGTTTCCCAGTCAAAGCTGCCTTCCTTCAATTGCGCAGCTGCCTGAAGCTCTGCCCCCTCTGCCGTATAGTAACCAGGAATCATCGTTCCTAAATAGCTTGCACTGGTCCAATAATCCTTACCTCCAATAAAGACTGGTACTGCTCCCGCAGCCTTTATTTTCTCACATGCATCCTGAAATCCTTCCATCGTTTGCAGAGACTTCACATCCACCCCTGCTGCCTCCAGAACCTCTTTGTTATATTCAATTCCATTAACCCCCTGAGTAACCGGCAGCACATAAACCTTACTGTCCTGATCAGAGACCACTCCTTTTATGGATTCTCCCACAGTATCAAACCACGGTTGATCATTTAGCTCCAGCAGATACTCTTTATATCGCGCGATAGACCACCCATGGGTGACAAAGACATCCGGCATATCTCCTGACGCCATCCTGGTCTTCATAACCGTTTCATAATCTGAACCCGGAGTGATCAATTCTACGGAAATGTTTGTTTTCTCTGTAAACTCTACAATTATCTCACGGAATTTATCTAATGCTTCATCCGTATACCCAATTTCCATTTCAATCGTTTTCCCTGAAGTGCTCTCCTCGCTACTGTTGCCTTCCGAAGAAGAATTCTCTCCTGTTGTCCCACATCCATAAAGTGTCCCGGCAATAATAGATAATATTACAAATACCATACTCATCATTTTGACTCTTCTTTTCATTGCTTTCCTCCCTAGCTATTCAGACCCGCAGTTTTTCTGCATTGCCATGTTACTGGATATCCTCTTTTATTATATCCTCCTGGCTTTAAATTGGAGGTGTCTTTTTTTATGGTTATGGCACCTATATTTGCACTCTTACCCGAAAGCATAAAAACGCTCACAGTGCCCCCTGCAAGCGTCTTACGTTGTTAGATTTTACAAATGCATTTTTATAGCAGATACTCTTATTAAATTTCTGTACCATACACACTCTCCAGAACAACTGACTCACCTGCCTCTGGTGTCAGTTCGTATCGTTCTCCATTACTTTCCCATGTTTTATCCTTCATTTTCCATGTTCCGTAATGAAAAGAGAAGGCCGCAAAACACATCTGCGCTGCGGTCTTGAAACCATGAAATTTGTCTGCCCAAAAATGAAATGGGTGTGGAACAACGAAACAAAGAAAAGTAAGCGGGTCATACCTTGTCCCCCTGCTTCACTTCCATCGTAATTTTTACAGTGTTGATATCTCTGCGTGACAAGAGTACGCACGTCTCCACATGGCATGAGCGGGTACTTTTGATAGCGATATCAGAGCCTAAGTCCACATGATTAAGGGTAATAAGTCCACCAAATCCACTGAAAATGTCTGTATTTCTAACCATAAAGTTTTTCTTTAGAGTTCAAACATGCTTCCAACCTTGAACTATCCGGAATTTCCGAATAACTTACTTTTGCCGTTTTCCTTTTTGTTCCAACAACTTTATGCTTTCCAGATAGTCCTTTTCCACACTGCTAAGCGTTTTTACCTTATACTTTTTATACTCGGTCTGAGCCTTTTCCTTAGCCTGCAAATGACTGACCGTTCCATTTCCGATGAGAAGATTTTCACCCGTTGAGGTCAAAATCCCGTCAAGATGCTTTGCCCAATCTTCCATTTTCATAGGTATTTCCCGCTCCGCCTGTCTTTCCGCAAAATCAAGATATCCTGATACCAGCTGACCCATTGCCCTCAGTTCTTTTTCATCCAGATAATTCTTTGCGATTTTTGCTTCGCGCAGTGTTGGCTGATCCCCGGAAAATGACATCAATCCCATGAAGTCTTTTTCGGCATCCGCACGATGATAAATAACCTCTGCTGCCGTTTCTCCTGAAACGGCATAATGGATTTTATTCTGCACTCTCTTGAAAAACTGAACAGAAACTTCCGCTTTAGGATCATAATCTACACTTGTAGCATAGATTTCCAACACCTGACGATAAAACACCTTTTCTGATGCCCGGATATCTCGAATCCGTTCCAGCAGTTCTTTGAAGTATCCGCCTCCACCCAGTTCTTTTAGGCGATTATCGTCCATTGCAAAACCTTTTTTGATGTATTCCTTTAAAATGCTTGTTGCCCATATACGAAACTGCACACCACGCTGTGATTTCACACGATAACCCACAGAAATAATTACATCCAGATTGTAGTAATCGACTTGATAAGTTTTTCCATCAGAAGCAGTTGTTGCAAAATTTGCAACAACTGAATTTCGCACCAATTCCCCATCTTCAAAAACGTTTTTTATATGCCTTGATATGGTAGACTTGTCCCTCTGAAATAATTCAGCCATCTGATCAATAGAAAGCCATACTGTTTCATCATGCATATTGACAACTATTTTGGTCAAACCATCTTCGGTCTGGTAAATCAGTATTTCTCCATAATTGTCCACTGCAGCATCCTCCTAATCTTCTCGCTTCACATAAGTAAGTTCAATGTCATACCCAAGGGCTTCCAGCATCTGCACAAAGGTCTTGTTCACAACACCATCCTGCTTTTTAATGATACGATTGACATATGGACTTGTAGTTTTAATCTTCTCCGCAAGCTGTGCCTGAGTAATACCGTTCTCTATGCATTTCACTTTGATGTCTATTTCTATATTATTTTTCAACATAAAAATCTCCTTGTTCGCACTGCTTTCAACGAATTACACAAATCAGATAATTTATTGTACCGTACTTCCATGACTTTTTCAATGAATTTCAGAAAATTAAGCACCCCCCTTTCCCGCAGAGTGCTTACCATCGCAATTCTAATTGATTATCCTCTAATCTCAATTTGAATTCCAACGCTTCATGAGGCCACACTTTCCTCAAATCCTTTATTTCTTTCAATTTTCCTAAATTCATCATTTGAATTTCCTCCTTGCTCATTTGACATCAATTCAATTCTCCAGTCATTCACGTCTTGCTCCAACTTTCTAGAAATTCCCATTTTATCGGCTTTTTCGGCACTTTCACTTCTCTTTTCTCGTCATTAAACAGACGCACTCGACATGAGTTTCTTTGTTACGCAAAAAGTTTAACTATATATCTTCTAAAAGTTTATCAAAATCACTTTTATATGTCTTATCTTGTATAGCTCGATATTTCTCAAATTCACTTTCTGCAAAAGCTTTTGCAATCTCTGCTGTCACCTTGCCATTTCCTTGTAAAATAGTTTCTTCATTCAATTCTAAAAACACATCCAGTTTCTTAGCCCAATCTTCCATCGTCATAGGGGTTTTTTTTCTTGCCTGTCGCTCAGCATAGTCCAAGTACATAGAAACAAATTGATTTAGGTCTTCAATCTCCAATAAAGATAAATAATTTTTCGCAATACTGACATCTTTCTTTACAATTTTTCCACCTGGCGAATTCTTCCAGGTAGTCAATCCCATATTTTCCTTTTTGTGATCAGCTCTATTTACAATGACCTCTGCTGCGGTGTTCCCATGAATGGCAAAATGAAGTTTATTTTGTACTGTCGCAAAAAAATCTTTTGTTATATAGGCATCCTTTGAATAATCCACGGCAGTAGCATAGATATCTGTGATTTTTTGATAGAATTTTCTCTCACTTGCACGAATCTCACGGATTTCATCCAATAAATGTTCAAAATATTCTTCATCAAATATCTGACCATTCTCTAACCTCTTTTTGTCCAATACATAGCCTTGAATCGTATACGTTCTCAAAACTTTCGTTGCCCATTGTCTAAATTGAGTTGCACGTACTGAATTCACACGATACCCCACTGATATAATGGCATCCAAACTATAAAATTTTGTGTTATAGTTTTTTCCATCTGAACCAGTATGTCGGAATTTCCGACATACTGAACTTTCTTCTAATTCACCCTCTTCAAAAATATTTTTTAAATGCTCTGTTATTGTAGTCCTACCCTTATCAAAAAGTTGTGAAATACCTTCCTGAGTGAGCCAAAGTGATTCGTCCTGTACCCTGACTTCTATCCCATCTTCAGAATTTTGCTTGGTAAAAACCAAAAAATCAACTGTACTATTGCGTATTTGAAATGTCTTTTCTTTTTTATTGTCTTGCATTTCCTCTCCTTACCTATGTATGGCACTATATTAAAACAGCATTATTACAAATGTTATCTTTGTTTTATATCAATTCCTGTGTCCAGCATATCAACCGATACAGCAATTTGCGGCATTTTCTGCGGATCAGAAAATTCATCAATCAAACTTTGCGCATAGCTGACTTTATTATCAATGACCCGGCAAAAATCCGTAGGATAGTTTGGATACTCTTTGCCGAATACTTCATAAATTTTTTCAGCATGCTTATGGTTCTTCGCAAAAATAATCGTTTTTCCTAGTTTGCTCCCTGCCGCAACATGAATACCATGTTTCATCAAAATATGTAATGCTTCTCTAATGGTATCCGTATTAAATACCCACTCATTGAGCGCTGTATTTTCAATTTTGTCCGGCAACTCGCCATCTTCATCCGTAAATTTCTCTTCATATTCTTCCTTCTCTGAATCAGATATCCATAACCCGTACTATTTCCTGCTCATTCGTAATTTTTTCATTTAAAATGTCATCGACTACACTCCTGTATTGAACTACTGCCACTTTAGACAGCCCTTGTATTTCTTCAGCAATTCGTCTTATGTTTTCTTCCATAAATTCAATTTCCTTTTTTCACTATCAAATATATGATTGCAGGTATTGTCTCAAATTATCCAACTCATTCATTTATTCTACCATAAAGTATGGTTATTTACTATTAGAAAAAAGCCGATCAGGACATTCAATCCCAATCGACATTTTTTTTATCCTCTTCATTTTTACACTCAATCTCTATTATTTTTCCCATTTGCTTTGAATTTTCTATTACTTCTTTCACTTCATCGTCAAGTGAAAGTTTCAGCGCATCTGCACGGGCTTTCTCCGGGATATAGATACTTACTTTAAAAATCTGTGCCAGATAAAAAGCCAAAATTTTGGATATTCTATATAAGAATACCCCTAATATAATAAAATACGCCTAATATTCATATTGAAATATGCGAATTTATCAACCATGTCATTGACTTTCGCCTAAAATAATGCTATTATTAGGCGAATTGGATGGAGGTAGGCGAATGAAAACTTTTAATTATACCTCATTAAAAGATCATCAGTGGGATTCAGAAATTCTTGGACTGGT
>Ga0153929_1000381_pt1 | contig 16958 bp, 21 predicted proteins | sample TSNJ013MetaG_FD_104689 | JGI IMG/M metagenome (GOLD analysis project Ga0153929, IMG submission 104689) | Attine ant fungus gardens microbial communities from New Jersey, USA - TSNJ013 MetaG | ecosystem: Host-associated > Fungi > Mycelium > Unclassified | place: USA: New Jersey, Wharton State...
AGTACTAAGGAGATTGGAAGAGAACAATCTGTTTGTGAAACCAGAGAAATGCAAATGGAAAGTAAGAGAAGTAGAGTTCCTGGGAGTAGTAATTGGTCCAAAAGGAGTGGAGATGCAAAAGGAGAAGGTGGAAGGAGTCCTGAACTGACCGGCACCTAGGAACATCAAAGAAGTACAAAAATTCCTAGGCCTCACCAATTACTATAGGAGGTTCATAAAGGACTTTGCTAGGATAGCGGCACCATTACATATGCTAGTCAGGAAGGAGCAAAAGTGGAAGTGGGAGAAGGAACAGGAGGAAATGTTTGAAAAACTTAAGGTAGAGTTCACCACAGAGCCTGTTCTGGCCATTCCAGACATCAATAGAGAAATGAGAGTGGAAGCAGATGCCTTAGACTATGCAACAGGGGGAGTGTTGTCGACAAAGTGTGAAGATGGGAAGTGGAGGCCAGTGGCCTTCATCTCTAAATTGCTGAATACCACAGAGTGAAATTACAAAATTCACAATAAAGAGATGCTGGCAGTTATAAGGTGCCTAGAAGCATGGAGGTACTACTTAGAGGGAGCAAAACTCAAATTTGAAATCTGGACAGACCATAAGAACCTCTAGTATTTTATGACAAGTCAAAAATTAAACCGCAGACAAGCAAGATGGGCCCTATACCTATTGTGATTTAATTTCATGTTAAAACATGTTCCAGGAAAGAGCATGGGGAAGGTGGATGGATTAAGCAGAAGACCAGACTGGTAGGAGGGGGTGGAAAGAGATAACAAAGACCAGAAGCTGATAAAACCAGAGTGGATTAGGGGGGTAGAAACATTAATGGAGGAAGAGAACCTAAGAGAAAGAATTAGAAAGGCACAGGAAGGGGATGAGAAGATAGTAAAAGCAGTAGAGGAGTTAAAAAGGGCAGGAATAAAAGTGCTGAAAGATGAAGAGTGGGAAATCAAGGATGGGATAGTATTAAAGGAAGGAAGAATATACATGCCAGAAGGAGACCTCAGAAGAGAAATAATACAACTACACTATGATACTCTAGTAGGAGGGCATGGGGGGAGGTGGAAGACAGCAGAGTTGATTGTCAGGAATTACTGGTGGCCAGGAGTAATGAAGGAGGTGGGAAGATATGTAGATGGATGTGATGTGTGTCAAAGATACAAGAATCGAAGCAAAGTGCCAGTGGGAAAACTAATGCCCAATACAATCCCAGAAAAGCCATGGAGTCACATATTGGCAGACTTTATCACCAAACTGCCACTAGCCCAGGGATACAATGCAATCTTAGTAGTATGCGACTGTTTTAGCAAAATGGCATATTTTATAGCAACAATGGAAAAGATGTTGGCGGAAGGACTCGCAAAGCTGTTTTGGGACCATGTATGGAAATTGCATGGACTTCCAGAGAGCATCATATCAGACAGGGGAGTGCAGTTTGTGGCGGGAATGATAAAGGAGCTGAATAACTTGCTGGGAATCCAGACAAAGCTCTCAATAGCCTATTACCCTCAAATGGATGGGCAGACGAAGAAGATAAACCAGGAGTTAGAGCAATATCTAAGGGTCTTCATTGATCATAGACAAGAGCAGTGGCCAGATTGGTTAGGGTGTTACCAAGGAACAGTGAATGTTCTTAGTGGTCACCCTAGGTGGATGTTCAGGAAGAACTCGATGGAGTTCTTTGTTGGATTGCAGCTCTACTTATACTATTACTACAGTGGCTGTACCCTAGAGTCCTATGGTCACATGTCCTTTCCAGAATGTTCTATGGTCACCTGACCTTGTCACATGACTTGGCTTACTAAGTCCCTATCCTGTTTATATCTTTACTCCGTTGTGTGCTTGGAGGTTTTAGTTTGAGTGTTTAGATGCGTGGAAACCTTTTTCCTGCTTGAGATTCTCATAACACCTGGAAGTGATCATAGAATCCAATAAAATTGAAATAGAGAAGAAAAAAGTAAATGAAGAACTAAGTTGGCCAGAGCCAAAGAATATGAAAGATGTCAGAAAGTTTTTAGGCCTCACCAACTACTATAGAAGGTTTATCAAAGACTTTGCTCAAGTAGCAAGGCCAATGAATATGTTGACAAGAAAAGATATGAAGTAGTAGTAGGAAAAGGAGCAGCAGAAAGCATTTGATAAACTTAAAGAAATCTTTATAACTAGACCAGTATTGGTAGCCCCAGATTTAGACAAAGAATTTAGGGTAGAAGCAAATGCTTCAAACTATACTACTGGAGGAATACTATCAATGAAGTGCTCTGATGAGTTGTAGAGGCCAGTTGTTTTCATTTCTAAATCTCTAAGTGATACAGAGAGAAATTATAAAATTCATGATAAAGAAATATTAGTAGTAGTCAGATGTTTAGAAGTGTAGAGGCATTTCCTGGAAGGAACAACCATAAAGTTTGAGATTTGGACAGACTACAAAAATCTTGAATATTTTATAAAGGTGCAAAAATTAAATAGAAAACAAGCAAGATAAACATTGTATTTATCAAGATTTAATTTTATGTTGAAGCATGTTCCAGAGAGTAAAATAGGAAAGATGGATAGCTTGAGTAGGAAGCCAGACTGGAAAATAGGAGTAGAAAGGGACAATGAGAATGAGATATTGGTAAAGCTAGAGTAGTTAGAAGTAAGAAAAACAGAGAAAATAGAAGTAATAGTGGAAGAAGTAGACTTACTGGAAAAAATAAGACAGTTGAAAGTAAAAGATAATGAAGTAGTCAGAGTAGTAGAAGAAATGAAATGAGCTGGAGTAAAGATATTGTGAGATAAAGAGTAAAGAGAAGTAGATAGTATTATATATAAAGAAAGAAAGGTGTATGTATCTAAATACAATAAGTTAAGAGCAGAAATAATTAGGTTACATCATAACACACTAGTAGAAGGACATGTATTATAAATTGGCTCCAAAGAAAAAAAATATCTCCTATATATTCATCAACTTGATAGAAAATCTCCAGAAATATAATGCAGAGAAGATATAAATAGTATGAGACAGTATTATGTAAGAACTATATAGTTATTAGTTATAGTCTTGTAACCATGGGAAGTAAGTGCATAGACCATGGGATATTTGTATAAGTACTAGTAGAAATCCAATAAAGGACTCTATTAAGTTCTTCTTTTTCAATTGTTATTGATTGGGGTCAGAGCTTCAGTCCTAAGTCTATACCTTAACAACATGAAGGACAGTAGAAGATGGTGGAACTAGTTACCAGAAACTTTTGGTAGCTAGGAATAACCAAAAAGGTAAAGCAATATATAGAAGGATGTGATTTCTACCAAAGAAATAAAAATTGCATAGAATAGCTATAAGGAGACCATGCTAAACCTCACTCCTGATGCACTAGTAGTAGTGCACTGGAGTGACCCTGTAACTAATTAAATTTCAATTACCTTATATTTAATTAGTTGTCCACTCCTGTATTTTTATTCCTGATTGCTAAAATAGTCCATAACTAGAGGAGTAGTATATATAGTGTAGATTACCCTCTAGAAGCCTTATTCTATTCTCTGAGGTTTCTCCTAGAGGTAAGTGTAAATGCATTCTAGAGTCTAATTATATAACTGAGGTTTCTCCTGGAGTCCACTTTGCTTTGGTTACTCTTACAGCACTTTAGGATTAAAAGAGAACTTAATGGGATTCTTGCTCAATTATAGTCTACTATATATACAAGTACACTATTTGTCTTTATTTAAACTACAAGTTGTCTATCAACTACTAGTTTGACTCCAGTTTATGTCTGTTCTATTTATAGCTTCTTGTTATAGTCAAGACAACTTATGACAGTACCTTTCTCTTAAAGATCCTCATCCTGAGGACTTTATAGTTTGTTATATGGGTTCTGTAAATTACCCATTTTATCTTTATCTTATTTTTCTATTCTATCTCTTTCAAATTCTTACTTGTTTTCTTCTTTCTCTTCTTTATCTTTTTCTTGGATCATTTCCAAAGTTCTTTGTCCTTTTGTCTTTCCTTCTATTTATCATTTTCAATTTCTTTTTATTCTTCCCCAGTATTCTTTATCAAATCTCTTGTCATTCTATCCATATAATATCTTTGCTATATATCTTCCTAGCAGTTCTCCTTTGTAGTCTTCCCTGCTATTTCTTTTCTTTATTTGCCTAATACCTTCTCTATATTCTTTTTCAAATTTATCCACTAAATCTTGTATATTCTTCAAGTTTTCTCTTGGCTCCCAAGTGTCTTTTTCTACTGTATACCTTTTCTATTGTACTGTAAGAGAACATCTTGATAGTTACATCTAGAAGAGCTTAGCATGCACAGTATGGGTGAGTATTATCTAATTCACTCTATAATCTGTCCAGCCACCTTTCCTATAACTCTTCTCTTTGATTTTTGTCTTCCTATCAGTGCTAGGTTGCCTTTTATAGTGATTTAGTTATCAATATGTAGTATACTTGATTATATGACAATATACACAGACTGCCTAATATAGGTATATATACTAGTGGATATATAATAGAATACCTTACCCCAACATTGATTAGAACTCCTGGACTATTTATTATTCCAACTCTAAGTCTGTTCTCTTCACTAACATTAGAGTAGTTAGGAATTGTACCATTCCTTTACATATACTAGATATATATTTTTCCTCTAAACTTTCTCTTGTTTAATATCTTCTCTATCTTATACTCTTCTTCTCCATTGATTATTACTAGTGATGGCTGTTCTTTTCTCTGGCCCTCTACTTGATCTTTGTACCTATATACTCTACTGACATTGACTACTAGATGTATCTTTACTGTACTCAGCAAATCTAGTTCTGTTGCATTTGTCAAAATTATTTTCTTTACTTGATAAGGTCTAACAAATCTTTCTATCAGTTTTTCCAATCTCCTTTCTTATATTTGGTACTTTAAATATTTTATGCTTAAAAGCACCCAGTCTTCTACTTGATATTCTTTTACCTCACTTCTTTTTCTATCTGTATACTTTATCATCTTCTTCTAACTCTTTCTTAACACTGTTTCTACTTCCTCATAAACTTCTTTTATTCTTATTGCAAATTCTTCCACCTTTTCAAACTTTCCCTTCTTTCTCATTTTGAATCCCATGTATGGGTCTCATCCAATATTTGCCTTGAACAGTGATACTTTTGTATTAGTCTATACTTTATTATGATATGCAAACTCTACTATTGCTAACCAGTCAAACCATTGCTTTTGCCTATAGTCAATGAACATCCTCAGGTATTATTCTAACTCCTGATTCATCCTTTCTATCTGTTTATCTATTTGTAGGTGATAGACTGTCAATAACTTTGTATCAATTCCCAACATTAAATTCAACTTCTTTATTATCCCTACTATGAACTGTACTCCTTTATCTATAATAATACTTTCTGGAAAGCCATACAGCTTCTAGATGTTATCCTAAAACAATCTTGCTACTTCTTCTACTGAAGTCTTTTCTGTAGTTGGTACAAAGTATGCCATTTTTGTTATTCTATCACATACTACTAGAATACTGTTATAACCCTATACTAGCAGTAATTTTGTAATAAAATCTGCTATAATATAACTTCAAGGTCTTTTTGGTACTGTATTAGATATGAGCTTTTCTGCAGGTGCCTTTGTATGATTTTTATTTCTTTGGTATGTATTATATTCTTCTACATACTTCTTGACTTTTTTAGTAACCCTAGGCTACCAAAAATTCCTTATCACTAACTTGGTTGTCTCCTACTATCCTCTATGTCCTTCTACCAGTGTATCATAGTATAGCCAGATCACCTTTGTCCTTAATTTCTTGTCCTTTGGAATATATATCTTTCTATCCTTCAACATTAATCTATTCTCTTCTTGCCACTCCTCATTTCTTAATATTTTAATATCTGCTTGTTTCATTTCTTCTATAGTATCACAAATGGCCACTTACTGATTTGTGATTGGTTGATTTGATAATCAAAGTGCTTAAAAAAGCAAAGTTAGACAAGTAGCAAAAGATATTGTTAAGTCTAAGATTTCTCCTCAGACATATAGTCCTTAAATACATGATTGTAGTGATCTGTGCACAAGGATAGCCTACCATATGATCACTACCTATTGTTCTATATATAGGAGTACTATTGCTCTTGAAATAAAAATAACCTAACTATCTTAGGATAGTTCTTTGTTCTATTCAAGGACACATGATAATCTATGGGTAAAGATTAATATTATGTGCAAATATAGAGGACCTTGTATCTCTATGGGATCTTATTGCCTCTGGATATATTTATAGCCTAAAGAAGCACATTGAAGAGAGCTTCACAATGGTCATTAAAGCAAACAATTACATTAAGCAGTTTCTGAGATATCAGTAATTTAGTGTCTGGTAACTTGGTAATCACTGGCTGATCTGCTGATAACTCAGTAAATGCTGATTGCTTTGAGATATTTTTGATATCATTTGAAAGATCTTCTTAAGGGCTTTTGGTGGCCATTTAGATTGTCAAAATCAGTCAAGTATTTCCAGAGTTATGGTCTGAATAAAGTTTGTGATATATAACTTTTATTATCTTGTTATCTTTTGCCTCTGATTTTCTAATCTTTTCCAATAGGTCTACCCCTTCAATTACTACTTCTATTACCTGTATTGCTCTAATCTCTAGCTATTCCTTTTTCACTAATACTGTAAGGGCAACTAGAGTAGAGTAACTCCAGGAGAAACCTCAATATATACACAAGTCCAGAATATATTATAACTCACCTCCAGGAGAAATCTCAGAGAATAGAATGAGGCTCCTAGAGGATAATCTACACTATATATGTAAGTTCCCTTGACTATGGAATGTTTTAGCTGTCAGAAACAGGAATATAGGAGTGGACAACTAATTAAATATAAGGTAATTGGAATTTAATTAGTTGCAGGGTTGCTCCAGTATACTACTACTAGTATATCAGAAGTGGACTTTGGTACAGTTCCCTTACAAATACTCTATTTTTGTTATCTCTCTCTATTCCCACCTGCCAGTCTAGATGCCTGCTGAGGCTGTTAGCTCTTCCTATACTGCTTCCTGGTATATACTTTAGTATAAAATCAAATCTAGACAGGTATAATATTTATCTTGCTTGTCTTTGATTCAACTTCTAACTGCTTATGAAATACTTGAGATTTTTATAATCACTCCAGATTTCAAATTTTGTTTGTATATCTTCTAGCAGATGTCTCTATTCCTCTAGACATCAAATTATTACCAGCATCTCTCTATTGTAAATTTCATAATTTCTTTCTGTTTCATTTAATGATTTTGAAATAAAGGCTACTAACCTCTACTTATCATCTTTACACCTCATTGAGAGTACATCTCCTGTTGTATATTCTGATGTATCTGCCTCTACTCTTATCTCTTTATTCAAGTTAAATACTACTAACACTAGTCATATTGTGAACATCTTTTTTAATTTCTTGAATACCTTCTCTTGCTCTTCTTCCCAATTCCACTTCTTGTCCTTTTTGACTAGCTTATGCAGTGGTTTAGCTATTCTGGAAAAATCTTTTACAAATTGCCTATAGTAATTTGCTAATCCCAAGAACTTTTATATATCTTTAACTATCTTAGATCTTGGCCATTCCAGAACTCCAGCCACCTTTTCTTCTTGTATCTTAATACCTTCTGCTCCCATTACTAATCCTAGGAAGTCAATTTCTTTAACCTTTTATATATACTTCTCAGGGTTCATATATAGATCATTTGCTTCTATTCTTTTTAGTATCTTCTCTACTATTTTATTATGTCTTCTTTTATTCTCTGTTCCTACCAATACATCATCTATAAATGCTGTTACATCTCCCATATCTATTAGATCTCTCAGAATATTATTTATCATTGCTTGAAATGTTGCTGGTGAATTTGTGAGACCAAAAAACATTATATTAGGCTTATATACTCCAAAATGTGTTGTGAATGTAGCCTTTCATTCATCCTTCTCTTTTATTCTTATATTGTTGTATCCAATGCAAGTCCATCTTTGTAAATACCTTTTTTGTCCCTATGGTATTGATCAAGTCTGAAATCAAAGGTAGAGAGTAGTTATCCTTAACTGTTCTTTTATTTAGGTATCTATAATCTTGTTCTATTTTTTTCTTCTCATCCTTCTTTCCTACAAAGAACACTGGTGAAGTCTGAGATGACTTCAATAGCCTAATATACCCTTTTCTCAACTGTTTCTCCACAAATTCTTTTACTTTTTCCTTTTTTTCTCTTAACATTAAATATATTCTTTCTTTTCTTAGTACAAAATCCTCTCTCAGATTTATTGTATGGTCCCAAGACCTTCTTACTAGTATCCTTTCCAACTCTGCCTTTTCAAACACTTTAAGCTACTTGTAAAATCTCTGTAGTACCATCTTTCTTACTTTTTCTTTGTCTAACTTGACTTTATCATTGAACTTCTCTTCTATTGACATCTTCCACTCATCCTTATCTGTCTTTTCTCCTACTCTAACTCTTTTTCCTTTTCTCTATGTCTTCTTTTACTGCTAAACTTCTCCTACAGATTAGTAGGCATCTTGTCATTCTGACCTCTTCTGTTTTCTAATTTATCTCTAGGTTATGTACCTATAACCATAGTATACCCAATATGATATCCATTCTTTCCAGGTTGCATATATTCATTCTTATTCTTTCTATGTAATTTTTGTAATACATATTTACTTCCACCTAGTACATTATAGCTTCTCTACTATTATTTGTAACATCTACATTTCTTACTGTTATTAGTCTCTCTAGCTTTTGCAGCTTAAATCTATGCTTTGCTGCCATCTTTTTATTCATAAACATCCCTATCATACTACTATTCAAGAATGCTTTGACTGTTATGCCTTCATGTATATTTACTTTTTCTGCTCCAATATTCAACTACACCTCTCTTAATATTTTGAATGTTCTCCTAATATCTATTTGATTAACCTTCTCTATTGCTGCACTTCTTGGAATCTCTATCTGTGTACTGTTCTATTGCACTTTTTCCTCTATGGAGCACACTACCACTCTCTAGTTCCACCATGGTTTTTTTTTTTCCTGTTCTACATTCTAGGCATAAGATCTCTTTTTTTTCTTGTTCCAACACTTTTTCTCCTATTATATCTTTTCTTCTACACTTTATATACTATACTCTTGTCATTTCTCCCCTCTATTACAAATAGCCACTTTCTGATTTGTGATTGGTTGATTATCAAATCAAAGTACTCAAAAAAGTGAAGTTAGACAAGCAGCAAAAGATGTTGTTAAGTCTGAGATTTATTCTTAGACATACAGTCCTTAAATACATGATTATAGTGGTCTGTATACCAGAACAGCCTACTACATGATCACTGTCTATTGTTCTATATATAGTAGTGCTATTGTTCCTGAAATAGAGATAACCTAACTATCTTAGGATAGTCCTTTGTTCTATTCAAGGACAGGTGATAATCTATAGATAATAGTTTAGTATTATGTACAAATATTGAGGATCTTGTATCTCCATGGGATCTTATTGCCTCAGATTCTATTTATAATCTAAAGAAGTATATTGAAGAGAGCTTTACAATGGTTATTGAAGCAAATAATTATGTCAAGTAGTTCCTGGGATATTAGCAGCCCAGTGCTTGGTAACTTAGTGATTGCAGACTGATCTGCTAATAACTCAGTGAATACTGATTACCTTGAGACATTTTCAGTACCATTTGAAAGATCTTCTTAAGGGCTTTTGGTAGCCATTTAGATTGTTGAAATCAGTCAAGTACTCCTGGAATTATAGTCCAAATGAAGTTTATAACACTCTCTTTGTTTTTTTCTTTCTAGTTCCATACTTTCTGGTACAGGTTGCATCATATGTTTCTTACTTGCCTCTTAAAAAGGAATCCTTGTCCTTGGTTTTTATGGGTTTGGACCCCCTTGTCTTTATACCTCCTATAGTCTATATATATTGCTACTATTTCTTCTGTCAATCATCCTCTCTCAAGCAGAAGTGTACCTTCTGGAGGCATACTTCCCTCCTCACAATATTCCTGTACCTTTTTCCATATGGGACATACCAGCCTCCTCTCTTGCTGTGCCTTTTGTGGCCTAACCATATATATCTTCTCCTCTCTTTTTCTTCTCTCTTTCTCTGCTACAATGTCTGAACACTCCTATTTATAGTACCCTACCCCCCAATACCTAAAACACTTCACTTCTTCCTTTTTTCTTTTCTGCCTTTGCATCTTGACCTCTTTTCTTATTCTATATCTCATCACTTAACTTGCTAATACTTTAAACTTGTTTTTGGGAATTAGTTTCCCTTTTTCTCCTTCAACCCTATTCCTGCAGTTACAAGCCAGGTATTAAGACTCTAGACTATAAGGGTGAATATATACTTCAACCTTGAGCCTATGTCAATACTTGATATCTTTTTGTTCCTCTACAAAGGGTTCAGTTAAGGTTTTCAGAAGAGTTATATCAAAAGGATAAATATTGAGGCTTTTAGTCACACTCTACAAGTTAGTCCAAAAACTGAAGAGAATATGGGATTCCAAGAGAAGTAGGTTTTCAGATGAACCATAGAAAGAAAGAACTTGCTATTCTCTTCTCTTTCTGGATTGTATTTATTCTAACTAGTAATGTCACAGAAACTACTATCCTAAGTACTAGTAAGTAATAGTGAGTGACTAGTTGAGTCAGAGTCTATAAATAGGTTAGTCCAAGGTTTCCCCATTTATTCTAAAGTTCATAACTATAATAAGATTTGTCCATAACTACCCTAAGATTTATTTAACATTTCTTCTTTAGTCCAATGTCTATAATTAGTTCAATCAAGTCTAAGGTCCAACCTAATCTTGATATGCTAACACATCATTTATTGCATCATCTTTGTCTTTCTCATCTTTTATCACTATCATCTCTTTTACCATCTACTTGTTATTAGTCTAGGGCTGATAATAGTCATAGTCCTAATACAATTCTATAACACCAGGTGCCTGAACTTCCTATACTTGAAACATTCTCTTCTCTCTCTTTCTTCTAGCTTTGCCCTTAATTTGGCAAGGGTCCACTGTTGGTTGAGCATACTGTTTATTAAAGAGTTGTATTGTTTAAGAGATATGGTATTATGTCTCTCAAGGTCAAATAAGATTTTGATCTCACTAATTACTGCTATATCTGTTGGGGTGCAAGATCTTTACTCAATCAGACATCTACTGTCATACTAACTACTGCCCTAATCAAATAGTAAACAATTACCTCAAGGAAAGGATCTCTACTCTAACAGTACCTTTCTAAGGGGTTGATGCTATTCCTCTGTGTGTATGGATGACAATGTACCCCCAGTACAAGTGTAGCAACTTAGCCTAAGATAACTTAATCATACTCCAAGTCTAAGTTAACAAGGAGAACTCAATAGAGTCTCTATTAGATTCTGTATACTACTTATACAACTACTACATGGTTTGTATACTACTTTTCCATACTCATCATGTGACATGACCCTGTGATATCATGACATGTGATCATAATATATGATATTTGTTATATGATACTTTCCCACACTCCTTCCTTGTATAGTAAGTCCAAATGAGAAGAGAAAAGAAAAAGAAAAGAAAAAAATATAAATAATGACTTAGCTATTTTGCCAAATCATAACAATAAGGTTTCTACTAATCAGAAAAAGATATAGGTAATCTACTCAATAACATCATTCAATTGCTAGATTAGGTCTTAAACATAATACCTGGGTTTAGTACTAAGTTTCCACTGGTAGTTCCTAACTGACTACTAAGTTTCCTTTATAGCTAGGACCTGCTATCCAAAAAGACTAGTAATTAAGCTGATTACCAATCAAGAATAATAAAAGAGTGAAGTTTAGATAGGGTTCGAAGTAAACAGTGTCTAGAGTATAGAATCAAGTTCTTCTATCAGCAACTGACTTAAAAACCTTAAGTTAGGGGTTAACTCAAGATAGCGCTTTAGGATTAGAAGAGAACTTGATAGGGTTCTTGCTCAATTGCAGTCTACTATATATACAAGTATGCTATTTGTTCTTGTTTAAACTACAAGCTGTCCATTAGCTACTGGTTTGACTCTAGTTTATGTCTGTTCTATTTATAGCTTCTTGTCATAGTCAAGGCAACTCATGACACATTTTTTTCTAGCCTCTTTAATATTTCTTTTACAATTTTATTATATCCTTTTTACATTTCTATTCCTACCAACACATCATCTACAAATGCTACTACTTTTTCTTTGTTTATCAGGTCCCTCAAAATTTTATTCATCATTGTCTGAAATGTAGCTAGTGAGTTTGTTATTTCAAAGAACTCTACTGTTGGTTTGAAGAAGCTTACATATATTGTAAATGCTTCCTTCTACTTATTATTTTTTTTGATCCTCATGTTATTGAACCTCTATTGCAGATCCATCTTTGTAAATACTTTCTTACTTCCCATATTGTCAATTAAGTCTATTATCAATGGTAATGGGTAGTTATTCTTTATAGTTTGTTCATTTAGACTATAGTAGTCTATAACCATCCTCTTGCTTCTATTCTTTTTGTTCACAAAGAATACTAGTGATATCTAAGAGGATTTAGATGGTCTGATATACTCTTTTCTTAATTGGTCATCCACAAAATTCTAGATCTTCTTTCTTACATTTTTGGATAGTGGGTAAATTCTTTCTTTTTGTAGTTTAAACATTTCCTTGAGATCTATAGTGTGATCCCAAATCTTTCTAGTTGGCATTCTTTCTGATTCTACCTTCTCAAATACCTTCTTCTACTTTAGAAACCTTTTAGGACATCTCCTTAATTTTTTTATAGTCTACTTCAACTTTCTTTTCTTTTTTCATCTACTATCTATCTTACAATTTTCTTCTCTTCTATAGTAGTTACTCTCTTTTTCTTTTCTGCTTTTCTATCTTCTTTTCTCTTTGTATTCTTTTTACACAATAGTGGGCACCTTATCATTTAAACCTCCTCTATCTCCCAGTTTATTTTTGGGCCATATATCTGTAACTACAGTATCTCTAATATCACTTTTGTCTTTTCTAAATTGTATATATCCATCCTCATTTTCTTCATATGATTCTTGTAGTATACATTTACTTCTACTTGATATATAATTACCTCTGTACTATTGATTGTTCTATTTATATTTCTAACTACTACTGGCCTCTCTAATTTTTATAGCTTAAAACTATATCTTGCTGCTATTTTTCTATCTATAAGCATTCCTGTGGTACTACTATCCAAGAGTGCTTTAACTGTTATGCCTTCATATATATCTATCTTTTCTATTCTAATGTTCAACCATATCTTCTTCAACATTTTGAAGGTCCTCTTCACTTCCCTCTGTTCACCCCCCTTCCTTGCTGTACTTTTTGGAGCTTCTATCCATGTGCTACCTTGTTGTGCCTTTACCTCTATGGGCTGTACTACTACTCTCCAGTTTCACTATGGTTTCTTCTTTCCAGTTCTATACTCAGGACACAAAATATTTTTCCACTCTTTCTGGTATATTTTCTCTCCTACAACTGTATCCTTTCTTCTATATTTTGTGTACTTAACTTTACTTCCTTCTTTATTATCTCTCCACTTCTGTGCTTCTAAACAGCTCTCACATCACATATTCCTTGATCACTCCTCCAAGATAAATCCTTGTCTCTGGTTAACTTCTGTTTTGATACTCTTATAGTCACACCTACTATACTCTACATATATAACCACTTTCTATCTGGTCTTTTATCTCTTTTCTTCTATTGCTATATTTTTTTAGAGACATACTCCATGTGCTGCTGTACTCCTGTGCTTTTTTCCATAAGAAATATACTAGTTTTTCCTTCTACTGTACCTTTTGTAGCATCACCACACATACTGTTGCCTTCTCTTGTCTTCTTCTTTTTACTTCAATATTTAGACACTTCCACTTATAGTGCTCTTTCTTCCAACACCTGAAACACTTCATGACTTTCTTCTCTTTAGTTTCCTGTCTCCTTATTATTACCTCTTCTACTCCACACCTTATTACTCTGCTTGCTAATACTTTGAATTTATTCTAGGAAATTGATTTTCTTTTTCTCTCCTCCTTCTTGTTCCTGCAATTTTGGGCTAGATGCCTAAACCTTATACAACATTGACAAATCTTCTCCTTTCTTTCTTCTAATTCTGCCTTTAGTTTAGCAAAGGCATGCTTTTGGTTGAGCAAGTTGCTTATGAAAGAATTGTATTGAGTTTGGGACATTGTATTGATGTCTTAAGGGTATGAAGTAAATGTTTTGATCTTACTAGTTATACTATGTCTACTGGAGCACAAGATCTTTACTGTAGCGACTTAGCCTGAGATAACTAAATCATACTCTAAGTTCAAGTTGACAAGAACTCAGTGGAATTTCTATTGGATTCTATATATTACTTATACAACTACTATATAGTCTATGCACTACTCTTCCATACTTATCATGTGACTCTATCATGTGATGTGATACTGTGACATCCTGACATATGACTATGATGTGTAATATTTGTCATGTGACACTTTTCTATACTTCTTCTTTATATAGCAAGTCTAAATAAGAAAAAAAAGAGAAAAAAAAAAGAAATATAAATAATAACTTAGCTGTTTTGCCAAGTCATGATACTATCTCTCTCTTAAGGTTTCTTATCCTGGGGATTTCTTTATAGTTCTTTATATAGGTCTTATATATTGTCTATTTCATTATCATCTTCATTCCACTTTCTAAGTCCAGATTCTTCTTGGCCAGTTTCTTCTTTTTTCTTCTTGATCATTTCTATTATTCTTTATCCTCTAATTGGCTCTCTCTTCCAGCGTCTCCAATTTCTTTCTAACCTTACCCAGTACTCCTTGTCATATATCTTATCTGTCTATCTATATAACTTTCTTACTATAAATCTTCCTGGCAATTCTCCTCTTCTAAATGTTCCTTCTTTTCTTTCTTATTTCCTAATGTCTTCTATATCTCTTCTGTATTCCTTTTTAAACTCTTCTATTGCCTCCTTTGCATTTCCCAGGTTTTCTTTTCCTTCCCAAGTATCTGACTCTGCCATAAATCCTTTCTATTGTACCAGATATTTATTTTTCTTTTTAATTCATTGCTTATTCAATATCCTTTCTACCTTCTATTCTTCTTCTCCTTTAATTATAACTGGGGCAGGCTGCTCTTTTCTCTGTCTCTCTACTTGCTCTATATATCTTTGTATCTTACTAATATTGACTACTAAATGTATCTTAATAGTAGCTGGTAGTTTCAATTCTACTACATTTGTTAATACAATTTTCTTGATCTTGTAAGGTCCTACAAATCTCTCTGTCAACTTCTCTGTTCTCCTTTTAATCATCTAATATTTTAGATCCTTAGTGCTTAGCATCACTAGATCCCTTACTTTATACTCATTGACTTCTACTCTCTTCCTATCTATATACTTCTTCATTTTCTCTTGTGTTTTTCCTAGTACTGCTTTTGCTTCTTCTTGAATTTCCTTCATTTTTATTACAAATTTCTCCACTTCTTCATACTTCTACTTCTTCCTTACTTCAAACTCTATCCTAGAATCTTGTCCATAATTTGCTTTGAAGGGTGATGTCTTTGTACTCAAGTATGCTTTATTGTTATATGCAAACTCTGCTGTTCCTAACTAGTCTGGCTACTACTCCTGCCTATAGTTGATAAACATCCTTAAGTACTGTTCCAACTTCTGATTAACCCTTTTTATTTGTCCATCTGTCTGAGGGTGGAATGCTATTGACATTTTGCTCTTGATCCCCAATATCCTATTTAACTCCCCTATTAATTCTGCTGTAAACTGGGGTCCTCTATCTAAGATGATACTTTCAGATAACCCATGCAACTTTCACACTTTATCTCTAAACAACCTAGCTAGCCCTTCTACTAATATTCTCTCTGTAGTAGGAATAAAATAGACTATTTTTATTAATCTATCCACTACCACTAAGATTAAGTTATATCCCTGTACTAATGGTAGTTTAGTGATGAAATCTGCTGATATATGTGTTCAAGGTTTTTTAGGTATTGAATTGGGTATTAATTTATCTACTGGCTATTCTATGCAGTTTTTGTTTCTCTAGCAAGAATTATATTCTTCTATATATCATTTTATCTCTTTAGTTACTTCTAGCCACCAGAAGTTTTGAGTAACCAACTCCACTATCTTCCACTGTCCTCCATATCCTTCCACTAGTATATCATGATACAGCCTAATTATCTCTACTCTCAATATATTATCTTTAGGTATATACACTTTTCTTTTCTTATACATTATGCCATTTACTTCCCTCTACTCTTTATCTCTTAGCATCTTTATCCCTGCTTATTTTATTTCTTCCACTGCTTTGACTACCTCATTGTCCTTTACTTTTGACTTCTTTACTTTCTCTAATAGGTCTACTCCTTCTATAATTACTTCTACTCTTTCTGTTTTCCTAACTTCTAGCCATTCAGACTTTACCAACGTCTTATCCTTATTGTTCTTTTCTACTCCTACTTCCCAGTCTGGCCTCTTACTCAAGCTATCTGCTTTTCCCATTTTACTCCCCAGAACATGTGTCACAAACTTCATTCGGACCATAACTCCAGAAATACTTGACCAATTTCGATGATCTAAATAGCCACCAAAAGCCCTTAAGAAGACCTTTCAAACGGTACCAAAAACGTCTCAAAGCGATCAGTATTCACCGAGCTATCAGCAGATCAGTCAGTGATCACCAAGTCACCAGACACTAAATCACTGATATCTCAGGAACCACTTAACGTAATCGTTCGCTTCAATGACCATCGTGAAGCTCTCTTCAATACGCTTCTTTCGGTTATAAATAGATCCCAAGGCAATAAGATCCCATGGAGATACAAGGTCCTCAATGTTTGTACATAACACTGATCTTTATCCATAGATTATCATCTGTCCTTGAATAGAACAAAGGACTGCCCTAAGATAGTTAGGTTATCTCTAT
>Ga0153929_1000383_pt1 | contig 16921 bp, 23 predicted proteins | sample TSNJ013MetaG_FD_104689 | JGI IMG/M metagenome (GOLD analysis project Ga0153929, IMG submission 104689) | Attine ant fungus gardens microbial communities from New Jersey, USA - TSNJ013 MetaG | ecosystem: Host-associated > Fungi > Mycelium > Unclassified | place: USA: New Jersey, Wharton State...
AGTCGCTTTAGGCCCCTCGGTGGGTTTCGCCCGATGTGGGTCACCGAGAAGGCGGCAACCTTCGGCGGCCTGGGCTTGGCGATCGTGGGGTTTGACAACGGCCCGACGATTGCAAATATCGTGGCACATGCCGCCCGTTTATTGCCGGCGTTTGGCTGATTGAGCGTTGCCGCGTAAAAGCCTGAGCGCGCCCCCTAAAATTCAATCTCACTAAAAAGGGCGCACCCGATGGGCATCTTCGTTTTGTTTCTGTTCAATTGGGTCTTCTATGCCGTGCTGCTGGTGATCGGGCTGATAGCAGTCCTCATCGCTTGTGTGAGCGCTCTTCTCGGTGCCCGACGCGGCCCGCCCGTGAGCACCCGCCAATCACGACTCGAAGCACAATGGCTCATCGAGCAACGTGAGCACGCGGCATTAAGAAGGGCAGCAGGGAAGCAGTAATCCAGAGGGCGTTCGCCCTTTGTCATACACTGCCAAGGCTTGGGCAAAAGAGCCTGCAGACATCACATTAAGTCTCCGAGCATCGATCTTTAATATTGGTTCTGAAGCAGCGCACCGCGCTGACGATAACCACAAAAAGGATCACACATGCTCGCGCGCCGTATCTATGTAGAACTCGCCCTCACACCACAAGATGCCGAAGAGCAGTCGTCAGAGCTGGAGCTTCTGCAAGAGCGCGAGGAACAGCGCAATGCCCGAATTTTGACCATAGCGCGCCGCCGTCCCTTCAAAGAAGATCGTCCACGTCGTTACTGATCGAGCACGGTAGAATCCGTGTCGTAGTTGCTTTAGATTGGTGTATTTCCGTGCCTTAGATAAGCGTGGACTTCAGCCGGGTCTCTTCTGAGATTCGGCTTTTTTCATGGCCTTTTCTGCCGTGGATGCGCGCCCGATTACGGGACTTGGCAGGTCAATGGCTTCCCATTCCTGGGTAATGCCCCGAGCCGAAATTGCCATGGAAGGGCGCCCGTATAGGCGGCTTGGCAGCTTGCTATCTAGCTAGTTAGACATGGCGGTGGGGCAACGCAGGGCATAGCAGCCAACTAACATCCGAAATGAGTAATAGGTGACTCACCTATGAGCGTCCCGGTCCTATAGTTGGTCGCTCTAATACGTAATGTGCGCGCATGCGTGCGAGTAGCACGACACAATGAAGCTTAGAAGTTATTACACGTAAAACAACGAATTACGCATAATCATAAATGACATAACTTTAAGTACATAGAAATGCGCACAGAGTCGAAAAGTCTTTATAATTTGTCTTGTGGTGAACAACGTAACAAACGAAGCGAACCACACGGGAATGACGTTCAATAATGAACGCGCCCATACACCAATCTAAAGGGTAATCAAAATGTCGAACGCTAACCAAACCATCGTTTCCCAAATCTCCCTTGAAAATGTGTCGATCGCTATCAACCGCGCTAACGACCGTTGGTCTGCAAAGACGGGTAACACGGGCGTGTGTGAAGACTTGAAGACAGCACAGAAGTTTTGGGATGAATCGCTGTGCGCGTTTCTCGCAGGGATGCTTAAGCGTGCTCGCATCGATGAAATAACGTTTCTCGCTACCATCGCTGATAACATGGGCGTGAAAGCAGTCAAGCGTGTTAGCGAGTTTCTTTCGTGCTTGAACGCGAAAGACTATTCTAAGCTTGACGGTGTGACTTCGCTTTCCCTGCTTAGCGCGATGCATGCGGGTGCTGTGTCCCGGTCTGCACTGACGTTCGCGACCACGGGCAAGGGGGATGAATCGACGTCTGATAACGTCTCGAATATTGAGCTTGTGCGCAAGCTTCAAAAGGTTCTCAATCGCGTAGGTAGCACGACAGAACCGACTCAGAATTCGCGCTCGTTCGGTTCAAATGGTTTCGCAAAGTATTTGAACATGGGCGAGATGGTTAAGGTAGCGGGGCATACAGAGCGTCAATTGCAAGTCAATGCAAAGTCACCGTTCATTGCAGCTATCGCTAAGATGGTCGAACAAGCATCAACAGAAACATTGTCACTGGTCAAGGGCGCGAAAAAAGATTAATTAAAATAATAAGTAATGGGTGACTTTATTCATTGCTGGTCACCCAAGCGACCTAACAACCTGGAGCAAACCGAAAATGACAAGCGCACAGATAGCACGCAATGCGGCACACCATGCAATGCGCAATGCACAGATAGACTCAGACTATCAACCCGGCACGGCGTTCGCATCGCACCAATTTGATGCGCGGGCATTCGATGACGAAAGTTTTGCGTCGAATTTCTTTGATACATTTAGTGTATCAATTGATAGTATCGATAGCTAACACCTAGCAGGTGCGTGATCGCCTATCTCTATCGATGGTTGATGGAGATAGATTTCCCAAATTACGGGTATCTTAGAAATTTTCACGATATTGCAGGGGCCTCGCGGTTAATTTTTTCCCGCATGAGCACCTATCCTTATACCGCCAGGCCCCGTGAATATATCGATCCTTAGAGGGCCACAGGCCGACCGCGAAAGCTGACAGGGGTAAGGATGCGTCGCCTCGTGAGAGGGCACCTGCACTCGTTTACAACCAAATGGGGTGTTCTCGCTGTGCCGGTCAATGTGAAACCCGCTGGCGACGCGCTCCGCACGTCCCACAGCCATGAAAAAGGCCCGGGCTTGCCCGGGCCTTTGACAATCCACCAATCTGCGCTATATGCTAGTCTTAACATCATGCAGCATAGGGAGCACGTCGAGCACCATAGCGCTAACTATGGTGCAAGACTGCCAGCGCGAAGTAGGCACCTCCCAGAGTGAAGTAGTGAGTGGCAATGATGCCGTAGGCCACGATGTGGGCGTAGTGAGCCATAAACCCTCCTTATTAGGGTAGTTGGCGAAAACCGAAGAAGCCGTCTGTCTCAACTTTGCAAGGGTGGTGGCAGGCGGCGCTCTTCCAAAAAAAGCACTCCTTTCGGGGTGCTTTTGCATTTGGGCAACATCTGCATTGCCCAAGACAATGCTAAACCTATTCGAATCTTTTTTCATGCAAATGCGTTGTTCACTTGCTTCGAAGTATGCCTAGCTTCGTGGAATTTTTTCTTCCATGTATAAGCCCACAAAGGCTCACAGCCGATGCACGGCTACTATCACCCGCTATCCAAGTTGTTGTGGTTGATTGCCCGCATCGGTGTGGCTCATAGCATCTGGTCTCACATCGTGCCTCTTGTGCAGATCATAAATCACGGCGCTGGCGGCCGCGCACCAGGCAAATCTGTCAAAGAAAAGCCCGCATCAGCGGGCTCTTGGACAATCTCCTTCATGCACAGCGCGAGCAGCTCGCGCTGTTTCTTGATGTTCGCTTCGCCTTAGCTCGCGCTCCCGGCGCACGGGTTTGTCTTCAAGAACGCCACCAGATCATTGGCTTGGCCGAACAGCGCCGCCGAGCTCGTCTGCCTGCGTGTGACATCCGTTTCCCCCGAAGGCGTTCTCTTCAGCTCGACCAGCGTGAGCGGCTGCCTGAAGAACGCAGTGCCTGCCTGGGCGTTGATGAAGCTCGTGAACGGCGGCTCCGTCATGTTCAGCCCGCCGGCCGTGCGCTCAACCCCCTGTTGGTAGAGGCACTCGAGCGGCGCTGCTACCGTGAACGACGCGTTGCTCTCCATCCCGCGCATCTCAGCGATCTTCGGTGCCGAGCACCCAGACAACAGCACCATCGCCGAACCGCACAACACCAACCCCAAAGCTGACTTCTTCATTTTTGTTTTCCCCGTATTGACCATCGTTTTTAGAATCCTGATTTACCACGCACCCCATTGCTCATCATCGACTGCTGCGACCGCGAGCAAGCGCTCCACCACCGCGTCGAGTGCTTCTTCAGAGGGTTCGGGTTTTACCACAGCCGGACCCAACCGCTGAACGTTCCGTAGCAGACCGCCGCCGACTTGAATGCCGCGATCGATCCCGTTGATCTGCATCGCATCATCGAGCGTCGCAACCAGCGGCGCATCCGGATCGATACTCGACTCCTCGGCCTGCGGTTCGGGCGCTACGTAAGCCACCATCGCGGGCGCCGCACCTGATCCTGAAGCAACTCTACCCTTCAGATGTTGGAGCACCTTGTCGAGCATGTCGCCGTTCATTGCGTTCGCAAACTGTTTGTAGGTGCGCAGCGCTGCATTCGGGTCTTTGATCGGGTCAACGAGCCTGAAATGCCAGCCTATATGAGCGTCAGCGAGATCGATGCTTGCGGGGCAGTAGTTGATCCGGCGCAGCAGCTCCGCGACCCAAAAGACCGTGTTGTTCTCATCGATCCCGATGCACAGGCCGGGTAGATTCGTGACCGCGTAGTCCTTGACCTCGTTGAACGTGGTCATTCCTGATCCTTGATGGCTGCCATGATCGCCGCGCGCTGGTGTTCGGTCAGTTTGGCCATGCCGCGGTTGATCTCGAGCCGGACATCCTTATCGGCCTTGAGCAGTTCGGTGCCCAACGCCATTGTATTAAGCGTGTCCTGCTCGGACTGCCCGACGATGAGCGCCTCGAGCGCCTGGTTCTGGGAGAGCCCCGCCTTGTCGGCGAGTTTCTGAAGGCGAGTTCGCGCGCGCTCCTCGAACGCGAATCCAAGTCTTACACGTGCCATGTTATGCGACCCCTTTGTTATGTCTAATTTCATTATAGGGGTCATCGAGCTACCGATTAGGCTTTCTACATTATCTCGTCTTTTTTCGGGTATCTTGGTCGAGCTACGGGAGCGAGCCATGAAATGGGACTGGAGCGTTATCAGCATCGTTGTCTCGGTCATTTCAACCGCGCTGCTCTTTCTTGTGAAGTGGTATACCAGCCGCCCGAGCCGCCCCATTGCTATGCCGGACGCCGTTGACGTGTTTAAAGGCAGCGTCAGCTCCGTTACGATGTCGGACGGCCTCTACGCGCGTTACGATCTTGATTTAGACGAAGAAATACTCCGTCGCGTAGCGGAAGCTATAGATCAACCTCCAGCCAGGCAATCGCAAAGTGACTCGCCGGGAACCGTGAGTGACGGAGACCGGCGAAGGGAACACGAGAAAGAGGCGGAGCACGATAAAAGTCCTCGGGTAGAAGAACGTGTTCGGGCAGCAGAAAGCGCACGTGAAGCGCTTGAATTTGAGGCTAAGCGTTCTGATGCAGAAGCATTGCGTGCTCAAGAAATACGGCGCGCCGCAGAGGCGCTTATGGCCGCGGAACGAAAGGCCGCCGAAGAGCACGGCGGCGAGGCCGAATCGCTATCGGAGAGGAAAAACCGCGAAAACGGACGCCCGGCGCGAAGACAGAAGGAAGAAGGGCATCGTCCGCAGCGCTCAGTCCGTGTAGGTAGAGACGCGGTTGGGAATGTCGTAGTCTCGGGCGATGCGAACACTTCGCGGCCGGAACCGCCGCAGGCGGCCCGACCGCCCAAATCTTCATCAGTGAATGGAAAGGCGATTATGCAAGGTGGCCTTACTGTGCTCGTGCTCGTAACTGCGCTTTACGTCATTGTCATCAAAGTTGATTCTGACGCTGGCCTTAAAAACTGGGCATATGGCGTGATCGGCACGCTTCTAGGCTTCTGGTTAAAGCGTTAGATTGCGGCTACATTATTTCTCATCGATCGGCTCATTAAACCCCGGGTCGTCGTTTCCGACCTTGTTCACGCCTTTGCTGACGGGGAACCAGCGGAATGCCTCAACCGGTGTGCCGAGGTCGGTGGCCAGGGCGAGCGCTTCCTCAAAGGTCGTGCTTGGCTTGAGCCACCGCCGCGCGTCCTGCGCGGTGAGCACCAGCGGTCGGCGGTCGTGAACATCGAGCATGCCGGCGTCCGCAGCATCGGTGACGATCACGAAGCCATCGCCCTCGTGTGGCTCGCCGCGCACGCTCGATAGCCCAGCCAGGAAAAGCGGCTCGCCGTCGATCGGCGTGATGAAGTAGGGCTGTTTCCCGCCTTCCTCGAGCACCCACTCATACCAGCCGTCCGCAGGCACGATCACCCGGTTGTTCTTCCACATCGATTTCCAGGTGCCGGTGGCCGCCTTATCAAGCCGCGCGTTGACCATCATCGGCACCTTGCGCGCGATGGCCCAGGCTGGTCGATAGCCCCAATGCTCGAGCCGCGGGCCGTCCGAATAGATCACGGGTTGTTTCGAGCCCGGCGGCACGTTCCAGCTTGGGCGGAAGAGATCCTCCGGATACTCGACGTCGGGCATGAGGGGAACCACGTATTCGAGACCCTGCCGTGCGCGGGAGATGCGACCACACATAAGACACCCCAATTTCGATTGAAGACTCAATCTTAGGCGCAAGAAAAACGCCCGGGGTTGCCGGGCGTTCTGGTGTGTCGTGCAGCCTTACTTGTCGTCGTAGTGACCGCGACAGCGAATAATTAGGATGTTTTCCAGACTGACACCGTAGACGAGCCGATGTTTATCGGTCAGTCTTCGCGCCATAAGCTTGTCGCCGCCCTGAAGTCTCTTCGGCTTGCCTTGGCCTTCAAACGGCGTGCGTCGGCATTCGTCGATCATGACAGTCAACCGGCGATATACGCTGATTTCGCCATGCCAATCCAAAAACTCTTCCCATGCCATCGGCGAAAACAAAACCCCCTTTGCCATTAATCGATCGACCCAAATGTTTTGCGCCGATGCCGAAGTTTACTGGCGGGTGCAGTTACCTTCGAGCGCGCTGGGCTTGCCTGCGTGACATCGCTGGACGGCTTGCGAACTGCCATATATTCGGTGGACGCTTTGCGGATTGTCGCCCGTTGTGATAAATCGGCTGACATCATGACACCGCGTGAACCTTCCAACGCCGCCATCGTCCTCTCCAAAGCCGCGGCCTTTGCCTCAGCATCCGGGTCGATAAGGTTCTCCAGGTATCCATGCGCTTCAAACCACTGCATTGACAGCGCGGTTTTCATCTCGTCGATCTCGCGCTCTAGCTTCTCACGTCGGTATTGCTCGACCTCCAGATGCACCTTCGGGAGAATTACAAGCTCTCGTCTGCCTTGAACCCGTAATTCGTCGTCAGAGCCAAGCTCGCCGCGCTCTTTGGCATCTAAATAATGCTTTTGAATTTCTTCGTCTGATGCCATAAGACCCCCGCATTTCCGACAAATCGCTGATTTGAAAGGAAATATAGCACGCCCGGTATCAGGCAGCCTTTCTTGCAAACACCGAGTAATCGAAGTCCGCCACGATGCGCTCGCCGAACCCGGGCGTGTTCTGGACGATCTGCAGGCGCTCTTTTTGGTGGTCGCGCAGGGTGTTGTTGATCGCTTCAACGAAGTCCGCGACGAACGCGACGTTCGGCCCCGACGCTTTCGCGCGCAGCCCGCGGCCAATGCGCTGACGCATCTGCACTTCAGCCTTGCCCGCGCCCGCGATGACGATCAGCCCGATCGAGGGCACATCGACCCCGACGTCCAGAATGGTGGACCCGATCAGCACATCGATCTCCCGTGCGGCGAGCTTGCGAAGCGCTTCCTTGCGTTCGACCTGGCTGTTCTCCCCGAACATGAAGACCGCGCGCAGCCCGGCGGCCTCCATCATCTCCTCGAGCGTGCGCCCGTGGTCCTTGCGCCCAACCAGCACCAGCGCGGGGAGCCCGTGCGCCGCCGCGCGCTGAACCTCATAGACGATCGCGCGGTTGCGCTCATCGTTGTGAACCACGCCGATCTCAAGGCACTTGGGCCACGGGGTCGAGCGATAGAGCTTGTGCGTCACCTTGCGCGTAAGCCCGTTGCTGTCCAGCATCTCGACGTATTCAGGCGCCGGGTTGCGCAGCTGGATGAACTTGAAATAGGGCGTCGCGAGCACGCCGAGGTCGATCAGTTGCTTCTCGGTGACCGTGACCGCTACCGGGCCGCTGCAGCCTTCCAAGCGCATGTTCGCTTCCTGGTCTTCCTTCATGAACGGCGTCGCGGTCAGGGCGAGCCGGTAGTGTGCGTTCACGCAGTGGCGCATGATTTCGTAGAAGCCGGCGCCGGACGCCTCGTGCGCTTCCTCGAGGATCACGAACTGGACCGTTGCCAGATACGCGATCATCTCAAGGCGCTTCGCGTTGTGCTCGGCCACCAGCTTCTGGATCTTGTGCACGGTGGTGATATCCGCCGGCCGCGCGAGCACGAGCTCCTTTCGCAGCTTCTCGATGGCCACAGCCATTTCTTCGGGCTTCGCCTTCGCTTTCTTGAGCTTCTTCAGCAGCGCGGTGACCTCGCGGTCCTCTGCGGCGTCGCGATTGCGAATGTAGTCGAGCATCACGCCGTCTTCGGTCCAGAGCTCGATCGACTGACTGATGGTCTGCACCATGCCGAGCGTGAACTGCTGGGAGAAGTCCCGCTCGCCGTCGCCCACGACACCCGTGCGCTCGTTCAGGTTCGTCTCGACTGCATCGCGCATCTGATACAGCAGGATGCCCCGGGTGGTCAGAAAGAGGGTGCTGCGCCCGATCCGCTTGTAGCAGATACGTGCGATGCGCGACTTCCCTCCGCCGGTGGCCACACGGGCGATGATCTGGCGGAACTTGAGCAACTTGTCTGCGACCTCGGGCTGGTAGGCGTAGCGCGGGTCGTAGCCGAAGCTGTCGACCATCGGGCGAGCCTCACCGAGCGGGGCGGGCGCTTCCTTTCTCACCACATTCACACGGTAGCCCGCCTTGATGAGCAGCGCCTGCACCTTGTAGACGAAACCGGCCGGGAACATGTCGGTGGCGAACTCGTAGAAGCTCGACGTGCCGTCCCAGCCGGTTGATTTGAACGCGGTTGTGTAACCGGCGCCTTCGACCATGAATGAGAGTTTTTCGCGCACCAGCAGCCGTGCCTCGCGCGATGCGTCGATCAGTTTCGCGTTCACGGCGCCTGCGACGAGGGTGATTGCTGTGGTCATTTCTTGCCTTATGTTTGATCTGTGGATATAGTAAGTTGTAACTTATTTACGGATCTTATTATGTCAGCTTCACCCAAGAAGTTCCAGGTCGTGCAAGGGCGAGCACCTGTTGATAGTTTTCGCCCGAACACTTGGAACACCAACTCGGTCAGCCCCGAGAACGAAGCCAAGCTCGACGAGAGCATCAAGCGCTTTGGCATCTACAAGCCGCTGGTCGTGCGACCCCACCCGGACGGCGTGGGCTTCGAAATTCTGGGCGGCCAGCACCGCTGGGAAGGTGCCATGCGCGCAGGGTTCGTCGATCTGCCCTTCGTGAACGTAGGCCCGGTCACCGACAACGTAGCGAAAGAGATCGGGCTTGCCGACAACGGTCGATACGGTGAAGACGACACCCTTGCGCTGTCACGACTGTTGAAGGATCTGGGTGCTGAGGACGTGGGCTCGTTCCTGCCCTACAGCGACGCGGAGCTCGAAAACATCATGGCTGCTTCGAGTATAGATATCGATGCGCTTGACGCGCTCAATTCGCCCGAATTGCCTGACCTCACGGGCGCAGGCGTCGGCGCCACCCATCAAGTCATGCGCTTCAAGGTTCCGGTCGAAGACATCGCGTGGATCACCTCCGCGATTGCGCACGCGACCCGCGAACAGGGCTTCACCCAAGACGACTCCATGACGAATGCGGGCAACGCGTTCGTCCATCTCATGAAGGCACACAAGTGAAAACGTTTATCGGCACGAAGATCGTGCAGGCGAAGCCCATGACGCGCGGCGCATACAACATCCTGAAAGGGTGGCCGCTGCCCGCAGATGAAGACGGCGCAGATGAAGGCTATCTGGTCGGGTATTCGGATTCCTACGTGAGCTGGTCACCCAAAGCGGCCTTCGACGAGGCATACCGCGAGACCAGCGGCATGACGTTCGGCCTGGCTGTCGAGGCGCTCAAGAAAGGTTTCAAGGTGGCGCGCGCTGGCTGGAACGGCAAGGGCATGTTCATCTACTACGTGCCGGCCGCAGCCTACCCGGCGCAGACGGGTGCCGCGAAGCTCTACTTTGGCGTCGGATCGTTGGTCCCATACAACGCTTACCTGGCGATCAAAAACGTTGACGACACCGTGAGCACGTGGGTGCCGAGCATCAACGATTGCCTGGCTGAAGACTACATGGTGGTCGCATGACACCGACCGGCTTCGCCCGCATCCCGCGCTGCGCATTCCTGTTCCCAGAGTGCCAGCACTGCTATTTCCACAACCGTGAGCCCGCGATCTGCGAGAGCTGCGCCAACGGCGATGAATTCCAGCCGGCCGACAACCTCGACGAGACGCTCTCGGCGCGCAAGGCCGGCATCGTGCGCTTCTACCGACGCGCGGGCGCGGCACAGATGCCCGACAACGTTCCCGAGATCCAAGAGAAGGACGCAGCATGAAAACCCGTAAAGACGGCATCTGGAAGGTCGCGGACCTCGTTCCCTATGCGAAGAACGTCAAGAAGCACGACGACGCACAGGTCAACAAAATCAACGAGTCCGTCGAGCAGTTCGGTTGGACCCAGCCGATCGTCATTAACGACCGCGGCGTCATCATCGCGGGCCACGGCCGCCGCCTGGTTGCGATCAAGCGCGGCATGAAGGAAGTGCCGGTCGTGATCCTGACGGGTCTGACTGAGGCGGAAGAGCGCGCGCTGCGTCTCGCCGACAACCGCACGAACGAAGGTGGCATCGACACGCTGATGTTCCGTGACGAGATGGCGGGCCTCGAGTCGCTGCTCACCGGCATCTTCGATGTGAAAGAACTTGAGTTTTCGCTCGCTGACCTCGGTGCGCTCAATGACGCAGCATTCGTCGGCGACGTCGCGGTGGCGGTCGAAGCACAGGAACTGCTCGCGCACGCCAAGGCTGATGAGGTGGGTGCGCGCCGCGTGCCACTCTGGAAGGTGCTCGGATTCAAGGACATCGCCGGCCACGACGAGATCCACTTCGTGCGCTTCATGGCTAAAGCCTGCTCTGTCACCGGATTGACGGGTGCCGAGGCAATGACGGCTTTTTTGCGCACTATCGAATAAGTAACGGGTGACTCATGAAAAATAGACACTACCGCAGCATGCCGAAGAACGTTCGGGTCGGCTGCTACAACTTCATCGTCGAAGTCCAGCCGCAAGGCGACGGGGAAGCGCGGCGCGAATTCGGCCATGCAAATCATTGCAGCAACCGCATCCGTGTCTCGCCAAACCAGAACCCGCAACAGCTGGCGAATACGTTCCTGCACGAATGCATGCACGCAATGCACCGCACCTACGGACTGGGCGACGAGAGCAAGGAAGAAGATTTCACGTATGTGGGCGCGAACGCCCTGTGCGCGTTCTGGCAGGACAACCCGCTCGCGGTTGATTGGTTCCTTCGCAACAACGCGCTGGCGGCCGTATGAGCAATATCTACACGATCGACAAGCGCTTCCACACCCGGGTCGCGCGCAGCCAGCGCGTGGTCGAGGTGGCTGAAGCCTTCGGGCTGGGCCTGGACGACAAAGAATTCGTGATCTTCGACAAGCTGGATCTCGAGGTGGCGCCAGGCGATGTGGTCTACATCACCGGCCAGTCGGGCTCGGGTAAGTCGCTCCTGCTGCGCGAGCTCGCCGAGCAAATGGCCGGCCGCGGCCAGGCTATAGCGAACCTGGACACCGTGTCGATTGATCCGGACCTGCCGCTGATCGACCAGATCGGCACCTCCACCAACGACGCATGCGGCCTGATGGGCATCGCCGGCCTGAACGACGCCTACCTCTGGCTGCGTAAGCCCGGCGAGCTTTCTGACGGCCAGCGCTATCGCTTCCGGCTCGCCAAAGCGATCGAGAGCAAGGCCGCGGTGTGGGTCGCCGACGAGTTCATGGCCGTGCTCGACCGCACCTCAGCCAAAGTCATCGCCTACGCGCTGCAGAAGACCGCTCGCAAGGTCGGCGCGACCGTGATCGTTGCGACCACCCACACCGACATCGTGGAAGACCTCCAGCCGTCTCTGTTCATCAACAAGCGGTATCGCGAGAAGCTCCACATCGAAACGTTTGACCGGCTCAACGCCGCGGCCGCCGGCGAAGCCGTGATGACGCGCGACGAAGCGCTGGCTTTGCTCCAAAGGATGCTGTGATGAACGAACAATACAAGGCAGCCATCGAGAAATCGACCCGCCGGGCGCAGGTCGTCTACTTCAGCACGCCGACCTGCGGCCCGTGCCGCGTGATGAAACCTGGCATGCGCGATCTGAAGGCGCTCTACGGCTTTGACCTGGTGGAGCTCGATGCAACGGAGTTCGCAGCCGACGAGCTGAAGGAGATGGGCATCCGCGCGGTGCCCCACATCAAGGTGATCATTCGCGGCCAGGTGACGGACGATATCGTCGGCCAGCGGTCGAGCAGTGAGATGAAGCGGATTCTGACGCAGGCGAATGTCATCACCGATGGGCTGGATTTCGAATGACACGCCCAGCTACCGCGATCGATTACAGCCCCGTGGTGGGCTCCGTCGATGAAGACGCCCCGCTGGTCGCGTATCGCGACCCTGGAGCGGGCACGCGCCCGCTGTCGCTGCTCAAACACATGTATGTCGAGCGCGGGACGCTCGCTGACTGGCAACTGCTGCACGAACTGCACTACAAGGCCGCACAGAACGGCATCGGGCCGCGGTATATGCGTCTCGTGCTGGACGACGGCGTGCAGCCGGTCGAGACCATCGGCGTGATGGTGTTCACGGTGCCTAAGCCCCTTGATTCCGGCCGCAATCAGGTTTTCCCGCACATGCGTCCGAACCAGAACGGCCGCGACACCCGGCTCATCAACGTGCAGCGCATGGCCTGGATCAACAAGAACCTGATTCTGTCCTCGCGCACCGTGCTCGACACGATGTATCGGGGCGGGGGCCTCGCATATCGGTTCAAGAACATCGGCTATCGCCTGATGGGCTTCCGGTATATCGAGAGCCGCAGTTCGATGAGCCGCTACAACCCGTTCTCGGTGAAAGCCGGGATGAAGTTCGTGAAGCCCAAGTCGGCGCCGGCGTTCGAGTCGGGGATCGCGTTTTTCGCGCGGCACTTCACGTCGCCGGCCTACGACTATGTGGCGATCAAGAACGAGATCGAGGCGATGCCGGAATACCTGCGCGAGCACACGTTGAAGGAACTGCGGGCCTTCTACTACCGCAATAGCTCGATGGAGAAGTCGGGCGACAACCGCCTGAATGGGACGAGCCGCGTCGAGACGATGGACTTGACCTATCTCCTCAAGCAGACGCAACAGCTGGTCTTTGGCGCCACCGTCTACGCGGCGTGGGTGAATCCCGATTGGGATCCAAAAACCCAGGCGATGCGCCCGCTGCCGGCGCGCATTCCGCTGATGGCCTTCGAGAACCAGGCGCTTGATGCGCCGCTGCGACTCGATCTTCTCGAGCCCACGCCATGAACCTGACCGACAAGCAGATCGAAATCATGAAGGTGGTGAGCGCCGCTATGCCGGTCGCTGCCGACCTCGACCAGATCCTCGAGCGCCTGTCATATCGCACGAGCAAGGCGAGCCTGCAGTTCTCGCTACGAGCGCTAGAACGCCATGAACTGATCGACCGGGGCGAGAGCGAGAACCGCCGGGGCCGCGTGCGTCGACTGATCGCGCCCACGGCCGCCGGCATCGCGGTGGTGAACGGGACCGGACGTCCGGCGCCAGGACCGGGTGCGCCGATCGAGTCCCAGACGCCCGCACCGCCCGTGAGACCTCAAACGCCAGAAATAGGTGATGACTTACTTCAGCCGGCTCAAGATTTCCTCCCGGAGCTCACTTTTTCTGAGATTGAACTGGATTTACCCGAGCCGGAGGGTTTTGAGCTTGAAGTCATTGATTCTTAACAGAGTTCTTGTTTAGTGATTTCGACCTGTCACTTTTTAGTAGTTCCCTCTATATATACAACTTTTCTTTTAAAACCTTTAAAACCTAAAGTCAAAAGCTAATGGAACGGGTGGAAAGTGACAGGTCGTTAAGGTAATCGTAAGGTGCGGGAGAGAAGAGCATGAAAACGAAGCTACGGGCGGGAAGGTCTGTCCTGAAAAATAAGTTACGAGTTATTTACATTTTGTGGACGGCGGGATATAGTTTGCTCCTCAAGAAACACCTCCAAGGGGCAGACCACTATGGCTGCCCCATTTTTTTTGCGGGAACTGCATCGTGACCGAAGCGAAGACCACGCCCGCGCGAAAGACCGGGGGCCGAACAGCAGGAAGGAAGTCGCTGACCGAGAAACAGAAGGCCGAGGCGACCGCGATCTGGCAATCAGGGGAGATGACCCTTGATGAGCTCGCCAAGCGGTTCGGGCGCACCGCACGTGCGATGAGCACCCTGTTCGCGAAGGCGGGCGCTAAGAAGGGTGACAAGCGCGCAGAAGTGCATGCTGCGGTTCAGCAGCAGGTCAACCAGCAAATCGCGGGTGACGCGTCGGTGATCGCGGGCAAGATCCGCGAAACCAAGGACTCGCACTACGCCCTGGCGCGCGTGATCGCCGGGCTGATCCAGCGCGAACTGGTGACGGCGCAGACGAACAACAAACCGTTCTCCAGCATCCTGAACGAGATCAAGACGCTCAAGCTGGCGGCCGAAGCGCTCTCGACCCTGCGCGCCGAGCGCTACGTGTTGCTGGGCATCGCCGATGGCGAGAAGGAAGATCCGGACGATCTGCCTGAGTTGCCGATCCATGAAATGACCGCGGACCAGATCCTTGACATGCAGCGGCGTCAGGACGATGGCGGCATTGACATGAACAGTGACGACGCCATGACGGTTCTCACGCACGACATGGGCATGGCCGATGAAACTGCGTGAGCCCGGGCTTCCAACGGTCCGATCAACGACGGTCATCCAGTCCGAGCTCGAGGCGATCTTCCTCCATCCGAAGCAGATGGAGGTGTTTCGCTCGCCGCATCGCTTTCGGGTCGTCACGGCCGGGCGGCGGTGGGGCAAGACTCAGCTCGCCAAGGTCTCGCTCATTAAATACGCGAAGGTGCCGCGCCGTCTCGTCTGGTATGTGGCGCCCTCGTATCGGATGGCCAAGCAGATCATGTGGCCGGACCTGCTCGCGAGCGTGCCGCGCAAGTGGATCAAAAAGGTCAACGAGACCACGCTCACGATCGTCCTCGTCAATGGCAGCCGCATCGAGCTGAAGGGCGCGGACAATCCTGACTCCCTGCGCGGCGTCGGGATTCACTTTCTCGTGCTCGACGAGGTGCAGGACATCAACCCAGAAGCCTGGAAGAAGGTGTTGCGCCCGACGCTTGCGTCCACCGGTGGCCACGCGCTCTTCATCGGCACGCCGAAGGCATACAACTTTTTGTATGACCTGTATGTGCTGGGCCAGCGCGGCGAAGTCTACGCAGACGCGAAGGGCGTGCTCCGGCGCAACACCTGGATGTCATGGCAGTTTCCAACGATCACGTCGCCGTTCATCCCGGCATCCGAAATCGAAGACGCGCGCAACGACATGGACGAGAAATCGTTCAACCAGGAGTTCATGGCGTCGTTCGAGACGATGAGCGGCCGGGTCTATTACCCGTTCGACCGGAAGACCCACGTCGGCAAATACCCGTTTAACCCGGCCCTGCCGATCTGGGTTGGCCAGGATTTCAACATCGACCCGATGAGCTCCTGCATTTTGCAGCCGCAAGAGAACGGCGACGTGTGGGTGGTCCGCGAGCTCGCGCTCAAGTCGTCAAACACCGAAGAGGTCTGCGACGAGCTGGAGCGTCTCTACTGGAAGCTGATGAACCAAGTGACCGTGTTCCCTGACCCGGCTGGGTCATACCGGCAGCACGCGCGCGGGGAATCGGACCTGGACATCTTCAAGCAGAAAGGCCTCAAGCACCTGCTCTTCCACAAGAAGCACCCGCCGGTTGCCGACCGGATCAACGCCGTCAACCGGATGCTCAAGTCCGCCAACGGGAAGATCCGTCTTTACGTCGATGTCAGTTGCAAGGAAACGATTCGCGCGCTCGAACAGACGATCTACCAAGAGGGTGGCCGAGAGGTCGACAAGAGCATGGGTGTGGACCACATGGGCGATGCGCTCGGCTATCCGGTCCAATACATGCACCCGGTGCGCGAACTGGTCATCGCGGGCGTGTCGATTTGATTGACAAAATAAGTAATGTGTGACTTAATCAATCCAGACAAGGAACACAGGTAAATGGCACTCACTGAGCAACAGAAGCTAAAGCAGTTCATCGCACGTCGCCATCCGGTTTATGCGGACATGGATTCCCATTGGGATTTCCTTGAAGCGACGTATGAGGGCGGCCGCGCGTGGTTCGACAAGAACCTTCACAAGTATGTGAAGGAAGGCGAGATCGAGTTCCGTGAGCGTCTGAAGCGAGCGTATCGCTTCAACCACACCCGTGAAGTGGTGGACCTGCTGGACAAGTATGTTTTCAAGATCGAGATCAAGCGCAACGACGACGCGCCGCAGTTCATCAAGGACTTCTGGAAGCGCTCGACGCTCAACGAGTCGCCGATCACGGACTTCATGAAGCGCGTGTCAAACCGCGCTTCGACGTTTGGCCGGATCTGGATCGTGATCGACAACACGAAGACGGCGGAAGCCGAAGTCGTGACGGTTGCTGATGAGAAAGCGGCTGACGTGCGCACCTACGCCTACATTGTCAAGCCCCAGCACGCGCTCGACATGAGCTACGACGAGCTGGGCAAGCTCCAGTGGATTCTGATCTTCGAGACCGCACGCGACGACAAAGACCCGATGGAGTCAAGCGGCAAGTTGATTGAGCGCTACCGCCTGTGGACGAAAGAAAGCTCAACGCTCTTTACCGTCAAGGTCGATGGCAAGGGCAAGAAGACGATTGAAGTGGGCGAGCCGAGTTTTCATAAGCTCGGTGTGGTGCCGGTGTTTTCCGCCGACAACGTGATCTCGGACAACCCCTACACGTCGCCCGCGCTGATCTCGGACGTCGCTTACCTGGACCGCGCGGTCGCGAACTACCTGTCGAACCTGGACGCGATCATTCAGGACCAGACGTTCAGCCAGCTAGTGA
>Ga0153929_1000384_pt1 | contig 16912 bp, 10 predicted proteins | sample TSNJ013MetaG_FD_104689 | JGI IMG/M metagenome (GOLD analysis project Ga0153929, IMG submission 104689) | Attine ant fungus gardens microbial communities from New Jersey, USA - TSNJ013 MetaG | ecosystem: Host-associated > Fungi > Mycelium > Unclassified | place: USA: New Jersey, Wharton State...
ACGGAAACCGCGCTCGCCGTGATTGGGGCCGACCCGGCTTACGTGAAGGAAATTCGCATCAACGGTACGGCCGCGAAACTGTCCGATCCCGCCGATGCGTTGCGCGCCGGCGTCGGCATTCTGCCGGAGAGCCGTAAGACCGAAGGCCTGATCACCGACTTCTCGATCAAGCAGAACATCTCGATCAACAACCTCGGCAAATACCGCTCGCTGCGCTTCTTTATCGACCCGCGCAGCGAAGCGCGTGCCACGGCCGACATTATGAAACGCGTCGGCGTGAAAGCCCCGACGATGCACACCGAAGTCGCGACGCTCTCCGGCGGTAACCAGCAGAAAGTGGTGATCGCGCGCTGGTTGAATCACCACACCAACATTCTCATCTTCGACGAACCGACGCGCGGCATCGACGTCGGCGCCAAAGCCGAAATCTATCTGCTGATGCGCGAACTCACTGCGCGCGGCTACTCGATCATCATGATCTCGTCCGAACTGCCGGAGATCGTCGGCATGTGCGACCGCGTTGCCGTGTTCCGGCAGGGCCGCATCGAGGCGATGCTCGAAGGCGAGCAGATCGACTCGAACGCCGTGATGACCTACGCCACAGCCGGTACCCGTGGAGCAACTCATGAACATGCCTAATCGTTCTTCATCGCCGAAAACCTCGGCCGTCAGTAGCGACACACCGGGCGCGCCCGTGCGCTTCACATGGGCGGCGTTGAAACGCTCGACGCTCTTCTATCCGTTCATCGGCTTGCTGGTGGTCTGCATTGTGATGGTGTTCGCGAGCGACGGCTTCCTCTCCGCCGCCAATATCGAGAATGTGCTGCGCCAGGTGTCGATCAACGCGATCATCGCCGTGGGGATGACGTGCGTGATTCTGACCGGTGGCATCGACTTGTCGGTTGGCTCGGTGATGGCTTTGTCCGGCACGCTAGCCGCGGGCCTGATGGTCGCCGGGATGAACGCCGTGGGGGCGTTGGCGATCGGCATCGCGGTCGGTTTGGGATTTGGCGCCGCGAACGGTTTCTTCGTCGCCTTCGCCGGCATGCCGCCGATCATCGTCACGCTTGCGACGATGGGTATCGCTCGCGGTCTCGCGCTGATCTACACGGGGGGTTATCCGATCGATGGTCTGCCGGATTGGGTCAGCTTCTTCGGCAGCGGCAAGATTCTCGGCGTCCAGGCGCCCGTGGTGATCATGCTGGTGATCTATGCGATTGCCTGGGTGTTGCTCGAACGCATGCCGTTCGGCCGCTACGTGTATGCGATTGGCGGCAATGAACAGGCGACGCGTCTTTCAGGCGTACGCGTGGCGCGCGTGAAACTGATTGTTTACACGCTCGCCGGTTTGACCTCCGCTTTTGCAGCGATCGTCTTGACCGCGCGTTTGATGAGCGGCCAGCCGAACGCGGGCGTCGGCTTCGAACTCGATGCGATTGCCGCGGTGGTGATGGGCGGTACGTCGATCTCCGGCGGACGCGGCTCGATCATCGGCACCCTGATCGGTGCATTGTTGCTCGGCGTCCTGAACAACGGCCTGAATATGGTCGGCGTGAATCCGTATGTGCAGAACGTGATCAAGGGCGGAATTATTTTGCTCGCGATCTACATCAGCCGCGACCGTAGAAAGTAACTCTCCACTGACCCATTTTTTCCAGCAGGACCATGCAATGACTCAAACTACCCAATCCGATAAGCAGGACATGACGGCGATCGTCTGCCACGCACCGAAAGACTATCGCGTCGAACAGGTAGCCAAACCCAAGGCACGCGCGCACGAACTGGTGATCCGCATCGCCGCGTGTGGCATCTGCGCGAGCGACTGCAAATGCCATTCCGGCGCGAAGATGTTTTGGGGCGGCCCGAGCCCGTGGGTCAAGGCGCCGGTGATTCCGGGGCATGAGTTCTTCGGTTTCGTCGAAGAAATTGGCGAGGGCGCAGCCGATCATTTCGGCGTGAAGCTGGGCGACCGCGTGATCGCCGAGCAGATCGTGCCGTGCGGCAAGTGCCGCTATTGCAAATCCGGCCAGTACTGGATGTGCGAAGTGCACAACATCTTCGGCTTTCAGCGCGAGGTCGCCGACGGCGGCATGGCCGAGTACATGCGTATTCCGCCGACCGCGATCGTCCACAAGATTCCCGACGGCATTTCGCTCGAAGACGCCGCGATCATTGAACCGCTCGCGTGCGCGATCCACACGGTGAACCGCGGTGACCTGCAACTCGACGATGTGGTGGTGATTGCAGGCGCGGGTCCGCTTGGTTTGATGATGACGCAAGTCGCGCATCTGAAAACGCCGAAGAAGCTGGTCGTGATCGATCTGGTTGAGGAGCGCCTGGCACTCGCGCGTGAATATGGCGCGGATGTGACCATCAATCCGAAACAGGACGATGCGTTGGCGATCGTCCATTCGCTGACCGACGGTTATGGTTGCGACGTGTACATCGAAACGACCGGCGCGCCGATCGGCGTCAATCAGGGCATGGACATGATTCGCAAGCTGGGGCGTTTCGTCGAGTTTTCGGTGTTCGGCGCGGATACCACGCTGGACTGGTCGGTGATCGGCGACCGCAAGGAGCTCGATGTACGAGGTGCGCATCTCGGCCCATACTGTTATCCCATTGCGATCGATTTGCTGGCGCGCGGGCTGGTGACGTCGAAGGGTATTGTCACGCACGGCTTTTCGCTGGAAGAATGGGACGAAGCGATCAAGGTCGCCAACTCGCTCGATTCGATCAAGGTGTTGATGAAACCGCGCGCCTGAGCGGGGCGAGTGCAGCGCGGGCCTCGGACGAACGGCACATAAACGGAGACTGTATGGATTACGTCATCGGCGTCGATATCGGCACGCAGAGCACCAAGGCGTTGCTGGTCGATCAGCACGGCGCGATCGTCGCGCAGCATGCGTCGAGCTATCAGCCGGATACGCCCAAACCGCTATGGGCTGAGCAATGGCCGGCGGTGTGGTTGAACGCGGTGGTGGAGTGCGTTGCCGCGTGTGTCGGCAAGGCGAAAGCGGCAGGCGTCGCGGCGAAGTCGATCAAGGCCGTATGTGTGAGCAGCCTTTACGGCGGTTCGGGGATTCCTGTCGATAGCGAGATGCGGCCGCTTTATCCGTGTTTGATCTGGATGGACCGGCGCGCAACCGACCAGGTCGAGTGGGTACGTGCAAACATCGACCTCGAGCGCCTGTATGCGATCACCGGCAATGGCGTGGACAGCTATTACGGTTACACGAAGATGCTGTGGCTGCGCGACCATGAGCCGGATGTATGGGCGCATACGCGTTACTTTCTGCCGCCTAATGCCTATGTGATTTACATGCTGACCGGCGAGGTTGCCGTCGACCATAGCTCGGCGGGCAATATCGGCGGTATTTACGACATAGCGAAGCGTGACTGGTCGGACGAGGCGCTCGACATGCTCGGCATTCCCGCGACGATGATGCCCGAGCGACTGGTGGAATCGTCGGACGTGGTGGGCGGGTTGCTGTCGCAGTGGACCGGACAGCTTGGCCTCGAGCCGGGCACGGCGATCGTTGCGGGCGGTGTAGATGCGGCGGTGGCGACATTTGCCGCCGGCGTCACGCGCGCCGGGCAGCACGTTGCGATGATCGGCACGAGCATGTGCTGGGGATATATCAATCAGAACGTCGATGCGCGGCATGGTTTGATCAGCATGCCGCATGTGTTCAACGGTCAGCGCGATATCTATGTGTTCGGCGGCGCGATTACGGCGGGCGCTTCGGTGACGTGGTATCGCGAGCAGTTCTGTCACGCGGAGACCGAGGCCGCGCGCGCGCTACCGAATGGGGACCCGCATCGCTTGCTGGAAGAGAACGCGTCGCGGATTCCGGCGGGGTCGGACGGCGTGATGTTCCTGCCGTATCTGATGGGCGAGCGAAGTCCTGTTTGGGATGCGAAGGCGAGTGGGGCGTTTATTGGCTTGAGTCTGTTTCATACCCGGGCGCATTTGTATCGGGCAGTGTTGGAGGGCGTGTCGTTCGCGTTGAAGCACAACATCGAGGCGGGGCGTAAAGGCGCGCAGTCGTTGGATGACAAGTTGATTGTCGTGGGCGGTGCCGCGCACTCTGATCTATGGATGCAGATCATCGCGGACGTCACCGGCTATCCGGTCTACACGATCGAGCAGGATGTCGAGGCGGCGATGGGCGCGGCGTTGCTGGCCGGTGTGGGCGTCGGTTTGGTTTCGCGCGAAGAGGCGCAGAGAGGATGGGTCACGCTGGTTGAACGCGCGGAGCCGAACGCGCAACGGATGGCACTGTACGAGCAGCGGTTCGGTGTTTATACGGATTTGTATCCGGCGTTGAAATCGGTCATGCATCGGTTGCAGACATCATGAATGCTACTTTCGATTTTTCTGGCCGCTCGATTCTGGTGACAGGCGCATCGAGCGGCATTGGGCGAGCGACGGTTGAAGCGTTGTGCGCTTCCGGCGCGAATGTGGTCGCTGCGGCGCGGAATGTGAATGAGCTTGCGCGTTTGGCTGAGGAGACGGGCTGCGAGCCGTTGATGCTTGATGTGAGCGATGAATCGGCCATAGACGAGGCATTGGGCTCGCTCGAAGCGTTCGATGGGTTGGTGAACTGTGCGGGGATTGCTTTGCTTGAGCGTGCCGTGGATACGACCGGTGCGAGTTTCGATCGTGTGATGGGAGTGAATGCGCGCGGGGCGGTGCTGGTGGCCAAGCACGTGGCTCGCGGAATGATCGAGGCGAAGCGTGCCGGCAGTATTGTGAATGTCTCCAGTCAGGCTGCGCTCGTGGCGCTTGACGATCACTTGAGTTATTCGGCTTCGAAGGCGGCGCTCGATGCGGTTACGCGTGCCTTGTGTGTCGAACTGGGGCCTTACGATATTCGGGTGAATAGCGTCAATCCGACGGTGACGTTGACGCCGATGGCCGTGCAGGCGTGGAGCGATCCTGTGAAACGCGATCCTGCTTTGAAGGCGATTCCTTTGGGGCGGTTTGCCGAGTCCGCTGAAGTCGCTGCGCCGATTATGTTTTTGTTGAGCGACGCGGCTTCGATGATTAGTGGGGTTTGTCTGCCGATTGATGGGGGGTATACGGCGAGGTGAGGGGTTTGCGCGTACTTCAATAAAGAAGGCGCGAACAAGTCGCGCCTTTTTCTTTGTCGTGGCATGGTCGCCGCTATTTCAGCCTAGTGCTTCACTGCTGCCCGCTGCGCATCAGTTCGCGCACGGGCGGCAGTCTTGATGCGCTCCTGCTTACATGTCACAGTTTTCTCCGGCGCAGCTTCGGCTTCGACCGCTGCATCTCTCCCCGCCTCCGCTGCATCCGAAAGAAGTTTCGCCGCATGTTTGGCGGTGATGCAACTGTGGGGAACGCCCTTCGCGTCGAGCGCGATTACCTGGTAAAGCTCTCGGTCGCATTCAACTTCCTGCTGGTATTGCTCGACGGTGTGAAGCAGGTGTTCCAGCAAGTTGCGCTCACGGCGTCTTTCGTCAACCGTCGTAGCCGGGCATCGTGTGATGCTTGCCGCGAGATTGATCAGTGTTTCAAGCTGCCGGATTTGCCGGTCGCATGCGCCGAATGCCGACAGTGCGAGCTTTTCGTATTGAAGCGCATCAACAGGCGGGCGTGACGCAGGTTTAGTTTTTTTGGTGTGTTTGCTCATGGCGCGGTTTCCGGTGAGTTCCTGAATTGCCCGACACTCGCTGATATAACAGATGGGGTGAGCGGGCACGTAGCGAGTTTGAGAGACCGGGCGTAAAACCGAAACCGGCGAGCCTCGCGGCTCCCTCACCACAGCCCGCCCGTAGAAACAGACGTGCATGATGGGTTGCGCACTACCTACTTACGCAGGTAGTGCGGGTTTACGCTGCGGGCTCTCATACCCGGCCGCTTTGTCTAACGGCGGGAACAATTTAAACCAGATATTTTTTAAGACGAGCAACCACGCAGGCTAAACGCGCGAATTATAACGAATCTTTACATTCGAGCCGGAGCACTCGCGGATCACCGCGAGTCACGCAAACGCGACCGATTCATCGCGCATGTCGACAGCGAGACGCACAACGCTGCAATCGCAAGTTTACTTAACATGGTTGACTCGCAAAAAAGCATGAACAAAAGTTTGGTCCCACTCAGAACTGAGCCGTAGCCTGCACTCCCACCGTCACGCGCGAGGTCGGAAATCCGCTGGGTTTGTAGACCGGCGTGCCGACGAACAGGTCGTAGGAGAGACCAACAAAGCGTGCAGGCAGACCACCGCGGATGCCGATCACCGCACCCGCCAGTTGTGTTCCGGCCAGAAACGCGGTGTTCGGTCCGAACACGCGTCCGTAGTCGATTCCCGCGTACAACGCCTGTCCGGTCTTGCCGATGGACCATTGCAACTCGTTGCGCCAATAAAAACCTTTCTCTGCCGCCAGCATGGTTTCGCCGTCGAAGCCGCGCACCGTGTATCGGCTGCCGATGGTGAGGTCGTCCAGGTAGAACAGCGTGTCAGTAGTGAACTGCGCGTGAACGGTCGCGACATACCGGACGTTTTGGCTGGCGACGGCAAACGGGACCGACAGGTTCGCGTCCAGCACCGCCATGTGGTAACGGTAGGTCGGACCCTCGGGGTACGGGTCGGACGTCGCGCCCAAGCCGCCGATGCCCTGGCGGTAAGCGAGCGTACCGTCGAACTGGGACGCGCCGAAGTAATGCCGGTCGGTCAGGCCCGCTTCGATGAACGTGTTGTTGCGCCGCTGCTGCGGTATGTCGGCGTCGTCAATGAAGCTGTCGCCGAAACGCTTCGATAGCTGGAACTCCAGGCCGAATACGTCGCTCTGGCTGCGGCTCAGCACACGCGCGAGTCTCAGTGCGGCTGTCTGCGAATTGCCGCTGGACACGAAGGTCTGGTTCACGCCCGCGATGTTCTGGTAGTACGTGTTCGTGTTACCGGACAGTGTGGCCGTCCAGTACCCCCATGGCACGGAATACGAGCCGTTGAATCCGTGCGAGCCGAGTGACTTGTTGCCGAACGACAGGTCCTGATTTGCGCCGACCATGAAAATGTCGTTAAGCCCTAGCGGATTGTCGATGCCGAGGCTCACGTTGCCCTGCCACTTGCCGGTCGCGTCTGTACCCGAGTTATCGACGGATGCGACGAAGCTCCACGGTTTCGAGCGCTTCACGCTGACGACGACATCGCTTTCGCCTGGTGTGTCGGTCGGCTCGATCTTCATGTCCACGTCCTGCGACGCGACGCGCTTCATCTGCTCCAGCCCCTGCTCAAGGTCGCGCAGGTCCAGCAGGTCGCCGTCGCTTACCGGGAATGCGGATTTCAGGGTGCCGCGCGTTTCGGGATCGGCAAAGCGGAGCTGGTGCACGACGCCAGGAACGAGCGCAAAGGCCAGCGTGCCGCTGGACAGGTCCTGCTGTGGGACGAGTACGCGCGTCGTGACATAGCCACGGCTCAGGATGGCCTGCTGCAGCCCCTTCGTCAGTGTGTCAATGCCGGATTTGCCGATGCATTGGCCCCTGTAGTGATCGAGCCATTCGCGAGCGAAGCCGAACGGGTCCAGTGATAGGGCCGAGGTGCCCTTGCTGCGCACGGCATCGGGCAGAGTCGTCGGAACGTCGAGTGCAAATCTGGCGATGCGGAAGCACGGTGTTTCGACCGGCAGCAATGGATAGCCCTCTAGCGTCGAGCGGGTCGAACGCACGGCGGGTGCCTGCACAATTGCGTCGCGCTGCTGTGCGTCACGTTGCTGCTGTATCTGCTGGTTCTGCTCGGCGTTGGCCCGTGCGGCGGCGGCTTCATCGGCTGGCGTCGGCGCGTGCTGCGCGTTCGACGCGAGCGATACCAAGGCTGTGAGCGGGAGTGCCGCCAGCCGCGTTCTGATTTTCATGGGTGTTTCATTCCGTGATTCGATACGGCATGCAGCATGCGAGTTCCCCACCATGCCCGTGCCGGCGATAGCTGTACTCACTGGATTGTTATTCACCAGATCGTCATAGGCTTGCTGATTACCTGCAATGTAATGAGGGTTTCAGTCGTGATTTGCGTATTGCGGATCGGTCTTGTAGCCGTCGCAGTTCAGGCTCCGGCATCCGATGATCGCGTGAAACTCATAGTCCTGCACGCCACCGGATGCGTTCGATGTCTGCTGGTCCAGGCTGAACATTTCCGCAACGATTTGGCTTTCCGCTTCCTGTTTATTGATGCCGAACTGCTTTGCAACGACTTTTGCATCCTCCTTTTCCATTGCGTATTCGTCGGGGTGCAACGGCCGGTTGGAGCGAACACTGCACCCCGACACGCCCGCCGTTGTCGATACAGGCTTTCTCCTGACGCAACAGGAACTTGCAAACCGGTTTTTCCTGATTCGCGTCGCTATCCGCAATTTTTGCCCCGACACGGGTTCTGGCCAGAAGGCGCGAGTTTGCCAGAGGACGCCTTGCGCCCATCTCAATTACATCGCATAACGAAGCAACTTCGTCTCGGCGGGTTTGATTGAGCACGCAGTGCGACGGCAAATCCGGCGGAACAGGAACGTCGTGTTCCACTGCTTCAGCACGCGCAGACCTTCGCGTACCAACTTGACGCCGAACCCGTCAAGGCCGCGCGCAAGCGCGCCGAAGGGCAGCCTTAACGGCCACCAGGGTGCTACACATCGGCGATGCGGTGCACGACGACACGGTGGCTTGCGCCGCATGCGAAGCACGCTTCTGCTTTTGACTTTTCGTGACTCTGAATGGGAGAGCCCCTCAGGGGCGGACGGGAGGCAGGCTGCAAGCGCGGGCGCAGCAGACAGCCGGGTGGGCGAAGTTCACACCATGACTGGCAGCAGCGCGGTCCCTGACTTTTTCTTTTCGGACTCGAAGGCATGAATCGGTCCTCGGCTAAAAACCTGTCAAAGGGTTTTCAGTAAAATAATTCGGTTGTGATTTACTCTATAATAGAGTAAATTAGTTTGTGTACTCGCGAGACCGGGTTATATTCGTGGCTGGAATCTCACCGCTTAACTCAGCTATGAACCCGAAAGACGAACTTTTTTTCAAGGCCTTGGGCGCACGTATCGCCAGCGCGCGCAAGGCCCACGAACTAACTCAGCAGCAACTCGCCGAGCAGCTTGGTATTGCGCAGCAAACCCTTGCGCACTACGAAGGCGGCCGACTGCGGCTGCCCGTCTCGCTGCTGCCAGAGTTGACCAGAACGCTTGGGCTCTCATTCGATGAACTGCTCGGGCAGGACGTCTTTCGACACGGCAAACGCGGCCCGTCCTCGAAGCTGCAACAGCAGATCGAGGCAATCAGCAGGTTATCGAAGGCGCGGCAACGCTTCGTGTCCGAGATGCTTGATACGGTGCTGGCACAGACCCAGCAGTAAGCAAGGAGATTTGAAGCAGTAGAGAAGCGCGGGTCGCATGGGCAGCAACCCATACGGCCCGCTGACCACAACCAACTCATCACAGGAGTTGACCATGGCTAATGCCAATCTTAAACCACGTCGCGCACGCGACGAACACGTCACGCGTATTTCCGCGGCGCTTGAAGCAGATAGCACGCATCCACACGACAAACGGCTAGCCTTTCCGTGGATGCAGATTACCGATAAGCTGCTCGAACAGGCGGGCTTCCTGCCCGGGCACCAAGTCATGTTTAGCGTCGATCACCGGTTCGGTCGCATCACCATTACCCCCGACTATGACTACAGGGTCGCTGGCAGATACATGACCGAGCCCGAAGTCGAAGCCATGCTGCAACGACGCGGCAAACGAAACTGAACAACCCACAAACAACAAACCCGGCCAGCGCCGGGTTTGTTGTTCTTGCTACAGCCGATTTCTTACTCTGAGATATTGCACGACTGCAAACACACAGAAGACTGAACCTAATAAAAAACCCTTAACAAACACATCTTCAGCATCATGCCAGCCCCATAGGTGACTACCACCATAAAACAACTTCGCCATGTAAGCAATCGTGACCTTCATGGCCGCCACACCAAGCAGCGAGATAGCGAAGGCATAAACAAAGAGAAGTAGCAACCGAATCATCTCTTGCCATCCACGTGATTTTTGATGCTGTTGATTTCAGCATTGCCGAACTCCGACCCGAAGCCTCCGCCAACAGAAGAGCCGATAGTCGGTAGATTGTTCGGTATAAGGAAGTTCAATCCCGAAGGCCCAGCCCATTTTCCGACATCCGCCCAGCTCGAACTGTTGATCGTTGGCCGTAGGATGGAGTTGATCCCTGTCTCCATGCCTTTGCCAATGCCATAACCGAAGGCCGCGCCAGTACCGCTCACTGCACCGCCAAACATAATGCTATCGCTCTTGCCGTACACCGCATTATTGATCGCCGTGCCTGCCGAACCACCCACGCCATTCACGAACACGTTCCATCCCAGGCCACCGTACGCGCCAGCACCTCCCGATATCGCGGCAATTGCCACGTCAACAGGATTGACCGTTCCATTCTGGTAATACTGCGAGCCCGCATTGATGCCCGCGCTAATCGCGCCGGTTCCCGCCGCCGAAGTCCATGCAGTCGAACCCAATGCCCCGTCAATCCCGAAGATCGGCGCGCCGGGTATTGCTGCCAGTGCAGGTAGGACTGCCGGTGCCGCCAACGCGCCCGCAATAGCGAGCCCGAGTTTAGGATTAGCAACGGCTCCAGGCAATGCCCGTTGCTCCGGCGTCAGTGACCCATCCTTGTTTCCGTAGAGAAAGGGACTGTTGTATTCGGCACTGGCGGCGGTGAACATACCGCCCGCGTTCTGGCTAATAAACGCCACCGCCGTTGCATCTCCACCAGGTCCCTTACTCGCCGCAGCATCAACGAGACGATAGCCGTTGGCCAGCAACATGTTCTGCGCCTGATCCGCCGTGATCGACTGGCCAGTCCTGTCCTCATAGAACTGCGCGAACTGCTTCGCGTTATCTTTCGCCCACTGTCGCTCGTCGGGATGCAACTGTCTGTTGTAACGATCAACGTTGTAGCCTTCAAACGCACCCGCATTGCCGCCTACCGCCGCACCGGCACTCGTAGCGATTACGTTCGCAACGATGTTGCCGAGCGCCTTGTTCATGTCGGAACTGCCAGTCGGGTTCGATCCCGCGATTGCGTCGCTCAGTCCGTTCAACTTGCCCGCAGCGATTGAAGCGATACCCGCGCCAGCCGCACCGCCGAGCGCGTTGCCGCCGGCAAGTCCCGTTACCAGCGCCGCGCCTGCCGCCTGCATCGCGGCCCGATACGTGCCTCCTTCGGCCCACTCAGGATCGCCTGTCGCCCTGGCCTGACGGTCGGCGTAGTCACCAATGCGCCGCGAAACCGCTTCTCCCGCTGCGCTCGCCGCCGCCATCATGTCCGCCTGCCGGTCGAGCAGGTTGTTCACGTCAGGCAGTTTTGCAACCGTGCCGTTCGTGTTCGACGTGTCCCGGTTCAGGCTTGCGATGTCCTGCGTCTGGCTGGCTGCATTCTTGACGCTGACCGTGCCCGTACTGATGCCGCTACGCGTGGCCGCGCTGTCGCTGCCGCTGTCGTTCTGGCTCAACATCGGCGCACCGCCGCCTGCATTGGGCCCGTTCGCCGTTGAACCCGGGCCGTGAGTACTGTAATTCGCGCCACCGTCACCAGTCGTCACGCCTGCACTGAAGCCGCCCGAGTGCGCGTCGTAGCTCGACTGGTTCTGGATATCGCTGAAGGTCAGTGTCCCAGTGGACAGGTTGTTCCTGGACGCGTCCGCATCGCCAGCAATCACCGCCCCCTTGAGGTCGGTGTTCCCCCTGACGCTGATATTGAACCCGCCGTCACCCGCCTGGATGCCCGCCTGTTCGTTCACGCCCGCGTAGTGGCCATTGGCGTTCGCGTTGGTGTGGCTGAAGCTCGCGCTGCCGCCGCCCTGGCTGATCGCAAAGCCGCCGCCCGAGCTCTCCTGATGCGCGGCGCTCGCCATCGTGTCCTGCACGCTCGCGATGTTCAGGTTGCCGCCGACATCGGCGTTCACCTGGCGACCATTCACATTCGAGCCGATGATGTTTGTATCGCCGCCCGAAATGATCGTCGCCGTGTTCGCCGCCGTCACGTGCGTGTTGTTCTGCATGGCCGTGTCGCTGTTGCCGTTGCCGCGCGCCTTCGACATCGACGCATCGACTCCCCAGCCCTGCGTGCCAAAGGAGACACCGATACTCGCACTGCTGGAATCGTTGCTGCTGCGCGTCGAGTCGGTATCCGTCGTGTTCTCGAGATTGACCTGATTCCTTGCTGCAAGGATCACGTCATTTGCGTTCACGTTCGAACCCGCAATCGTCAGGTTGCCGCCTCCCGCGCTGTTGCCAGATGAGCCGTCGCCGGTCGCCACAAATGCAGCCGTGCCGCCCGCCGTGACACCTGAGCCGCGACGGGTCGTGCTCTCTTCCGTGTAGGTGTTCCTGCTGTGGCTGCTGCCGTAACTGAGTTCGATCTTTGCTTCCGGCTTCTCGCCGCCGGCAAGCGCGCCTGCTGCGGCTCTGCCTGCGCCGATTGCATCCACCGCGCTACTTGCCGCCGCCATGCCGTGCAATGCCGCAGCACGGTCATCCTGACTGTGGCTCGCCGCATGCGCCTCGTCAACCGCGCTGGACACCGCGTCAACCACCGGAGCCTTGATCGCGAGCGTAAAGCCGCTCTGTTTCACCTCATGCGTCTCGTCGCGATGCATCGTATCGACGGCAGAGTCGATCGTGACGTTCGCGCCGGTACCGGTGACATTCTGCGCGGCAACCAGATCACTACCCGTGACATGCAGGTCCTTGCCTGCGGTAAGGTTCAGATTGCCGTTGAGCGAGCCGATCGTGCTGCCAGTGTTCGTTACCGTAGCGTCGTGAGCGGTATCGGTCTGCGTCCTGCTGCCCACCGATATGCCAATTCCGCCGCTCGTGCCAAAGCCGGACGCGTGCTTCTGGTAATAGCTCGACGTGCCCTGCGTGTCCTGTGAGGTCGTGATGTTCACGTTGCTCGCCGCAGCCAGATTCACGTCGTTCGTGCCCGCGACGGTCGAGCCTTTCACGCTCAGGTCCTTGCCCGCACTGACCGTGACCGTGTCGCCGGACACAGTGCTACCCACGCCGATGTTCGCCTGCGTGTTCTGCATCGTGTCGGTGGTCGAGCCATGCACGAAGCTGCCACGCTTCGATTCGGTCGCCGCGTACGAATCGTGTTCCTCGCGGCCTTCGTTGATAGTCACGTCACCCGTGGCTGCAATGGTTGCGGCGCCGCTGCCCGCCGCCAGCGACGAACCCGTGAGCGTGACGCTGCCTTTGCCGGGATCGGCACTCAGGGCCGCGAGCGTGGCATTGCCGCCCGCGATAAGGTTCGTGCCGACTGCCTGTTCGTCGTAGCTGCGCTCGGACTGTTTGCGGGTTTTGTCGTCCGTGGCGACATTGTTGTAGGTCGCGGTGTTGGTCACGGTCGTGGCCGTCAGATTGCCACCCGCGACAACCGTCATATCACCGCCCGCGCTGAGCGTCGCCCCTTTAAGCGTCGTATCGTTACCGCTCTGCATCGCAAGGTCGCCGCCAGCACTGATGCCGCTCGTCTGGTTGAGCGTGCTGCTGGCTTCCCAACGGTGCTGGTCGTTCTTCGTCACGGACTGCGACGTATCAGACTGCACGGTATCCACCGTAATATCGTGACCCGCTGCGATCTGCGCGTTGCCGCCAGCCGCGATGTTTGCACCGTGAACTGACAGGTCATTTCCCGTCACGACAAGCAGGTCACCCGTCGATGCAATCGTGCCCTGTGTGCCCAGCAGGCTCTGGCTGATCTTGCTGTCGCCCACCGCCGAACTGACGCCCACGCTATCCACCAGCGTCGTGTTCACGATGTCATGACCGGCAAGCACGGCGACCCGGTTGCCGGTGATGCGTCCCGACGCGTTGACGACATCATTGGTCGCCGAAACTACGGTCGTGCCGCTGTCCGTGCTGCTGCCCGAACCGTTACCGATGGAGCCACCCCGGTTCAGGATGCTGGTCGCGGCAATAACGGTCTGTGTACCGCCCCTGATAACGCCTGAGTTGGTCGCGCTGCCCGTCGCGTGAATTTCCACATCATCGGCGGCGATCAGCGCACCGCCCGGCTGCAGGTCGTTCGCGTGGGCGTGGGCCAGATAGACGACCGGGGCCAGCACCGTTTGCGTCGTGCCATCGGGCAGCGTGACGCTCTGGCTGACCAGCCAGACGATATCGCTCGTCAGCGCATCCATCTGCGCGGCGGTCAGTGCCATGCCCGGTTCAAGATTGAATGCCTTCGCGACGTTCACGCCGCTGTTCATCAGCGCGCGATACTCGTCCTCGTTGCTGGTGTAGCCCTGCAGGTAGACCCGGCCCGTGAGCTGCGTGATCTGGTTGCGTACCATCTGTTCTTCGTACACGCCGTCACCGAGCCGCCTGATGGTCTTCGACGGATCGAGTCCGAGCGCTCCCAGCATGTAGTCGCTCGATATGAAACTCGTGTAACTCGTCAGGCGCGGATCGGTGACCACCAGATACGACGCGCCGGGGGCCGTGTTAAAGGTATACAGGCCGCTCGACGGCAGCGTGATATTCAGCGCACCGCCCGGTCCGGCAATGGACTGCGGCGCGTTAATAGTTTGTGTCTGGCCGGTGGCGAGGTTGACGGTCTGCGCACCTGTGCCGGTGATGCCGCCCACGGTGCCGTTCGCGCCCAGCGTGCCGCCCGTCGCGCCGGTTGCGGAGTTGGCCGCCGCCACGTTCGTGTTGTCGATGTCGGTCGCGCTGATCTGCACGGTGTTGTTCGCGATGATCGTCCCACCCGTGCCGCCAATGGCGACCGGGGACAGAACTATCGACGGCTCAACCACGGTGCCGACATCGCGCGAAATGTTCTCGTTCCACGCGTAGGTCGAAACGATGTCCTGCTTCTGGTACTGGTAGAGCGTCTGGCCGATGTTGTTCACCAGCGTGCCGCCGTAGTTGCCGCTCGCCACATCGCCGGTTGCATCAGTGCTCGCATCGGCGCTGCCAATCTGGATCGAGCCGCCCGCGCCAATGGCGCTGTACTCATTGTTCAGCGTGCCGACGTTCGCAAGCACCATGTTGCCGCCCGCCATGATCTGCGCCTGCTGCGCCTGCGGGCCGCTTACCTGGTCCTGCTGCGTGGTGGTGGTCGTGTCGCGGGCGATCTCGACACGCTGGTAACCCTTGTGGGCGTCGTTGCGCGACGCGTATTCGGTGCCAGGATCGTAGTTGACGTGCGGATCGTAGCCGTCCCAGTAGCTGACGGTGATCGTGCCGTCGGTGTTAGCCGTCAGGGTGTTGTACCAGATCGTCTGCGGCTGGCCGTTGATGTTCACCACCAGCGTCCTGTCCGTCGCATTCGGACCGGAAGCCTGCGACACAACGTCCGCGCTGGAGAAGGTCGCGTTGACCGGCGCGATATAGCCGTTGTCCCACATGGCCTGTGTACAGTAACCCTTGTCGGCGTTCGTCGTCGTGCAGGCCATGTACTTCGAGCGCTTGGTCTGATGTTCGGCTTCAACACCGGTTGTCACCGTCTCGACGGTGGGCGCGGGGCGCGTGTTGGTGAGCGTCTGCGTGGCAATTTCGATGCTGCCCTGTGCCTCGATGGTGGACTGGTCGTTGGTAACGGAGTGGCTGCGGTTCGCGAGCAGGCCGCTCGCATCGCGCGTGCCATCTGCAGCGATGTTGATGTCGCCCAGACTGAAAAGGTTCGCACCGCCCGTATTGGAGATATCGCCGGGCGAATACAGGTTCAGTTGCGAAGCCGCGGCCATTACGGCGGCAGTGCCGGTGTTGGCGATGGAATGGCTGGCGTTCAGCGTGACCGTGTTGCCGATGATCGCTGCCGCGTTGACCAGCGACCCGCTATGTGTCGTAACGGTGTCGCCTTCAATGCGGCCTTCGTTGGTGATCGCGTTCGCCGCATTCACCGTCGTGGTCGACGAGTTTAGATCCGCGCCTGCCTGGTTGTCCACGTTCGCCGCGTTCACCGTCAGTGCGTTCACCGCGCCGAGCGTGCCCTGGTTCGTGAAGGTGCCTGCTGTCGTGAACGTCAGGTCGTGGTTAGCCTGGATCTGGTTGTTGCTGGTGAGCGTGTAGTCGTCGTTGACCGTGACCGTACCGTCGTTGCCGGCAATGATCCTGCCGTCCCCCGTAAGCTGGTTCGCAGTGACACCCAGATTCTGATCGCTGCCGATTGCGCCGTCCTGGTTTGCCAGCGTGCCGGCATTGACGGATATCGAACCGCCGCTGCCCGTGTCATTACCAATGCGGCCAGATGTGTTGTCGAGCGAAGCCGCATTCAGCGTAATCGCACCGTTGCCGCGGATCGAGCCGCCCGCATTGATGACCCCTGCGTTTGGGCCGTTGAGGGTGACGTTGTTTGTGGCAGAGAGCGTCGCGTTCGTGTTGTCCGCAAGCTGCGCGATGCTCAGCGTGAGGTCGTGGCCCGACACAAGCTGCGCGCCATTCGTGTTCGACAGCGTGTCGGCGTTCACGCTCAGGTCGCCGTTGCCGCCGATGGTGCCCGCACCAGCGACACCGCCCGTATTGCTGTTCGTGACGGTGGCCGCGCTGACCGTCGTCGCGCCTGATCCGGTGTTCGCGATACGCCCGTTCGTGTTGTCGAGCGATGCGCCTGTGACGGCGAGCATGGCAGCAGTGCCGTCTGCCTCGATCTGCCCGCCCGTGTTGTCGATAGCGCCTCGCGCAGACACTGAGACAGCGCCACTGCCCTGAGTCAGGCCAGCCCGGTTATCGAGCGTGCTGCCGGACTGCACCGTGGCCGCGCCACCCGCCGTGACGGTGCCACCCGCATTGCCGATGCTGCCGCCCGATACCGATACATCGCCGTTGCCGCCAATCAGCCCGTTGGTCGTGTTCGTGATTGCACCGCTGGCGCTAACCGTCGTCG
>Ga0153929_1000386_pt1 | contig 16873 bp, 17 predicted proteins | sample TSNJ013MetaG_FD_104689 | JGI IMG/M metagenome (GOLD analysis project Ga0153929, IMG submission 104689) | Attine ant fungus gardens microbial communities from New Jersey, USA - TSNJ013 MetaG | ecosystem: Host-associated > Fungi > Mycelium > Unclassified | place: USA: New Jersey, Wharton State...
AGATTCCACCTCACGATGGACACCCTTGGTTTCGGCTGTATCCTTCCCACTGCCGGGCGGATTGGGGACTTTCACCCGTTAGAACGTGTGCCCACCGGGCACACCAGACCTCGGCGCCCGGGCATTCCCGGGCGTCGATTTGGTCGTAGTTAGCAGTTAGTTCGCCGGAGCGTTGCCCTGTTTGCGTGAAGCATATCGCCTCCCACGGTGGCGTCCTGATTTCCAAATGCATAATTTCGCATTAAAATATATACCCGGATGTAAACAATCTATTTTACTTTTTAGAACATGCGCTGTATAATGTCATATATAATTAATTTTGACCTGGAATTCATATGCAGGAATATTATTAGCTATGGAAAGAGAGTTTTTTGATTATCCGGATGGCAATAGTTTATCTTGTTGATTAGACTAAAATAGAGGAGAATAAAATGGCTGACATTAAATTTGAAATTAAAGAAGAACTTGGTGTGTTATCAGAAAGTGCAAAAGGCTGGACTAAAGAATTGAATCTCGTTTCATGGAATGGTGCTCCACCAAAATACGATTTAAGAGATTGGGCACCTGATCACGAAAAGATGGGCAAGGGAATTACGCTAAGTTTAGATGAAATACAATCGTTATCTAACTTATTAACAAAGATTAGCGAAGAAAGTCCCTAACTCAAAATCAGGGAAATAAATCACAGGAATTATCATGCAAATAATTCATAATCCTCCTAAAATAGAGTGAAGACTACTAAATGGAGGATTACAAAATGAAAATCAAAACACGAACGATAGAACTTTCCGGAAGTAATTATGAGATAGGTACTGCCCTTGGAAAGCTAACGGCTTGCATACCGTTTCTGAAAGATCATCACACAAGTGGCTTCAAAGGAGTTGGTGATGAAGAGGTAAAAAACGCTGCCGCATTGTTTTCCCGCTGGTGTCCAGGGTTAAATGAGGAACTTCAAGGTTTCGCCGATGCATTGCAGGTACCTCTTGCGCAAATTGTTTATTATGGAATGACTTACCTGCGCCCAAATTGCAGTCACATTGCCTTACATCCATCTATGACTGATAACGGCAGACCATTGATTGCCCGCAATTATGAGTTTAGCCATGAAGCAGAAGATTTTACATTAGTCAGGACAAATGTAACCGGTAAGTATACACATATGGGAACCAGCGTACTTCATTTTGGAAGAGATGACGGTTTTAACGAATGCGGACTTGCCGTTACCATGAGTTCATGTGGATTCCCCGTTGGACCCTTTACCTATATGCGTAAGCCAAAACTGACTGGCTTACAATTTTGGGCCGTCACCCGTGCAGTGCTGGAGAACTGCAGGGATGTAGACGAGGCTCTTGATTTCATCGCAGAAATGCCCATTGCCTACAATTTAAATCTTATTCTTGCAGATAAGACCGGAGATATGGCGCTGGTAGAAACTCTGGATGGACGGAGGGCAGTCAGACGGCTTCAGGAAGAGCAGCAGGCAAAGTATCTATGTGCCACGAATCATCCGGTTCTGCCGGAGATGATAGCCTGCGAGCCAAAGGCGATGCGTCATTCTTTACAGCGCTATGAGTGGATAAGAAAAAAATTAGATGGGGCCGGTAACGTAAACAGCGAATACTTGAAAGAAATGTTACTCGCAAAATATCCGGAAGGCTTATGCTGTTACTTTTTTAAGGAATATTTTGGAACAACAAAGAGTATGGTCATTGATCCTGCTCTTGGTACAATAGAGCTGTGCTGGGGTGGGCGTTGTGAGAATGGATGGGATAGATACAGTATTCAGGAACAACTTGCGGCGACAGAAAAGGAAATCGAAATCAACTTTGATCATTTCAGTCAAAAATTGGGAGAATATGTTTCTTTGGATGCATCGGTGACAGCATAGGGAGGGATGCTGCTTGAATTATCTAAAAGCGTTGGAAAAGGCTATTATTTATATAGAAAATCATTTGGGAGAAAATATCACGGTAGAAGAGGTATCCCGTGCCGCCGGCTACTCCTATTACCACCTGACCCGTCAATTTTCTGCAGTACTTGGCGAGAATGTGGGCAGCTATATCAAAAGGAGACGGCTTGCAGATGGTGCCAAAAAATTGTTATATACTGACAAACGTGTTATCGACATTGCCCTGGAGAATGGTTTTGAATCTGCAGAGGCATTTAGCCGGGCTTTTAAAGCCGTTTATAAGGTAAGTCCAAACGGTTATCGTAAAAATCGGCTGGATTTGTTCATAAGCGCAAAAGAAAGGCTGGAACCGGAATTATTAAGACACCGTACGCAAAATATTACGGTACATCCCAGTATTGTGAAACTGCCGGATATAAAAGCAGTCGGTCTCCGCGGCCAAACCACACTGCGTGACAATGTAATACCGCAGTTATGGAAACAATTTAATATGATCGTGGAGAAAGTACCAAATCGAACAGTAAATGGACGGGGATTTGGCATCTGCGAAGCCTGTAATGATGGTAACACGATCTATAACATGAATGACGAGGTGCAGTTTTCAGAAGTGACAGCCATAGAAGTAGACGGATTTGAAAGCTTGCCGGATATATTTGTGCCTAAAGTATTAAAAGGTGGCTGCTATGCGGTTTTTACCCACAAAGGAAGCCTTGCACATTTGAAAAAAACATATGATTATATTTGGGGGACCTGGTTTTTGTGTACAAATGAAACATTGGACTGTCGGGAGGATTTTGAACTTTATGATGAACGTTATTTAGGATATGATCACCCGGATTCCCAAATAGACCTTTACATTCCAGTTCGTTTGAAAAACATTTAGAAAAACATTTATAAAAATGAAAATGCCCTTAAATCTGACTTTGATTTCAGGGCATTTTAGATGCGGTTGTATATTACCTCAAATTATTGCAATACTATATTAGACAGATTCTGTGTAGTATGAAAATGATGGCTTGAGTGGTGTTGTGGAGTTCTATGAAATGATAAAGCGTAACAAAGAAACAGAAACAAGATATTACCGATTATTTACCGATGATTTTGTTGAAAGTAGAAATCAGTCTTTCCGGGTACCGGAAAATTATACATGGATACATGAAAATCTGTTCTATCGTATAATTTCCAGGTGTCTTTATCTGCTTGCGGTACTTTTTGCTTTTCCATACTGCCGGTTTTGGCTGCATGTGAAAATTAAGAATAAGTCCGTCTTAAAGCAGCATGTAAAATCTGGCTGCTTCCTTTACGGAAATCACACACAGCCAATGGGAGATGCGTTTATCCCATTCAGAGTGCTTGCTTTGAAACGTGTTTATATAGTGGTAAATCCGGCCAATCTGGGCATCCCGGTTCTTGGACCGCTTCTGCCTGTGCTTGGTGCATTGCCGCTGCCGGATACAATCGGTCAAATGAAGAAATTGAATGAGGCGATCCGTATGCGAATCAGGGAGCAAGGCTGTGTAGTGTTTTATCCGGAAGCTCACGTCTGGCCATGGTATACGGGGATTCGTCCTTTTCCTCCTGTCTCTTTTGGTTTTCCGGTGGAATACAGTGCCCCTTCCTTCTGCATGACAACGACCTATCAAAAAAGAAAGTATGGTAAAAAGCCCGGCATCACGATTTACCTGGACGGACCATTTTACCCGGACAGTTCACTTCCCAAAAAGAAACAGAAAGAACAGCTATGTGACAGAATTTACGATTGTATGGTACGGCGCAGCCAGAACAGCACATACCAATATATCAACTATGTAGCGGAGGATTAGGATGAATATTCTTTACTGCGGCAACGACAAAATCGAAGACGGATTACTGATTTCCATCCTGTCTTTGATCAAAAGCGTGAAAGAACCGCTGCATATTTATGTGCTGACAATGCGTCTTATTGTTGAAGAAAAAGTCTACTTACCTGTATCTGACTCTCTTACGGCATATTTAGACAGTCTGGTGAAGAAAACGAATCCGGATAATTTTGTTGTTCTGATTGATACAGCAGAATTATTTTACAGCGAGATGCCGACTGCGAATTTGAATACACGTTTTACTCCTTACTGTATGCTGCGTCTGTTTGCGGATAAAATTTTGGAGCTGCCGGATAAAATACTCTATTTGGACAATGACGTGGTTTGCCGAAAGAGCTGTGGGGAGTTCTATCATCAGGATATTTCTGATTTTGAATTTGCAGGTGTTCTCGACTATTACGGGCGATGGTTTTTTCGTAAAAATATACTGCGTTCGGATTATATGAATTCCGGGGTTCTGTTGATGAATTTGCAAATGATCCGTAAGACCGGACTACTGCTAAAATGCAGACAGCTATGCGCAGCAAAGAAGATGTTTATGCCCGACCAATCGGCCTTGAACAGACTGGCTGTCGCGAAAAAAGCACAGCCGCGCCGGTTCAATGAGCAGCGTAAGCTGCAGGGAGACACGGTTTTGCAGCACTTTACTACCAGCTTTCGCTTTATTCCGTGGATTCATACCATAACAGTTAAGCCATGGCAGATTGATAAAATGCATAATCAGTTAAAACTCTATGAATATGACGAGTTATTCGCCGAGTACAGACACCTGCTGTCTGAAATCAATGAAAAATGAGGTGAATTATAAATGAAAAAACAAATTGAAAGCATTCCGGTTTTCTTTTCTATTGATGACAATTATGCGCCTTTTCTGAGTGTGGCACTTTCCTCCATTGTCCGGAACTCATCGAAAACATATGCCTATAAAGTGATTGTGCTATACATGAAACTAAGTGAAAGGAACAGGCGGATGCTTGCTTCCCTTGCAGCAGAAAATTTGGAAATTCAATTTATTTCCATGGAGAACAGATTGGATGGAATCACAGATTGTATGTCTAACCGGCTTCGGGCGGATTATTTTACGCTTACCATTTATTTTCGTCTGTTTATTCCTGTTATGTTCCCAGAGTATGATAAAGCCATTTATCTGGACAGTGACATTGTTGTACCGGGCGATATTTCAGAATTATACCGGACGGAACTTGGAGACAACCTTCTTGCAGCGGCAGCAGACCATTCAGTGGTTGATGTGCCGCAGCTTGCGAAATATATCGAAGATGGTGTTGGAATTGATAAACATCACTATATCAATTCCGGTGTGCTGCTGATGAATCTGAAACGGATGCGGGAAGCACAGCTTGAACAACGCTTTTTGGAACTGATGAACACCTATCATTTTGACTGTATCGCACCCGATCAGGATTATCTGAACGTCATGTGCAGTGGGAAAATACTCTATCTGCCCGCATCCTGGGATGCTATGCCAACACAGGGAACAAAGCCAATAAAAAATCCAAAGCTTATTCACTATAATTTGTTTGCAAAACCGTGGTGCTATGACCATGTGCAGTATGAGGAATATTTCTGGGAGTATGCAAAAAAATCCGGTTATTTTTCGGAAATTTTAAGCCTTAAAGCACAATACAGCGAAGAGAACCGGAAATCTGATAATGAGCATCTTGAGCTTATGCTTTCCAGGGGTGAAGCAATTGCGGACGCAGAAATGAATTTCCGGATCGTATTTAATGAGGGAAAAGAGAAGCGCTTATGATTATTGGAGACAAACGGGAACAGGTTATTGAAAATATCCGGCAGGCGGCAGAAAACGGCACGTTCAATATCAAGGTTGAAGTAGACGATCCTGTATTGACAGCCGAACAACAGAGAAGCCTGCTCAATAATTATCTTAAAAAAAGATCTTCAATACACTTCCGTATTAACAATCGAATTGCGCAGCAAATTGCTGATGGTGCTGCCAGGATAATAAATCAAACGACAAAAATCATCGGTCTGGAAAATGTAGATGGTATTACTGGAGGCGCCATTTTGACAAGTAATCATTTCAGTCAGATTGACAATACGGTAGTGCGTACCTTTGCAAGAAGAATGGGAAAGAAGAAGCTTTATATTGTCAGTCATGAAACGAACCTTGCCATGTCCGGCTGGGTTGGATTTCTTTTAAATTATGCGGATACGATTCCCATTAGCACTGACCATAGTTACATGTCTGAGCGGTTTGCGCCAATGCTGAAGGAACTTCTGGACAAGAACAATTATGTGCTGATTTATCCGGAACAGGAAATGTGGTTTAATTATCGCAAACCTCGTCCGCTAAAACGGGGAGCTTATTATTACGCTGCTAAATTCAATGTGCCGGTCATTTCCTGCTTCGTGGAATTTTGTGATCTTGAGGAACTGGACACGGCAGAATTTCACAAGGTTCAGTACGTCATGCACATTTTACCGCCGATATTTTCCGATCCGGCAAAAACCGTCAGAGAAAATAGCATCGCAATGTGTATGCAGGATTACCGGCAGAAGAAAATGGCCTACGAGGCGGCCTATCGTAAGCCGCTGGATTATCGATTTGAACCGGATGACATTGCGGGATGGATTCCGCGGGCACCGAAAAAATAGCATGGAGAAGTTGCAGAACAGAAAGCAATTTCATAACAATTTTTATCAAATTGCATAATACTAATATTATAGAGTAAATATTAGGAGCAAAGTTTATGAAAAGAAGAATCCCACTAGAACCTGCGGCAATCCAAGTCTGCGATGCGGCTTCTGTGCCACCACTGATTTTTCAATTACCGCCGGCAAAGGGAAGAGAAATTCTCGAAAAGATGCAAGACGAACCTGTTTACAAAGCCCCTGCCTTTGTTAGAAAGATGAATTTTGATACAGGAAAATGGGGCGAAATACCTGTTTATTTGATTGCGCCTGAAAATCCCGTAAGAGTACGCAGTGTTATATTATACATACATGGAGCAGGGTGGGTATTCGGCAGTTTTCACACCCATGAAAAACTGGTGCGTGAACTGGCTGTAAGAACCGATTCTTTGATCATATTTCCAGAATATAGCCGTTCACCGGAAGTCCGTTATCCCGTAGCAATTGAGCAATGCTACAGCGTTCTAAATGCGGCTCCTGCAATTGCAGCCGGTTTTAGTCCGCAAATTGATATGCGAACTATGACGGTTGCAGGCGACAGTGTGGGGGGAAACATGACAATTGTGATGACCTTGATGGCGAAATACCGGGGCGGTCTGAAAATTCATAAGCAGCTTATGTATTATCCGGTCACAAACGCCTGCTTTAACACACAATCCTATATGCAGTTTGCCGAGAATTATTATCTTTACCGACGAGGAATGATATGGTTCTGGCAGAACTATGCACCCTCTTTGAGAAGCCGGGATGAAATTACAGCCTCGCCGCTTCGTGCCTGCATAGAAGAATTGCGGGATCTGCCGCAGGCCATGATCATCAATGGAGAAGCAGATGTTCTTCGGGATGAAGGAGAGTGCCTTGCGAGGAGATTACGTGTTGCAGGAGTAGATGTGACAGCGATTCGTATCCAGGGTATTATACATGATTTCGTAATGCTGAATGCTCTGGATCGGACAAATGGCTGTCGAACGGCAATGAGTGCCTCTGTAGACTGGATTAATCAAAAAAATGCGGAAATAGTGGGATGATTATTTAACCATGCAAATTTAAAAAAGGGGGGGTGGTTTGACATAATGGGTGTCAAGACGCTACTGTGGAATGAGAGGTGTTTTAAGTAAACCCGGGCAACGCACCTGACGAACTCCACAGCTAACTCCGACCAACGACGCTCCGCAGTGCCGTCGCGCCGGATCTGCGTAAGCAGTGGATTTCGCCAGGTTCTAAAAGCGCCCTCTAAATGTTTGCGTAAAGCACCTCTCATTCCACAGTGGCTGGTTTTTGGCAGCTTGCAAGTTTGAAAGAGTGGTTCTTCTGTCAGTGACGGCATTCCGGGTTACAGTTCTGCCAACATCATGATGTTGATGGCTGAACTGTAACCATTCCGGAAACTCTATTAAAATTATGTAGATATTCTTCCGGATATGTAGTATAATCGGGCGGTAAGGCTGGGAATAGGAGATTTGGAAGCTGACGCCAGAGTGGGCTGGGAGCATCTTCCGGGGTGGGGATAGAACGAGATTAAGTTTGGGAGGTATTGTTTTTATATGTGTGATTATTCTACGGACAAAAAAAAACAACTGAAAACACTTGAAAACGTCAGGGGCGTACAAAACATTCTGGATGAGGCATACAAAATATTAGGGAACCCTTTATTAGCGCATGATATGGAGTATAAACTTTTCGCACATAATAAAGACGCTGTAAACGATGACCCTATTTGGAATGAGTTTACCACAAACGGCACAGTTGACTTACACAGATTAGAATTTTATAAAAACGAAACTTTTTTTGATATGGCGGCATATGCGGAAAAGGTTACTTTTCTACCCAGCGACAGTTTGAAACATGATAGGATTTTTGGGAAACTTTTTGTGGAAGATCATATTCAAATCGGTTGTGTAGTTATAACTGCGTGTGATAAAACCTTTGAGAGTTACGACATAGAGCTTTTTGAAATTGTTTGCGATATACTAAACAAAGAGCTTAGTAAAAGTGAGTATTACAAAAATTATGGACAGGCGTATATGGAAACTTTAATAGGTAAATTAATTGAGGACAACCTTGATAATAAATTGCTTTATACTACCCATATAGAGAGCATTTATACAGGTTTGGAAGGTGATATCCGTTTAATCGTTGCGGATATTTCTCAAATCGACCCCACATTTAATCAGCTTGTGTTTTTCAGAGATTTATTCAAACGGACTCAGCCCTCTTTCAAATACGCCATATATTTAAATTACATCATAATTATTATGGGTTCGGATAGCGAAACTTCCCATATAAAACAAGACTTACATAAACTTTACAGGATTTTTGAACAGAATAATATCTATGCCGGAATAAGCAGTCGTTTTGAAAATTTATTTGGATTATCGAGGTACTACAATGAGGCTGTCAACGCACTAAAGCTTGGACTAAAAACGAACGGGAGTCAACGGATTTTTTGAATCGGAACGAGAGTAAGATTGAGAGGTATTATTATATATGGGTGATTGTGAATTTATTTCGCAGTTACCTATTATTTTTGTTACAATTAAAAAAAGTTAATTAATTTTAAAAATAAAAAAGACCATATTACAGGTTTTGTTATCTAATAAGTGTAAAGCCTAATGAGATGTCCGGACGCAGGTGGAAAGGAATAACAATGGATATATTGATTCAAAAAGCAAAGAGGCAGGACAAGGATGCCTTTGCTGAACTCATGAGAATTAATGCAAAGAGTATGTATAAGGTGGCGAAAGCAATTCTGAAATGTGATGAGGATGTAGCAGATGCCATGCAGGAAACGGCATTAACGTGTTGGGAAAAGATTGGGACTTTGAAAAAGAATGATTATTTCAAAACATGGTTAATTCGTATACTGATTAATAAATGCAATGCTATTTACAGGCAGAAGATGCGGTTTGTACCAAATGAAAATTTACCTGAAACGGTGACGGCAGAAGACGAATTTTCCAATGTGGAATGGATGGAACTGCTGAAGTTTTTAGAAGAAAAATATCGTACCGTAATCATTCTTTATTATGTAGAGGGTTTTAAAGTAAAAGAAATTGCCCGGATGCTTGAAGTGAGTGAAAGTGCCGTAAAAGGCAGAATGGTAACTGCAAGAAGGAAAATGGAAGACTTCTATCGGTCTGGAAAGGAATGGAATATAATATGAAAAAATACGAGGATTTTATTGAAGGTTTGAAAAAAGAGGTAGAGGTACCTGGAGAAGTATTGGCAAAATTTGAGGATACACTGATAAATCTACCGGAAAAATCTACAGGTCAGGAACATAGAAAAGGAAAAATGAAAATATGGATGAAAGCTGCGGTTTCAGCAGCTGCAGTATTGGCTTTGGGAACGGGATTTTGTTTGACAAATCCGGTTTTGGCAGCAAAGATACCTATTATTGGGAAAATATTTGAACGTGTTGAGGAGGATGTAACATTTTCCGGAGATTATAAAGAGAAGGCTGATATTTTAACTACGGAGCAGGATAATACATCAGAACCGGGGGATACCTCTTATACGGTAAAAGATCAGGGTGTAGAATTCACGGCGTCGGAAATCTATTGTGATGGATATTCTATTTTCCTAACTGCTAAAATCCAGGTTGAGGCGGGTGGCTTAAATAATATACCGGCACACTATACAAACAGATTTGCCGGAGAGGATGAAACGACAGCCCAAACTATTTATACAGATGGTGAGTGGAATGTGCAAAATGAAAATAAGTCCGAAAGACTTTGGGATAATAACTTTGAAGGAAAAGTTTTGGATGATCATACTTATGTTGGAATGATGAAGATTGATTTAGAGGATCTGACAAAAAAGAACGGTATCATAGATTTACAATTATCTTTTCTTGGATATGATGATTTGAATGAATTAGATAGTGATGATATATCCGCAAGTCATAAAATGGAAGGTAATTGGAAACTTTCGCTCCCATATACTGTGGATTTTGAAGATGCCGGGGAAATTACGGTTAATAAGAAATCAGAGGAAGGTTATGGAATCAGCAAAATATTTGTTTCTCCGTATCAGCTTGTGGTCTATACGGACATACCGTATACAACATTAAGTGAGGAAGAATTTTCGAGAGAAGAATTTGAAAACGTTATGGGAGAAAAAAATAAAGAAATAGTAGCAGCAGGGGAACGGCCGGTCACGTATGAGGAATTCCTGAATGAAAAACGGTATGAATATTATGACCTGTGTATATTCAATCAGGATGGACAAACTTTAACACCTCAGTGGACGGATGCAGAGAAATCAGTTTTTGCGGTAAAAGGATTGGATATTTCAAAACTTTATATATTTATGGGAAATGACCTTCTTGAATTGGAAAAAGAAACAGATATGAATGCAGCAAAAGAAAAAGCAATTTTGGAAGCAGAGATAGAGGTTCGTTGAAGATATTATGTTTTTTGGAAGTAGGACGCCAAGAATCCCTGCGGAACCATCTTCTGCGAACCGGACTCCTTCGGCGGTCGTTCGGAGCCTCTGAAAGCGAAAAATCACGAAGGAAAGCCTTCGTGATTTTCCCCTTATCCTCTCTCCCTTACGCTGCTCCGCAAGCTACGCAGCTACCTACATCCGCCGTATTGTTCGCAGAAGATGGTGCCGCAGGGATTCTTGGCTGTTTTTCTAAAGAATTGTAAGTATCTTCAAAGTGCAAGCTTGCCTGTATTTGGCGAATGCCGGTAATTAGCATTAAAAGCCTCGTTCTCTTAAGTTAGAAACAACATCAACGTAAATACAGGTAATATTATCTGGATTTGCTGAATTATTACAGCAGGTCTTTTTGTGTACCTTTTACTGGAAAATATAGGATGATTAATCTGTGTAAATCTGATAGAATATAAATGTAATGTTAATCTTGAAAGAAGATAAGACTCCCACCTCGATAGGTGGTGAGTAAATACAATTCTGTCCTGGTAGAAAGGAGCTCTTATGTTAGAACAAATTAATTTATCAAAAAAGTTAAGTAAAAAAGAATACCGACCGTTAATAGAAAGCCTGAATATGAAGCTGTCTTCCTTACAAAGAGAATGTAAAAATCTTAAAATCCCTATCGTTATTTTGTTTGAAGGTCTGGGGGCTTCCGGAAAGGGAACCATGATCCGAAGCCTGATTGAACCTTTAGACCCTAGAGGATTTCAGGTATATGCTACCGGAAAAGAGGGGGAAGAAGAGCAGATGAGGCCTTTTTTGTGGAGATTCTGGAAAAAGCTGCCTGCCAATGGAACAATAGGAATATTTGACCGGGGCTGGTATCGAAAAGTATTGGTGGATCGTTTTGATCAAAAGACTTCTTCGGCGCAGTTAGAATATGCCTATGATGAGATCAACACTTTTGAAAAACAGATAACAGACGGGGGAGCTGTTTTGGTGAAATTTTTCCTGTATATTTCCAAAGAAGAACAAAAGAAAAGATTTGATACCTTATTGGCAGACAAAAAAACAGCCTGGCGTGTTACAAAAGATGATATCAAGAGAAACAAGCACTTTGAAGAATATGAAGTAATGAATGAAGAAATGCTGGAGAAGACCGATGTAGCATATGCTCCCTGGAATGTGATAGAAGCTATGAACAAAGAGTTTGCTGCGGTCAAGATATTATCAGTTGTAGTGAAGCAATTAGAAAATGCAATTGTGCAAAAGCAAAAAGAGAAGAATAATTCTAACGATGCGGTGCCGGCAGCTGCGGATGAACAAGATTCTGTTTCAGAGCTGAAACTAAGGGCTACTGCTTTGGAAAAAGCAGACTTATCTCTGTCTCTGACAAAGGAAGAGTACAAAATAAGATTAGAGAAGCTCCAGGATAAAATAGCGGACTTACACAATCAGCTGTACCGAAAAAGAATTCCGGTTATTATCGTATTTGAAGGATGGGATGCCAGTGGGAAAGGCGGGGCGATCAAACGGCTTACTCAGAAAATGGATCCCAGAGGATATGCGGTATATCCGACAGCGGCACCAAACGATGTTGAAAAAGCACATCATTATTTATGGAGATTCTGGAATACATTTCCCAAAGCCGGACATCTCTCTATCTATGACCGTTCCTGGTATGGGCGGGTCATGGTAGAACGCATAGAAGGATTTTGTACGGAAGACGAATGGAAAAGAGCGTATAAAGAGATAAACGATATGGAAAAGCAATGTTCTAATTATGGTGCGGTTATTTTGAAATTCTGGATGCATATTGACAGGGAAGAGCAGGAAAAACGTTTCAATGAGCGAAAAGAGAATCCTGAAAAACAGTGGAAAATCACGGAAGAAGATTGGCGGAATCGTAGCAGATGGGGGCTTTATGAAGATGCAGTGAATGAGATGTTAGTAAGGACTTCGACGACCTATGCGCCTTGGTGTATCGTAGAGGGGAATTCTAAATATTATGCAAGAGTAAAGGTTTTGGAAATAGTAGTAGATGCCCTGGAGTATAGATTAGCGAAACATAAAGCCGGTAAATAGACAATTAATCTGCTATACTCAATAAAAAGCTTAGAAATGAGGATATAAACATGAACATAATGATACCGGTTTTCGCTTCCATGGTGAGTGATCTGGATAATATTTCCAGATTCTTATATACCGGGGTCATCACTGATATGGTCAATGCATTTGCAGGAGGAGAAAGCTATACTTTGGAACCGTTAAGCGCTGCCGTTCTTGTTGGAACCATATTAATTGCCATTGGCCTTTTTGTAATCATCTATAAACGCAACGGTTATGAGACTGATTAAATAGGGGGCATGGACAACTTTAGATTGTATGACGTACGCAGCAGGGGGCATGGACAACTTTAGATTGTATGACGTACGCAGCAGAGGGCATGGGAAGTCTCACGCAAACTGGGCAACGCTCTGGCGGAATAACCATTAACTTCGACCAACAACGCTCAGGAAGAGCCTTCGCGTCGGGTCTGCGTAAATGGTGGATTCCGCCGCCGCTAAAAGCGCCCAATAATTGTTTGCGTGAGAATTCCCATGCCCTCTGCTGCTGTTTTTTCAAGCGATTTAGTAAAAGGAGCACTCATCATATCCGTCTGGAGGGCTCACAGCGGCGTCCTGGCATCCATCAAGTTGGCTGTGAATAGTAAGTGCGCCAAAGTAGTGCGCCAAAGGTCTGAATAAATTATAAACATATACTTGAGATACAGCGTTATAAGATGTATAATAAAACTACTGCCCTGTCTGCCAGTATAACTCAAAGCAAATAACATGATGCTTCGGTGTGGGTTATTTACCGGGAGTTATGCTAGTGACCGGTTCATAATTAGCAAAACTGCACTCCCTATTTTGCCATCTGCGGTGTGTTGCACCCTTCGGGCATAGCCAGATGGTCATGCGACCAATAAGGAGGAAATCATCAGTCGACGTAGCCAACCGCTGCGCCTCTTTCTTCTGCCTTGCAGGCTGACAAAATATGAAGCACAGTTTTACTAAAGATGAACCGGACAGTACACTAGTACAACGTTCTCTAAATACCTATGCAAATTACTGGTCTGAATTTCCAGCTGACTGCGTTAAGAAAACTTGACGTAGCTCGCTACGCCTGCGTTTTCTTGCCTTGCATCTGAAAATCCATCCTCAGCACTTTGCATAGGTATTTAGAGAACGTTGCACTGGGGAAAGCAGAGGCGGAATATAAATTAAGAAAGAAGGGGAAAATTATGATTTTATATCAAGTGAAAGATTACAAGGAATTGAGCAGAAAAGCGGCAAACATTATTTCAGCACAGGTGATTATGAAACCACACGCCGTTCTGGGACTGGCAACCGGTTCTACACCGATAGGGGCGTATGAGCAGCTGGTAGAATGGTATAAAAAAGGTGATCTTGATTTTTCGAAGGTAACCAGTGTGAACCTGGATGAGTATAAAGGTTTATCAGGGGATAGTGATCAGAGTTATCGTTATTTTATGAACACCAATCTGTTTGACCATGTGAATATTGACAAAAGCAGAACCTTTGTACCGGATGGTCTGGAAGAAGTCAGCGAAGCGGCATGTGCAAAGTATGATGCTGTCATTCAATCGGTAGGTGGCATGGATCTGCAGTTACTGGGAATCGGAGGAAATGGTCATATTGGTTTTAATGAGCCCGGAGAAGCTTTTATACCAATGACACACTGTGTTGCCTTGACAAAGAGCACGATTGAAGCAAATGCACGATTTTTTGCCTCCATGGACGAAGTTCCCAAATATGCATATACGATGGGTATCAAAAATATTATGTCTGCAAATAAAGTGCTGCTGTTAGCTTCCGGGGAAGGTAAGGCACAGGCATTGTATGATTCCTTCTATGGTCCGGTTATTCCGGAAGTACCGGCATCCGTTCTCCAACTGCATAATGATGTGGTGGTAGTTGCGGATGATGCTGCATTGAGGGTATGCAAAGAGAAAGGAGCACTTTGATTGATTATAAGAAATGCAGAAGTGTTTTGTGAAGACGGAAGCTTTCAGATAAAAGATGTTTATATAGATAAGCATAAGATAGTGGCTGAAGAAGCGGAAGTAATGGATAAGACTGTAATCGATGGAACAGGATATAAACTGATTCCCGGGCTTGTAGATGTACACAGTCACGGTGCATATGGACATGATTTCTGTGACTGCGATGTGGAGGGGCTAAAAGAGATTCTGCGATATGAAAAGGCTCATGGAATCACTTCGTATTGTCCGACATCGATGACCCTTTCGAAAGAGATGTTGCTAAAGATTTTTGCAACAGCGAAAGAAGTACAGGATATGGAAGACGGAGCTCGTGTAGTCGGAATCAATATGGAAGGTCCGTTTATTTCCCCGGAAAAGAAAGGCGCTCAGAATGCTGCTTATATACAGGCGCCAGATGCAAAAATGTTCCGGGCATGTAATGAAGTCAGCGGTAACCTGATTAAACTGGTAACGCTGGCACCGGAGATGGAAGGCGCAATGGAGTTTATTGAAGAGGTGAAAGAGGAAGTACACGTTTCAATCGGTCACACTACGGCCGGTTACGAAATTGCCAATGAAGCTTATATAAGAGGGGCAGACCATACAACTCATCTTTTCAATGCGATGCCTCTCTTTGCTCATCGTGATCCGAGTGTGATCGGAGCTGCTTATGATGCAAAAAACAGTTTTATAGAGTTGATTTCTGACGGTATGCATATTCATGAGAGTGTGGTTCGTTCCGTATTTGCTATGTTTGGCCCGGAAAGGGTAGTGTTAATCAGTGATTCCATGATGGCCACCGGTATGGAAAATGGAACGTATGAATTAGGCGGTCAAAAGGTTTTTATGAAAGACCGAAAAGCAACACTTGAGAATGGCACGCTTGCAGGGTCAGCAACAAATCTGTATGAGTGTATGAGAAAAGCCATGAAATTTGGCGTGAGCGAGTCGGAAGCCATTTTTGCAGCCACCAGAAATCCGGCAAAAAGCATTGGAATATATAATCAGGTAGGCTCCATTATGCCGGGCAAAGAAGCTGATTTACTGTTGGTGGATTTGGAGTATCAACTGAAGAAGGTATTGTAAAAGGTGAGTTACTATTCACAACCAACTTGATGGCTGCCAGGACGCCGCTGTGAGCCGGGAGATGCTTCACGCAAACCGGGCAACGCTCTGGCGGACTAATCATTAACTGCGACCAACAACGCTCAGGAATGTTCTTCTCCTGCATTTGGCGAAACTTTCCGTCGAACTTAGGTGAGGGGGACTTTCCGCTGTCGCAAAGGTCAAAGACCCTGCAGCTGCTAGCTTGCTGCGTACGTCATACAATCTAAAATTGGCTCGAATAGAAACAAAGGAGAAACAAGAGGATTTTTAATCCATTTGCTTCTCCTTTGTTTCTACTCGGAAGAATTGTGTGGCTTTCAGGGGAGAGCTGGTTTCAAGAATTTATTATTTCTCCTTCTTTTTTCTGGACAATGCAAGCCCTCCAAAGCCACTGATGATTGCCATATAAAATCCTAAATCATATAAAAATCCGTTATTATACACTTCATATATTCTGGTAGATTTATTAAAGATTGAATAAATGAGTGAAAAAGGTGCTATCCATCCATGCCAAATGCCTGAAAACAATCCGGCAGTATGCGTAGCTGAATTTGAACCATCACCGGGAATGCAGCCGGTTAATGAGATGCATATTACAGTAAACATTAAGAATAGCATTAATTTTTTATCTATTTTCATATATTTTCCACCTCTTTCTATAAATAAGTTTAGAATAGTGTTGATTCACAAGAAACGTAAATACTGCCAAAAAACAGCCACCGTGGGAGGCGATATGCTTCTTAGCAAACGATTAAGGGCGCCTTTAGCGTCGGCGAAATCCACTGCTTACGATCGGGTAGGAGGCTAACCATTAATTGATTAGCCGACCTCCCACACCACCGCACGTACCGTTCGGTATGCGGCGGTTCTCTAGTTTTCACAGATTTTCAGAAA
>Ga0153929_1000390_pt1 | contig 16756 bp, 15 predicted proteins | sample TSNJ013MetaG_FD_104689 | JGI IMG/M metagenome (GOLD analysis project Ga0153929, IMG submission 104689) | Attine ant fungus gardens microbial communities from New Jersey, USA - TSNJ013 MetaG | ecosystem: Host-associated > Fungi > Mycelium > Unclassified | place: USA: New Jersey, Wharton State...
GGCCGTTGTGAATGGCATCGGGAAGTCCGACCCACGGCTCGATGCAGTAGAAATCCGACGTGGGCGCTTCGGTCCAGGTCGTCACGGCGTACCAGGGCACCGAGTCAGGGCGTTGCAGGTCGAAATTCACCGCGCGCTTCAAACCCGGCGTGACAAGCCGCACGGGGTGGTCGGAGGGGCCGGTAAAGCAGTGGAACCTATCCAGGATGTTGGCGTTGTCCAGCGCGTAGCGCGCTGCGCCCGCTTGCGGGGCGGTGATTGATCCGTCATCGAGTTGCCGGCGGGTTTCCGTGCGCGGTAATTCCAGGCTACTGATGCCGCGCTGATCGTGCGGCAGCACGAAGTAGAAATGATGGCCTGAGTAGTAGGGCAGCGGCACTTCACCGGGGTTCGACGTGGTGAGCTGGACATCGAGCGTCACGGCATCGACCAGCCTGTACGCCGCTTCGAAGCGAAATGCGAACGGATAACCCTGGCGCGTGAAATCATTGTCCACGAGCGTCATTCGCACGCCGTGGCCGTCCGCGTCCTTGCGATGTTCGAACGGCAGGTTGCGCGCGAAACCGTGCATGGCGAGGTCGTGCACGACGCCTTCCGGATCGCGCCATTTGCCGATCTCGCCATCGACGAAATGGCGGCCGAGAAACGGAAACAGCAACGGATTGCCGCCTCGGATCTTGACGAAGTTGGACCAGTCCGGCGCGGCCGGCCAGAAGATGACGGGCTCGCCACCGACGCGCCACGTCATCAGCCGCCCGCCCGCGCGCGGCGCGAGTTCGAGAGCGGCGTCGTCGAACGTGATTTCCAGGATGTCTTCAGGCTGGGATGACATGTGGGTGGTCTCCTTGATCAATGGGCAAACTGCGGTGGTCAAGTTGCGGGTTCAAACCCGGCGTTCGAACGAGCAACGAACAAACGGTGTGGCGCAACGGGCGGCTCAATTCTACGGGGAAACCCTTTTCGGGAAATTGCGACTGACACAGCCACTTTCATTGCGCTGATAATGCAAACGCGATGTAACGCGCGTGAAACATTTTTCGACCTTGACGATCTCACATCGATCAAGCTGGTCCTGCCGAACGACGAGGATGATATGGATCTGGCGATGATGTTTGGAGTGTTCATTTTTGGCACGTTCGGCGCCGGTACGCTGCTGTTTTTATACAAGCTGCGACCATGACGCTGGTGTGACGCAAGCATACAAAAAGCCCGTTTTTACAACGGGCTTTTTTATTTATTACAAGTTAATTTTATTAAGCAAACGATTTTCTTTCGATATCGAAAGACATCACGCAAATGCTTGGCGCTGCTTTTCATGAGCGGCATAATCGGCCCGGTTTGCTTGGCCATTTGCTGCACCGCCGCGGCTCTGTGCCTGTCGCCAATAACGAACGAGGATCGAAGCGTGACTTTGTGGTTTCTGATTTTTCTAAGCGTACTCCAGGGTGTGACTGAATTGTTCCCGGTCAGCAGCCTTGGACATACGCTCCTGGTGCCCGGCCTGATCGGGATGCACATTGATAAACACGCGCCGCAGTTGTTGCCGTTCCTGGTCGCGTTGCACCTGGGTACGGCGCTCGCACTGCTGTGGTATTTCCGCAAGCGGTGGGTTGCGCTGATCAAGGGGTTTATCGGCTCACTGGGCGGCCGCAAGAACGCTGATGGCCACATGATGTGGGCGCTGATCATCGGCACGATTCCGACGGGTATCGTCGGGCTGGTGCTTGAAAAGCGGCTGGAGGCGTTGTTCCACGATCTGCGGATCGTCGCGGCTGCGCTGATGGTGAACGGCGTGCTGCTGTGGTTTGGCGACCGGCTGACGCGTGCGCGTGCCGAGCGTGCGCCCGAAGACCTCACGTTCAGGCAGGCGTTCCTCGTGGGTCTTGCGCAGATTGGCGCGCTGATCCCGGGCTTTTCGCGCAGCGGCCTGACGATTATTGCGGGCGTCGGCGCCGGGATGAGTTCCGAGAAAGCGGCGGAGTTCTCGTTCCTGCTGGGTACGCCGATCATCTTCGCGGCAGGCGTGCTTGAGTTGCCGAAGCTGTTCCACGCACCCGATCAACTGTTCGATGCCGTTCTCGGCGGCGTGCTGACGGGAATCGCGGCGTACTTGAGCGTGCGTTTCCTGATGCGTTACTTCGAAGGCCGCGGCCGGCTGGCGGCTTTCGGCCTGTATTGCGTGCTCGCGGGCGCGTTCTGTCTTGGCTGGTTCATGTTGCATCCGCAACCGGTTTAAACCGCATTGAAGCATGCGAGGTCTCGGAATGAGGCCTCGCATCCTTTCGATGAGGTAAAATCCTGGATTACCTGCGACGCGGCAGTAGCTCAGCTGGATAGAGCATCGGCCTTCTAAGCCGAGGGGCGGGGGTTCGAGTCCCTCCTGCCGTGCCAGAACCTCGGGTTCATCTCAACGTCTCCGGCGTGTGCCTGACCGAACCCGACATCTCTCGAATAGACGTTCCGCCTACCGCGCAGTCAGCGCGTTCTGGTCCCGCCACACGTTGTCCTTCACCGTCACCGCCTTCGGAATCAGCTTCGCGCGATAGAACATATAGGCAACGTCCTGCTGGGTCGCGACAACCTTCTCGTCGATCGGTGTAGCGCCATACGGCACGCGGCGCACCCAGGTTTCCACAAGCCCCGCATCAAGCCCGATTTTCGGCGCGAGCAACGCCGCCGTGTCTGCGGGGTGCTGCATGACCCATGCGCCGGTTGTCCGCAACTGTTCGATCACGGCACGCACTGCCTGCGGATTTTGCGTGGCGAAACTACGCGTGGCCTCGTAGAAATTGAATGGCTTCGGCAAGCCCGCGTAGTTCGCAAGCGTGCGCACGCTCAACGCCTTCTGCGCGGCGGCGTAATACGGGTCCCAGACGATCCATGCATCGACATCGCCGTTTTCGAAGGCCGCGCGGGCGTCGGCGGGCGCGAGATAAACCGGGTGGATATCGTCGAGTTGCAAGCCTGCTTTCTGCAGCACCGCAAGCAGCAGGAAGTTCGAACTTGATCCCTTTTGCAACGCGATGCGCCGGCCTTTTAGCTCGGCCGGCGTGTGAATCGGCGAATCGGCTTTGACGAACAGGGCCTCGTTGGTTTCGCCGCCCGGCTCGGCGCCGACATAAACGAAGTTCACGCCCGCAGCCTGCGCAAAAATGGGCGGCGGTGCGCCCGTATAGCCGAAATCGATATTGCTTGTATTGAGTGCTTCGAGTAATTGCGGCCCCGCGGGAAACTCATACCAACTGACGGTATAGCCGAGCGGTTTGAGCTTTTGTTCGAGCGAACCCTGCGCCTTGAGCACGGCAAGCAGGCCGGCCTTCTGAAAACCGATCCGCAATTGTTTTGCGGGTGCGTCCGCCGGATCTTGTGCCGACGCAGACAGCGGCAACAACATGAATGCGGCAGCGACCCATGACACTAATGAAGACAACGACAAGCCCGGTTTTTTCATGGCGATTTCCGTGGGAGAAGAGATATCGCTGACCATAACGGCGATGGGTTTGCGCGTCGAATAAGCGATGCTTCGAAGCTAATGACGGAATACGCGAAACGGACATGCGAAAGCGTTCGACGACAAAAAAAGGGCAGCCGAAGCTGCCCTTGATTCACGACGGGTTACGACCAGTCTATGGTGCGAGTTGCCGGCATAACAACACCAATGTGAGCAACGCGGCAATCCAGCATGCACCGCCGATAGCAGCCATGACGCGCGGCCAGATTGACGGCTGGGTTGCGTCCTGCACGTGGGGGATATAAGACCGGCCTGAGCGCTCCGAGCGGTCAGGGCGTCTGGCCAGCATCCGGTCCATGGCCATCAAGCCTTTGGGCGTCGCCATTGCGCACGCGATAATCGCGATCCACAGTCACTGGTAGAGCATAGGTGTCCGGGCAGTAGCGAGAAGGGTGTCCATGATCGGTTTTGAAGCGGAGTCGACAAGTTTCTGATATTAGTTTTCTGTCGCCAATGGTTCTATCGGACATTTCTGAGATAACCCCGGATGGCACTGAAAATCACGTTATGGGCTCATTTGACGGGCATTGGACGCTTGCAAAGTCCTGATGTCCTCATGCTATCCTCGACGCCGAATGATGGTTATTGATCAGCAAGCTCCGACTGTTCCCGACACGCGACTCCTGCAATTGCCGCGAATAATGGTGTGACGCGAATGCTGCCGATACCGCCGAAATCCAATTCAATACCAATACCAACGAGGGAGAGTGTTTCATGTCATACCCGTCTCGCGCGCTCAAGCGCGTCTCTGTGCAACTGATAGCAAGCTGTGTTGTGCTTGCCAGCGGCACGGCACACGCGGCTAACCTCGGGTTTCTCACCAACACGCCGATCACGTACATGAAGCAGCGCGACTTGCAGGCGCTCAACACTGCGGCGCATTCGGCGCTCGACACCAAGCAAGACGGAGAGCCGCTCGACTGGAACAACGAAGGCGCGGGCAATCCGGTCGCCATCAACGGCACCATCACACCGTCGGATACGAAGAAGGACGGCGAGCGCACGTGCCGCAAGCTCACCATGGTGGCTTATGCCAAGGGTCAGACGCAGAGCTGGGCACCGACCGTCTGCAAGGCGGACGGCGCTAAATGGGCATTGTTGAAACAGTGACCTGTTCGAAGCAGCCAGAGGTTGCCCGTCACGCTGTATCGCGAATCCGGAGGGCCGGTTAAATGGCCGACCGGACGGTTTCGTGCGGCGTCGTGATCCTTAACACGCAAGGGGACGTGTTGCTGTGTCACGCGACCGAGACGTCGCACTGGGATATCCCGAAAGGGCAGGGTGAGGCGGACGAACAACCCGTGGAAGCGGCGTTGCGGGAGCTCGTGGAAGAGACGGGGATCGTGCTGAAGGCGGAGCGTCTGAAGGATCTGGGACGGTTTGTTTATCGCCGCGACAAGGATCTGCATCTGTTCGCGGTACGCGTGACCGAAGACGAAGTGAAGCTTGAAGAGTGCGTCTGCGAATCGTATTTTCCGCGTCGCCGCGACGGCACGATGATCCCCGAAATGGACGCGTACCGATGGGTCACGCCGGTCGACATCGACCAGTACGCAAGCCGCAGCCTCGCGCGGCTGTTCCAGACCACGCTATCGCTGACTGAGTTGCACCAGACGCTCGCCTGAGCCGGAAGGCTTAGGCGCCGCGCCGTGGCTCGCCGTTCATCAGCGCCGGCCGCTCTACGCTCTAGTCATCGGAGGCCTGGTCGTTCGGATTGGCGAACAAGGCCTTCATTTCCGACGAAAGCGGAAAACGCAAGTTGATGTTGTCGGGCGGAATGGGCTGCATGAACCACCGGTCGTAGAGCTGTTCAGCTTCGCCTGAGCGCTCCATGCCGGCAATCACGTCGTCAGCCAATTTCTTGAAGACCGGGTCGCCCTTGCGCATCATGCATGCGTAGGATTCGTGCGCGAGCGGGTCACCGGTGACCATGTACTCGTCTTGAGCCGGACCTTCCTGGGCTATCTTTCCGTACAGCAACGGATCATCCATCACGAACGCCACGGCACGGCCGCTCTTTAGCGCATCGAAACCTTCTGCATGGTCTTTCGCGCTGATGATTCGCAGATTGAGTTTCCGGCTTAGCGACAGTTCCCGCAGTAGCTGTTCGTCGGACGTGCCGGCTGTTGTCGAAACCGTCTTGCCAGCGAGATCGGCGTAGTTGTGGATGCCGGATTTGCGCTTCACCACCATCCGGATGCCATAGGCGAAGAAGCTGTTCGAGAACGCGACCAGTTGTTCCCGGTCGCGAATATGAGCGGTCGACCCGCACTCCAGGTCGATCTGGTGATTCACCACATACGACATTCGATTCGCCGGTGTGACCACCACCGTGCTCACGGCGAGCCGCGGGGTTTGCAAGCGGAGCCGGACCTCGTCGATAATCCTGAGCGCAATGGCCTGCGAATAACCGATGGGCTGCCCGTTCGCGTCGAGATAGGAGAAGGGGACCGACGACTCGCGCACGCCGAGGACGATGGTGTCGTTCTCGGCGATCTTGCGCAACGTGGGCGAGGACAGGTCGGGTGTGCCCGCGAAAGCCGTTTGCGCCGCAATTAGCAGCGCAAACGTGCACGACGTGCGCGACACCCATGACGCGTGCAATGCGCGGATGAACGACCTTGGCAAGGTGCGTTGCAAAGCATCCCCCACAACAGGTGCGAGCGTCCGGCGGGACGCGCCTATGGCTTTAAGCCGGCTTGGTCCAGCTATCGCGCAGGCTGACGATGCGATTGAACACCGGCTTGCCGGGTTTCGAATCGATACGGTCGGCGACGAAATAACCGTGGCGTTCGAACTGGTAGCGATCTTCGGCGTTGGCCTGGCGCGCGCCCGGTTCGAGATAAGCACGCACGATGCGCTTCGAGTCCGGATTCAGTGCGTCGAGAAATTCCGCGCCGCCCGCGCCGGGTTGCGGTTCTTTGAAGAGACGGTCGTAGAGCCGTACTTCGGCTTCATACGCGCCTTGTGCGCTGACCCAGTGAATGGTGCCTTTGACCTTGTAGCCGTTTGCGCCTTCCGTGCCGGATTTGCTGTCGGGGAAATAGGAGCAATGCACAGCGGTGATATTGCCGTGCTCGTCCTTGTCCGCGCCCGTGCATTCCACCACGAAGCCGTACTTCAGCCGCACCTTGTTGCCCGGGAACAAACGGAAATAGCCTTTCTTCGGGACTTCCTGGAAGTCTTCGCGCTCGATCCACAACTCCCGCGAAAACGGAAATTCGCGGCTGCCGCGCTCGGGATGATGCGGATGGACCGGTGCGTTGCAAGTTTCGCTCGTGCCTTCCGGATAGTTGTCGATGATCAGTTTCAGCGGGTCCAGCACCGCGATTGCCCGCGGCGCCTTTTCGTCGAGGTCGTCGCGCAATGCGCCTTCCAGCACGCTCATGTCGATCCAGGAATCCACCTTCGTCACCGCCACGCGGTCGCACATGAGGCGGATGCTTTCCGGCGTGAAACCCCGGCGCCGAACACCCACAATAGTCGGCATGCGCGGGTCGTCCCAGCCGTCGACATGATTTTCCGTCACCAGTTGTAGCAGCTTGCGCTTGCTGGTGATGGCGTAGGTCAGGTTCAGGCGCGAGAACTCGATTTGCTGCGGCAGCGGACGGGTGAACTTGCCGTCGTCGGCGAGTTGATTCAGGAACCAGTCGTACAGCGGACGGTGATCTTCAAACTCGAGCGTACACAGCGAATGCGTGATGTTCTCGAGCGCGTCCGACACACAGTGCGTGTAGTCGTACATGGGATAGATGCACCACGTGTCGCCGGTCCGGTAGTGATGCGCAAAACGAATCCGGTAGATGACGGGGTCGCGCAGGTTGAAGTTCGGCGACGCCATGTCGATCTTCGCGCGCAGCACGTGCTCGCCCTCCTTGAACTCGCCCGCTTTCATGCGGCGGAACAGGTCCAGGTTCTCTTCCGGCGTGCGGTCGCGGAACGGCGAATTCTTGCCGGGCTCCTGGGCCGAGCCACGCGTCACGCGCATTTCTTCGGCCGACTGGCTGTCGACATAAGCCTGGCCGCGTTCGATCAGCAACTCGGCGAATTCGTAGAGCTTGTCGTAGTAATCGCTTGCGAAGTACAGGTGTTCGGTGCCGTCCTTGTTCCAGTCGAAGCCGAGCCACTTGACGGCGTCGATGATGGAATCGACGTATTCGACGCTTTCCTTTTCCGGGTTCGTGTCGTCGAAACGAAGGTGACAGACGCCGTCGTAATCACGCGCGATGCCGAAATTGACGCAAATGCTCTTCGCATGGCCAATGTGCAGATAGCCGTTCGGCTCGGGCGGAAAACGTGTTTCGACCCGCTGCGACCATTTGTCGTTGCGATTGTCTTCGTCAATGATATTGCGAATGAAATTGTTTACCGCCGGGGCGTCGTTGCGATCGGTGTTCATGCGAGAAAGAGAGAGCGGACGAGGGCGCTAGCGTTGAAGACTTGCAGCTTGCGTTCGGTAAGACTTATCTGGTCTTTCGATTCTACCTTAGCGAGAGGGTCAGGACAGCGCAGGCCGGGATTTTGCCGCGATGTGCGGCGTAGCTGCGACATCGGGGCGCCTGCGCGGTTGTAACGAGGCCGGGCCGTTTCCTATACCGGATGTATCCAGCGTAACGGGACGTAAATCGAATTGTCGCCAATGATGGGAGGATTTTAAGATAGCCTCCCGTTCCGAAATAATGAAATTGTAAGGTTGGAATGCGAGCGGTATCGACGATAAAAAGGACAGTCTCATCATGAACAAGATCACGCGGGTTTCCTTTCAGGTTGCACGGGTTGCGGCAATTGGCGTGTTTATCGCTTCGCTGTCGGCGTGCGCGATGAACCGTACGCAGGCGCATGCTGGCATTGGCGCGGCTGCCGGCGGGGCTTTGGGCTACGTGCTGACCGGCGGTCCGCTCGGGACGGTGGCGGGTGCGGCGGCGGGCGGGTTGATCGGGGCAGGGGTGCGGTAAGCGGGGGGCTATTGCCGCGGCGGCAGAAGCGATTGGGGGGCGGGAGTCGTGGGCGGTGTCGGCGCCAGCAAAATCCCTCTTCAAACCCCGTATAATCGACAATCCCATTTTGGCACCCGGCATCCGGCCCTCGCGCGCGATCAGCGACTAAAGACAAAAGTCAGACGCTCCGCCCCAAGCGCCGCCGCCGTACAAAACAGCAGACCCGCACGCCATGAAAGCCGCCGACATCCGCGAGAAATTCCTCAAGTTCTTTGAATCGAAGGGCCACACGATCGTGCGCTCGTCCAGCCTTGTGCCCGGCAACGATCCCACGCTGCTCTTCGTGAACTCGGGCATGGTCCAGTTCAAGGACGTCTTCCTGGGAACCGAGAGCCGGCCGTATTCGCGCGCCACGACCTCGCAACGCAGCGTCCGCGCGGGCGGCAAGCACAACGACCTCGAAAACGTCGGCTACACGGCCCGCCATCACACGTTCTTCGAAATGCTCGGCAACTTCTCGTTCGGCGATTATTTCAAGCGCGATGCCATCCACTATTGCTGGGAACTGCTGACCAAGGTCTACGGCCTGCCGCCGGAAAAGCTCACCGTCACGGTCTACCAGGAAGACGACGAAGCGTTCGCCATCTGGGAAAACGAAATCGGCGTGCCGAAAGAGCGGATCGTCCGCATTGGCGACAACAAGGGTGCACGCTACGCATCGGATAACTTCTGGACCATGGGCGACACCGGCCCGTGCGGCCCGTGCTCGGAAGTGTTCTACGACCACGGCCCGGAAGTATGGGGCGGCCCGCCGGGATCCCCGGAAGAGGACGGCGACCGCTTCATCGAGATCTGGAATCTCGTGTTCATGCAGTTCAACCGCGACGTCCAGGGCAACATGACGAAGCTGCCCAAGCAGAGCGTGGACACCGGCATGGGCCTCGAACGCCTCGCCGCCGTGCTCCAGCATGTGCACAGCAACTATGAGATCGACCTGTTCCAGGCGCTGATCAAGGCCGCAGCCCGTGAAACGGACACGCAAGACCTCACCAACAACTCGCTGAAGGTGATTGCGGACCATATCCGCGCGTGCTCGTTCCTGATTGTCGACGGCGTGATTCCCGGCAACGAAGGCCGCGGTTATGTGCTGCGCCGGATCGTGCGCCGCGCAATCCGCCACGGCTACAAACTCGGCCGCAAGGGCGCGTTTTTCCATAAGCTCGTGGCCGATCTGGTCGAGGAAATGGGCGCGGCATACCCGGAACTCAAGGACGCGCAAACGCGCGTCACGGACGTTCTGCGGCAGGAAGAAGAACGTTTCTTCGAGACGATCGACCACGGCATGTCGATGCTCGAAACCGCGCTCGCCGAACTCGATGCAAAGGGCTCGAAGCAACTGGACGGCGAACTCGCGTTCAAGCTGCACGACACGTTCGGCTTCCCGCTGGATCTGACCGCGGACGTTTGCCGCGAGCGCGGCATCACGGTGGACGAAGTCGCGTTCGACGAAGCCATGGCACGTCAACGCGAACAGGCGCGATCAGCGGGCAAGTTCAAGTCGGCGCAAGGCCTGGACTACGCCGGCGCCAAAACCACGTTCCACGGCTACGAAGACGAAATCTTTGACGACGCCAAAGTGGTTGCCCTCTACGTTGACGGTGCGTCGGTGAAAGAGGCGCACGTGGGCCAGCAGGCCGTCGTCGTGCTCGATCACACGCCGTTCTACGCCGAATCGGGTGGTCAGGCGGGAGATCAGGGCGTGCTTGCGAACGCAGCGGTGCGTTTCGCGGTCGTGGATACCCTCAAGGTCCAGTCCGACGTTGTTGGTCATCACGGCACGGTCGAGCAGGGCACGCTGAAAGTGAGCGACGTGGTGAAGGCGGAAATCGATACGGTTCGCCGTCTTCGCACCGCCCGTAATCACTCGGCCACGCACTTGATGCACAAGGCGCTGCGCGAAGTGCTCGGCAGCCACGTGCAGCAAAAGGGTTCGCTCGTCGATCCGGACAAGACGCGCTTTGACTTCGCGCACAACGCGCCCATGACCGACGAGCAGATTCGTCGCGTGGAAGAAATCGTCAACGCCGAAGTGCTGGCAAATGCGCCGGGCATCGTGCGCGTCATGCCGTACGACGAAGCCGTGAAGGGCGGCGCAATGGCGCTGTTCGGCGAGAAGTACGGCGACGAAGTGCGCGTGCTCGACCTCGGTTTCTCGCGCGAACTTTGCGGCGGTACGCATGTGCAGCGTACGGGTGATATCGGCTTGTTCAAGATCGTGATGGAAGGCGGCGTGGCGGCAGGGATTCGGCGCGTGGAAGCGATCACCGGCGACAACGCCGTGCGTTTCGTGCAGGAACTGGACGCGCGAATCAACGCGGCGTCGGCGGCACTGAAGGCACAACCGTCGGAGCTCACGCAGCGCATCACGCAAGTGCAGGATCACGTGAAGGCGCTGGAGAAGGAGCTCGGTGCGCTGAAGTCGAAGCTTGCTTCCAGCCAGGGCGACGAACTCGTGTCGCAGGCGGTCGAGATCGGTGGCGTGTTTGTGTTGGCCGCGCAATTGCCGGGTGCGGACGGCAAGACGCTGCGCGAAACCGTCGATAAATTGAAGGACAAGCTGAAGAACGCAGCCATTGTTCTGGCAGCCGTCGATGGCAACAAGGTCAGCCTGATTGCAGGCGTGACGGAGGCGGCATCGAAGAAAGTGAAAGCCGGTGACCTGGTGAACTTCGTTGCGCAGCAAGTCGGCGGCAAGGGCGGTGGACGGCCCGACATGGCGCAGGCGGGCGGTACCGAGCCGGAGAACCTGGCGGCGGCGCTGGCCGGCGTCAATGACTGGGTGAAGGGCAAGCTTTAAAAGCAGTCAGCCTTTCAGACCCTCAGGCGCTTCAACCGTTTCAAAAAGCCCGTTCTGTCGCAACTGCAGAACGGGCTTTTTTTCGTGTGCGAAAGACGTGGTTTCCACGCGGCCTCGACGTGCGAATATCGGCGCAAACATCCATGAAAACCGCAAGCAAATTGACAGGTATGGGGCTTGCCCTTCCTTTGTCAGCGCAGGCAAGAGGTCTTGCGCGTCGACTACAAAAGGAACCTGTCTCATGAATCGAAAACTCGTCACACTCGTCGCCGCTTCCTCGATGTTTTTCGCCACGGGTGCCGTCTATGCCAAAGGATGTCTGGAAGGTGCGGCAGTAGGCGGCGTGGCGGGCCATATGGCAGGCAAGCATGGAGCGGTGGGCGCAGCCGGCGGTTGCGCGATCGGTCATCACGAAGCGAACAAGAAGGACAAGAAAGCGCAGCAGGCCGCGCAAGGCAATCAACCCGCCGGGAAATAACCCGGTAAAAGCGGTCAGCGGATAGGCGTGAACGGCGTGGCCAGGGCGGTACCCGCGCACTCGCGCGCGACCCGCTAAAATAACGGCCACGCCCACTATCGCCCTGGCCCCTGACCGCATGCAACATTTTGCCTCCGACAACTACGCCGGCATCTGCCCCGAAGCGCTCGCCGCGCTGATCGAAGCCAACAACAGCGGGCACGAGCCAGCCTACGGCGACGATTCCTGGACCCAGGGCGTGTGCGACCGCATCCGCGACCTGTTCCAGACCGACTGCGAAGTCTTCTTCGTCTTCAACGGCACGGCGGCCAATTCGCTGGCGCTCGCGTCACTCTGCCAGTCGTATCACTCGGTTATCTGCCACGAACTTGCGCACATCGAAACCGATGAATGCGGCGGCCCCGAATTTTTCTCCGGCGGCTCGAAGTTGCTGACGGCGCCGGGCATTGACGGGAAGCTCACGCCGGATGCTATCGAAGCCATCGTGACGCGCCGCGCCGACATCCACTATCCGAAGCCCAAGGTCGTCACGCTCACGCAATCCACCGAAGTGGGCACGGTCTACAGCGTGGAAGAAATTCGCGCCATCGCGGCCATCGCGAAACGCCGCCATCTGAAGGTGCATATGGACGGCGCGCGGTTTGCGAACGCGGTCGCTTCGCTGAACGTGCATCCGTCGGAGATCACGTGGCGCGCGGGCGTCGACGTGCTGTGTTTCGGCGGCACGAAGAACGGCCTGCCCGTTGGCGAGGCGGTGATCTTCTTCGATAAGGCGCTGGCGGTCGACTTCGCGTATCGGCTGAAACAGGCGGGGCAGCTGGCGTCGAAGATGCGTTTTATCTCGGCGCCGTGGCTCGGTTTGCTCAATAACGATGTCTGGCTGCGCAACGCACGCCATGCAAACGGCATGGCGCAATTGATGGCCGAGCGGCTGGAAGGCATAGAAGGCGTGAAGGTGATGTTCAAGCCGCAGGGGAACGCGGTGTTCGCCGAGCTGCCGCCGGCTGTCGCGCAGGCGCTGCGCAACAAGGGCTGGAAGTTTTATCAGTTCATCGGCTCGGGCGGCTGCCGGCTGATGTGTGCGTGGGACACGCTGCCGGAAACGGTGGAACAGTTCGCCGGCGAGGTCCGCGCACTGTGCGCCGCCCACTGACCTTTTTTAGATCCCCTGACCCCAGACCATGATCGAATACCATTTCTGTCCACGCGATGCCAACAAGCTCGTCGACCGCGCCGATCCAAGCCACGAAGGCGGACGCGTGCGACTCGCGTGTCCGGACCCGGAATGCGGTTTCGTGCACTGGAATAACCCGCTGCCGGTGGTCGCGGCGATCGTGGAGTATGAGGGCAAGATCCTGCTCGCGCGCAATGCCGCATGGCCCGAGGGCATGTTCGCGCTGATCACGGGTTTTCTCGAGAACGGCGAGACGCCCGAAGAGGGCATCGCTCGCGAAGTGCTCGAGGAAACGTCGCTGGTAGCGGAGTCGGTGGAACTGGTCGGTGTGTATGAATTCATGCGCAAGAACGAACTGATCATTGCGTATCACGTGAAGGCGAACGGGACCATCAACCTGTCGCCGGAACTGCTTGAATATCGCCTGGTCGAGCCCGCGAAGCTCAGGCCCTGGCGCGCGGGAACCGGCCATGCCGTGGCGGAGTGGATGCGCCGCCGCGGTCTGGCCGTGGAATATGTGGACCGGCCGGGGCAGTAAAACGCGTAACACCCGCACAATACATGGCGTCCGCGCGGATTGACGGACTCCCGTGCGACTCCTAACATGCCGGACGCCTCACTTAACTGCGTCAACCGCGGACACTCGTCATGGCCTTCATCTTCTACGTCACCCACATCCACCTCGGTTACGACGCGCTCGCCATGCTTGACAGCGAATGCACGCGCGTCGGCATCAGGCGGCCGCTGATCATCACGGACAAAGGCGTGCTGGCCGCAGGGCTCGTGTCGCAGACCGTCCAGGCGCTGGACCTGGATGCGGGCGCTGTCCCCATCTTCGATGACACCCCGTCGAACCCGACCGAAGCCATGGTGATGAAAGCCGCCGCGCTCTACAAAAGCGAAGGGTGCGATGGCCTGATCGCCGTGGGCGGTGGATCGTCCATTGATCTGGCCAAGGGGGTGGCGATCATGGCGACCCATCCGGGGACGTTGACGGAGTACGCGACCATCGAAGGCGGCAGCAACAAGATCACCGCTGAGGCCGCACCGCTGATCGCCGTGCCGACCACCTCGGGCACCGGCAGCGAAGTGGCGCGCGGGGCGATCATCATTCTCGACGACGGCCGCAAGCTCGGCTTTCACTCATGGCATATCCTGCCCAAGTCGGCAGTCTGCGATCCGTCGCTGACGCTGGGCTTGCCGCCCATGCTCACTGCTGCAACCGGCATGGACGCGATCGCGCATTGCATCGAAACATTTCTGGCACCGGCATTCAATCCGCCTGCCGACGGCATCGCGCTGGATGGGCTCGAGCGCGCGTGGGCGTCCATCGAACGGGCGACGCATGACGGTCAGGATCGCGATGCGCGCCTGAACATGATGAGCGCGTCCATGCAGGGCGCCATGGCGTTCCAGAAGGGCCTGGGCTGCGTGCATTCGCTGTCGCATCCGCTGGGCGGTCTGGTCGTGAACGGGCGCACCGGACTGCATCACGGCACGCTGAACGCGGTCGTTTTGCCCGCCGTGCTGCGCTTCAACGAAAGCGCGCCGAGCGTGGTAGCCGACAAGCGTTTCGCACGGATGCGCCGCGTGATGAATCTCGCCGCCGATGCCGATATCGCTCAAGCTGTCCATGACATGACTGAGCGTCTTGGCTTGCCGACGCGTCTGTCGCAAATGGGTGTCGAGCAGGGCATGTTCGACAAGGTGATCAAGGGCGCGCTTGCCGATCATTGCCACAAGACCAATCCGCGCGAAGCGAGTGCGGAGGATTATCGGCGGATGCTGCAGGAGTCGTTCTGATCCATGAGCCGCCCTGTACCCACGACGCGCGCGGATTATCCGCATTTCCTGTCGATCAATACGCGCTGGTCCGATAACGATCTCTACGGCCACGTGAACAACGTGGTGTATTACAGCTACTTCGATACGGTCGTGAACGAGTATCTGATCCGGCACGGCGCGCTCGATCTTGAAGCTGGCAAGACGATCGGGCTCGTGGTGGAAACGCATTGCAACTACTTCGCTTCGCTGGCGTTTCCGGAACGTATCGATGCCGGTCTGCGCGTAACGCGGCTCGGGTCGACGAGCGTGCGTTACGAAGTGGGCATCTTCAGCGCGGGCTCCGAGCAACCTGCGGCGCAAGGGCATTTCGTGCACGTCTATGTCGATCGCGATACGCGCCGTCCGGTGCCGCTGCCCGACACGCTCGTCGCAGCGCTCAAGCCCCTCGTCAGCATGGTCACCGGGTAGGTCCGCGTAACGTGACCTCATTCGTTCAGTGGTTCGCGATCAACCTTCTGAATGGAGTGAGCGTCGGGTTGCTGCTGTTCATGCTGTCAGCGGGACTGACGCTGATCTTCAGTATGATGGGTGTCCTCAACTTCGCGCATGCGAGCTTTTATATGCTCGGCGCCTATGTCGGTTATGCGCTTGCGGCCGTTGGGGGCTTCTGGTTTGCGCTGGTCATTTCGCCTTTGCTCGTTGGCGCGCTCGGCGGGTTGTTCGAGCGGTTTTTATTACGCCGGATTGAAACACGCGGCGCGCTCGCCGAGCTTCTGCTGACGTTCGGCGCGGCCTATCTGATCGCTGAAGTCGTGAAGCTGGTCTGGGGTCTTGCGCCTATCAACGCGGTTGTTCCTTCAGGCCTCGATGGTCCGTTGTTCACGCTTTATGGCGCCGCTTTCCCGCGTTATCGCGCGTTCATGATGGGTGTATCTCTGGCCATGCTGCTGGCTTTGTATGCCGTGCTGCGGGTCTCGCGGATAGGGCTTGTAGTGAGGGCCGCGCTCACGCATGCCGCGACCGTGGAGACGCTTGGGCACAATGTTCCGCGTGTTTTTACGCTGGTCTTTGCTACTGGCACCGCGCTCGCTGCGCTGGCGGGTGTGATCGGTGCGCCGCTGTTCGTGATCGAACCTTCGATGGCCGAGAACATCGGCCCCATCGTGTTTGTTGTCGTGGTCGTCGGCGGGCTGGGGTCGGTGGGCGGAGCACTGGTGGCGTCGCTTCTGATCGGATGCGTGCAGACCTTTGCAGTCGGGACTACGTTGTCGCTTGGGAGCGTCGCCCAGTTTGCCGGCGTTCCGTTGCCGCCTGCCTGGGCTGCATTGAGCGTCGCGCAGATCGCGCCCGTGCTGCCGTATGTGCTGCTGGTCGCGATGCTCGCACTGCGCCCTCGAGGACTCTTCGGCCAGCGTGGCGACGACGATGCTTAACTCCGTCACCCACTCCCGCCCCGCCCTGCGTCAGGCGCTTCCGTGGTTGCCCCTCGTGGCCGGTCTTGCGTTGCCGCCGCTCTTCACCTCGCAGAGCTGGCTGCTCGCCTATCTCGCGCAAACCGCGACCATGATCGTGTTCGCGCTCTCATTCAACTTGCTGCTCGGCGAGACAGGGCTACTGTCGTTCGGGCACGCCGTGTATGCCGGGCTCGGAGCGTTTGCCGCCGCGCAAATCTTCAATCGATATCCCGTGCCGTTGCCGCTTGTGCCGTTGATCGGCGGCGTGTCGGCGGCGCTCGTGGCGGTCGTATTCGGCTTCTTTTCAACGCGTCGCGCCGGTACGACATTCGCGATGATCACGCTTGGTATCGGCGAACTGGTCGCAGCGGGTGTGTGGCTCGTGCCGGGATGGTTCGGCGGCGAGGGCGGTGTTCCTATCGATCGGGCGAGCGGACCTGTCATCTTCGGCTTGAACTTCGGGCCTTCGATTCAGGCCTATGCCCTGATCGCCGGATGGTGCGTGCTGGCGTGTATCGCGATGTTCGTGTTCTCGCGCACGCCGTTCGTGCGAGTGGCGA
>Ga0153929_1000407_pt1 | contig 16373 bp, 17 predicted proteins | sample TSNJ013MetaG_FD_104689 | JGI IMG/M metagenome (GOLD analysis project Ga0153929, IMG submission 104689) | Attine ant fungus gardens microbial communities from New Jersey, USA - TSNJ013 MetaG | ecosystem: Host-associated > Fungi > Mycelium > Unclassified | place: USA: New Jersey, Wharton State...
CACGGTGTTATCCAGCAGCGTGCGAACCTTGTTGCGCGCATCTGTTTTGTCCGCGGGAATGACCGAGTCTTCAAGATCGGCAATCGATACATCCACTCCCTTGCCCGAAGCTACAAGAAGCCGGTCGGGACGGGTTGCGGGCGAGAATAACCAGCTACGGACTACTGGCACAACAGAATGATTGAGCATGACGCTGAGCACCTTCAGGTGTTATTCGATGCGTTCATTCTCGTGACGATGCCTGCCGCAGACAATGCGGCATTATTGGTTCCAGCCTTCGGAAAAATAGAAGCCTGGGGGGTTTCGGCCTGGCCTTCAGCCCTTGCCGCGTGACGGTTTCACGCCACTCGCGATCAGGTGGTCGAGCAGCTGCCGCGCATACGTAGGCAACGCTTCACGCTCGTTCACGCACACGCGCATCTCGCGCGACGCCCAGCTATCGTTCAGGCGCAGCACGCGGATGCTCATGGTCCGCTTGCATCGCCGAGCGGCGGACTCGGGCACCACCGACACGCCCACGCCGTTCTCCACCAGCCTGCAGATTGCATCGAAACTGCGAAGCTGGATGCGATGCCTGATCCGCCTGTGCAGCTTGCGTGCATGGGCTTCCAGGTAAATTTGAATCGATGCCCCGCTCGCATAGCCAACGAAGTCATGGTCCAAAAGCGCTTCGAATGCGATATCGCGCAAACCGTCGAAACCGGCAACGGCTGCGGGCACGACCGCGCATAGGCGATCGGTTGCGAACGGATACGCCTGCAGCGCGCCAACGTCAGCGGAAGCCGCCACAATCCCGATATCCGCGACGCCATCGATCAATGCCTCGACAATCTCGGGACTCAGCCGCTCCTCCACTTCTATATTTACATTCGGATGATCCGCCAGGAAATGGCTCACCGGCACCGGCACGAATTCGGTCAATGCATTGGTATTCGCCAGCAGCCGCACCGTGCCTTTAAGCCCGTGCGCGAACTGGCCCAGATCGTCAGTCAGGCGCTGCATGGACGCGAGCGTACTGCGGGCGTGGCGCAGCAGTGTATGTCCCGCCTCGGTGGGCAACACGCCAAGCCGCTGGCGCGCAAGCAAAGGCACGCCGACCGCCTCTTCCATTTGCTTGATACGTCCGCTTGCGGAACCCAGTGCAAGGTTCACGCGCGTCGCGCCATGCGTGATGCTGCCGGCTTCCACCACGGCCACGAACAACCGCAGGTCTGGTATATCGAAACGCATTGACAGTCTCCGTTGCAAGCGCGCTGAGAGAAACGCCGGATACCTACGGGAAATCCGAAGGACAATGCCGAATTTTCGCACGCGGCCCAAGGGGCGCGCTTTGAGCGCAGCAGGAGGCTATGCGCGACACATAAAAAAAAATCCATCCGGCTTGCGCCGGATGGATTTTTTTAGCGATAACGCCTGGTCGCGGAGGTACCTGGATTGCCGCGTTACCGCACTTCCGGAGAAGCTCGAAACCAGCCGGTTTTACCCGGCCGGTTCGCCGTTCGTTATCCGGCGGGGATCCGGCGGGGATCCGGATCACCAACGAGGTACGCATGATGGCGTTTCGATGAAACACCGGCAATCGGAGGAATCCGACTGCTTTACTTGAGCACCTTGCCGGCACTCAGCGAACTCGCGTCGACGACATCGACCAGCACACGGGTACCCGGAATAACCGTGGCCGCAACCTTCTGCGAATTCGCCTGCACCGTCAGCTCAGCACCTTGCGTGTCCTTGAGTGTCACCATGCGGCCGTCAACGCGCGCTACGCTGGCCACGGTCTGATTGCCGTCCGGCGAAGGCGTTGCCGCCAGGGTCGAAGAATCGAGCACCGTCAGCCTGACCGCACGCTCGGTCGTGCCAAACACATTGGTGCCGGGTTTGATTTTGTCGAGGTTCGGTACATTGTCGCCAACCTTGAACACCTCAGTCGCGCCCCGCGCATTGATGACCGTCACCTGGTGCGTGTTCATATCCACCGACTGCAGTTTCCCGCCAATACGCGCTGACGTGGTGCCGTCGATTGACGCTGCGAACGCGCCCGTCATCACCATTGATGACGCAGCCGCAACCAGCGCGGACTTGAAGGACCAGAGGGCTTTTCTTGACTTGGTTGAGTTTGACTTCGATTTCATTTTGCTACTCCTGCCGGACAAAGAGGGTTCTGCTCGTGCGCCGTCCGATCTAATCGCACAAACCGTTCAAATAACGTGAACCCAGTTTGTTTTTCGGGATGAGCACTGTCAATCTGCCCGGCCTATTTTTAGGTATCCTCCTATTTCAAGAAATTGGTTTAAGCTGTGCACCAAAACAATCAATTTCAAAGCATGTTGAATGTCGCGAAGCTTGAAGGTCGTACACTGTTGCAATCACGCCCCGCGTACTTATTTGGGATGACGCAGTCCATTACAATACGCACCTGCAATCTTTGCCCGGCATCGGGCGCTGGGGAAATACCATGTCTCTTCTCGACGTGGACACTATCGATTACGTCGGCGTAAACATTCTGTTCAAGCGCGTGTACGTCGGCATTTTCGACGACCTCGACTGGGACGACGCAGCGACGCATTTTGCGTTGCTGACAAAAAAGATCGATCGTTACACGCAGTACGTCCGTTCCGGCCAGCTACTTGCAGCTTACCCGCAGGTACGCGGTTATCCGGTGTGTATTGAATACGTCGCCATGCGACCCATGACCCGCGCGGCCGAGGTTTTCTGGAAGACGCGCGAGACGCTGATCCGGGCGACCGGTTTTGACGTCCGGTGCCGTACCGTCGACGTGCGGCATGCACTGGCCGCGGATGCCGCGGATACCGAAGTGAAGGCGGACAACGCTGTCGTCGCGGCTGACACGCGGCCGGATTCCGTCGTCAACGCGCTGGATCTTGCAACGCGCCCAGCTCGCGAGGAGAAGCCGCGTGAAGATAGCGTGCATGCCGGGCGGCGCGCAGTCCTGGTAATGCGCAAGAAAATGTCCTCAGGGCGATGAGAACAACCCAGCGAGGCAGCGTATTGTGACGGCATCATGACAAATGAATGCCCATAAAAAAGGCGAAGCCCAGTGGGCTTCGCCTTTTTTATGCGTTTTTCCAAGTGTCGTGAGGGGCAGATTGGGGAGGGCGCAGCCGCCTGCTCCGCGCTCCTGTTCATTTTCCTTCCCCAGCCTTTCAGCACTCAGCTGATCCGGCGACCCACTGCCGGCTTTCCACTCTGTCATCGTGGCTCACACCAGTGGCTCACACGCCAGTTCCGCATGACGCGCGAACCAGGCACTTCACGTTCACTCGTTGCCCATATTCGTCGGCAAGCGCCGCTTATGGGAAATTGCAACCGGACGCTTTGAGTCTGCGTCACGCGGGGCACCCGCGCCGGTACGCGCTGTTCCGGCGGTGAACGCTTTGCCGGTGTCTTCCTGGATGGTCGAAATCGAATGCTTGTAGACCGCCTGGATACCGGCGGCGGAACTCAGCATGACCAGATACTGGTCGAACGATTCGATGTGACCAACCAGCCGGACCCCATTGACGAGGAAAATTGCGACGCGTTTGCGCTCCTTGCGGGCGGCGTTCAGCACATCGCTCTGACTTTGCTGCTGGTGTTCTGTAGCCATTCTCATTCGACCTGACGTTAGTATTTCGGACTGTTCCGGCGGAGATCCGCCAGAATCTTGATGCATTACACAGTGCGTGGCCGGCAAACTCGCTATTGAGTTCCTGTGAAACAGCTCGCGCTGACCGAATGCTACCGTTTCTTGCCGCTCGGTAACACAAAGCAGCACCCGGCAGCGACGCGCGCTTCGCCAATCCAGCGTCCTGTCATGATGCCAGATGATGGCGCCGCGCACTGTTTGCTCCCTTTCGAGCAACGCCGCTCCGTGGAGTTCAAACTTCGCACGAAAATTCAGTTCGGACTATCGCCAAGCCCGATAAAGCCGCTCGCAACCGCCTGTCCCTGTCCGATACTAACCCGCTGAAATAGCCCGTGGGCATGGCCCTTAAATTCCAACAAGATCAGAAACGGACAAACTCTCGCCGACTGACGCCGCGCACCAGGACGGGCAACTCCGAAGCAGTTGCTGAAAAGTCTTGCGGGTTGGATTCTGTCGGATGCCAGGCGGCCCGGCGCGCGGGAATTTCCGGGAAAGTCGCCATCGGCACAGCTGGAAGGCACAAAAAGCCGTCACGGCCGGTTTCCCGGACCGCAACAGCCTTTTGTGTTCGCCGCCGGCTCACCGGAAAGAGGGAGCAGAGAACGGGAAGCAGGAAACGGCGGCTGAATTCGAACGTTCCGCGTTATTGAGCGGGAGCTACCGGCTTCTTATGTTTGTGCTTGAAGTGGAACTTTCCCTTCGAACTTCCAGGCGTGGAGCTATTGTCACCACCCATGGTCGGAGCGGCCGTTGCGGCACCATGCGCGTTGCCGCCGCCCGAACCACCGTTGCCGTTGCCCTGGGCCGCGGCCATGCCGGACGCGCCAAGCAGAATGGCAGATACGCAAATCAGATTAAGTACTTTCATCGTCAATCTCCAAAGATCACGCATAGAGTACGATTCAGGATTTGGTTGCCGGCCATCCGGCTCGCGGCTGACTGGCTGGAGTCGGCAGGCAGACAACGGGTCGAATGTAATGGATCGTAATGGATCGGCCACACGGCTTCAAGAATTGTTTCCATTCAACCCGTGCGCGCGCTCAGTTCCCCGGCCCCGGCAACAAGGGCGCCAGTTGCCCGGCGACGCCGTCCAGAATCTCCTTCGACAAAGCCGGGTCCGACACCGCTCGCGCCAGGCCGATCGCGCCCAGACAGGCGCTCATTTGCAGGATCGCGCGGGCGCGGCGTTCAGCCGGATCCGCGATATCTAGCAAACCCTCCGAGAACGCGAGGTTGTGCTTGACCCGCTCGGTGAATACCTCGCGCGTGGCGTCGTTGCTGCGCCCGACATCGCCTAGCAAAGCACCCAACGCGCAGCCTTGACCCGGGGCATCCCGATGCGCTTCGCTCAGGTAATCGCGCACCGCCTGCGCCAGGTTTTCTGCACGTGCCTCCCATACGTCGAGGCTCTTGAATGCAACCTCGAGCGCCTCGGTTACGAGTTCGTCGCGCGATTCAAAATGCTTGTAGAAACCGCCAACCGTCATGCCGGCTTCCTTCATGACATCGGCAACGCCAATGCCGTCCAACCCAAGTTCCCGAAAGCGCCGTGCCGCCACATCGACGATCCGTTGATGCGTTGCCGCCTTCTCTGCCTGTGAATGTCCCATGAGCTTCTTTTGTCCTGTGATGGGGCGGCTAGCAGCACCCCCGAGACATCAATCTTAATGCAGAACAGGAATGGCTCAGGCGCGGGCCGGTTCAACGCAATGGTCACTACCCCTTGCTTGCTCGCGCTGCTTTTCGCAACCGCACGTTAGTTTATTCAGTTATACGAAATAATTGGATACGGGATATGTTCTGTTTTCAAGGACGCCTCAGCCTGACGGCGTCATGCATGCTTCAATCCTTGAAGAAACGGTTCCCGGGCCTCGGCAAACCGAGATTCTCCCGCAAGGTGACACCCTCGTATTCACGCCTGAAGATGCCTCTTGCCTGCAATTCGGGAACGACCTTGTCGACGAAATCGTCAAGGCCGCCCGGCAGGTAAGGGAACATCACATTGAAGCCGTCAGAGCCCTCCTCCACGAGCCATTGCTGCATCTGGTCGGCGATCATCGCGGGAGTACCGATCATTTCCAGCCCCGAATAACCGCCGACCCGTTGCGCAAGCTGGCGGATCGTGAGCTTGTCGCGGCTCGCCCATTCAATCACGCGCTCGCGGCTGCTTTTGCTCGCGTTGGTTTCGGGTATTTCGGGCAGCGGACCGTCAGGATCGAAGCTTGAGACATCGTGGCCAAGCATGATCGAGAGCGAGGCGATACCGCTGTCGTAATGCACGAGGCTGTCGAGACGCGCACGCTTTTCCAGTGCTTCGTCCAGCGAGTCACCGACCACGACGAACGCCGCCGGCAAGATCTTGAGATGCTCGGGGTTGCGTCCGAGTGCCGCCATGCGGCCTTTGACATCGGCGTAAAACTGCTGGCCCTGCGCCAGCGTGGTCTGCGCAGTGAATACAGCTTCCGCCGTTTCGGCCGCGATCTGCCGGCCCGCTTCCGACGACCCCGCCTGCACGATGACCGGCCAGCCCTGCACGGGCCGCGCGATATTGAGCGGCCCACGCACCGAGAGGTTCTCGCCCTTGTGGTTCAGCACATGCATCCTGGCGGGATCGAAGAAGGTCCCGCTTTCAACGTCGCGAACGAACGCGTCGTCGGCCCAGCTATCCCAGAGGCCGGTCACGACATCAAAGAACTCCCGCCCGCGCCGGTAGCGCTCGCCGTGCTCCACGTGTTCGTCCAGGTCGAAGTTGAGCGCAGCGTCCGGATTGGCCGTGGTGACCAGGTTCCAGCCCGCGCGTCCGCCGCTCAGGTGGTCGAGCGAAGCAAAGCGCCGGGCGACGTGATAAGGCTCGTCGAACGTCGTGGATGCCGTCGCGATCAGGCCAAGGTGCTCGGTCACCGCGGCGAGCGCCGACAATAACGTCAGGGGTTCGAACGACGTAGCCGTGTGACTTCGCTTCAGCGCCTGGGTAGGCATGTTGAGCACGGCAAGATGGTCGGCCATGAAGAACGCGTCGAACCGGCCGCGCTCCAGCGTCTGCGCAAACCGCTTGAGGTGCGCGAAATTGAAGTTTGCGTCCGGGAAAGCGCCGGGGTAACGCCAGGCGCCGGTGTGAATGGTGGCCGGGCGCATGAAAGCGCCCAGGCGCAAGCGACGTTGCGTGGTCATGGGATTCCGTTCCAGCGTTGATAAGAATGCCTCGACAGCGAGGCATGCGCTTCGCTCGCGGACGCGGCGTCATCGATAAAATACGTCGAATGGCGAAAGCGTGCACGAACCGCCATCGATGCAGGAACGGCCCGGCCGGTCAGCAGTTTTCAGTGAGCGCGCGCCGACGCCAATGCAGCCGTCCGCAGTGGCGCCGCCTACCCGTGTCAGCCTGCCGGCTGCACGTCGAACTTGTCTACGCGATCCGTATAGAAGGCCAGATGGTCCTTGATCTCGGCGACCGCGGGATACGCGTCTTCATAGGTCCATACCGCGTTCACGGAGCGCTCGCCACCCAGCGGAATGCTGTAATAGGCGCAGTCGCCTTTGTACGGGCAATAGGTCGCGTGGTCCGTGCGCTGCAACAGCGACATGTCGACGTCCTTGCGCGGAATGTAGTGGACCGCCGGGTACGACGCTTCACGCAACGTCAGCGCCTCGCGCGTGTCCGCAATGACACGCCCGCCGATAGACACAGTGATGTGCGCCGGATTAGGTTCGATCGTGATGGGGTGGTCGGGTCCGGGAACCCGGACGGTTTTGGTCTGCATGGCTTCGTGCTCCTTGAAGCGAGGGTGAACGGACTCAGCGTGGTGAGATAGTCGTTACCTACGAATACTGCAGCGTATCGGAAAGCGCGTTTTCTTGCCGTGACCCCCGCGTGTTTGCGCACCGGCGCGGCCTTGGCGGATCTGCCACCCGCTAGGGATGGCCGCGTCAAAAGGGGGACAAAAGGGGGACGTAAGAGGCGGCGCCGGGAACCCGGCAGAAGAATCGGCTTACCGAAATGATGCTGAAGGAATGATCCGGTTACCTGGGGTCCTGCAGCTCGTCATGCCGGACGGGGTAGGAGTACCCCGCACCGGACTAAAGACGCGCTATAGATAACCCTTGCCGTCGACATATGCCTTGCGCCAGCGCGTAATTGTCACGCGCTCGAATAAACCCGCAAGCGCGAAAGGGTCCTTCGCGATGAAACGTTCGACTTCCTCGCGCGTGTCGAGGTCGACCACATACAGGCCGCCGCCGGCGTTGCTGCCGTCGTCCTGGAGCTTCGCCCCGCAGGCCAGCAACAGCGCCTTGTTCGCTTCGAGATAGTCCAGGTGCACGTCGCGCCGCTGCGTGCGTACCGGCGCGTGGCCGGGCTTGTCCCAGGTTTCGATAATGAACGGCATGACACCTCCCCTTATCGAACTCAGTTCTGCGCGATCGCCGAAGGATGCTGGGCTAGCGGCGTGACCTGGATCGTCATGTAGGGAAAGAGCGGCAGCGAGCTTAGCAACGTATGCAGCTCGTCATTGGACTCGACGTCGAAGACGCTGTAGTTCGCGTACTGCCCCACCACGCGCCACAAGTGACGCCACTTCCCTTCATGCTGCAGTTTTTGCGAGAACGCCTTCTCGGCGGCCTTAAAGCTATTGGTGAGCTCCGAGTCGGCGTCGGCAGGGATCTGCACCACCATATGAACCAGGAACAACATGATCGAACCTCCGCAAGATGATTGAAGCGCCTAGCCCCATGCCAGGATCGCAACCGTATAAACAATGCCGATCCAGAACATCATGATGACGGTATAGCCCATGATGTCCTTCAGTTTCAGTTTCGACAAAGCGAGCGCCGGCAAGATCCAGAACGGCTGGATCAAGTCGTTCCAGGCGTTGCCGAGCATGACCGCGGTGGCCGTATGACCCACGGACGCACCAATCGCCTTGGCCGCCTCGATCATGAACGGGCCCTGGATGACCCAGTGACCGCCGCCGGAAGGCGCGAAGAAATTGATGAAGAACGAACTGATGAGGCCCCAGAACGGCAACGTATGCGGCGTCGCAATCTTGACGAAGAATTCGGAAAACGTGTTGACCAGTCCCGAAGACGCCATGATCGCCATGATGCCCGCGTAAAACGGATATTGCAGGATGATGCCACTGATCGTCCGGATGCCTTCGTTGAGTTTCTCCACATAACGAATGGGCGTGCCCAGCAAAATGATGCCGAGAAACAGGATGATGAAGTTGATCAGGTTCAGGTCCATCGTGCCGCCGCCGTGGAAATACAGCACCACGTAGACCACGCCGATCAATCCGATCAGGCCGCTCAGCAAGCGGCTGTTGTTCAGACGGCTCGCGAATGTACGGTCATCGCCGGCGTCGGCGGGAACCGCCGCCTGACTTGCGCGCGTGCGCTCTTCAAGCGTACGGTCGATCTCGGTCACCGGTTGGCCCGGCTTCGGATGCAACCACGCATTGAGCAACGGCAGCGTGATCAGCACGACCAGGCTGGTGATGAGCATGGTCGGCGAGAAGATGGTTTCCGAGAGCGGAATCACGCCCATCTGCCCTTCCATCGGGTGGCCTTTGGTGGAGATGAGCACGGGAATACTCGCCGACAAACCAAGACCGTAAAGCGTGAAACCGCTATAGGCCGATGCAATGATCAACGAGTAGTGCACGCCCTTCACACTGAGCGCCAGCTTGCGCGCGACAATGCCGCCGATCACCAGCCCGAAACCCCAGTTGAGGTAACTGCCGATACCGCCCACCAGCGTGGCGACAATGATCGCCATGCGCGGATCGTGCACCCGCATGACGATGCGATCGAGGAATCGCTCGGTCAGTGGAGCAGTCGCAAGCACGTAACCCATCGCGAGGATCACGGCCATCTGCGTGGTGAATGCAAGCAGCGTCCAGAAGCCCTTACCCCAGCTGGTTGTCAGCGCCACGATGCCCTGGCCCTGCACCAATACGGCAAGAATCATGGTGAGCAGCGTCAGCCCGATAGCAAAGACGAACGGATCAGGCAAATACTTGCGCATCAGTTCGGTGAAGAATCCGGTTATTTTCTGCATTGCACTGTCTCTGAAATATTATTTAGTTAAGCGAAATTTTTGGCCATCTCTGCTGCGAGAGTAAATTGGCCTGCCCTCAGGACTCTTTTCCTGAAGCCACCAGCCGCCGGTGGCGGGCCAGCGCCATTAATGCGCGGTCGCGCCACGCCACCCGTTCTTCCCATTGCTCAAGCGGCACCGCCGCGCGTCTTGCCGCAGCTACCATCTCAACCAGCTCAGGTGTCCACGGATCGTGCTGGCCGCGTTCCGCGCCCATCCGTTCGTATGCCGGCCCCATCTTCTGCGCATGCGAGCTTATGCCGCCGCGCGTATTCAGATCTACCGTTTCGAACGGCCCGATCACCGACCACCGCAGGCCGAGGCCGTCCCGCATGACGGTGTCTATGTCCTCGACGGTCGCCACGCCGTCGCGCACGAGGCAATACGCTTCACGCAGCACGGCGCCCTGCAGCCTGTTGAAGACAAAGCCCTCGACTTCCTTCGATACGAGCACGGGTTGCAGGCCGGCATCGCGGAAAAGTTGCAGCGTGCGTTCAGTGACCTCCGGCGCGGTGAAAGGCGCGGGCACGATCTCGATAACGGGAATCAGGTACGGTGGATTGCCCGGGTGCGCAATCAGACAACGGTGCCGTCCTGGCAGGTCATCAACAAAGCTCGATGCCGTCAACGCCGATGAAGCACTGGTGAAGATCGCCGTCGCGGGCGCGGCGGCATCGAATTGCGCAAACAACGCACGCTTGACCTCCACCCGCTCGGGTGCGCACTCCTGCACGAGATCCGCGCCGGCAACGGCTGCTTCTACTGAGGCCGCTATCTGCACGCGCGCTGCCACGGCCTCCGCCGTTTCGTCGAGCAAGCCGAAGCGCGCCAGTTCCGTCAGGCGCTGCGCGATCTCTCCAGGGGCAGCATCGCGGCGTGACGCGTCGGGATCGAAAAGACGCACGGGCCATCCCGCGCGCGCAAACACCACAGCAAACGCGACGCCGATACTCCCCGCCCCCACGATCGCCACGCGCCGGATTTCAGCCGTGTTCATCTCAGACTCCCGCTACGCCAACCGTCATGCCGCCACACACGTACAGCACCTGGCCGGTGACAAAACCGCTGCGGGCATCGAGGAAATAGGACACGGCATGCGCGACGTCTTCCGGCGTGCCCACGCGTTTCACCGGCACGCTCTCTACGATCGCCCGCGTACGCGGGCTGTCCGGCGGATTCGCACGTTCGAAGAGTTCAGTGCGGATCGGGCCGGGGCCGATCGCGTTCGCCGTGATGCCATGACAGCCGAATTCGAGCGCCCATACCCGGGTCATGCCGATCAACGCCGCCTTGGTCGCCGAGTACGCGGTACGCAGTTCCTTCCCCAGCGCCGCCCGCGAAGACATGTTCACGATCCGCCCGAAACCCGCAGCCTGCATGCCCGGCAGCAGCGCCTGCATGCACTGCAGCGGGCAACGCACGTTCAGTGACCACGCAAGCTCGAGTTCTTCCAGATTCTGCTCGGCTGCGCCCGCCGGCACCACCACGCCGACATTGTTGATCAGCCGCGTGATCGGACCGCCCGCGAGCGCTTGATCGAGTGCGTTCGCTGTTGCTTCGGCATCCGAAAGATCGGCGATAATTCCGTTGCCCACCCGATCAATAGTCACAGCTTCAAAGCCATCCGCTTCACAGCGCTCGGCGCAAGCCGCACCAATTCCCGCCGCGCCGCCGGTAATCAAAACTCGTTCTCGTGTCATGTCGTGTACTTTAGGAAATCAGACGGTTGCGATCGGCGTCACGGGCGAACCCATCGCGCCCGGCAAACGCAGCGGCGGCGCTGTCAGCATGAAATGCGAGCGAGAGTTGGCACGCAGCCAGACCGCCAGATCGCGCAGGTACCAGAGCTCGCCGAGCGGCAAGCCAAGCTTGAACAAACAATGGTGATGCAGCGGCATCAGCGGATAGTGGCCTTCCGCCGGACGCGCCGGATAACGCTCGACTGCATAGTTGTCCGCGACCAGGGCCGCAATGCCCGAATCAGTCAGCCACTGCAACAGCCGCTGATCGCGGCCGTCGAGTGCGCAACACTGGCTGTTGAGCACGGCTTCATCGGGATGACGGTTCATTTCCAGCACCAGTTCAGCGAAACCGGTGCGCAGCAGCAACATGTCGCCGCGATCGATCTGTACCTTGTCCGCGTCGATGGCGAACATCAGGTCGTCATAACCCACGGTGCGATGCTCGCGTCCGTAATGCGCGACGAGGTCGACAAGAACGCCGCGCCCCTGCATGCCCTTTACCGCGAGATTTTCAATGCCGAGCGCTTCTGCGTGGCTATGTTCGTTACCGCAGGCGTGCGGGGCGAACGCGTCGTCGCGACGGTATTCCATGGGCCCGACTACATCCGTGTTCGCCTTGTAGCCGTTGTAGACGCTCTCGGCCACGCCGTCGCCGTCGGCGTCGAAGAGCGCGCCCACATGCGCGAGCGAGTCCCATTGGGTGGAATACTGCAGGCTCATCAGGACCTGATCGTCGCTGACCACGTCGGTTGCCTGCTCCTCCATGCGCGCGAACGGGAAGTTCACGTAGGGCAATCCGTCCTTCGTCGTAGGCCGCAAAACCGGCGGATGACGACGCACATTCAGCTTGCTGTCGCCGGGATAATCGAGCGGCAGCGACAGGCAGAAACTCAGACCCTCTCGAATCTCGCGCGCACCCTTCAGCACCTGTTCCGGGGTGATCAGGTTCGGTCGTCCGAGTTGATCGTCGGGGCCGAAATCACCCCAGTTCGAACCGTCTGGCCTGTTCTTCCAGCGCCTCTGATCCTGCATCCTGTTCTCCTTGCACGACCTTGATCCCCTCAGCCGCTAGCCGATCAACGCCTGCGGTATCCGGTCGAAAATATCGAGAAGCGCCGCGACCGCGTGCTCCTGGTTCTTCAGCAAGCGCGCCTTCGGGCCGCCGATAACGAGCGCAAACGCTTCGCCATGGATCGAGAATCCCTTCGCAAGCCCCGCGACATCCTCGACGTTTTCTCCGGTCGAACGATGCCAGCCGAGCGTCACGCCCTGCTCCACTTCCACTTCGAGCGACCCGCGATCGATCACCGAACCATCCGTCGATGCACTCAGCGGCTCGCAACTGTCGAGCAGGCGCCGGCGTGCGTCGACAGGCAACGCGCCCAGCAGCGCCTTGCCTGCCGCGCTGGCGTGGACGAGCATAAAACCGCCGGGTTCGTCGCTGTAGCGAATCTTCTGACGCGATTCCATGACGTCCAGATAAACAACCCGCGTGCCCGCAAGCGTCGCAAGCGCCGCCGTTTCACCTGTCGCGTCACGCAATGCCGTGAGCAGGGGCTGGAACAGCAGCGTCAGCGGATCCTCGCTGCAAATGTCGCGTGCGACATGCAACAGGCGCTGGGTCGGGTAATACCCCGCTTTTACGCCTGGCGCGTAGAGATAACCCTTCGCCACCATCGTCTGCAAAAGCGCATGACAACTCGACAAAGGGATTTCGGTTCGACGCGCAATCTCGCTGTAGATCATCGGTTGCCGGACTTCGGCAAAGAGGTTGATCACGTCAAAGACGCGCACTGCAGTTTTCACATCCATGACAACATTATCGATATATCGATAACTTGAACGCAATAGATCTGGGGTATACACCTAGAAATGAGCCATGTTCGACGCTTTCGGGTCCGAATCAACTCCGGGCGCGGCCGGCCTGAGGAAATCCGCCGCTGACTGTCACGAGAGCCGGATTGTCCCTTTCATTGGGTAGGTAGCCCTCGAATAGATAGCTATCCTTATAAATTTCAACGTTGACGACGCATCATCGATTGCCCCAAGCGAGATCGAGTGACGGCGACCGGTGAGAACCTGCGGGATACCGGCGGTGAGCCTATTCGGGAGCGTGCCCAGCAATCAAGGTGAGCTTTCCCGGGAGCCTGAAGTGAGCTTATCCGGGAGCAATAAAGAACGGCGAAGCCTTCGCGCAAGGCGTCGCCGCTTGGTTGTTCCGCCGGAACCGGACGCGGTGTTTCAGCATGGCACTCGGGCGTGGCCTTCAAACGCCCTAGAGCTGCCGCGCGATCACCATGCGCTGCACTTCGCTCGTGCCTTCGTAGATCTGCGTGATGCGGGCATCGCGATAATGACGCTCGACCGGATAGTCTTCCAGATACCCATAACCGCCGTGAATCTGAATGGCCTGCGAGCAAACACGCTCCGCCATCTCCGACGCAAACAGCTTCGCCTGCGACGCTTCGCTCAGGCAAGGCAAACCTTCGGTGCGCATCCGCGCTGCGTGCAACACAAGCAAGCGCGCCGCGTTCAGGTTGGTCTGCATATCGGCGAGAAGGTTGGCTACCGACTGATGCTCCTTGATCGGCTTGCCGAACTGCACGCGTTCATGCGAATAAACACGCGCTGCATCGAATGCCGCGCGCGCAATGCCCACCGCCTGCGCCGCAATACCAATACGCCCGCCCTCCAGATTGGCCAACGCGATCTTCAATCCTTCGCCGCGCGCGCCCAGCAGGTTGCCTGCAGGAATCGCGCAGTCCTCGAGTGAAATCGGGCAGGTATCGGAAGCACGAATGCCCATCTTGTGCTCGGGCCGCCCAACGTTGAAACCCGGTGTATTCGTGGGCACGATGAACGCGGACAGACCCTTCTTCCCCAACTCGGGATCGGTGACGGCGAACACGATCGCCATGCCCGCGCGCGCGCCGTTGGTCGTGAACTGCTTCGCACCCGACAACACCCACTGGCCGTCCCGTTCAATGGCGCGGGTCTTGAGATTATTGGCTTCCGATCCGGCTTGCGGCTCGGTCAGGCAGAACGCGCCGATCATCTCTCCCGTCGCCAGTTTCGGCAGATATTCGGCCTTTTGCACTTCGGTGCCGAACGCGAGAATCGGTCCGCAGCCAACGGAATTGTGTACGGCCATGAGCGTCGAGCACGAGGCGCAGCCGGCCGCAATTTCTTCGATCGCCAATGCATACGCCACGTAGTCGCTGAACGTGCCGCCCCATTCCGCAGGCACGATCATGCCAAGCAAGCCGAGCTCGCCGAGTTGCCGCACGACCTCGTCCGGCAGGGCGGCGTCGCGGTCCCATTGGCCCGCGTGCGGCGCGAGCACTTCGGTGGCGAAGTCGCGCGCGGCGTCGCGGATCATGCGTTGGTCGTCGGTCAGGAAGCTGTCGATCATGATGGTATGGCTCGTGTGAAATACGGGAAAACGCGCTGGGCTTACACTGCTGCGCTTAAGCGGTGAAGCCGACGGCAAATAGCATCACGCCAGATTCTAGGCGCGGCGCACTCGTCTGCCGATGCCTGAAACGATCAAGCTTCCTGAGCGAATGCGCCACCTAGTGACTACCCCAACGACTACCCCAACACCGAAACGCCCGCGGGACCAGCGGCCCCTGCGGGCCGTGACTGCGGCTCCGCCCGCTCCACGGACACCGCGCGGCCAGGGCAATGAACGCGGGACCATAGCGGGGGATCTCGTCGAAGAAGCGCTGCGGTGCGCGGAGCGTCGCGGTGTGGAGCGCACCGGGTTGCTGGCGCTGGCGGGCATCCAGCCTGCCGCGCTCGCGGCGCCGCTCGCCCGCGTCTCGGCTGCACAATACGGCCGCTTGTGGAGCGCCGTCGCCGATGCGCTCGACGATGAATTCTTCGGCCAGGACAGCCATCCAATGCGCCGCGGCAGCTTCGCGCTGCTTTGTCATGCCGCGCTCGGTTCGCGCGACGGCGCTCAGGCACTGAACCGCATTGCCGGTTTCCTGCGGCTCGTGCTGGACGACCTGCAATGCAAAATCGACATCGACCCCACGCGCGTAAGAATTCGTCTCGCCGACACCGGGACCGAAACGCGCTCATCCCGCCCGATGTTCGTCTACGCCACGGCGTTCATCATGATCTACGGGTTGTTGTGCTGGCTGGTCGGCCGTCGCATCCCGGTGCTGGCCACCCATCTGCGCTGCCCGGAACCGGTGACGTCCGACGAATACCGGCTGATGTTCTGCGACGCAATGTTCTTCGATCAACCGGCGTCGTATGTCGATCTCGCGCCGGATTGCGTCACGTTGCCGGTCGTTCAGACGGCCGCCACGCTGAAGGTTTTCCTGCGCGAGGCGCCGGCCAATTTCATCGTGAAATATCGCAATCCCGATTCGCTCGCCGCGCGAATTCGCCGCAAGTTGCGGCAATCACCGCCCGTCGACTGGCCGGATAGCGAAGCTATCGCGACGGCGCTGAACATGGCCGAGGCCACGCTAAGACGCCGCCTGAAACAAGAAGGCGCAACCTACCAATCCATCCGCGATGCGCTGCGGCGTGACCTGGCCATCGCGCGGCTCGCTGACACGACGCAGACCATCGCGGAGATCGCACATGCGCTCGGTTTCGCGGAACCCAGCGCATTTCATCGCGCCTTCAGGAAGTGGACAGGCGTGCGGCCGGCGGCGTATCGCGGCATGCGTACCGGTATCGACCCCGATGCATGACAGCACGCACACCGTCGCGCTGCTATAGTGAAAATCTGCTGGTTCATTGAAGGAGCGTTGCCATGCCGCAACCGAAAAAGCCACAGCACAGCAAGCCGAAAGCACCGGCGGAGGTGAGCCATCGCGAGGCCGCCCTCGACGAAGCACTGGACGAGAGTTTTCCCGCAAGCGACCCCGTC